>OUNM011161210.1_pt1 | contig 101116 bp, 160 predicted proteins | sample 1769961 | NCBI WGS metagenome assembly OUNM01 (sample SAMEA3914820, study PRJEB12502) | metagenome | biome: forest; material: soil | place: USA | collected 2012-03-12 | depth 0.3 m
TCTACTTCGGCAAGAACAGCGGCGGCGGCGCGGGCAACTTCCACGGCATCGGTGGAATGCTTGTGTTCTACAACTTTCAACCGACCGCGCAGGATGTCACCGACTTCTACGGCTGGCATCAGGCCGAATTCGTCAAGATCATCTACCCGGACAGCGACACGCCTTCGGCATGGTTCGGTGACTTTGGCGCGGGCTACGCCGGACCGACGCTCGCGGCGAATCCGTCGAACGGCACGTCGGGCGGACGTCTCCCGCTCATCGTTCGCCCCGGCGGCGGTTCGACCGCACCGACTGCAGGCTCGCTGATCAACGGCGTCGCGCCGATGGTCTTCAACGGCACGTCGAGCGCGATGGTCTATCAGCTCGTCACGTCGGTCTCGTCGGTGCTCCCGCTCGATCCGGGTCCGTTCACCATCGAGGTCATCGGGAAGCTCACGAGCACGGTCGCGGCGGCGACGAATTTCCAAGATGACCCCGCGTTCTTCACCGACTCGCTTGGAAACGTCGGCATCGTCGGCACGTCGAGCGGTATTCGCGGAGGCTTGCAGACGCCGCAGAAGAACACGCCGTTCATCGCGCAGGCCGCAGGCTCCTACTTCGTGGCGTGGCTCCGCTACGACGCAGCGAATCTTGATCTGCGCGTCAATCAAACCGACGCTGCTTCGACGCCCGCAACCGCGCATTCGACATTCGGCGCGCCTCTGCAGCTCGGTGCGAACTACAACGCGGCGAAGTACCTCGCGGGCGAGATCCTCGGCAACCGTGTGATCCCGCGCAAGCTCACGCCGACCGAAATGGCGACGCGTTACGCTCAGATCAAGGCGAAATATCCGGCGCTCTCGCTCCCCTGAAAACCGCGGTCGGTTCTCACATCGCGTGATAGAAATCGAGGAAGAGGATCATCATGGCAGACGGATTCCGCAGGCTCCGCATCAACACGCAAGAACGAGCGGTGTCTCCCGACATCAACCGTCTGCAGTCGTTCGCGCATCAAGAGATCGCCGAACTGTTTCGCAACATGCTCGACGTCTATCCGGCAAGCGTCGACGACGATCTCTCGACGGTCATTCCGGCCACGATCGAAACGCCGCTGCGCGCGGAGATCATCAACGGACTGCAGGTCAAGCCGCAAGGCGGTAGCCTCGCCTTGCTCGTCGATCCGGGCGTGCTTTTTGCGATGGCGCCCGACGGCTCTCCCGACGAGTCGAACTACAAGTACCTCCGCGATGACGGCATTGCGATCATCGGATCGTTGACGCTCACGGGCAATGTCTCGGGCTCGACGCGCATCGACATCATCGAGTGCAGCATCAACCCGGTCGATGCGATCGTCACCGATTCGCGCGACATCTTCAACGCGACGTCGGGACTCTTCTCCGCTGCGACCGTGACGAAGGAGCTGCGCGGACGTCTGCAGTACCGCGTCACGCAGGGCACGCCCGGCCTGGGTATGCCCGCGCGTTCCGCAGGATGGCTTCCGATCTGCGTCGCGAGTGTGCCGACGGGCACGACGTCGAACGACACGATCACGTTCTGGGACGTGCGCCCGCTCGTCAGTGACCGCGTGAAAGGGCCGATGGCAACGCCGCAGACGGTGCCGAAGCTCCGTCAGTCGCAGATCAACGCGACGACTCCATCGACCACCGCGGGTCTCGTCGAAGCCGATCTCAACGGGCGTCGCGTGGGCGGTCGTCTTCGCACGGGAAGCACCGTTGCGGATGCGCAGTCGATCGACTTCACGGCGGCCGCGAACCGCGATCCCTCGTTCGCGCTCGTCGCAGGCCAGCCCTGGTACATCTACCTCTGTACGCCGTTCGGGTTGCCGCGCTGGGCACGCTACACCGACGGACCGGCGAACCGCGCGCCACGCGCGCCGCGTGGCATCCCCATCGCAAGCACGGTCGCGCCCGACGCGAACGGTCTGCCGAGCGCGAGCATCGGGCTCCCGACGGCGACCGGGCTCGGTGGTTCGGCGACGACGGCCGAAGCATTCTGCATCTCGGCCGGATGGGCAGACGCAGTCCCGGCGCAGAAGGGCTTCGCGGGCGACTCGCTCAGCGGGTTCCAGTTGACGCTTTTCAGCACCGGAACGATTCCTTCGATCGCAGGCGGCGCGTTTGCAGGGTCGCGTTCTTCGTTCGTCATCCCGGCCACGAAGTTCCCGGCGCATGCACGTGAGCTGCTCCTCGATTTTGTGGGCGTCGTCAGCATCAGCGGCGGCGCGCTCGCGGCTGGTAATTACGAATTTTCGACGACCGTGTACCTGTACGCGAACGACGGCGTCTCGATCATTTCTCAGGAAATCATTCGAGGTACGAACGAGGTGACGTGGGTTTCACCGGGCGGCTTCACGACGACGGTGGGCTATCGCTCGTGGATCATGCTCCCGACTGCATACCCGTCGAACGTGCGTCCGTCGATGCGCGTTGACATCGATTGGGCGCAGGTCGCAGGGCCGACTGCGGGAAACACGTGGGGCAATCCGGCCGTTCGCATTCTCGGCTGGCGGCTGTAAAAAGAATCGTGAGCAGCAACGCATCCATGGACGCTCTTCCCCTCATCCTCAGCGGACTCGCCATCGCGGTCACCGCGCTGCTCAAGTACGCCGTGGATCGGCGCGACCGCGAGATCGATGAGAAGCTGAAAGACGCGAAGACGGCTGACGAAAAGCAGAAGACGGCTGACGACGAACAGAAGGTCAAGCTGAGCGACGAGATCAAGGCGCTCACGAAGAAGAACCACGAGATCGAGCTGAATCACGCGAAGCTCGAAGGCGAGGTCAAGGTGCTCTCGAAGACGAGCGCCACGATCGAAACCGATCTCAAGGAGATCAAAGACGAAATGGTTCCGCGTCAGGAGTGGCGCGAGGCGCAGCTTCGCATCGAGACCGCGCAGGAGCGCATCGAGCAGAAGTTCGACAACATCATGCGCACGCTGCAGTGGCGTCCGCCGTCGGGTTCGATGCAGTCGCCGACGCAGCAGCGACCGCTTCCGCGTGAGGAAGGCGACATCGACGAATTCAAGATCCGCCCGAAGGGAACGACGACGCGATGAGCACCGAAAGCGAACGCCCCGTGCCTCCGCGCCCGCGCACGCATGACGATCTCTGGCATGCGTTCGAGACGATCTCGAACGACCACGCGAAGCTCGTCGCGCGCGTCGACGACATGGATCCTCGGCTCAAAAAAGTCGAGGAGTCGGAGATCGAGACGTCGAAGAACGTCGCAAGCGCCATCGAACGGCAGACCGTTGCGCTCGTCAGCCTCGCGAAGAGCCTCACGAGCGCGCGCAACGTCGGCGGATGGATCCTCGTACTCCTCGCGCTCATGTTCGCGGCGACCGTGCTGATGGCGATTGTCGTCGCGTCTCCGCTCTTCGGATAGCATCGCGGGCGGAGGTTCATCCGTCATGCAAAGCGCTCTCGCAGGGTTTCTCGGATCGCGCAAAGCGGTCATCATGCTTCTCGCGGTCGCCGCGACGTTCGCCGCTGTCTTCGCGGGCAAGGCGACGTGGGATCAGGCCGAAGGCTTGATCTGGAAGATCATTGGTCCGTGGATGATCGCGACCGCGATGGAGGATTCGGCGAAGCACAAGGCGGCCGGGCAGATCGCAGCCGACCACAAGGCGACGCTCGACGCGGCCAATGCGACGCCTCCGACCGCGCAGTCGCAGACGGTCAACGTCTCGGCGCCTCCGCCGGGCTGAGCGCGCGCGGGGGTCTACGAGATCGATCTTCCCCATCACCGAAGGTCGATCTCCGATCCCCTCGCGGTTTCTCGTTCCATCAATCCACGCTCCGTGGAGCGCGCTAGCGCTCCTCGGTGCACGAGCGATAGCGAAGTGCACCTCAGTGAATCCACTAACGTGGATTCACTAACTACAAATGGATCTTCTGATCAGTAAATGATCTTAGAGGGGCTTATAGACCGTGGCGCGCGCCCGCACACGCACGCGCGCGTATATAAGGTGTGGATTGCAGCTCTGAGCAGTCAAATCGATTGGATTGGCGATTTCCAAAGCCGTAATTCCCTGCGAGTGGCAATTTGCCAAAAAAAGCTCTCGCGTGGCGAATTGCCTCGGGGTACACCGGGAGTCGGGCGGCATAGGCCGGTGGGCGATGGTGGGAAGCGAACCGATCCAGATCATTCTTTCGGACCGCATTTACGTGCGGGTGCCGACGTCGTGCGTGGAGCTTTTCTTGGAGCTGACGCGCGAATTCGAGCACAAGAACCCGCAACGGTTCATGAAGGAAAAACTTGGACTTCCGGTCTACGACGAGCCGCGCGTCATCGTCACCTGGGAGCGCATCGAAGAGCCCGACGGCAAGCATGAAGTGCTCGCGTTCCCGCGCGGCGGGATGAAGCGTGTTCGCGCCGCGTTCGCTCGCGCGGGCATGCGCTACGAGATGGAAGATCGCCGCAGTGACGGCGTCGATGTGCCGCCGCTCACGCATCGCCGCTCGCTCTATGTGCATCAGGCGGCCGCACTCGACGTGATCATCGAACGTGAGAATTGCCTTTTGCGAAGCCCGACGGGCTCGGGCAAGACGACCATCGCCATCGCGGCCATCGCCCGCGCGCAGGTCGCGGCACTGATCATCGTTCCGAATCGCAAGCTCTTCGATCTCTGGCTCGGGCGCGTGAGCGATGAGCTGGGCATCAAGAAGTCAGACATCGGGCAGATCCGCGGCGGCAAGTTCTCGCTTCGCCCGGTGACCGTCGGCATTCAGAAGTCGGTCGCGAACAAGGCGAGCGAGATCGCCGAAGAGGACTACTTCGGGATGATCATCGCCGACGAAGTCTCGCTCTTCGCGGCGAAGACGTTCATGGCCGCCGTCGATCCGCTTCCCGCGCGTTACCGCATCGGCGTCTCGGATGATCATCGCCGCAAGGATCGAAAAGAATTCTTGATCCATGACATCTTCGGCGAGGTCGCCATGCACATCAAGCATGAGGATCTGATCGTGAGTGGTCACGTGCTCGACGTCGAAGTGCGCATCGTTCCGACGGAGTTTCGCGCGGACTGGTATGGCGCTGCGAAGGGAAGCGACGACGTCTGCGACTACGATCGCACGCGACTTCTCAGCGAGATGCAGAACGACGGCGCGCGCAACCGTCTCGTGCTCAAGTGCTCGCGCGAGATGCTCGCGCAGGGGCATCAGATGATCGTGCTCTGCGAATTTCGCGAGCACTGCATGACGATCGATCAGGCGCTCAGCGGCATGGGTACGAAGACGGGGTTGCTCCTCGGAGGCAATGACGACGCGATGGAATTCACGCGCGTCGCGAAAGGTCTCGCGGACGGCAGTACGCAGTGCGGTGTCGGCACGTACAAGTCGCTGACGTACGGGATCGACATCCCGCGTCTCGGCTGCGCATTGTGCGCGACGCCGATTGCGGGCAACGAGCAGGTCTTCAAGCAGGCGCGCGGACGAATCTGCCGAACGAGTACGGGCAAGTCGGGCGCAATCATGATCTACTTGTGGGATCGATTCGTCTTCCCCGACCACGTGGCGAACATCGCGCGGTGGAACGCCAACACCGTCGTGCTGCACAACAATTCTTGGGTACCGGCGAAGACGTGGATGAAGACGAACAAAGCGGCTTGAGATTCTGACGGACAACGACACGCCTCCGAGGAGGAACGAAACGCAATGCGACGAATCAAGAGTGAAGGAACGACCACCGCCCCCGCGGCCGTCGAGCAGTCTCATCCGCAGCAGGGACCGAGCATGCGCGAGCCGCCGGTGATGACGCCTCCTCCGATTCCGCCCGAGATCTCTGCGCTCAAAGATCCGACGACACGCATGCAGCGCGCCGCAGACGCCGATCAGAATGACGCGGGCTCCGAAGGCGAGACGATTACGGTGACGTGGGGCGAAGAGCTTTACTCGCCGCAGCAGTTCTTCACGTTCCGCGTGGGTCCGTTCTCGTCGTCGACGAAGGTGCAGCGTGGCGAGTCGCGGGCGGAAGCCGGCGCACGCGTCATGCGTCAGCTCGAAGTGCTCGCCGCCGATGAGCGCATGACGAAGATGAAGATCTTCCTCGATACGATGGGTTACCTCTTCGCGACGATCAAGGGAGCGAAGGCATGAGCGCGCAGCGAACGATCGATTTTCTTCCGACCGAAGCACCGAGCGAAGTGCGGCCGACGAAGAAGCCGGCGCCCGTCGTCGACTTCGTGGCGTGGGCGCAGACAGCGCGGAAGAAGACGCCTCCCGCCAAGCGTGGCATCGGCAAGCAGTCGTTCGAGCGCGCGATGCGCGAGATGGCGGAGATGATCGCGAAGGACGACTACGCAGCCGCGAAGCCGATCCATCTCTTCGCGCTCTATTGCCAGTGCCACGCGCACACGTACGGCGTGATGCCGGTCGAGACTGGACCGAAGGATTGCAAGCTCGCGTGCTTCGCGATCGGTCGTTCGCTCAAGGCGTTCTTCGATGGTGACGTCGTCGAATTCGTCGACTTCATTCGATGGACATGGCGACGCGAGACTGCGTCGCTCGCGCGTAGGAAGGCGACGGGCGGAGCTGACAACGGCTTCCGCATCGGCGTCGGCTACCAGTGCTCCGCCAAGCTCGTCACCGACTTCCGCGTCGATCTTGCCAAGCGCGCATAACACTATGGGCCGTCGCATCGCTGCGGCGACCGACGCGAGGAACGTTCCGCTCATCGACCCGTCGAAGATGATGGGTAAGGGAGCGGCATCACCTCCCCGTCGAGTCGAGCCGCCTCAGAAAGTCATCGTCCAGCACGACACCGTCAGCGAAGGCTACGTCATCGCGGCGTGCGCGCTCGATGCAGCAACGCGCAAGAAGTACATCCATCAGCTCTACGCCGATCACTTTCAGGCGCGCGAGCATGCCGATGCGTGGGCGGCGATCGTTGAGCTAGAGCGGCAGCATCTCGACTACGACGAAGCGACGATCGAATCGATCGCGGGCGAAGTGCCGGCGCGCACCATCGCGCGTCTCGTGCTCAGCGCGCCCGACGCGGCGAAGAACGTCGCGCACCACGTTCGCAACCTCGTGTGGGATCGCACGAAGACGACGGCGATCAACGGTCCGATGCAGAAGCTCATCGAGAGCTTCAAGGATCCGACGGCCGAGCCGCATGCCGTACGCGCGCACGCTCGCGCGCTTCTGCAGTCGCTCGACGGCGACGATCGGCAGTGGATTCACGATCCGAAGACGCTCGTGCGCGAGCAGATGAAGGACGTCGAAAACCGCGTCGCGGGGCGCGCGGTCTATCCGTACGGCATCGACGGGCTCGACTACTACAACGATCAGGAGCGCGACGGAGAGCCGATGCGCCGGATGATCCCGGGTGCTGCTCCCGGGCAGATCACGGTCGTCACGGGCGTCTCAGGCGGAGGCAAGAGCACGTTCACCGCTCACATCGCGCTCGGGCTCGCGCGCATCGGCCGGCGCGTCCTTTGGGGCGCGTGGGAGATGAAGGGAGGGATGAACCTTGAGCTGATGGCGTGCATCTCTCTCGGCTGGTCGCGTCAGGATCTCACCGAGGGTCGCGGCATCATCGCTTCGTACGAAGGTCGCGTCGCTCTCGAAGATCGCATGGACGTGATCTCGCAGCACGTCGGCTTTCTCAAGAATCCGTTCCGCCGCGGGCACGGCTCGCCGAAGAGCGGCAAGTTCGAGAGCCAAGTCGATCGCAACCTCGATCTCTTGCACGGCATTCTGAGCGACTCGGGATGCGACGTCTTCATTGCCGACTTGTGGAAGCGGTGCCTCCCGGGCGACGTCGATCCGGGCGTCGAAGAAGAAGCGCTCGTCCGTCAGCAGATGATGGCCGAGGAGCTGGGTCAGCATCACGTGCTTCTGCAGCAGCAGCGACTCAAGGACGTCGAGAACCGTCCCGATAAGCGTCCGTCGCGCGAAGGCATCAAGGGCTCGGGCGCGTGGATCGAAGTGCCCGACACGATCATCGGCATGCACCGACCGGCGCTCTTCAAGAAGATCGACGACGATCGCATCGAGGCGATCATCTTGAAGCAGCGCTACGGCAAGTGGCCGCTCGCGGTCGAATTCTTGTGGAACCCGGAATACGGATCCATCGAAGGTGGGCGCAGCATCGAATACGAGCGACCGGGCGAAGCGAGTGAGGTCGACACGTTCTCCGCGGCGAGTCAGTTCCTCGGGCAGCGACCCGGGAAAAGGAAGAAAGCGTCATGATGTTCTTCAACGTGTGGGACGTCATCGCGCTCGCGGCGATCGTTCTCGGTGGATCGGTGGTTTTCTGGATTGCGAGGAAGCGATGAGCCTCGAAGCGAACAAGCGAAAGCGACTGCACGATCTCAGTCACGTGATGCACGAGATCTTCAATGGCGATGACTTCGCAGCGGCGGAGATTGCAGAATACAAGAAGCTCTTGTTTGAGTTACTCGACTTGCTCGATGGTCCGCGTCGCACGCGGACCGCTGCGATGCTCGATGACTTCGAGGCGAAGCGCGCAGAGGATTGGGCGCGTCTTCGGAAGAGGATTCTGGAAGAGCGATGAGCAAGACGCGCGTGCAGCTCGTGCTCGATGCGCTCGGTATCGAGTACCGCAGTCGCGGCGTCCAGCATTGGGCGCCGTGCCTCAACCCCGATCACCAAGATCGGAATCCGAGCTGGCGCATTCGTGACGAGCCCGGAACGCCCAAGGACGGCTACCACATCTGCCCGCCGTGCGGATTTAGCGGGGGCTTGATCTCGCTCATCATGCACGTGCAGCAGATTCCGTTCGGCGAGGCGAAGGCGCTCCTCGAAAAGATCGAGGCGGGTGTCGCGGTCATCCCGCGGTCGGCGCCCGAGAGCGTGACGGTGGTGCCGCGCGCGAAGGGCTTCCGGCTTCCCGCGGGCGTGACTGTCGCGCCCGTCGGAATGTGGCCGCAGATGGCAGCGACGTACGCTCTCAACACGTTCAAGGACAAGCCGAAGGGTCGGAGCCTCACGCCCGAGCAGATCTATCGGTGGGGCATCGGCTACGCGGACGAGGGGCAGCTCTCGGGGCGCGTCGTGCTCATCACGCGGAACGAGAAGGGCGTCGCGATGAATTACACCGCGCGCACGTACGTGGATCATCCGAAGCGCTACTTCGAGCCCGAGCATTGGGAGAAGGCCGATCGCGGCGTCATGTTCGGTGAGCAGCACTGGCAGTCAAATCGATCTGATTACCGCGCAGTGGTCGTCACCGAAGGTGGATTCAAGGCACTCGCCGTCGAGCGCGCCGCGCCCGATCTCGCGCTCGCTGCGACTTCGGGCAGTGCCATCATGCCCGGCTACCCGATCAAGCTCTCGCGCTTCAAGCATGTCATCGTCAGCACCGACGCGGACGACACGGGTGACAAGATCGCCGATGAGCTGATGTTCATGCTGCGGCGTCAGCGCGTGCGCACGACGCGCATGCGTCTTCGGGATGGAACGGACCACGACGAGATCGAGGTCGGCGAGCTGCAAGAGCTGCTTGCGTGGGCGCTCGCGGGAGAAGTTGCGTGATTACGTGCAGGACTTATTTGGGTGAGCTACTACATAGAACGCCCGAGGCGTGCCGCGCGGAGATCGAGAAGACGCTCGCTCTCTATGGCGGCAACGTCACGAAGTCGGCGAAGGCTCTCTCCGTGAGTCGACCTTTCTTCTGGTATTGCCTTCGTAAGCTCTCGATGAACAAGCGACCGGCGGAGCATCGTGAGCAGTGGCGGCAGAGATTCCGAATTTCAGGGGCGGCATCGGGGATAGAACGGAAGGTGTGAGCGATGCACGAGATGGCAACGAAGGTGGAAGCGACCCCGCGTCTCGCGGCAATCGAGATCCGCGACGCGTTTCGCGCAGCGAAGTACGACTGGCACGCAGCCGCGCGGGCGCTCGCGTGTCATCATCAGACGCTTCGCAAGTGGGCTCGCAAGCTCAAGATCACCGCGTCGCTCGCGAAGGAGCGGGAGCGCGCGTGGAAGAAGGGCGAGATCTCGAACGAGACCGGACGGCCCAAGAAGGCGATGGCGTCGTCGGAGCGCATCATCCGCGAGTACATCCGCAACGGCTTCACGATGGAGGGCGCAGCGACGGCGCTCGACGTCAGCGTTCCGACGCTGCGCTCGTGGGTCAAGGCGCTCGAATTGGATCAGGCACTCAAGGACAGCAAGAAGAAGGCATGAACGTTCACGACATCCGACCGAGGCTCGATCGGCTGCGCTCGACGCGTCAGCGCGCGCGTGAGGAAGCTCTGCTCTCGCTTCGCACGCTCGAAGGCGCCGTGAAGCGCGCGCTCGCAGGCGAGTCGCTGCGGGGCTTGCCGAACCTCATGAACGAGGCGGCTCCGTTCTATGCATTGCGCCTCAACGGTCCGTCACCGGCGACCGTGCTCCCGCCCGATGGTCGATGGGTGCCGGTGCTCCTCCGCAACGGAACGCTGGCGTACGCGCAGCGCGGCCGCGAAGCTCGATGGGTTGCGGTTGCAGACGAGGACTTTCAGATCGAAGACTTCACTGCGTACGTCAAGGCGCTCAGCTCAGCGCTCGACGTCAACGCGCAGCGAACGGAGAAGACGGCGAAGAATTACGAGGCGGTCGCGCTCCTCGCGACCAGAATTCGGGAGGCGGTTCGTTTTTAGTTTGCGCATGGGTTTTTTTCTTGTAGGGTTTCCTTACGTGGTTCGGGCCACGTAGACACGGCTCCCGAGGGAGCGGAACGGTGGGAAGAGATGAATTTCGTGGATGCCGCGCGAGCATGCGCGGCGGGGACGATGACGTTTCGCGAATTCATGAGCGAGACGGATCGACGCTGGGAGTGGTGGGCGAAGCGTCTCGCGCGCGCTGGCATTCCGTCGTGGCTCGACGTCGATGACATCCGGCAAGATCTCTTACTCGAAGCGTGGCGCGCGGTGCAGCGCTACGACGCGGAGAAGGCGAAGAGTGCGACGCCGGGGCAGTTCGTCGAATTCGCGGCGAAGTACCACGCGAAGAAGGAGGTGCATCGTGCGCGCGGCGACGATCGGCATACGTGGGCGTGGGGTCCGCCGCGCTTCGACATCCCGGCAAGCGCGCTCACGCGTGAGGGGGAAGACGGCGACGACGACATCTTCGACGTGCCGGTCGACCCCGATCAGGATCGCGCGCTCGAACGTCGCGACACCGTCATGCAGCTCGCGCGGCAACAGGCGAACATGCGCGATTTTTTCGGCGTGCAAGCGCTGGCAGAAGCCCGCGGCGACGTCGATGTCGCGGCAGAGCTGCTCTGGAACGATCTCGACGTGCGACTTTTCTGCCGTCTGCCGAGTGACAGCACGGCGCGCATGGTGGTGGGGCGGCTTGCGGCGCGGCTCGCGGCGTGAATCGAATGGGTAAGGGATGGCAGCGCGCGATTGACGCAGCGCGGGCAACAAGATCACAAGGAAGAAGGAATCTCATGGCAGCGAAGACGACGGAAAAGATGGTCAATGGCGTGCAGATGTCGAAGGTCGATCGCAAGACGCTCCTCGCGTACGCGAAGCAGCTCGGCATCGGCAACGAGCAGCACGACGACGAGATGCTCGTTCGCAATCTGCAAGCGCGTTTTGCAAAGCTCCCTGCAACGCGCACGGCCGACTGCTCCAACTGCGGCGGTTTGAGCGACTCCGAGTTGGAAGTCTGCCCGTTCTGCGGCGACGAGAACGAAGACGAGGTGAGCGCGGCGGCGTCGGGAAGCGCAAGCGCATCGGCGAGCGACGATGACGAGATCCCGATGGGCGACGGCGGTGCGGTCGAAGACAGCACGGCTTCGCAGGATGCGGGGACGATGAGCGCGAGCCTGGACGACGATCCCGAGGAGCTGGCGCGCGCAGAGAAGTGGCGTCAGGACAACCCCGATGCCGTGCTCAGGGGACTCGCGGCCGCGGGCTCGAAGTCGGCGCTCGAAGAGATCAAGAACAAGAAGAAGGACGATGACGGCACCGAGATCACGTCGCCCGAGACGGTCATGACGGGCGCGACCCCGGCGCCGCTCGCGACGGTGCCTACAACAACGACGAAGCTCCGTCGACAGAAGAAGGCGCCCGACGCACCCGCGCACACGGCGCTCGTCGTCGAAGAGGGCGACACGCGCGGGCAGTACACCGAGCGCGATCTCGACGTCGCGGTCGAACGCGTGCGTCAGATGAAGGGGCAGAGCGCGGTCGGCGTGTGGCATCTCGGCAACGCCATCCGCGAGATCTTCGACAAGCAGCTCTGGAAGCAGCGCAACAAGGAAGGGCTTCCGGCGTACAAGAATTTCAACACGTTCGTCATGCAAGAGCTGGGCATCACGCATCAGACCGCCTACTCGTTCATGGACGTCTCGAAGAGCTACACCGAGGATCAGGTCCGCGAATTCGGCACCACGAAGCTCTCGCAGATCCTCAGTGCGCCGAAGGAGGTGCAGCCTGCGCTTCTGCAGGCGGCGAAGGAAGGCGCGAGCGTGCGCGAGATTCGCGAGGCGGCACATGACGCGCGCGAGAGGGCCGGTACCGACGACGTGGAGCGGACGACGGGCCGGCGCAACAAGCCGCGCAAGCTCGGCCAGCGCTCGAAGACGGCGAAGGCGAAGAAGTCGACGAAGGGCACGATCACGGTCGCGGCGATTCTCGGTCGCACGAACGTGAAGCTCTATCAGTCGATGAAGCCCGAAGCGCGCGCGACGAAGCTCTCGCAGACGCCGCAGGGCTATCTCGATCTCGAAAACGGCGTGCGCATGCACTTCGTCATCAAGACGACGGCGGCCGGCGAGTTGGTGCTCTCGACGGACACCAAGCGCAACAACGAAGAGTGACGATCGGCGTCACGCGGCATAAGGTCGCGTGATGCCCGAGTCTTTCGTCAACGCATTCGTCGACGGTACGCAGCTCGTTCTTCTCCATCGCGAGGAGGACGGGAGGCTGACGTCGCGGAGGGTGCCGGCGGAATACGCGATGTTCGTGAAGAGCGCGGAGTTGCCTCTCGAATTGGAGAGACAGCTTCGCGCTTCGTCGCGTGTACGGGGCATCAAGCGTGAAGGGGACTTCACGCGCATCTCGTGGGCCGACGGCTTCGTGCGCCACGAGATGTGCGCCGGTAAGAAGGTCCGCGAGAACGGCGAGATCAAGACGATCCCGAGTCCGTTTCAAGCGCTCGCGATCACGATCTACGAAGGCGACGTCGATCCGGTGCGCCGGTTCATGACCGACACGGGCTCGCTCGTGCAGGCGCCGCGTCGATGCTTCATCGACATCGAAGCCGACAGTCGCAATCCGTTCTCGCGGAAGACGGAAGGGCGCGTGCTCTCGTGGAGCGTCACCGTGCTCGAAGGCGGTGTGCGTCGCGAAATCGCGCGCATGGTGCTCGACGACGACACCGACGAAGCGGAGTGCAAGCTCCTCGTCGAGATGTGGCGTGTGCTCGAAGCGTACGATCAGATCTGCGCATGGAACGGCGACAACTACGACTTCGAGATGATCACGAAGCGGAGTGACGTCGTGCGCACGCGCGTCGATCCGCGTCGCTGGCTCTGGCTCGATCAGCTCACGCTCTTCAAGAAGATGAACACCGCCGCGGAGTCGGGCGACGAGAAGCAGAGCATGGCGCTCGCGAACGTCGGCGCGTCGCTCGGGCTCGGAGGCAAGGAGGAGATCCCCGAGTGGATCGAAGCATTCATCGGCAAGGGGCGCTCGCTCGGTTCGGCGACGTGGGAGCTATGGAGCGCAGGCGGGCGCTACCGCGAATTCATGCTCGTCTACAACTCGCGCGACACCGACTTGCAAGCGGCGATCGAAGAGAAGACGGGTTACGCCGCGCTCTTCGACACGGTCTGCGCGGTGTGTCGCGTGTTCCCGAATTCGCGCGGGCTCGACAACACGCAGCAGGTCGACGGGCTCTTGCTCTACCTCGGCTTGCAGCAAGGGCACCGCTTCGCGACGAAGATCTACCGCGGCGAGATCACGCCGTTCCCCGGCGCGTACGTCATGCACCCGCGCATGTGCGGACCGGGGCGAAATTGGACGGTCGATCAAGCGAAGAAGTGGCGTGAGACCGAGGGTGCGAAGGTCGGCATGCGCAACGGCATCGCGCAAGACGTTCACGTCGGCGACTTCAAGAGCCTCTATCCCGCGATCATCATCACGTGGAACATGAGCCCGGAAACGAAGTCGAAGACGGCGCCGCTCAACGGTCCGATCCTCGAAGGGCATTGCCGCGCGCCGTCGACGGGCATCTCGTTCGACGTGACGAAGAAGGGCATTCTCGTCGAAGCGCTGCATCAAATGCTGCAGCTCCGAAAATACTGGAACGACAAGAAGAAGACGCTCACGCCGGGCACGCCCGATTGGAAGGAAGCCGATCGGCTCTCGACTGCTTACAAGGTTCTCGCGAACGCGTTCTTCGGCGTCATCGGCTCGCCGTTCTCTCGCTACTACGACCGCGAGATCGGTGAGTCGATCACGCAGAATGGCAAGTGGCTCCTCATGCAGACGATCAGCGCCGCAGAAGATCGCGGGATGGTCGTCTGCTACTGCGACACCGACTCGATCTTCGTGATGGGTTGCTCGCGCACGGAATTCGAGCGCTTCGTCGAGTGGTGCAACGCGGAGTTTTACCCCGAGCTGCTCAAGAAATTCGGCTGCACCGAGAACCTCATTCAGCTCGCGTACGAAAAGCAATTCGACCGCATCATCTTCACCGGCGCCAAGCGCTACGCCGGGCGCTACGTGCACTTCGGCGGCAAGGCGGCGAACAATCCCGGCACGCCGACCTTCGATCCGACCAAGGCTCCGTCGAAGCCCGAGATCAAAGGGCTCGAATACAAGCGCGGCGATACGGCGCTACTCGCGCGGCGGATGCAGGAAGAGATCATCATGCACGCGCTCGCGGGCGAGGAGTCGAAGGACTTCTACGAGGCGCTCATCAACGAAAAGCTCAACTACGTGCTGAGCGCCCCGCTTCCGATCGAGCACGTGCGCATGACGACGCAGCTCACGAAGCCGATCAAGGAGTATGTCACGCGCATCAAGAAGGATCAGACGATGGGCGCCGACTTGGTGCACGTCCGCATCGCGAAGATCCTGCAGGAACGCGGGCGCGACGTCGCCGCGGGCACGCGCATCGAGTACATCATCAGCGACGGGAGCGCGAAGCCGGCGGAGGTTATCCCGGCGGAGGACTACGACGGCATGAACGCCGATCGCTTCCATCTCTGGGAAACGGAAGTGTGGCCCGCGTCGCAACGCTTCCTCGCGGCCGCGTTCCCCGATGTCGAATGGGACCGTTTCGACAAGGTGCGCCCGCCGAAGCCGAAGGCGCCACGGAAGGCGAAGGGCGTTCTCCCCGGGCAGCTCGCGCTCGACTTGCCCGTGCCGACTCCCGTTGCGTTCGAGGTGCCTATGCCGGATCCGGCAGATGCGGCATTGAACGAGCTGGCGATCGAATTGTGGTCGCGCGCCATCATGAGCATCGAGGTCTGAAACATGGGTCGACGGGTCAAAGCCGAGGGCGCTACGCCGAATTTCATCGCCGGGAATTTCTGCATCGAGTGCGGTGAGCCGCAGTTCGATTCGCCTGATCAATCGGGCATCGTCTGCAAGAACGGTCACGGCGGCGTCGATGCGGTGAACGCGGAAGAAGCGGAGGTGATTCGTCGCGAGGTCGCCAAGCGCGAGGCGGAGCACACGGCGGCGGAGCTGGCGCGCGAGACGGCGAAGGCGGCGGTCGAAGAGAAGCAGCGCATGGTCAAGGCGCGCGTCGTGTTCGGCACCGCGAACGCCGGCAAGAAGGAGCCGATGAGCGGAGGCTTCGCGCGCATCGTCGAGAAGATCTACGTCAACGATCCCGAAGAGGCGTTCGATCGACTCGTGAAGGCGCTCAAGCTCGGAGAGATGCGCGCCGATTACGGAAGTGTGATCAAGGCCGTCGACGACGCGGAGGCGAACGCGCGCGAGGCGCATTCTCTCTACGTGACCGCGCTTCGCGACCGTGAGCGCTACGAGAAGTGCAACGAGCAGCTCTTCGCGGTCATGCGCGTCGAAGCCACCGCGGCGCTGCAGAAGGAGAAGGACAACAAGGAGCGCAACAAGGCGATCACGAATGCCGACGTCGACGCGATGTGTGCGTTGCTCTTCGGCGACGAGTGGACGAAGCAGGAGATCGAGCGGAACGATTTCAAGCGCGCGGAAGAGAGCGTGAAAAACCTCTCCGAACGCTGGGACTCGCGGTGCCGGTCGCTGCAGACGCTTGCATCCAAGCTCCGCTAGCTCTAGTCAAATCGGTCTGACTGGCACGCAGCTCGTGCCGGTACTCGCTAACGCATCGCAGAAGGAATCGAACCATGAGTACGCATTTTCCGAGTCTCGACGGCTTTCTCAATCACAAGGGCAGCATCTCGGGAGGATCGAAGTTCCTCAAGGGGTGGAAGGAGAAGGGCAAGCTCTACGCGTGGCTGCACACGCTGCAGCTCCCGATCGGTCTCTGGCGTCACAACTTCCCGCAGCTCATCGTGCGCGAGGAGAAGGACACGCGGAAGGTCATCCGCAACATCTGGGGGCAGTCGTTCAACTGCCACGAGGTCGAAGAGACGCTGCTCAAGCAGCACTTCCGCGACAAGAACACGGGTCGGCGCGAGGTCTTCCCCGAGGCGTGTCCGCTCTGCCGGATGATCGAGTGGGTCTATCAGGAAGTGCGCGCGGGGCGCCTCTCGTGGACCGATGCGGTATTCGACTTCCGCGGCGCCGACGACAAGCGCGAAGACATCACGCTGCACGCGGGCGGGCTATACAACGCGTATTCCGACTTCGGCAACAAGCTCACCGACGCGCAGAAGGAGGAGATGAAGAAGGCGGGGATCTTCTCCTCGGAGGCGTGGAAGGAGAACGCGAAGGCGGCGCTTTCGTACGTCTTCACGCTCGTCGATAACGACGACGTGGCGAAGGGCGTGCAGATCACGATCGAAAAGAAGTCGCTCGGTGACTGCGTGAAGAGCGCGATCAACGACGCGCTCGAATCGAAGGGCGTCGAGCAGGGCAACCCGCAGCTCAATCCCTACTGCATCGAATTCGTCTTCGACGACTCGAAGAAGATGGACAAGATGTACGGCGCTCGCATCATCGAGCGCATCAAGCTCACGAACGAGATCGAAGAGCTGATTCGCAGCGAGCCGCCGGATCTCACGCAGGTCATCGCGCCGTGCAACCTCAAGGAGCTGCGCGCGAACATGGAGAAGCACGCCGTCATCGACATGCCGATGGATCTGCTCTTCGACGTGCCCGCGTACCACGCGAGCGATGACGCTCCTCCCGCGCCCGAAGAAACCGAATCGGACAAGCGCGCGATCGACCGCATCAAGGATCACGTTGCAGCAATGCGGACCCCTGAGGTGAACACGCGTGCGCCTGCGAAGACGGACGCCGAGATTGAGCGCGAGGCGATTCAGAACGAGCCCCCCGCGGCGGCTCCGAGCGGTCGTAAGATGCGCGCGCCCGTGCCTCCGCCGGTGGAGATGGGCGATCCGTGTGATCAGTGCGCAGCGCCGATGCCGAAGGGCGCGCTCAAGTGCGAGGCGTGCGGAATCGAGTACGAGGCGGACGACGAGCCCGCGCCGCCTCCGCCGAAGCAGGTCGCGCCGCCGAAGGCGGTAGCTCCGCCCGCTGTCGCTGCTCCCGAGGAGAAGCCCTGCAAGGCGTGCAAGACGCTCTTCCCGGCGAAGCAGAACATCTGCCCGAACCCGGATTGTGGCAAGAAGCGCACGCCGTTCTGAGCCATGGGACGCACCGTCAAGCAGGTGCGGTCCGAAGCGAAGTCGAGGCTCGCAGCGATTCGTAAGGTCGCTGCGAGCTTCAACGATCTTCGTCCTGCAAGTGAGGTTCTCACCCGCGTCGTGGCCGTTCCGACGTGCTTCATCTCGTTCGATCATGGCGTACGCGTCGGAGGCTTTCCGACGGAGCGTTTCTCGCTCGCGCACGGGCCGTCGAACCACGGCAAGACGACGTTTCTCCTCGGGCTCGCGCGCTCGTTCCTCTTGCTCGATCACTTCGTGCTCTGGGTCGACGCGGAGCGGACGACGCCGTGGCCCTGGGTCGAGACGATGATCAGTCCGCAGCTTTCGCTGCATCCTGCATTCGTCGCGAAGCGTCCCGAGACGTACGAGAAGACGATCGCCGACGTCCGCAACTTCTGCATCACGATCGCCGAAGCCAAGGAGAAGGGCATCCTTCCCGAAGAGCAGGCGGGGCTCATCGTGGTCGACTCGATCCGCAAGCTCGTCCCCGCGTCGATCATGGCGCAGATCGAGAAGGAGAACGAGAAGGGTCAGGATGCCGATCCGTCGCGACGTGCGGCGCAGATCAAGGCGGCGATGAATGCGAATTGGCTCGATGAGCTGACGCCGATTCTCGAACGCGCCAACATCGCGATGGTGGTGGTCGCGCGCGAGACCGAGGATCCCGACGCGAACGCGTTCGCGAAGAAGTTCGGAACGAACTACAAGATCGGCGGCGGCAAGGCGCTCTACTTCGATGCTTCGCTCGTCATGCGCGTCGAGCGCGCGGCGTGGGTGCAGAAGAAGGGCAACGACGAGTCGGAGCGCGCGACCGTCTACGGCGAGCGGCACCGCGTCACCATCATGAAGACGAAGGTGGCTGGCAAGGATGACAAGGTCGTGCGGACCTACTTCCACACGTCCAACGGCGTGCTCGTTCCTGAGGGCTTTGACTTCGCGCGCGACGTGCTCGAAATGGCCGAACGCTTCAAGGTCGTGGACAAGAGCGGCGCGTGGTATTCGTACGGCAACGAGCGTATCGGCAACGGCGATCACAACGCGGTGGTGAACCTCTACAAGAACGCCGAAGACGACTACGAAGCATCATGGCTCGCGCGCATCGCGGCCGAAGTGCGGGCCAAGTTCGCGGACAACAAACCCGAAGAAGAAGAGGCGGTGTAATCATGGCGACGAACGGCAGCGGGCTTCCCATCATTCCGGCGTGGGTGTACCCGCTGCTCGTCGTCGTGCTCGGCATCTTGATCGGCGTCGGCTCGTGCTACGCGTCGTTCAATGCGCCGTGTTCGTGGTTCGAGGGAAGTCCGGTAACCGCGGTTCCCGTGCGATGCCTCAAGCCGTGATTCGCGTTCGTCGCACGCTCGTCGTTCGCGCGCGCCTTGCGTGGGCGGTTCTCGTCGGACGCGTCGAGACCGACGCGTGCACGTTCCGCGATCTCTTGTTCGGTCTCAACATGCAGGCGATGAAGGATCAGGAAGACGAGCTTCGGATCCTTCGCCACGAGAACGAGTCTCTTCGCGATCGTTTGCGTTCTGCAAACCGGGAGCACCCCTACCGCTCGTGATGCGGCATCCGTTCGTGCATGTCGAAGGGGCGTGAAGACTGGCCGCTCGAAGCTCGTGCTGCAGAAAAGGAAGCGCTCCTCGAAGCGGCTGACTGGCGTGAGATCGCTCAGCGCTGGCGCCAGAAGTGGCGCGACCGCCGCGTCTACGTCTCGCGCTGCAAGGTTCTCGAACGCAAGGTCGAGAAGCTCGAAGAGCGAGGTGCTCGCCGTGCGGCTGCACTCCGCGAAGCGAAAGAGCAGGTCGCCGCGCTCAACGCGCAGGTGACGCGCCTACAGCGCGATGCGAACGAGCATGTGCACGCGGCGAAGACGTGGGAGGTGGATCGCAAGGAGCTGCTCAAGCAGATCGAGACCGTGAGCGGCATCGGTGCGAAGGAATCGGCGAAGGCGTCGATCCTCGTGCGGAGTCTCGCGACGCGCCTCGGCATTGCAACGTCGACATCGACCGGCCGTCGCTGGGAATCGCCGAAGCAGCTCACCGTTGACGAGCTGGCGAAGCAGATCGATCAAAAGCTTGTGGAGTACATGCGCGATGCCTGATCCGAAGAACGATCAACTCTCGATGTTCCTCGGGCGCTCGATGAGCGCCATCAAGGCATCGTCGAGCGACAGCGCGGACGAGACGATGTGGAGTCCGCAGCAGAAGGCGATCTTCGCCGCTGCGCGTGAATGCACGGACAACCTCGCCATCGAAGCGCGCGCCGGCACGGGCAAGACGACTACTGCCGTCGAGCTGATCAAGCGCACGAGCGCGCGCGGTCGCGGACGCATCCTCTACGCGGCGTTCAACCGGGCGATCAAGGAAGACGTGCAGCCCAAGCTCGCGGGCGTCAGGAACGTCGACGTGCGCACGCTCAACGGCGTCGGCTACAACCTGCTTTGCCAGTACGACCGTGACACGCAGACGGACGCGGAGAAGGGCTTTCGCATCGCGCAGGAGATCGCGGGCCCGACGGCGAACACGCGGCTCGTGGGTGCGATCAAGAAGGCGGCGAGCTACCTTCGCGCGCAGTGCATCACCAACGTCGACGAAGCCGAAGACGTGCTCTTCGCGATGGAGATCGATGCGGAGCCGTTCGCGACCGGCAACGAGCTGGCGCAGATGGCGCTTCGTGCGATTCACGCGTCGCAGCAGATGCTCGGCATCGTCGACTACGACGATCAGGTCACGCTTCCCGTGACGCTCGGGCTCACGTCGAAGTACCCCTACGACAACGTCATCATCGACGAAGCGCAGGACATGAACGAAGCGCAGCTCCGCCTCTGTCTGCGCGTTGCGGGTTCCGACGGGCGCATCATCGTCATCGGCGATCCGAAGCAAGCGATTTACGTCTTCCGTGGCGCCGACGAAGGCACCTACAACCGCATCGCGAATCGGCTCGATGCGAAGCGGCTTCTGCTCACCGTCACGTACCGATGCGCGAAGGCGATCGTGCGTGAGGCGAATCACTTCGTGCCCGATCTCATCGCGGCGCCGGGCGCTCCCGAAGGTGTGGTTTCGCGCATCAGTCACGATCAGATGCGGAAGCTCTTGAAGCCGGGCGACTTCGTGCTCTCGCGTACAAATGCGGCGCTCGTCGAGCAGTGCACGGCGGCCATTCGCGCCGGCATTCGCTCGAACATCCAAGGTCGTGATCTCGGGCAGTCGCTCGCCGCGCTCGTGCGCAAGGCGAACGCTGACGACGTCGAAGAGCTGACGGAGTGGATCGAGGCGTGGCAGGTGCGCGAGGTCGAGAAGCGGCAGAAGAAGGATCAGGATCCTCAGCCGGCCATCGACCGCGCGCAGTGCGTACTCGCGTTCACGTTCGGATGTCGCTCGGTCGCCGAAGTGCTTCGCGCCATCACGACGATGTTCGAGGACGTGAAGGACGCCGATCGCGTCGTGTTCTCGACGACCCATCGCGCCAAGGGTCTCGAACGTGAGCGCGTCTTCGTGCTGGCGCAGACGTACCTCAAGCCGCGCCCCGTGCGTGACCCGGAAACCGGCGTCGTCGAATTCATCGTCACCGAGGAAGAGAAAAACCTCTACTACGTGGCCGTGACGCGTGCGAAGACGCAGCTCTATCTCGTGGGATGAAATGGAATCGATGAAGAAGAACTACGTCGGCATCGTTGGCTCGCGCGGATTCAGCATCGCGCGGCGTGACGAAGCCAAGCGGTACATCGCCACGCTTCCGCGCGGCACCGTCGTCGTCACGGGTGATTGTCCTACGGGCGTCGATCTCACCGTGCGCGACGAAGCGCGCCATCGCGGGCTCGTCGTCGTGCAGTGCATGGCGCCGTGGGACATCGGACATTCGGCGGGCGACATGCGCAATCAGGTCATCGCCGACATCAGCAAGATGGTGCTCGGGATCTGGGACGGCAATAGCCCCGGCACCGCGAACGCGCTCGCGCACGGAAAGGCGTTCGGCAAGCCGATCGAGATCCGCAAGGCATGAAGATCCTGCAAACGTCAGACTGGCACTTGGATCACAAGACGCACGGCGTTTCGCGCTTCGATGAGCTGCACCGCGCAGTCGACGCGACGGTCATGACGGCGCTTGAAGAGGAGGTCGATCTCTACGCGTTCACCGGCGACCTTTGCGATCCCGATGCTGGTGGAGATGCAGTCTTCGAGTGCGTTGAAGTCGCGATCTGGGCGGCGTCGCGACTCGCAGGCGATGGCATTCCGAGCGTGTGGATCTCGGGCAATCACGACGTCATCGAAGACGGTCGCGGGCGCACGACGCTCGCGCCGCTCGTGGGCTACGCCGCAAACACGCGCGGGCTCGTGAAGGTCTATGAGAGCGGCATGAGCGACGTGCTCGATCTTGGGAGCGCGCAGGCGTGGGGTTCGCGCTTCTGCGAAATTCTCGCGCTCCCGTACCCGAGCGCGACGAAGCCTTACAACATGGAGGAAGCGTTCATCCGAAACCACGGAGTGCAGAGCTTCAAGGGCGCAGAGCCGCGCATCATCCTTTCGCACCTTGCGGTTCCGGGCGTCATTCCCGGCGAAGAAGTCGGCGAGATGGCACGCGGTCGTGACGTCATGTATCCGATCGAGCGCGTGCTTCGCGGCATCGCGGACGATGACGTCACTTCTGCGGTGATGCTGCAGGGTCACTACCACCGTCAGCAGTCGCTCAACTTCGGTGGAGTCTACATGCACATCCCCGGATCGCTCGCGCAGCTCACGTTCACCGAGGAGCACTACAAGAGCGGCTACCTCATCATTGAGGTCGGCTGATGGGGCGGAAGATCAACAAGCCGAAGAGTCCGGCGCACGAGCGCACGCTCGGCATGTTTGCGCTCGCTGAGAGAGAGCAGACGCCGCCGGGTGTGACGCCGATTCCCGCGCCGCGCTCGCGCTACCTCATGACGACGCAGACCGGCAACGCGTACACGAGTGAGATGGTTCGTAACTCCATCGTGCGCATTCTTCCGCGCGAAGATGATACCGACGAAGCGCTCGAATCGCTCAAGAGTCATCTCTACGCGTTCGGCGCGTCGAAAGTCGTCACGCTCGCGAAGCCGCGCGGCAAGGTGCTTCCCGAGAAGGTGATGGGGAAGGATCCGACGAAGCGCGCGCGCTCTCTTCGTGACGTCGTGCACACGCTGGTGGATGAGAGCGCGTTCGACGACAAGGAGAGTCTCCGCGAATTCGTCGAAGAGATTCTGAGCAGCGAGGGCTTGTGATGGATCGCGCCCGCCTGCAGCGCATCGGCAAGGAAGCCGTCGATCTTGCGCACGACATGGTGCTCTACGACGCGCGCAAGATTCTGACGGCGCTCGCGAGCGAAGCGCTCGACAGGGACATCGTTCGGCACATCGTCGCGTCGGCGCTCATCGCGGTCGGCACGTCGTATCTTCGTCGAGACGGAACGCCCGAAGCCGACGTCGTCAGCATCGTGCGCGGCATCTACGAGAGCAAGGAAGAAGAGGAACCGTCGAATGGGTAGGATGATCAACTCGCCGATCGGCGCGCAGCGTAGCTCGCAGCTTCGCGCGCTCGGGTTGCCGCTCGACACGTTCGACGTTCGCCCGCGCCCGCGCCCGTTCGTGAAGATGGCGGGAGGCAAGACGAAGCTCTTGCCCGAGCTTCTCGCGCGCGTCCCGAAGGCGTTCAATCGCTACTACGAGCCCTTCGTCGGCGGAGGCGCGCTCTACTTCGAGCTGGTCTCCACGCACGTGGGAAAGCAGTTCGTAATCGGCGACACGAACCGCGATCTCGTGGTCGCGTACCGGGAGGTTCGCGACAATCCTCACGAGCTGATCCGTCGTCTCTCGGGGATGAAGAACGACGAGAAGTTCTTTTATGACGTGCGTGCGATCGATCTCAATGCGCTCGATTTACTCACGCCGGGACTGAGCAACGCGCGCGCAGCGCGGATGATTTACCTCAACAAGACGTGCTTCAACGGGCTGCACCGCATGAACAAGGCGGGTCGCTTCAACACGCCGTTCGGCAAGTACGCAAAGCCGCTCATCTGCGACCGTGAGAACATCCTCGCGTGCTCGAAGGTGCTGCGTCAGACGCGGATTCTTTCCTGCTCGTTCGATGACACGGTGTATGCCGCCGGGCGTGGTGACTTCGTCTACTTTGATCCGCCGTATGCGCCGCTCAGCGAGACGAGCAACTTCTCCGCGTACGGCGAAACGGGCTTCAAGTGGGTAGAACAGATCAAGCTCTGCGAGACGGCGCGCGCGCTCAAGAAGCGTGGCGTGAACGTGCTGCTCTCAAACAGCAACAACCCCTTCATCCGCGAGTTGTATGCGCGCGACGGAGAATTCAAGATCGAGACGGTGCACGCGCCGCGCTCGATCAACGCCACCGGCAAGGGACGCGGGAAAATCGCGGAGCTTCTGATCTCATGAAGTCTTCCATGGAGAAAGGGAGCGTTTCCGATGGCTGAATTCGAGATGGAGCACTGGCGCTCGCGCGCGCTGGTCGCCGAGAAGGAACGCGACAGCGCTCGAACGGTGCTTGCGCACCTGCGCGGATACTTTCGCGCCCCGGAGGAAAGCGATCCCAGGGCGTCGAAGAAGGAAGACCTCGTGCGCGGATACCTCCGCGTCCACGACCAAGAGTGGTGGAATCGGGAGCACGCGCAGAACGCGGTGATCGAGGCTCTCATCGGCGCAGACGAGAGGGCTGAGGAGATGCCGTCCGAAGCCGGCTTCGACTTTCTCACGTTCGCAGAGTCGGAGCTGCGGAACGCCCTCGATTCTCTGCCGCCTACCGCGGCGAAGCCTGACCCGTTCCACGCGTCGGCCTGCGTGCTTCGTGTCTATGCCCTCGTCGTCTCCGCGATACTGAGGCGGGATCGAGGGGGCGCGCCGACGTGCCTGCGGTGTCACGGAACCGGGACCCTGCCCGAGTGCCCGCGATGCGCAGACTCGACCGACGATCACGACTGCGGTGTTGGCGGTCGATGCCCCGCATGCCCAGGCAAGGCTGCGGATAGCTCGGGCCAGGACGCCCTGAAGAGAGCGGCGCACATGGCGCTGGCCGCCTACCACATCGATGCCGACCCCGGTGCTCCGCCGCCGGAATGGGTGACCGAGCTTCGCGTCGCTCTCGGTCTCACCGAGCCTTCCTCGCCGTTCACACGCGAGGAACAACCGCCGGAGAAGAAGACGTGAGCACTGAAGTCCAGCACCGACTCGCGTACGCCGAGCGACAGCACGAACACTTCCGCCTCCGCGCCGTCCAAGCACAGATCGAGGCGCAGCACTTCCTCGCGATCGGGAAGCCGGGGCTCGCGGAGGAGCAGCTCGACATCGCGCGGAGCTACATCCAGCACATGGCGGACTGCAACGACACGATCGATGCCCACCGCCGCGCCCTGCATGTCTCATCCGCAGGAGGCTCCGATGGGAAGTAGGAAGAAAGAGCCGTGCGTGGTCTGCGCTCTGCTCGCCGGGGCGGACACCGAAGGAAAACTCGCCCGAGCGTTCGTGGCCGGCGAGTCGTACGGGTACCGGGTCGCGGACGAGGCGGCGATCGCGCGAAGCGAGGGTCGCGACGAGGTGGAGATCATGGCCCCGTTCTGCCGAACGCACGCGAAGCGTTATCGCGAATCCCTCTTCAAGAAGCTGCTCGCCGTGCCTCGGGTCGCACCGAAGGCTGCGCCCACGAAACGCGCGGAAGGATCGGACCGATGAAAACGCAAGAGGAGCTGCGCGCCGAGCACGGCACGCCGGACGAGTTCGCCGCCGTCGTGAACCAGGCTGCGGATGATTTGTTCTGCACGACCGAGGAGGCGAACGCGGCCATCGCGAAGTACCGAGTCGAGTACGCAGTCGCGCCTTCTGGAGGCTCAACTTTGAATCGCCGCACCGGAGACGAGTGCGACCAGTGCTTGCGTCAGATCCCATTCGCGGCAACGCACGTCGGTGACACCCACTTCTGCTCTCAGAAGTGCGCGGAGAGATAAGGAGCAAGTGATGCACGAGCTACTTCGACCGATGCACCCGAGTGCGAAGTCTCGCAACGGGCTCCTGTCCCGCCTTGGTGGCGCCCTCGCGCGGCCCTGGCAGACGAGCTACGTCTGCCCGTCGATCATGACGCTCACTGCCGTGGCGTACGCACTGCGGGGCTACGAGCCGTACTGGACGAAGGTGGGGGTACCCGACGAGCGCGGTCGTGACCCGTCGAGCGTCTGCTATCGCGTGTACAAGCCGACCGAGGACGGTCGCTATCCGACGCACGGGGTCGGCCTGAGCACCTTCGTTCCACGCTCCGTAATCCTTGCGGAGTGCAACACCCGCAACGCGCTGGGTCGCCTGCGTGGTCGGCTGATCATGGCGGGGCTCATGAAAGGCTCCGCTCGATGAGGCTTTCCGGGCTGCGCATCAAAAACTTCCTCGCCTACCGCGGCGAGCACGTGCTCGCGCTCGAAGCGAAGCCCTACGCCATCGTGGCGCGACGCGAAGACGATGCGGATGCGTCGAATTGGGCCGGCAAGAGCGCGCTCGTGGAAGCGATCAAGTTCGTGCTCGACGGCTCGCATCGGCATCGGCTTGACGACGAATGGATCACCGAGGGTGAGCACTCGGGTGAGGTCGAAGCGACGTTCGACACGGGGGAGCGCGCGCTTCGTTCGCGCGAGCGCGGACACGCAACGAAGTTCTACTTCTGGCTTCCCGGCGCCACCGAGCCGAGCTTCAAGGCTGACGCGCAACGCGACATCGAAGTGCGCATGGGCATCGAGGCGAGCGACTTCGATTCGACGTGGTTCTTCGAGCAGGGGCAGATGGCGCGCATCATCAACGCGCGTCCCGAAGATCGCATGAAGATGGTCGCGACGTGGCTCAAGCTCGGGCCGCTCGAAGCGTGCGAGGACAAGGCACGTGCGCGCGTCAACGCGATGATCGACGACATGACGAAGCTCACCGCGCAGCGCGCAGCGGCGCGGAAGCGACTCATGGACGCGCTCGGAGGACGCTCGCGCGAGCTGGTGACGGTTGGCATCGATGATGCGAAGGCGAAGCTCGTCGCCGCGCGCGAGACGCTCGCGAGCGTAGAAGCGACGTGGGAAGACAACGAGCAGCGGAAGCGCGCCGCCATCGTGCGCGATGAATACGGTCAGCTCGTCATCGAAGGAACGAAGCTCGCCGAAGAGGTTGAAGCTATCGATCTCGACGCACTCAAGAAGCGCTGGGAAGAGCGCAAGACACTCGCAGCATCGTCGCGCGAGCTGGCGGGGGAGAAGGCATCACGCACGAAGCAGCTCGCCATCGTGGCGCGCGGCGACTTCGATGGGAAGTGCCCGATCGCCGACATCGAGTGTCCCGCGACGAAGCAAATCAACGCGGAGCGGACGCGGGGAAAGATCACGCTCGATCGCGCGACCGAAGAAGAGCGCCGCACGCGGAGCGAAGCCGTGGAGCACGATCAGCTCGCGACAAGCGCGCTCCACGCGTTCAATGAAGCGGGCTCGAAGTGCTCTCGCCTCGAACACCTTCGCCAGCGCGCCGCCAAGCTCGCAGAGGAAGCGGAAAAGGCCGACGACATCCCGCCGCCCGAAGACGGTGACGCGCTCAGGCTTCGATTGCAGCAAGCGCGCGAGCACGTCGAGACGCGCCTTCGTGAGCTGACGCAGGCGTCGCGCGCCATCGAGATCGCCGATGCCGTCGACGTCGAAGAGAAGACGATCGACGCCGAAGTGCAGATCATCGAGACGAATCTCCGCCTCGCACGCGCCGCGCTCGTCGTGTTCGGCAAGCAGGGCGCGCAGCGCAAGATCTCCGAGGAGGTTCTCGGGAGCATCGAAGACGAAGCGAACGCGATGCTCAGCAACGCCGGGATCGATCTCGCGGTGGCCGTGCAGTGGACGCGCGAAGGTCAGGGGCTCGCGCGGGCGTGCGACTCGTGCGGCGCGAGCTTCCCGGCGAGCGCGAAGGTCAAGGCGTGCACGCGCTGCAACGCACCGCGCGGACCGCAACTGCAGAACAAGCTCGAATTCGTGCTGAGCGACACGAGCGGCGCGGCCAAGGATCTGGCGGGCATCGCGATTCAGCTTGCGGCATCAGCATGGCTGCGCGAGGACCGGAAGAGCGACTGGAACACCATCGTCATCGACGAAGCGTTCGGGCAGCTCGACGCGGCGAACCGGCGCGCGCTCGCGCACCATCTCTCGCAGCTCATCGGCTCGCAGCAAGCGTTCATCATCGCGCACCACGCGCAGGTGCTTGACGCTCTGCCCGGTCGTATCGAGATCGTTCGTGGCAAGGACGCTTCGACGGTAAAGGTAATCGCATGAAGGAAGTTCTCGAAAACTGGAAGTCTCTCAGCGACGAAGAGAAGGCACGTCTCACCGCGAAGGAGCCCATCGCGAAGGAAGACGCGACCGCATTCGCGAATCGTGCGGGCTGGGAGGCGTGGCTTGCATCGTCGAAGCAGCAGCGCGAGACGTACCTTCGCAGTCAAATCGATTCGACTGCGAAGGAATAAGCGCTAAATGGGTCGCATCGTTTCGATGGGGAGAGTGATCGCGACGACGGAACCGGGCTACGTCGTCGGGCTCGATCTCTCACTTCGCGCAGCCGGCGCATGCGCGATTCCGGTCGGCTGGGATGGCATGTCGCTCGGTCGTATCCGAATGGCCGTCTTCGGCGGCGAGTTGAAGGATCCCACGGAGCACCAACGGCTTGAGCGCATGCATGGCATCGCGAAAGGCATCGCGGAATTCTGCAGGGCGCTCACGCCGCACGGTCTCGCGCCGGTGCACGTTTTCGTGGAGCAGTATGCGTTCTCACGCGGACAAGCGCATTCGCACTTGCTCGGAGAATGCGGCGGTATCGTCAAATATCGACTCTGGCGAAAGCTCAATCTCGTCGCGATGCCCGTCATCAACACGAGCGCGCGCAAGACGCTCCTCGGCATCATCCCGAAGAAGGATCCGGTGACGAAGAAGGCGATCAAGGCGAAAGAGATCGTGTGGAAGAACGTGCGTCGTCTCGGCGGTAGCGCGTGCGAGTGGACGAACGACGAGGTTGACGCGTTTGTCGTCGCGAACCACGGCATCATGCTTCTCGGCGGTACTCCGATGTCCTTTCCCTGCGAGGCGTAGTAGCTTCGGGAGCATGAGCCGTCCCGCTCGCGTGAAGAAGCCCGCGCCCCCGGCGCTCGTCATCCATCGCCCCGTGTTCCTCGCGGTGCAGAAGCTCAATCCCGCGGTCTACAACCCGCGGAAGATCAGCGACGCAGACTTCGAGGCGCTCAAGGCGTCGATGCGCGAAGTCGGCTTCATCGATCCGATCGTCGTGCAGAAGAAAGGTCTCTGCATCATCGGCGGTCATCAGCGCGTGAAGGCGATCCGCGCCATCTGCAGCGAGCTGGGAATCGCGCTCCCGAAGATCCCGGCCATCGTGCTCGATCTCAACGAGCGTGACGCGCGCAAGCTCAACATCGCGCTCAACAACGTCGGTGGCGAATTCGACGCGCGCCTGCTCGGGCAGGTGCTCGCAGAGATGACGACCGAGAAGCCGATCACGATCGCCGAAGCGAGCTTCATGGGCTTCGAGCCCGCCGAAGCGGACAAGTACCTTCGCCTCGTGGATGCGCCGACGATCCTCCCGCCCACGCCGCCCGATGACACCCTTGGGCAGTTCGGTAGCTCGGTGACGCTCTCGCTCAAGTTCACGAGCGTGACGATGCGCGACGCAGTCAAGAAGGCGCTCGCCGACAAGGCGGAGACGGCCGAGCAGACCACGGGTGAATTCATCGCGGGACTCCTCGGCGTCGCGTAGGCGCGGCATCGGGCTCGCTCATGAACAACATCACGAACAAGGAATTCGCTTCGCACACGCTCAGCACGGCCGGCGGTCAGAAGATCCGCGACGTGCGCGAGGCTTTCGATACGCTCCTCAACCGTCTCATCGAGATCGAAGCGCCGACGTCGCGCGAGATGGCGATCACGAAGACGAAGCTCGAAGAGGCGTGCTTCTTCGCGGTCAAGGCGGTCGCAATCAATCCGGCGAATCAGCAGTCGTGAGCGAACCCAACGAAACGAAACGGGAGATGATTCGCGGGCTCGATGCGCTTCGCTTGGAAGTGCCCGATACCGTCGCGGCCGATGTGAGGAAGCGCGTGCTGGCACACGTCGACAAGCTCGAAGAGGCGCTCATCTGGTGCAGCGGCTCGCCGTCATTCGCCAAGGAAGGCGAAGCTCGCGAGGGCTGGGAAAAGGTCTGCGCGCCGCTCATCGCGCCGGAAGTGCTGAGTCTGAAATGATGACTCTACGAGGCGTTCGAGACGTACTCGCGCGGATCAAGCTCACCCCGTCGTGCATCGACATGGGATGGAAGTGGGAAGTCGATTTCTCGTACGGAAAGAAGGTCGACGGCGGTGACGGCATTCTCATCCGCGGATACCTGATTCGCACGACCTTCCGCCGGCCCGATCGCACGACGGGCGTGATCGGAACGGGCTACGGGGGCTGGCACTTCGTTCCGGTGGACGCCGATGCTACGACGGTAGTGAAGCGCGCCTACGTGGCGATGGAAGCCATCCTTCGTCACGAGCTGATGGAAGCGGTGCACTACGACGGCGACCGCATCTTCGATCCGCATCACGATCTGAGCGATCTTAGTGCAGCGTGTGAGCATCGGGAGATGCGCGAGAAGCTCGGGTGACTCCGCTTAGGAAGTGGCTCGTCGCGAAGGCGGAGAAGTTCGCCGAACGCCATTACGAGGGGCCCAATCCTCCCGAGCGCCTCGATCAGCTCATCATCGAATTCGCCAAGCTCTACCCGCGCGCAACGCGCGCTGATTGGGTCCGCATGGCCGTCGAGCACGGACGCGAATGCTACAAGGCTGGCTACACGCGCGGCGTCGAGTACGTCGAGCGCGACAAGGACTGGCATCCCGTCGTGCCGCCGGAGGTACTCGCGGACATGCACGACCCCGATTGGCGATGGCGTCCGATGGATAGCGGCATAGAGTACCCTGGTCCCGAACAGGTGGTACCGGATGAGCCGGGCGAGCTGCAGCGGGTCATCGATGAGATCAAGCGAACAGCGAGGGTCGTATGGGACAAGGTGAAGCCGCAGGTGTGACGGATGTAACGGTGTGGGGGCGTGAGATCGAGCGCCGCCATGCGTGGTTGCTTCACACCGCATCGCTTGCAGTCGGACCCGTCGAGCGATTCTTCACCGGCGCGGAGGGTGACCGCTACACGAGCGCCATCGACGGGCAGCTCGTCGCCGCTCCCGTGCTCTTGCTCGGCACCGGGCACGCGCTCCTCGCGAAGCCGGAAAGTTTCGTCGAGATTGGTCCCGATGAAGCGGTCGTCTACACGACGACGATCGAGAAGCTCCGCAACACCATCGTCGACGCGGTCAAGGAAGCTGCGGTGGTGTTGCAGCAACGTCAACACGCACCTGAGCTTCCGATGACGCTCGTGATCAGCGCGGTGCGCGCGCAGCTTCACGCGCTCGAAGCGACGGCCACGACGATGGCGCCTCCGTCGCTCGTCGAGCCCATCCCGGCAACCGAGCCGAGCGGGGTTCCGCGATGAGCGTGCAGGCTTCACACAACGCGGTCGTCTCGCTCGTCGCGCTCTACGGTGAGATGATCGAGACGTCGACGCGCGAGAACGCGCAGCTCCGCGCGATGAACGAGAACCTGCAGAAGCAGCTCGCTTCGATCACGCATACGTCGATGGATCAGGCGGTGGAGATCGCTCGCATGCGCGGGCTTCTCAAGGGCGCGACCGAGCCGCCCGCAGAGTCCATTCCCGATCCTGGAAACATCGACGGATGATCGTGAAGACGAAAGACGGCTGGCAGGTCGTGAGCGCTGACGGACAGAAGAAGCTCAGCGACGACGACTTGTCACGCGAGGACGCCGAAGCGGAAGAGAAGCGCATCGGCGATCGTCAACCGTCTCTCGTATGGGCGCGTGAGCGTGGGAAGATCGTGAAGGAACGATGAGGAAGTCGCATCTCAAGCTCGTCTACAGCCGCGCGGACGCTGCGCCGAAGTTCGTCGACGAGAATGGCGAGTTGGCCGTCGCTTCCGACGAATTCACGCTGCAGATCCTCACGCGGCATCACGGCCCGTCGTGTGCGCACTTCCTCGCGCATCACTTCCGTCGCGATCGACTGCACCGCGGCGGTCCCGGCTACTTCATTGTTCGCTTGCCGAAGGGCGAAGTGATTCCGCTCTGGGTCACGATCGCGATGCGCTTCTTCAAGCAGCGCGACAAGAAATGGCGCGTCGGTGAATTCACGACGAGCGACAATCTGATGTGGCGCGTCTCGTACCTGCAGCATCCGAAGCTGCGTGCCGAGAAGACGAATCTGCGGGTCGTGTGATGCCGTCGTATTCGCCGCCGTGGGCTCCGCACGTTACGAGCACGTTTCCCGAACGCGAGATCGAAGATGGGAAGATCGTGCCGATGCGCATCGACATGGAATGCACCCTCTGCAAAGCAACGTGGCGGCATACGTGCGAGACAGGCGCGGTGCATCAGTGGGTTCAGAAATTCGCGCTGCAGCACGTGCATCGCGATCCGATGCGCGCTGGACCGCAAGGAGCGACGTGATGGGAACGAAGAACATGCCGAAGGGTCTTCGATTTTTCGGCGATGATCGGCGCGATGATCCGGCGAAGCTCGATCGTATCGCCGATCTCAAGGTACTCGGTGCGAAGAACGACGCTGGCAAGCTCCGTATCGGTCTCGTTGACGACGTGGCGATCGAAGCGCTTGCGAGTGTGCTCACGCTTGGGGCTCACAAGTACAGCGAAGGAGGCTGGCGGCATGTCGTCGACTCCGAGCAGCGCTACTACGAAGCGACGATGCGCCATCTGCTCAAGTGGCGGAAGTTCCTTCGTACGCGCAATCCGATCGACGCCATCGATGCGGAGACTGGCTTCCCGCACATTGCGCAAGCGCTCTGCAACGTGCACTTCCTCGCTGCACTTCACCTCGCGGAGTTTCACCCCGAATTCGATGGCGAAGCGGCGGCCAAGCTCGCGATCGAGAAGTGGGAGAAGCGCAAAGTGGAGCTGATGAACATCGAGCAGCACGGCGAAGTGCTCGACTCGCTTGTCAACGACGGGCTTATCGAGCCCGTACCGGCATCGAAACAGCGAAGGAAGCCTCGCAAAAAAGCCGTGCGAAAATAGTTGAAAGAAAGTGTTGCGCGCTCCAAAGGGTGGAGCTACAACAGTGGTGTCGGCGGTGAGGAACCGGACCGACGGCCCTAGGAGGGGCCTACCCATGAATCAGGTTGCTATCAGCCACGGCGGCGAGCGCATCGAGACCACGGCGGACAAGTTCAACGAGACGTGTGAGGCGCTCATCGCGAAGCATGGTCCCGGCGTCCCCAAGGTCGAGAACCTCATCACCCCGGCGCCGGTCGTCACGCTCGTTCCCCCGGTCGCCGGTACGACACCGACGTTCAACCCGGCGGCGCTCAAGGTCGAAGTCGTTCGCGGCTCCACGGTCAACGCGGAAGGCAAGCTCCGCTCGCAGCTCGACTTCGCGGCTTCCACCGAAGCTGGCTTCGCTCCCGCGCAGACGCTCTACGAGCGCGGCACGATGGTGGTCGACATCGGCGTCGAGAACGCTCGCGCCTCCCGCGTCGAGCACGACGCCAAGCCGACGGTGAAGGAATTCTGCACCGATCTCATCAACAAGGTGCACGCCGAAGAGCGCCGCGACGCGGTCATCACCGCAAGCGGCCTTCGCATGACGACGAGCGGCAAGCTCGCTCACCCGTCGCAGGGTGACAGCCGACTCCTCCTCGAAGAGCGCGCGTTCGGCTCGCTCGTCACGCGGCTCGGATTCGGCGGCGCGGAGTACCTTCGCAAGTGCAGCCCGAAGCTCCGCGCGATCAACGTCAACAACTGGATGGCGGAGCAGGAGGAGCGCGAAGCGGTCGACAAGATCCCGATGAGCGACTGGCCGACCGTCAACCTCCGCACCCGCAACACTGCGGCGGGGCGCGCAGCCTTCGCGGTCACTTCCGAGAGCTACACGCCCTTCGACGTCGACAAGATCGCCGAAGCACTCGCGCTCGCCGCTCCCGCCGAAGCACGCGGCACGGTCGCGTACGACGGCTACAAGGCGCAGTTCGAGGTGATGTTTCACTCGAACGTGCAGCCCGAGAACTACGTCGCTGGCGAATTCTTCAAGAGCGGGATCATCGCTCGCACCGACGACACGGGCGGTGGCTCCATCGTCATCTCCGCCTGCGTGTGGCAGAACCTCTGTCTCAACCTCATCATCATCGATCAGGACGAGCAGGTGACGGCGCGCATCCGTCACATCGGCGACGTCCAGAAGCTCGCCGCGAAGTTCCGCGAAGGCTTCAACGTCGCGCAGGGCAAGCTCGATTACTTCCTCCGCGCGTGGGGCTACGCCTCGCAGGAGAACGTCGTCGAAACGGCACGCAAGGCCGACCCCACTACGGTGGGGATGATGGAGGCGGACATCTTCATGGGGCTCCTGCGAGGCGCGGTCGAGCGCGAGCTGGTGCCGGTCCGGGGCAACGTCGAGACTGCCGTGAAGGCGCTCAAGTACGCCTGGGAGCAGGACGAATCTTCGGCGACGAAGGCGACCCCCTACAGCCGCGCAGCGGTGGCGAATGCCTTCACCCGCTACGCCCACGAGACGAACATCGACCCGTTCTTCGCGAGCGAAATCGAGTCGGCGGCGGGCGCGCTCATCTACTCGAAGCAGCCGCTCCCGTTCGTCGCGAAGGCGGCATGAGGGAAGGCAACCCGGCCAGCTACCGAAAGGGGTTGGTCGGGACTATGGCTCCTTAGCTCAACCGGCAGAGCGCGGGGAAGGTCTGCAGGCCGAAACCCGAGATCCTCGTTCGATTCGATGGGGGAGCCACTGAAAGAAAAGGTTGCGCGCATCGCAGCCGTGAGCTACGTTCTGGGTGTGGCGGTGAGGAACCGCCAAGGAGGGTTTGACGATGGCAACGTTTGCACGCACGAGCGTCTACCACCCCGAGCTGGGTGACCTTCGTGGCGAGGGCGGCGCGGTGTGGCGCCCCGCGGAAGGACTCGACTTCACCGGCATGAAGTCAGTGGGACGCGTGGTCGTCGAAGGTCGCACGCTCGAAGTCTTCGAGGACGTTGGGGACGACGTTGTCTACGGAAGGGAGGTCTGAGATGCCCAAGGTCGGAATGCTGGTCACGGTTCGCGGCGTGAAGTGCCGCATCTTCAAGGTCCGCCCGTTCGGCACCATCGATGTCGAGTCGCTCTGCGGCAAGTACGCGTGGCGCGTGAGCGGGCTCAATTTCTCGGGAGGTGAGTCGTGAGCGAAGCAGCACGGGCTATGAAGTCGATCAGAAATCAGGAGAAGCTCGCCGCGCTCTATCGCGTCGCCAACGAGGCGGCGATCAAGCACGGCGCGGCAATCGTCGCAGTCGAGCGCGCCGCTGCGAAGTACGCCGAAGCGCATCGCGCTGCGCTCGCGTTCAAGGAATCGATCGAGAAGGGAGCTACGTCGTGAGCGAAGCAGAAGCCGTGTTCATGGTGGTGCAGGAAGCACCGACGGAGATGCCGTCGACGCTCTACGTGATGGCGCAGTCGCCCGAAGCGGCCGTTGCGTGCGTTCCCGATGCAGCGAAGGAATTCTACGGCGAGATCCCGGCGGAGCTTCGTACGTGGCGCATCACCTGGGAGGGCGAGCCGCGCGTGTGGCGCATCTACGAGACCGTGTGGAGCGGTCAAGCGGGCGAAGTGCTCGTGGAGCCCGCGGCGGTTCCCGGTCCGGTCGTGGTGCTCCTCGTGAGCTACGCGGGCAAGACGGACGGCTTCGCTCAGGTCATCTACACCGAAGCGGTGCTCTGCGACGTCAACGGCGGTGAGGCGCAGTTCGATCGCGCGTTCCCACAAGGCTGCGGTGACGTCACCAAGGCCGCGCGCGCGCTCTACGCCGCGAACTACTCCGCAGGCGTCAGCGAAGCGGTGACGATTGCGTACAAGGGTCGTCAGATCGCGAACGGCGGGCCGTCGTCATGACAGCGAAGGCGAAGCGAAAGGCGTCGGCGCTCAACACGCGTCGTTCGATGAAGCAGGCGCTCGCGCTCTCCGAGAAGCTCACCGCGGCGCTCGTCGACGCGCTCACCGAAGTCGAAGTTGGCGACGGTACCGAGCTGGCCGTTGCAGTCGGTGCGCTCCGTTCGATCGTCAATCATCCGACGTCGCAGTATCACAAGAACCACGAGCACGCCGAAGCGACCATGCGCGGCATCGCGCGCGTCGCGCTCCATAAGCTCAATCTCCCCGAAAGGAATCCGTCGTGAAGTACATCGTAGGACCCACATCGCGCCTTGGCGTCACGGCGAAGCCTCCGCGCATCGTGTGCATCGGCGGTCGCTCGAACGATCAGCCGCGCGCATTGTGGTTCGCCGAGGGTGTCATCTCGCGCACAATGTTCGCCATCAAACGTGGTGTCGTGCAGGAAGATCGCGACTTCACGACGAACGAGATCATCTACGCGCGTGAGGTTCCGAGCCTCGCCGAGGATTCCATCGCGGACGTAGATGCGAAGATCGAAGCGGCGGAGCGAGCACTCAAGGAAGCTCGCGATGAGAAGCAAGAGCTACTGGCGGCCGTCGTTCGATGGGCAGAGCCCATACGCATCTCCCCCGAGCAGATTAGCGTGGCGCGGTGTCGTGGGCATTGACCGAAATCGTCCGCTCATCGCTGGTATCGGTCATCGCGACGTCAAGCCCGCGAACGTGATCAAGCCGCGCGGTCCCTTGTCGCCCGATGAGGCGTACGCGGAGATGATGGAGAAGGGCGTGCGCCGCGTCGCGCTCATGCTGGGCATCTGCCCGGACTGCGGCGAAGACATGAAGGTCATCGAGGGGCGCGGCTGGGTGTGCATGACGTGCACCGAACCGAATCCGATCGACACGAGTAACGAAGACATCCACGGAGGACGTTGATCATGAATCTCGAAGGAATGAAGCAGATGGCGACGAAGGTGGCGGCCGAGCACGACGCGCTCGAACACGCGAAAGCCGATCGCGACATGGCGGAAGAGGAGCTGCTCGCGCAGGTCATCGAGGTGCTCAGGCCCGCACTCCCGGCGATGTGCTCAAAGCTCATGCTCCCCACCGAGCACATCAACGTCCCGCCCGGCGCAGCGGCGCCGTGGACGCGCGCACTACTTATCGGCGAGGTCCATGGTGGCTCGAAGCTTTATCTCGAAGAAGACGGCGTGTGGTGCGTGATCACGCCGATGGGCTTCACGCACGCGAATCAGTCCGATGGCGACGTGCTCGAAATGTTCGACATCACCGAGATCGTCTCGAAGCTCGCCGCTGCGCTCAATTCGCAGGTCGGTGCGCGCGACGCGAGCATCGAGCGCGCCACCACCGAAGCGGAGCGCTTCCGCGCGCTCGTCACGCTCCTCAAGCCGTCGCCTCCGAAGCAGCGTCACCCGAAGCGCGCATGAGAGTCGCGCTCGTCACCAACTTCCCTGCGCGGTTCGTCAACGAGAAGATCATCCCCGATCTTCAACAGCGCGGCATTCATATCGCGATCGTGGAGACACCGACGCGCGCCGCACGCATCGATCTCGGCGCCATCAACATCGAGCAGGTGCTCTTCATGAACGAGCTGACGTCACACGGTGAGAGCGACGCGCTCAGCGACCGATGCAAGGACTTCAAGATCCCGATCCGCGCGCTCAGTCGCAAGAAGGCGTCGTGGCCCTGGCCCGTCGTCGCAGCCAACACCAACGAAGAAGAGAAGAATTCCATGCGCGGCACCGTCAGCACGGCGACAGGTTTCAACGGTCACGAGCACACCAAGGAGACAGAGAAAGAGCAGCACAAGGTCGCGCGCGATGCGCTCGTGCGCGCTGCAGAGGCGAAGGCGCAGGAAGCCGAAGCGCTCGCGACCACGCTCCTCGAAGAGTGCGAGCAGCTCAAGGCAAAGCTCGCCGACACGAGCGCGAAGCTCATCGAAGCGAACGAGAACGCCGTCGAGCAGAACCGATCGTTCGCTGAGCGATGCCAGCGCTACGAGGTGCAGATCCTCGAAGCGCGGAACAAGCCAGCGGCGCCGTCGAGCACCGACAAGATCGTCGGTGCGATGCGCACGCTCGTCGCCGAAGGGCTGCTCACGCGCGAGGAAGCGGCATCAAAGCTACTCAAGGCGCTCATACCCGAGGTGACATTATGAAGAGCAACGAAGAATCCGTTCGCGATCGTCAGGAATTCGTGGAGAAGGTCGAGAAGCTCAAGGAAACCATCGTCAAGGGCATGCAAGCAGCGGCCGACGATGCAGTGAAGACGAAGAACGTCGACCAGCTCGCGACGCTCGCAGGTGCATTCACGACGCTCTTTCCGCCGGTGCAGCGCACGGTGGCGTTCGATCATGGCTGAATGAAGACGGCGATCGAACGAGCGTACGAGAGCACCGGGCTCGAATGCGGGTTCACCGTACAGGAGTGGGAAGAGCTGCACGGACTTCCCCCCTATTCGGTCTATCCGAGCGCGCAGAACGCGCGCCCCGGTCAGCTCGGCTTTCTCATGTACGGCCCGCGCGAGCAGACTGAAGCGGCATTGGGCATCGAGGAGCGCGATCGGCAGATTCGGTGCTGCGCTGCGCTCGGCATTCGGTACGGCGAGATCGCGAGGATGTTTTCCGTCTCGAAGGCGACGATTTCCAGGCTCGTCAACTGCAACAGTCAAACCGATTTGATTGCGCGTAGGGCAAGAAATGCTGAGCAACGACGACGTGAACGAGCGAGTGAGAAGAGCATGCGAGATGAGCGGAACGCCTCCCGAGGAAGCGGAGAAGCTCGCGTCTGATTTCACGCATGCACTCGCGCGCATCACGCCCGTTGAAGTGCGTTGTCCGGTGTGTTTCGAGGCGAGCTGCACGGCGCAGCATCGCGATCAACTGTAGGAAGGAATTGTCATGCTCAAGGTGTACGTCGCAGGTGCGTGGGTCGAGAAGGAAGAGCGCGCCATCCCGGCGATCAAGGCGCTGCAGGCGGCGGGCGTGATGATCACGCACGACTGGACGAAGGAAGGGAACGAATACTCGAACGCGACCGACAGCGACCGGCACATGCCGAGCGCGGAGCGTCTCGAACGCGCGAAGGCGGACATGCGCGGCGTCTCCGACGCTGACATCGTTCTCGTGCTCACGCCCAAGGAGCGTGGTTCCTCGGGCATGTGGACCGAATTCGGCATCGCGCTCGGCACGGGCAAGCAGGTCTACATCGCCGGCGAGAACAGCCGCCGCACGCTCTTCACCGAGCTTCCCGGTGTTCATCACTTCGAGACCGACGCAATGGCTATCGCTGCGCTCACGGTCGGCGCTCGCGCACGCACGTGATCTCGACAGACCCGTTCGTTGTCTCGCGCGAAATGCATGAGCTGAAAGCGTTCTTCGAGCGCTTCACGTTCAAGTATCCCTTCATGGGGGGCGTGATTCAGCTCACGTTCGACGTCACCCCTCACGGCGACTTGGCGATCATCATCCCGATGCAGGTGCCCGATCGCGACACCGGCGCGAGCACCGTTGTGACGTTTGGTTCGACGTTGTCTTTCGTGAACCTTCATCAGATGCGAATCCTGCGTAGCGAAGCGCAGTTCACGCAGTACGTGCATCGCACGATTCATGAAGCGATTCGTCGCGCGCTTCTGCACGAGGTCGATGAGATGCTCTGCTTCGATGGCAAGGTGTTCGACGATCCGCATGCAAAAGAGGCGGTGCACACGTGAGTAAGGACGACGAGGAGGAGTACGAGCTGGTGCCGATGTTCGCGCCGGATCCAAACCCCAATGGTTTGGTGCGCATTTACGAGCGCGTGCACAAGAAGCTTGAAGCCATGCGCAAGCAGACGGCGCTCTTCCTCATGCTGCAGGTCGAGATCTCGAAGGGTCGCTACCAGCGTTCGCTTCCGCATCACATCGTCGAAGACCATGCCATCTACGCCGATCCTCGCATCGCGGAGATGGCGCGTCGCAACGCGGTGTCCCTGAGCGGTTTCTTATCCGATACGGCGATACGCATGCGCCTCGAACCGCGGCATCTCTTCTACGCGAGCGAGCAGATCAAGGGTCTGACGCTCAAGCAGCTCGAAGCGATGTTCGATCGCGTGGTCGAAGAGAATTACAAACTCGCGATGGAAGGATTGAACCCTCGTGGATAGCGAAAGGGATGACGAACTAGAGCGCGTGAAGAAGATGCGCGAAGCGGCGATGCGATACCCGCCTGCGAATCTGCCGAAGCCACCACCTCCGCCGATGCCGTCGATGGATGACTTCGCGAAGTGTCGCGTGTGCTCGGGCCCGCTCGGCTACTGGCAGTTCGATGAAGAATCGAACGCATGGAAGTCGAAGGCGAGTCTGCATCCTGGCTGCTCGTTTCAGATCGAACTATCGAACCGCATCGATGATGCGATCGGGCGTGTGCGTCAGCTCGAAGAAGCTCATGAACGTCATCTCGCGATGCACGACAAGAAGCCGAAGCTTCGTTTCACGATGCGTGCGCTCCGCAAGAACGCAGCGTCGCTCATTCGCGAGCTGGCGCATCGCATCGCCAAGGACGATCGCTCGTGAGCCAGCGCATCATCAGCGCGTTTTTCATCGCGCTCGTTCTCATCGGTCCGCTACTGGTGTTCCGATGAGTCAAACCGATTTGACTGCAAAGGTCTCCGTGGGCGATCAGTGCACCATCGAGCGTCGTTACTCGCGCGCGGGCAGCTCCGTCGACCACAACGCCCATCATGCGCGTGACGAAGAAGCGTGCCTACTTCAGATCGGGGCTTTGGTTCGCACTCGACGATCCAAAGCGGGAGGTCAAGCCTCGCTACCTCGATTACGTCACGGCCGTCGTACGCATCGAAAAGAGCACGTGACGAGACCCCCCGCGCGGCATGAGCTAGGGTCCACACCATGGACCACGAAGCCCATCGCAAGCTCGATCGCCTCCTCGAAAACCAAGGCGTGATCACACGCAATCAGCAAGTGATCGTGCGATGGCTCGAATCCCTCTGGAACAAGGAGAACGCCATCATGTCGAATGTCACGCAAGCTCAGGTCGATCTGCAGAACGCCTTCACCGCGGAGATCGCGAAGCAGACCACGGTTACGCAGGGCGCCATCGCGCTCATCAGCACCCTCAAGCAGCAGGTCGCCGATGCCATGGCGCATGCGCAGGCGACGCAGCCTTCGTTCGACCCGGCGCCGTTCCAGGCCATGCTCGATCGCATCAGCGCGAACGACACGGCCATGGCGAACGCCGTCGCGCAGAACACGGTTGCCGCGAGCGAAGTGCCCGCAGTCGCTCCCGCGCCGTCGCCTGCAACGCCCGCAGCAGCGCCGCCGGCTACCACGCCCTGATTTGCATTGCCCCCTCGTGCTGCGATACAGCATGAGGAATGGCGCGCAGCATCAGGCGGCGCACGATCGAGGTCAGCCCCGTCCCGGCCAATCTCGATCGTGCGCCGAGCGACGACGTGGAAGTGAAGCGACCGAAAGGCGCTCAGAAAGGCGTGCCGATCAAGCGGTACACGCCGGCCGAGCGCGACGATCAAATGCGGATCGTCGAAGAGCTGGTCATCAACGGGTACACCGAACGCCAGATCCTCACGACGTTGAGGGCGAACGACCACCCGGACGTGTCGATGAACCGCGTGCGCATCATCAAGGGTCGCGTGCACGAGCGCATGAAGCTCGAAAGCGAACGCACCCGCCCGCTCACGAAAGAGAAGCAGCTCAGGCGGCTCTACACGCAGCTCCGTATCGCGCAGGGCAAGCGCTCGCAGGACGGTAAGAGCTGGGTCGAGAAGCCCAACTGGCAAGCGATCACGAAGCTCGAAGAGACCATCGCGCGCGTCGAAGGCAACTACGAGGCGATCAAGCTCGATGTCGACGTCGTGCATCGCGAGGCGCTCTCGAACGTGCTCGGGGACATGACTGAGGAACAGGGCTTGGAGCTTGTCGCGGCCTACGATCAGCTCATGGAGCTAGCGCAGAGCGCGGCGAACGCCTCGAAGCGTCCGCTCCCTGCGTTGCTACCCGCGCCCACGCGCACCGATCATTACGGCAAGGGCTTCGTCGCAGAGCCCCCCGCAGCGGAGAAGCACTGATGTGGGTCGGCGCTATGGTGGTGGTGTCGACGAACACGATGTTCCCGCTCTGGGACGACTACGGCGTTGATCCGTGGGCTCCGCGTGAGACGGAGGAAGAGCGCAGCAAGCGACTCGACTTCGCTCGTCACGCGGCGTCGATCGCGTGTGGTGTTCCCCCGTGTGACTTGGTCATCGCGATGAGCGAGCTTCCGATGAAGCGACCTTGTTCGCGTGAAGTGCTGCACCACAACGCGCGCCCACGACGCGCCGATCGTCGACCGCGCAGGCGCCGACAAGCGAAGGACCCAAGATGCACGAGATCCTCTTTCCCCATCACCACTACTACTCAACGAGCAAAGCGATGAACGACGAAGAGATGTGCCTCACGCTGCGTCCGACGTTCACGCTCACTGAGCGAACGGCGAATGCGCGTGTTGAGCTGCAAGCGACATGGTTCGATCTCAACGGACGTCCGCACAATCGAGTGATGGCATCGGTGCCAGAAGAAGCAGCGGAGGTGCGTAAGCACTTCCTCGTGCAGTGTCTTGCGCAGATGCGTGAAGGTCGCGGATGAACCGCTCGATTCCGGTCTCAGAGGTTCAAGGCACGCTCTCGCTCGAACACATTCGCAGCGCGATTCGCATACTCGAAGCGCACAACATTCCGAAGACGTCGAGTGGGCATTACGTGATGGCGATTCATCCCACCGTGCTCAACGGCATGGTGATGCTCTCAATCGAAGAGAACGTCGCAGACAAGTGGGCGGCGCGAGAGCGCGAGCTTCGCGAGTCCGTGCGATAGTGCGAGGCAACGGAGGTTTCTCATGACCATCAAGTTTCAGAACGTTCGCGACTTCGCCATGTTCATCGGCGCGCAAGGCGGCGCAGCCATCACCGTCGACGCGTCCGATCCCAACACGGCCGAGCCCGATCAGAAGCGCACGTGCACGACCAACATCGCTTCGCTCAACAACACGCTCACGTGCACGCTCGCCGCGGACGCAGGTTGCACGGTCGAAGGGTGGTTCTGGTCGGAGAAGTTCGGCAAGTGGGTCAAGCTCTTCTCGCAGGTGCTCACCGCGCTCACCGCGAGCCAGATCGTCAACATCCCGGGCAACGTGCCGATGACCCTTCGCATCGCGGCAAACGCCGGCAACGCGACGATGATTGGAGCGTTCTTCGCGTGATTCACGAATTCCGTGCAGTCGCGAGCGATGAGGTCGGTCCTACCGATCGCGTCTGCACGGAACCGCTCCTCGCACGCGGGCAGAGCGCGATCGATCGTACGTTCCACACGCGCTTCGAGATGCTTCCGCACGGCGACGTGAAGTGCTTGCTCTGCGGCGAGCGCTTCTTCGCGACGCGCGAAGGCTACGAGCAGCAAGAGACGAAGACGGTGCTTCCCGATGGCTGACGGCTCGGGCGCGAGCGTGTTGCACGATCCGACCGCCATCAAGAAGATGATGGCGATGATCGAGCTTGCGGCGAAGCGCGCACGAGAGCACCCCGCGGCGTTCTTCGACTTCGTGATGAAGGACGAGCGCGGGCAGCGCGTGAAGATCGCGCCTCATCAGGATGTAGCACTCGACTTCATCATGAAGCATCAGCGCAGCGTCAACATCTGGCCCATCGGTCACTCGAAGACGTACCTCATGACGGCGCTCACGCTCTGGCTCATGGGCACCGAGCCCATGACGCGCGGAGCGATCGTGTCGGGCACGCAGGAGCAGGCGCTCAAGCCGCTCGCGATGGTGAGCGACTACATCCTCGGCTCGCAAGAGCTGCGGCTCGTCTTCCCGCACCTTCGCCCGAGCACGCGCAAGAAGGATCCCTGGACGCAGGACAAGATCACCATCGATCGTCCTGCAGGCATCCGAGATCCGTCGCTGCGCGCAGTCGGCTACAACGGCGCGATCCTCGGCTCGCGTCTTGATTGGATCATCATCGACGACATCCTCACGCAAGAGAACGTCACCACCGACGAGTCGCGGAAGAAGCTCATCGATTGGGTCGACGGCTCCGTCTTCTCGCGCGTCGAGCCCGGACCGAACGCCAAGGTCGTCATCACCAACACGCCCTGGCATCCCGAAGATCTCGTGCACGTGCTCGAACAGCGCGGATGGCCGTGCATGCGCATGGACGCGCTCGGTGACATCCGCGTGCAGGACGACAAGGATCTGCAGCGCGAGGCGCGTGAGAACGGTCGTCCCTACGAGATCTGGGATCACGAAGGCGTGCGCATGAAGACGAATCAGCGCACCGAGACCGTGATGCGCCTCACCGCGCACGATCCCGATCCGCGCAACGTCAAGCCGCTCTGGCCCGAGCGCTTTCCGCCCGAGGAGCTGGCGCGCAGGAAGCGCCGCACGACGCTTCCCGACTGGAACCGGAACTACCTCTGCATCGCGCGCAGCGACGACGATGCGATGTGCAAGATCGAGTACATCAACCTCTGCAAGAAGAACGCGCGCGACCGTGGCGTGCACGGCTTCGTCACTGAGTGGAAGGGCAACGGGCTCGTCTTCACCGGCGTCGACTTGGCGATCCAGATCGGCGAGCAGCACGACATGACCGCGTTCTTCACGTTCGCGGTTTTGCCCGGCGGCTATCGGCAGATTCTCGACATCGAGACGGGCCGCATGCAGGGTCCGAAGATCATCGAGAAGATCGTCTCGAAGGTGCAGCGCTTCGGCAGCATTGTCATCGTCGAGAACAACGGCGCGCAGGACTACCTTCGTCAGTTCGTCTTGCAGAAGGATGCGGCCATCCCGATTCGCGCGCACACGACCACGGCGAAGAAGGCGCATCCCGAATACGGCGTCGCGTCGGTGTTCGTCGAGATGGCGAATGGCGCGTGGCTCATCCCGAACGATCAGTACGGAGGCACGACCAAAGAGGTCGATGAATTCTGCAACTACGCGCTCAACTACGTGCCCGAGAAGCACACCGCCGACGTGCTCATGGCGCAATACTTCGCGCGCGAGCTGGCGCGTGAGTGGGGCGTGCTCAGCGGCGGCGACTTGGCTGATGCCATGGCGGGCGCGAGCATTGCTGACGCCGTCATGACCCGATGATGTCGGGTGAGAACCTCACGCGCGCGCAGGCGCAGCTCATGGCGTGGAAGACGCGCTACAGGCTCACCTACGTCGAGACTGAGCTACTGCGTCTGACGGCACTCGATGGCGTCGCACGAGGCGCGCTGCACGTCATCCGCGGCACGGAGGAGGCGACGGTCAAGAAGCAGGTGCAGGTGCTTCTCACGAAGACGGGTGACAGCTCGCTCATCGCGGCCGCGCTCAGGCTCGTGCGCGAAGCGTGCTTCTAAGCAGTCCAACCGATTTGACTGGCGCGGCATGGGTTGAAGCATGTGGACTCTCGCCACGCTCCCGCCGGTTTTTCCAGCTCGGCCGATTCCGTCGAGCGCCTACCTCGTCATCACGGAAGATGAAGCGCACGTGGTCGTCGTCTACGAGACGAACGACTTGAAAGAAGCGATGGCGCTCAAGGAAGGATCGGACTCGGGAATGAACGGCTATACGTCCGTGACCATCGCTGCGCTTCTGCGATGACACTCCCGTGTCCGATCTGCTTGCGCGACTACGATCCCGGTCGTGGCTACGCGCTCATCTGCAAGAGCTGCGGCGAGTCCCTGCGACGGGTAGAGCGGCGCGATTCAACCATCTACGCCTCGCTCGTGTGGGCTGCGAAGCGAGCACGACGGTTCGAGAGAATGCGTCAACGCGGCATCGGTTGAGGCATGGCGAGGTACACGGGTCCGTGGTCACACGAGCATCTCGACGCGAAGGTAAGTGAGCGCAAAGCCAAGCGCGCCGCGGAGAAGGCGGAGCACGAAGCACTAATGGCGAAGCTTCGCGCCGGTCGCGAGGAAGACGAACGCGCTCGTCGCGAAGCTCACGAAGCACGTGAAGCCGCGCGCTGGCGCGTCACCACGTTGCGGGTGATGAATCGCGGGCTTATCGACGTCCCGGTATGGGAAGAGCATCGGCGTGGTCGGAATTGGGCCGCCATCGTGGAAGTCGACCCACTCGCCATGGGAGGCGTGAAGCGTTCGTGGCTCAATCGCGGCGCAGGTCTCGCTCGCTACATGCCCGAACACGGACTCGAATGGCGTGCCGTGCGAGAAGGAATCGGGGCATCCTCCGCCGTGCGCGTGTCCGAAGGCACTCGCGCGCTTCGTTCGAGACTATGGACCGAAGATGCCTCCTACGCCGGTCGAAGAAGCGCTCGAAGCCATCGCGGTCGATCTCGACGCCGTGGCGCTCAAGCACCACGGTCGCTTGCCGCCCGATCCCGACGCGGACTTTATCGATTTCGAGATCGATGACAACGATTACGACTTGCCGTGAGTCAAATCGATTGGAGTGAAGCGTGAAGCTGCGCGCGAAGTTCGACGAGCTGAACGCGATCAGCGCGCAGATGCGTGCTGACTACGAGGCGTTCACCGAACGCATGACGCAGCGGTTCATCGAAGCGGTGGGCGTGCAGTATCAGAAGGACATGACGCGCATGGTTCGCGACGTCTTCAACGTCGAATGGCCACCTTCCGAAGAGGTTCGATGGCATCGCGCGGCATCGGAGTCGAGCATGGAAGAGTACAGCGCAGAGGAATGGGCATTGGGTAAGAAGAACTACGAGGCGTACGCCAAGAAGGTCGGTGGTCGAACGCACGACGGGCAAGCGATGCCGGCGTGGGACGAGACACCGGGCGAGCGGTGTCTCACCGACAACATCCGGCGCGGCTGGGTCGCGGGCGCGCTCGCGGTGAAGATCGAAGTCACGCATCAACACCCGGATACGATGTGATGGGACGGCACGCGGCGATGAACAGGTGGGACACGGCCGACATCGATCGGTGCATCATCACCTTCGTGCGCACCACCGCGGGCACGGCAACGATGGCGCAGCTCATCATCGCTCTCGAAGTGCGCACGGCGTTCGCTTCGAGCGACAAGCGGGAGATCGAGCAAAGCTTGCAGCGCCTCAAGAAGCAGGGGCTCTTGAAGTACGACATGAGCGCGCGGTTGTGGAGCTACGTCCCGCAGTCGAGCGCGAGGAGCGTGCCGCGATGATCGACGACGAGCCGAAGCTCGCGATGGCTGTCTTCCCCGGCACCGAAGTCATGGTCAAAAGCGTGAACCATCGCGGCGCAACACGTGAGATCGTGGCGAAGGTCGGACGGAAGAATTTCTACCTCAAGGGCTGGCGCGATCGGCCGTTCGATCTCTTCACCGGGCGCATCAAGGACGACTACGGACATCACACCGCGTACACACTCGAAGGATGGGAGTGGAAGCGACGCGTCGACATCGCGCGCAAGCTGCTCATGGATCAGGGCATCACGCTCGGTCGAAGTATCGACGATCGCAAGGTCGTCGCGATCTGCGACGCCATCCACAAGGCGGGCATCTTCCCGTGATCTGGAAGCTCGCTGAGTGGCTACGCATGAAGACGGTGGGATGCCGGCATTCGATGAAGCGCTTGCTCGCGCAGCCTTACGATGGCTTCGCCACCTACGTCTGCCCGAAGGACGTGGGCGGCTGCGGCAAGATCTGGGACGAGTACGACGCCGAGAGCGACCAAGATCCCGAACTGAGGCTGTAGCATCGCCATCATGAGCATGAATTCGTTCAACGAGCCGAAGGACATGGCGAGCGTGCGCCTCGAATGCAAGGTGTGTGGCGCGAGGCAGACCGCGTTCTTCAAGGCCGACGAGAAGCTGCGCGTCGCGAGCGCGTCGCATGCGTGCAAGGAATGCGGGGAGAAGGGCAAATTCAAGCTCGCGAAGATGGTCACGCACGTATGAGCCTTGGCGACGGGCTTCCGAACATCTGCGTTCATCACCCGCACGTCGTCGCGGATCCGCACGTGCTCGCAGGCTCGCCGCTCGTGCGCGACTCGAAGGTGCCGGTGCGAAGGCTCTGGGCGTGGCATCGCAAGGGCGTGACTGTCGAGACCCTCGTGAAGCGCTATCCCGCGCTCGGTCCGGCAAAGGTGCTCGATGCGATTGCGTTTTGCTACGACAATCAAGACGTCGTCGAAGCGGATCTCGAACGTGAGCGCCGGCTCCTCGAAGTCGACGAAGAGCGCTACCCGTGCGCGTTCGGTGAACAGCAGAAGCTACCGAAGGTGAAGTGATGCGAGGGCTGACGGCAATCGAAGCGAAGATCCTTCGTCAATGCGATCCGAACATATCGGGCGAGCGCTTCTTCGAGTGCAAGCACGAGGAAGAGGTGCACAACAAGCTCGTTGCGGAAGGTCGGATGATCACGTGGGAGGAAGAGCGCGAGGACGGCGTCTATCAAGCCTGGCGCACGACCCCGCGCGGATTGCTCGCGCTCAAGTACGCTCTCGTGACGAGCTAGCGGCATCGGGCTCGACATGCCGAAGCGCATCATCGTCGACGTCGCTGACTGCAGCGTGTGCCGCGCGCTCGCGAAGGTGCTCGGGGGAGATCTCGTAGGTCTCTTTTTCGAGGGCTACGTCAGCGGGATGCGCGACATCACCGACGGCGAGGCGGCGAACATCCCGCTCTGCCACGGGCATCACGCGCAGCTCGTGCGCCGCGTCGTGCAGCACATCGGCAACGGCATCCGTCCGAAGTCGGGATAGCATCGAGGAATGGTTCACTCGCTCGCGGTTGAGATCGTCGAAGTGGATGGAACGTTCGTGGCGACGGCGCCTTGGCTCTCGGAGCCGATGACGGGCTCAGACGCCAACGAGCTGCTCGCACGCGCGCTCGACGCGCGCAGGGGCCAGCGCGCGGCATAGACGGAGGATATGGGACGACGCATCAAGCAGCCGACGCAGACGCTCGCGCAGGTCGCGGACAACATCGAAGAGCAGGCTCGGCAGGACGCAGCGAAGCGGCGCGTGCTCGACTACAAGCCCACCGAAGCTGAGCGTGAGGATCATGCATCACGCGCGAATCCACCTGAGCCGTGTCAGCTCTGCTCGGAGATGACGACCGAGCAGACGTCACTCGGTCCGGTGTGTGCGGATTGCCAGCGGATGGCCGACGACGATCCCGACTCGCTGACGGCCGAGGAGCTGCAGGAGCTTGCCGCGCAGCGGGCGCGCGCGAACGATCCCGAGGCACTCGCCGAAGCGCGGCGCGAGTACGAGGCGAAGGTCGTAGCCGAGCGCAAGGCGCAGACCGACGAGATGACGTTCGACATCACGCGGACGAGCGCGGACGGTAGGCCGGCACCGCAGAATCAGCGCCAGCGCGCCGAGAAGCTCATCGAGACCATCGGCGAAGTGCTCCGCCTCTTGCGTCCCGACTTCGAGACTCTCGAAGCTCTTGTAGGTGAGTCGCAGAACAGCCATCGATACGGCGGTCAAGGCGACGACAGTATCGATCTCGCGCGGTGGACGGATCTGCGCGCGCTCAAGGTCTCGCTCGGGCATGCGTACGGGTCGCTTCACCACGCGCAGACGAGCTACAAGCGCTGAGTAGCTGCGGCATCGGTCGGCTTCATGGGAAGAACGATCCAGAAGCACACGCTAGGAAAGCGAACGACCGAATCCGCCGTCACCGACACGCCCACGCGCTACACGGTTGTCGAGAAAGACGACGACTACACCGCGGCGTTCGTCGTGCGCTACGGCAAGAGCGCATCGCAGTCGGCGTTTCAGACGAGCCCAACGGTCAAGCGTGGCGATCCGTTCGTCGTGCTCGCGTTCCTTCGCGGCACGGAGAAGCAGCAAAGCAGCGAGCAACTTTCGGCGATGCGTCCGCGCGACGCGCTCCTGTACGCGCTCAGCATCGTCGAGTCGGTCGATGCGCTGATGCCGATGTGCACGGCGTGCAACGGCAACGGGTCGATCTCCCACGACGAAGCCCCCGCGGGCGAGCACGCGACACGCGAGGAGACGTGCGACGCGTGCAAGGGCGAAGGACGGGTGCTCGCGTGATCGCCAGTCGGCAAGCGTTCTGCGCAACCGCGCGCGAGCTGCTCAGTCGCATCGATCTCAGGTTCGGCAATCTGCGCTGGCGTCACCACGGGCTCGGCATGCTGCAGGCGGAGCTGAGCGAAGAGCTTCGCATTCACATCTGGCATCCGAAGCTCAGGACGATTCCCGAAGATGGCTACCGCGACGTGCACGACCATCGCTTCGATCTCACGAGCTACGTCGCGTTCGGTGAGATCATCGACACGCCCGTCGACGTCTTCTTCACCGACCCGTACGGCAACCTCGGAACGGACACCACGAAGGCGTGGAGCATCGTCAATGCGAAGGCTCAGGAGCGCGGCGAAGTGCACGTGAAGCCACTTGGAGCCGTCAGCGTGCGTACGAGCGAATCCGTCGTCTACAAGGGTGGCGCGAGCTACAGCATCGCGCGCGGGAGGTTTCATCGCACGAAGGTCGACGGGCTCGCGCTCACGCTCATCCATCGCGGCAATTTCGGCGAAGATCAGGCGCGCGTGCTTGGCGAAATCGCGCATTCGGCTATCGTGCCTGAGGACGTCAATACGGCGACGTTGCAGGCGCACGTGATCTACGAGGCGGACAGTGCGTTGTCCGACGCATTGGCGCGATGGAAGGCGAAGTGATGGATATCGAGCAGGACATGAAGCGGGAGCAGAACCGCATCGCAGAGCGCGAGCGACAGCTCGACTACGATCCTGAGCAGGAAGCGCGCGAGGTGCGTGCGCGCAATCGTCGTCTCGCGGACATTCCGCCGGACGACGTCGGCGGCATTGAGGGATAGAACGATGCCCTACACGCCTCCCGAGAAGCCGAGTCAGATCGATTTGACTGAGAAGATCGACAATGCCGGTTCGGAGTGCTCGTGGACGCGTGGCGCCGCTGCGCTTCATCCGGCATGCGCGCCGCGTGCGCAGTTCCGCGCGCTCGTCGTGACGGCGCAGGGTGCGAAGCTCGACGTGTGCGCGAAGGCGGTCGGCGCCGTGCGTTTGCACTTTCGGATGGTGAATCTCGTACCGTGCGATCGACTCGAAGCAGACACCGATCTGCGTGAGCGCATCATCAAGCGCATTGACGAAGGACACCACATCGCGCCGTTCACGTATGAGGAGTCGCTCTGATGGCGAAGGCGAAGGTCAAGGTCTACGCGCTTCCGACGTCGCGCGAAGACGCGCTCCCCGAAGTCGGCGCGTTCGGCTTCGATGACTTCTACCGCGCGCGCTACTTCTCGCAGGTCATCGAGAAGTACACGACGCAGGCGCAGGCCGAAGCACTCGTGAAGTTCGCACGTGAGCGGCGCGTGTCGGGCATGTCATTCGCGGACACGCTCGAAGCGACGGCGCGTTTTCTTCACTCGGGCGTCGACGGCGCAGTCGAGCGAATGATGGCGATGACGAAGAAGTCGCCGCAGCACACCGAACGCGAGGTCGCGTTCAACCTCGCATGTCGCGCGGCGATGGCAACGTATGGCACGAAGGGCGACGACGTCTTCAAGGCGATGCTCGAAGGGCTCTGCACGATCTACCCGCACGCCACGCGAGAGCGCATCTTGGGCGCGATGAACCTCGGCAACACGGACGAAGGCTTCTCCGTGGGCAACGTCATCGAGGCGATGGAGCTGGGTGAGGTGCCGACGTGAAAGGTTACGACATCGATCTGTCACCTCTCGCGGTCGGCACGCTTGCGGTGGTCGACTTGCTTGGGCAGGCGCAGGTCGACCAAAAGAAAGCGGTCGCCGATCTGCAGGTCGCGCAGAACGAAGTGCAATCACTTCGCTCGCAGATCGATTCGTACAAGGCGCAGGAGCGCCATAGCGATGCGCTGGTCACGCAGCTCCGCACCGATCTTCAAGCGGCTACCGGCGCAGCGGTATCGGCAGCGCCGGTCATCGAGAAGGCGAAGACGATGCTCAACGCACTCGCGCACATCTGCGAGACCACGCCCGACGTCGCAGCTCCCGAGCTGATGGCGAAGGGTCTGCGCGACGTCATCGAGGCGCTCTCGTGAGCGACATTCGCAAGATCCCCATCATGGGCGTTCCGTACGGCTTCACGCGGAAGAGCCTCCGCAAGCCGTTCCACGCGCAGATGGTCACGCTCAAGCTCTGGCCCGTGCTCTGTCAGAACGGCTGCGGGCTCTACTACGCCGCGCCTCCGACACCGGCGAACGATCGATGCCCGACGTGTGAGGAGCATCCGAAGGCGTGGAAGATCGGTAGCGAGATGGACGAGATCGAAGTCTCGGTGAAGATGGCGTTCGGACGCGTCAATCAAGTCGAATTCGTGCGCTCGCTTGGCAAGGTCGCCGAACATACGAAGATCTCGCAGCGCCACATCGGCATGGGCGGCGGACAAGGGCTAGTCACTGAAGCGCGTGAAGAGCAAGACGAACCGCGTTCGCTCATCCTGGTCCCGAAGCGCTAGACACGCACGGCGGACGCACGATAGCGTCCGTTCATGGCCCTGAATCCGAAGCTCTCGATCGCGAGCCGCAATCTCGCGCTCAACGCGGCGCTCGACGTCCTCAACACGACGGGCACCATCAAGGGCTACGACGGAACGCAGGCCACCGACGCAGACACCGCGCTCGGCGCGCAGGTGCTTCTCTGGACGAACACGTTCGGAGGCACGGCGTGGGCGGCGGCGGCGTCGGCGAGCAAGGCGGCGAACGCCATCACGGCTGCGAACGCGGTCGCGACGAGCACGAACACGTGGTACCGCATGCTCACCGGCGCGACGGCGGTGTGGGACGGCTCGGTCGGCACGGCGACGGTGAACCTCGTGTTCAACTCGGTCGCCATCAGCTCGGGCGCGAACGTCGCGGTCACCGGCTTCACCGCCACGATGGCGGCGTAAAGGATCATCATGGCGAAGGGTTACATTCTCCGCGGGCAGGGACTCGGCTACGTCACGAGCAAGGTCTTCTTGCACTGGCCGTCGAAGGACGACTTCGCGGACGTCATGAAGCAAGAGCTGCAGCTCCACGGCTTCGAGATCAAGCAGGCGGGGGAGGCGGGCGCTCCGCTCTCCGTCGAAGCGCGCGAGCGCTGGGTGCGTGTCGAAGAGATCGAGATCGTCGAAGGCAAGTGCACCGAAGAGGACGCGCATCCGGCGAAGCTCAACGACTTCACGCACGCCGTGCTCAACGCCGACGCGCTCGCGAAGATCTTCGAGGTCGCGCGTCCGTCGGGTCAGGTCGAGTCGGCCGCGCCGCTCATGCAGATCACCGGCACCGGGCGCGTCACCAACCCCGGCGAGTCCGGCTACGAGCCCGACGAGGCGAAGCTGCAGGGTCGCGAGTCGATCATCGTCACCGCTGCGGACGTCGGCACGCTCAAGCTCTAATCGGAGACCCTTCGCCGGGGTAGGAACGCAATGCTTCTCTGCGCAGCCGCAACGGCGAAGGTTTCCGTCATCACCGGGTCGGCTCTCGCCATCGCAGTTCACGCGTCATGGGTCGACTACACGAGCCCATCGACGGTCACGCCGGGCGACGTCGACACGGCGATCTCGACGGCGACGACGACCGACGTAGTCCCCGCGCCGGGCGCGAGCGTCACGCGCAACGTCAAGCTGCTCGTCGTCCGCAACAAGGATGCGTCGGCATCGAACGTCATCACCGTCCAGCACTTCGACGGCACGACGACGAGCGAGCTTCACAAGTTCACGCTCAAAGCCGGCTACTCGTGGGTACTCGGTGAAGACGGCAAGCCGCTCACCTACGATCAAAACGGCGGCGTCGTGCAAACGCCTCTGCAGGGACGCTTCCTCAAGCGAACCGTCATTCTGACCGGCACGACGACGTTCACGACGAGCGTGGAGACCAACTTCATCGTCGCGCGAATGGTCGCGGCGGGCGGTCAGGGCGGCGGTGCACCGGCGGTCAGCGGTGAGAACGGATCGGGCGGCGGTTCGGGCAGCTACGCCGAATGGGCGGTCGCGGTCTCGCCGAACACAGCGTACACGTGCGCGGTCGCAGCAGCGGCTTCCTCCGCGGGCACGGGCGCGAACGGCACCGCGGGTGGTACCACCACGCTCACGGTCGGCGGCACTACCGTCACGTGTAATGGCGGCTCAGGCGGTCTCGCAGGTACGTCGATCTCCATCCCCGTGCTCGGTGGTGCGGGCGGTACGATCTCGACGAACGGCACGCTCAACATCCCGGGCAACGCGGGCGAGCCGAGCGTGTGCATTGCGGTCGCGGCGGATAACCGCTCGGGCAAGGGTGCCGATTCCCCGCTCGGCAACGGCGGCGCTGCGAAGCTCAATGCGGCAGCCGCAGCGGGTAACCCGGCGGGCGGCTTCGGCGCGGGCGGCGGCGGCGCGACGACGACGGGCACTGCAACGGCGGGTGGTGCGTCGAGCGCGGGAGTCATCATCATCGATGAGTATTCCTGATGGGTCTCTGGGTTCCTACGGGCTCGGGTGACTTTTGCTGGAAGGTCGCCAACACCGACGCGCTCCGCCCGGCGCGCGGCTACGGCACGCTCATCACGGCGTCGGGTAGCGCGAACACCAAGGGCTCCTACGCGACGTGCTTGTCGGCGCTTGCGTTCGATGCCTACGGCATCTTCATCCGATGCAGCGACATTTTCTGGGATGCAGCAACCGCGACCGACACGCTCGTCGACGTTGGTGTCGATCCCACAGGCGGCACGTCGTTCTCGGTCGTCATTCCCGATCTATATTTCAGCGGCACGAGCGCGCTGATTCACGGTCCGGGCATGAGCTACTACTTCCCGCTCTACATCAAGGCGGGGTCGTCCATCGGCTTGCGCATGGCGTCGCCGAAGACGAGCAACACGGCGAGCGCGCAGGTGCGCGTCTACGGCAAGCCTCGCGATCCGAAGTCGGTCAAGGCGGGCTCGTACGTCACGAGCTTCGGCGTGACGTCGGCATCTTCGACCGGCACGGCGGTCACGGCGGGGACGACGAGCGAAGGTGCATGGACGCAGCTCGGTGCGAACACGACCAAGGACTATTGGTGGTTTCAGTTCGGCGCCGGGTTCTCAACGGCAGGGCAGACGGCCGACGACATCTATGGATTCGATCTCGGGGTCGGCGACGGCACGAACAAGTCGATCGCGATTCAAGATCAGATCACTTCGATCGGTTCGACGGGCGCGACGGCAAGTGCGGGGTCGGAAGGTCAGGGTGCGTATTTCAGCAAGAACGGCAATGGGATCTACGTGCGCGCCCAAGCGTCCGGAACACCCGACGCGAGCTTGAAAGTCGCGGCGTATGCTTTGGGGGGAGGTTGAGTCATGGCGATCTCGGAATTGTTCACGGCTACCGCGGTCACCGTCGGCGCGACGGAATACAGCCTCACGAACAACTCGACGGTTATCGCTGCGCAGACGACCAAGGCGCACGTTGCGGCGTTCATCGACATGTCGAACATGGCGGCTGGTGATGAATACGAAGTCGCACTGCAAGAGAAGGCGCGCTCGGGCGGTACGCAGCGACGCGTTGTGCTTGCACACCTCAAGGACGCGCTAGCCGAGCCTCTCTTCGTCACGCCTTCGCTTCCGCTTTTTTGGGGCTGGGATTTCACGCTCAAGAAGATCGCGGGGACCGATCGCGCGTTCGATTGGTCCATTCGCGGAGTGACGTAACGTGAGCTTCGTCTGGTCCGGCGCAGCAGTCGCCGTCCAGCAAGCCGTCATTCCGCCGGCCGCAACGGCTCCGCTCGGAGTCTTCGATCTCAGCCTCGTCCCGCTCGCGCTCTTCGATCTCACGCTCTCACCGCTCGCGTGGTTCTCGGTCGATCTTCTCAACGCGTCTCCTACGACGCCGCAAGGTCCAGGCACCGGCGCGCTCTCCCCGCTCGCCGTCGGAGGCTTCGCGACGATCACGTTCTCGGGTCCGGGCGCAGGCGCGCTCGCGCAGCTCGCGGGCGTGGGCTCGGGCGTGCAGAAGATCTCGGGCGCAGGCAATGCCGCGCTCAGCTCTCTCGCGGGTGCAGGCGCGGGGTCGTTCGGAGGAGCGCAGGGCTCGGGCAACGCAGCACTCTCGCCGCTCGCAGGCACCGGCGCAGGCACCGAGACGTTCTCGGGCTCGGGCAACGCAGCACTCTCGCCGCTCGCAGGCACCGGCGCAGGCACCGAGCAGTTCGGAGGTGCGGGCGCCGGTGCCGTCTCTCCGCTCGCGGGCGCGGCGACGGGCGTAGAGAAGTTCTCGGGCGCAGGCACGGGCGCAGCATCGCCGCTCGCGGGGACGGGCGCTGCGCAGTTCGGCGGCGCGCAGGGTGCAGGGTCGGCGGCGCTCTCTTCGCTCGCCGCATCGGCCACGGGCAGCGAGCAGTTCGCGGGTGCAGGGTCGGCGGCGTGCAGCTCGCTCGCGGGTGCGGGCACGTGCATCGAGACGTTCTCAGGCGCCGGCACGGGCGTCTGCAGCTCGCTTGCAGGCACGGGCACCGGAAGCAACGGCGGCGTCACGGGCGCCGGCAGCGCGGCGCTGAGCCCACTCGCGGGCACGGGCGCAGGCACCGAGCAATTCAGCGGCGCCGGCACGGGCGCGTGCAGCCCCCTCGCGGCATCGGCGACGGCGATTGAGACGTTCTCGGGTGCGGGCGCAGGTGCGATCTCGCCTCTGGCCGGAACGGGCACCGGCGTGGAGAAGTTCTCAGGCGCCGGCACCGGCGTCGTCTCTCCGCTGGCTGGCACGAGTACAGGCGTCGAGCAATTCTCGGGGTCGGGCACGGGCGCCGTCTCTCCGCTCGCGTGTACGGGCACCGCGCTCGAATCGTTTTCGGGTTCAGGTGCGGGCGCGCTCTCGTCGCTCACCGCCTTGGGCAATGGTGCAGCGGGAGGCATCGCAGGCGCCGGCAACGCTGCGATCTCTCCGCTGGCTGGAACGGGTACGGGCGTCGAGCAGTTCGGAGGCGCGGGCGCGGGTGCGCTCAGCTCGATGGCCGGCACCAGCACTGGCGTCGAGAAGTTCTCAGGACCCGGCGCAGGCGCGTTCTCGTCGCTCACCGCGCTCGGAGCAGGATCCGCCGGTGGCGTCTCGGGCGCGGGCGCAGCGGCCGTCAGCTCGCTCGCAGGTACCGGCAACGGTACCGAGCAGTTCGGGGGCAGCGGCGCGGCGAACGTGTCGCCTCTCGCGGGGACGGGCACCGGCACGGAGAAGTTCTCTGGACCGGGCACGGGCGCGCTCAGCTCGCTCGCAGGCACGGGCACGGGCTCTGCGCTCCTCGCCATCTCGGGCGCGGGGTCGGCGGCGCTCAGCCCCCTCGCTGCGCTCGCAGCGGCCGTCGAGAAGTTCTCAGGCACGGGCGCGGGTGCATTCTCACCACTCGCGGGCGTCGGCGGCGCGCAGGAGCAATTCAGCGGCACGGGCGCGGCCGCACTCCAATCGATTGGAGTGACGGGATCGGCGCTCGAACGCTTCCTTGGCGTGGGCTCGTCGGCACTCAGCTCGCTCGGAGCCTCGGGCACGGGCTTCTTCGCCATCCCGCCGATCTTCGGTGCGGGATCCGCCGCACTCTCCTCGCTCACCGCTGCAGGCACGACGTCGCAGGGCTATCTCGGGGTGGGACTCGCCGCGCTCAGCTCGCTCGCGGGCGCAGGCACCGGGCGCTACTACGTCAGCGCGCGCGGCGCGGGCGTCATCGCGATCGTCTTCGTCCCGGCGGCGGCGACGTCGAGCACGAGTCCCGATGTCGTGCATGGCGCGTCGAGCGCGCAGCCGACCGCCCCCCACGCGGGCGAGACGTCGGCCGTCGATGCCGTCCCGCACGCGGGCGCGGACGCGCAAGCGAACGAGCCTCACGCAGCCACGACGGGCATCACCGAGGACAAGAAAGCGGGTAAGGTCTAAGCCATGCTGCAGCAGCGCTCGATGTCCCGAGGCGACTCGCTTTCGTTCCTGGTCCCACTCGTCAACCCGTCGACGGGCGCTCCGCTCGATCTGACGGGCGCGAAGATCTGGTTCACCGCGAAGAACAACTACGTCGACCCGGACATCCGCGCGGTCATCGCGCTCGACAGCGACACGGTGAGCGGCAACGGCGCGGTCACGATTCTCACCCCGGCGACGAGCGGTCAGGCGCGCATCGACATCAATCCGATCGCGACGCGCGCGCAGCCCGACGGTGTGGTGAAGCTCGTCTACGACGTGCAGGTCAAGGACGCGGCTGGCTTCGTCACGACCGTCGAGAACGGCACGCTCACCATCATCCCCGATGTCACGCGGAGCATCGCATGAGCGCGATCACGTGGGCCAAGGCGAAGCTCGGGCAGAAGCAAGCGGCGCCGACCGCGCCTCCGCAGGCGCTAATGGTCGAAGGTGGCGACGGCGGCAAAGCGGCCGCAGAGGCGGCGCTTCGTGCGGAGTACGCGTCGGCGCGCGTGCGCGCGAAGACGGCTTCGCGCGTGGCCGATGCGCATCGCATCGTCGACCACGTGATGCACGACAAGCATCTGACGGCAGCGACCGAGAATCAGACGGCGGCTGCAGCCGCGCGCGCGGCGCATCAATACGAGCTGAGCGCAGAGCACGACAAGGCGGCCGAATCGCATCTCAAGAAGGTCGCGAGCGTAAAGAGTCACTTCGGCAAAGGCGGCGTCGAAGGCTGAGGTCGCGGCATGGGTGCTCGTCATGCACCACGTGTCAAAGGATCAAGTGCCGCGATGTTCCGTCTGCGGCGGCTCGCGCATCGAGCTTGCGAACGGTCGACTCGGCGTGTGTTCATTTTTGGAGTGCCGCGATCCGCTGCGCGACGTGAAGATGGAGGCTTCGCGAGATCTCGCGTTCGCGTGGAGCGCGGCGAATGACGCGTACAAGAACCTCACGAGCACGCAGGAAGATTGCACGCGTCACATTCAGAGCGAGCGTGCGCACAAGGCGAAGCTCAAGCTCGCGCGCGAGACACTCTTCGCGACGAAGTTCGCACTCGAACAGGGCATGACCCCGACGTCCCTGCTCGACGACATCATCAAGACGCTCGATCTCACGACGTGATGGTCAGGCTACAAGCAGGCATCGCGGAGCTGCTTCACAACGGCACTTGGGTCGAAGCGATCACTGATGAAGTCGCGCGCGAATCGGCGATGTTTCAACGATGGGAAGGCGACGTCACGCAGATCGTTCGCGTGCGCGGCATCAACGGTCAGACGATGAGCGGCGGACAAGTCGCAGTCTTCATGGACTGCAATGGTAGGATGTGGCGACAACGCGGACAGCACGTCGTCGACGTAAGGATCAACACTCGCATGATCGTCAAAGTCACGGTTCACCCCACGCACGTTCTGATTCACAACGAGGATCACTCGGTCCATATGCAGCATCCGCCGTCGACGGTGCTCATCGCGAAGCTCGGAGGCGTCGCGGTCGTGAAGGTCGGTCACGTCGCTTACTTCGATGCGATCGTGACGTCGGGTGTGGTCGAGCTGGGCGAGAAAATCACGACCGAACAGAAGTGGTAACGCACACTTCGTAGAAAAACGCTACGACGCTCTGGCGTTTCGACCGCGGCATGTGTCATCTTGACACGCGGGAGCGGGTGAAGCATGGCAGCAGTGGCATCGAACGTCATTCGGTGGGCGCAGGCGAACGATTCGAGCGAAAAGCGCAAGGGCTGGCGATTGCGGTCGCTGCTCAAGGGGGAACGAGACGGCACGGTCCGTCATCCCTTTCGCGTCATCGATCGCGACGATTACCTCGCGAAGATTCGCGGGAGGGGCATTGTCGCGCGCGCGAACGAGGCGCCGATCGATACGGTCGATCTCGAAGAGCTGACGGGCATTCAGCGCACCGTCAACGTCGAGCGGCTGCAGCAACATCTCGACGACGAGAACCTGATTCCCGAAGGCAAGCGGAGCGCGCACGGCGGTATGCTGATCGATATGCCCGTGGTCGTGAAAGTCGGCGGCGAGACGTTCCTTCACGACGGGCATCATCGCGCGACAGCGGCGTGGGTGCGTGGCGAACGTGCGGTTGGCGCTCGCGTCGTCGATCTCGATGGACACTGAAGAGCGCGACCGACGCTTTGCTATCGGGCAGTGCATCGATTGTCCGAATCCAGCGCGCGCCGATCGTTTGCGTTGCGTCAACTGCTCGGAAAAGGCGCTGAGCGATCGACTCAAGCGCTACAGGGAAAAGAATCCGAATGCGAAGGTGCGTCGATTCCGATGCGGGCTATGCAAGCAAGAAGGGCACGATCGGCGGCGCTGCGGAGTGGCGGCATCGGTCTCGCTCATGAGCAAGGACCGCAAGAGCTGGGACGCCTACTTCATCGACATCGCGGAGATGGTCGCTACGCGCGCGACGTGCGACCGCAAGCACGTGGGTGCGCTGCTCGTGATCGATCAGCGCATCGTGGCGACCGGCTACAACGGGAGCATTCCCGGTGCGGCGCACTGCGACGAAATCGGGCATGACATGCTCGACGGTCACTGCGTGCGCACCGTCCACGCGGAAGCGAACGCCATCGCGCAGGCTGCGCGGTTCGGCATCAACGTCACGCAGGCGACGCTCTACACGAACACGTTCCCATGCTGGCCGTGCTTCAAGCTCATCGCGAGCGCGGGCATCGTGCGCGTGGTCTACGATGCGGAGTATCGCAAGGATGAGCGCGTCATCCACGGCGCGACCGATGCGATGGTCTCGCTCGATCACTTCAAACGCTAGAAAGAAACCATTGCGCGTTCTCGTTCGCTGAGCTACGCTCGTCGGATGTGGATCATGACGACAATCGGGTTCTTCTCCATCGTTGCGCACCGCAACATCTCCTCAGCCGTGCTCGTGCGCGCGCGGGCTCGGGAGCATCTCGAAGCGCTCGACAAGGAGCTTCCGGCGAAACCTCCGCGGGAGATCGAAGACACGCCGGATGCAGACTACCCGTATCGCATGATCGTTGCGCGGCGCGACATGGCGGAGTGGCTATCGGAGCACGTGCACGCGATTGACTACGACAACTTCAAGAACGCCGCGCACGCGCGAGCCGTACACAAGAAGCTCGACATCGGCGAGCTGGGAGCAGCGTACGTGCGCTCGCTCCACGAAGTGTGGTCAGTCATGCGCAACATCACTATTCGCAAAGTAAAGGTTGCGCGTAAGCGCATCTAGACTCACGCTGAAGGATTGAAAGAAGGAAGACAATGAAAACGATGATGCTGACGATGGTTCTCGTGATGATGGCGATGGGTACGGGCTGCGGCGGCGCGGAGGACGAATCGCGTTCGACGCCTGCGGTCGATGCGGGAAGTGAAGGGGATGCGCCGTATGCGCTCTGCGAGTACGAGCCCGGACCGGACTGCGTCGTCAAGATCGACCACGGAAGCCCGTTTGCGTGCTGCCCCCTGAAATGAGCAAGCTCGCAGGCTTCATCGCCGTGCTTCTGCTCGTTTCCGCTGCGCTTTCGATGCTCTACGAATAGTTGAAAGAAAAGCTTGCGCGTTAGCTCGTGTGGTCCCATACTCTTGGTGTGGGCGGCTGAGGAAGCTGCCCGGGAGGATGAGACGATGAACCTGCGTACTGCTTTCGAGTTGGTCGAGAATCCCTGCGACTGGCGCGCTCCGATCGCGAAGTTCGTGACCATCGAGACGCTCGGGCATGCTGGCGTCACGATCGAAGACGTCAAGGAAGCCGTTGCGTTCTATACGGCGACGGAAGCGACCGTCGAGTTTTCGCCGTTCGCAAAGGCGGGCGCGGGCTACGTCGTCACGGCCAAGGGCTACCGCGCAGGCCCCGCGGGCCCGTGAGCGAGTCGAAAGTAACGCACCCTCAATCCGCAGCTACCACGAAGGAATCCCGAACATGCCCACCGACACCCTGGTTACGCTCCTCGTTGCGAAGACGAACGCCTGGTACGCGGTTCTCGCGAGCAAGACGCGCGCAGAGCATGCGCGCCGGATGGCGGCATACAAGAGCGCGGACGCCGCGCTGCAAGCCGCGCGGGGATGAGAACGAGCGATCGGCTGATAGCCCTCCTCGAAAGGGAGGGCTTCCGCGACGTAGAGATATACGCCGCGAAGGGACACTATCGATCGTCTCCGTACGCAGACGTTGTGCGATGGGAAGGCTACGCGAAGCACGGCGAATCGGGTTGCGCGTGGAACATCTACTCGTGGGACACGATGACGGAGTGCGTAAAGCGAGGCGTAACCGTCTCGGAGAAGGATCGCGGCACGTGCGGGATCGGTTTCGAGGTCTTCGCGAAGACCCACGCCTGTTAGGTCCGTCGCTCACATGAAGGAATCCAAGATCATGAAACCGAAGCTCCCGCTCCATGAAGCGATCGATCTCACGCCCACGAGTGAGACGGTCATCGATCTGCTCGGGCGCGACGTGCCTGAGATGTTCTCGCCGTTCGGCACGTGCCACGGCACGAGCAAGGCGGATTGGACACCCGAAAAAGGCGCGGCGTGGAAGGCGGAATACGAAGCGGCGGAGAAGCTTCTTGCCAAGGCAAAGCGCTCCGATCTCATCGCGTACCTCGCACGGTTCGGGATCGACACGTTCGCCCGCGCGACGCGCTACTCGCTCGCTTCACGGGCGCTCATCGCGGTCTGCGACGCGCGCGCTCCGAAGCGCTTCGTCAACGCAGCTCCGAACGATTGGATCTGCGGCTGCGGCTACGAGGGTCCGGTCTCGTACGTCGAGATTGCCAAGGGCGTGCGCGTCCCGCGGTGCCCGGTGACGGTCTGCGCGCGACCGCACTACACGATGGTGCTCCGCGCCTCGCGCGATTGGGTCAACCGCGTCTTCGACAAGAAGGCGAGCTGATGATGACGAACGATTGCTCTCGATGTGGCAACCCCGCCGTCGAAGGTCCGTACCCGCGTCATGTGGACGGCAAGGTACGTAGGAAGTGCGGGCTCTGCGCACCGCTTTGCAAGAAGTGTCGAGGTACGTGGACGATTCGATCAGTCGAAAGAAAAGGTTGCGCGCCGTCCGCGCCATGACCATGATTGGGGTGTGGCGGTGAGGAACCGCCTCGGAGGGTGAGACGGTGGAAGTCGAGCTGATGACGGGCGAGGTGGTGGTTCTGACCAAGGAGACCCCCGTGTGCGAGTGGCTGCTCGAAGTCGTCGAGACCGCGCTCGCGTGGCTCGGGATGCCCATGTACGAAAGGAAGCTCTGATGTTCAAACCCCCGACCGTTGCGCCGTGGGCGCTCCGTGCGTGGAGTCCCGTTCGAGCGACCGGCGCGCGCGAGCTACGCGAGCGAAGACGAATATATCCGAGCACTTCACGCCTTCAACGACCGCGTGACCGAGTGCGCGAATTCGGCATTCGATCGAAAGATGAAAGAAAGTGTTGCGCGTTAGGACGGTCGAGCCCATATTCTTGGTGTGGGGCTGAGGAAGTCCCCGGGAGGTTTCGACGATGGCAACGATGGTGGCACGGCTTGCGGGCGCGACGGCGGCTCGGGTCAACGCGGCGGCACACGTCGCGGGCGAAGCGGCGGCACACGGAACGGTCGCGGAGCTGGAAGCGCTCGCGGAAGCGGTGATGCTCCTCGGACGCGCCGAGAAGCTCCTCACGGCCGTCGCAGAGGGCAAGGCGACGAAGACGGCGGTGCTCCTCAAGCTCGCCGCTCACGGCTACGGAAAGGCGGCGTGACCATGCATTCCGAACGGCCCACGTGGCGCGAGGTCGAGCCCACCGTCGAGATCGTACCCACCGAGCGCGAAGAAGCGGAACGGCGTCCCACGCGGGCGCACGACGAATTCTGGATGTGGAACACCGAGCCCGGCAAGGTGCCGGCCAAGAAGGAAGAATCTAACTGACGCGGTGCGTAGGTCGATTGTCCGAAAGAAAGTGTTGCGCGTTCTATCGCGCGAGCCCATATTCTTGGTGTGGGGCTGAGGAAGTCCCCGGGAGAGATGCTCCGATGTTCATGATCGAATTCGTCGTCAAGGAAGCCGGCAAGGTCGAAGTGGTCCGCGGCGCGGAATACCGCACCAAGGCGAAGGCGGAGAAGATCGCCGCGAATTACGTGGCATGGGGCAAGAAGACGGGTAAGCCGGCAACCGTAAAGGTCGTCCCGGTCAACTGAAAGAAAAGGTTGTCATGAAAAGCGTTCATGCGTGCGTCACTCTCTACTTCGGCGGCCTGCTCGGAATGAGCAAAGTCGAAGCCAAAAGCTGCGAGATCGAGGTCAAGCCATTCGCGCAGTACGAGCGCGGGATCTACGTGAAGTACGTCCCCAAGGGGAAGCGGAAGGCGCGCGAATTCGTGCAGTCTTACCGCCCGTCGCTCGTCGTACTCGAAGGGTGGGGGCACCCCGAGCCAGACAGCATGTTCCTCCCGTCGACCGACGGCGGCGTCACGGCCCACGGTCGCTACAGCGCGTGTGACCCTCGCTGGGAAAAGGACCTTGCCGCGAAGCTCGCGGAGCACTCCGAGAAGACGGGCGCCAAGGTGCTGCACGACTTCCGAGGACACGAGCCGGGCTCGCGCGTCTCGTACGGAGCGCCCCCGGCGCCTGCAGGGCTCGGATGAGCGGCAAGGGTCAACCGGCCAAGCCGGCGGCGAAAGCCCCGCTACGGTGCCCGTGGTGCGCGCGCGACCCCCGCGTGTGCTGGATCCTCCCGTGCCTCACGCTGCAGACGGCGCTCGACGGGAAGGACGACGCGCAGGTGCACGTGTGGGCGAAAGCCGTCGGTGCGAAAGTCGAAAGAAAGGCTTGCGCGTAATACGGAGCTGAGCTACGTTCTTGGTGTGGCGGTGAGGAACCGCCCGGGAGGTGTGCGATGGCTGCAGCAGAGAAGGTTTTCGAGATGACGAAGGCGACCCCCGAGGGCGGTCGGATCACCGTGGTCTTCCACGTCTACGAAGCGAAGGCCCACGTTATCACCCTCGGCAACTGGCGCGGCGCGGGCGGCACGGCGTTCACGCTGACGCTCGAAGAAGCGCGAACCGAGTGGACGCGGCTGCGGAAGGCCGGCTTCAAGTACGAGGAAGAAAGAAAGGCGGCTGCGTGATGGCACGGTCGAAGGAAGAGGTCGAGGCGATCATTCTCGCGAACACGAAGGACCCCAAGCGGGGCACGTTCGACGGGCTCACCACGGACGAAATCGCAGCGCGGTCGCGGCGCCTGATGTTCGGAGAGAACGACCGAGCGTTCCCGTCGGCGGAGGAGTGGAGTCGAATCGTAGACTGACGGAAAGAAAGTGTTGCGCGCATCGCGCGTGTGAGCTACGTTCTTGGTGTGGCGGTGAGGAACCGCCAAAGGAGGATCTGACGATGGCTGCGAAGAAGAAGCTGACGAAGAAGGCTGCGAAGGCGATCGTGAACAACGCTTTCGCGAAGGTCGCGTTCGGCAAGGTGATCCCGATCATGAAGCTCGGCGCCGTGCTCGGCGCAGGCGAGAAGGCGCTCGAAGCGTGCGCCGCGTTTCACCTCCCGCTGACCGAGGCGGAGATGGTCAGCACGGTCGAAGCGGCCATCGCGAAGGCGGTCGCAGAGCACGCGGTGGCCGCGTGAGCTACTACGAGAAGGTCGGCATCCTCGCAGCGCTCGTCGCGCGGCATACGGAAGAGTCGAGCCCTGCAGCGCGGAAGCTCGGGAGTGCGACCATCGGCGAGCGATGCGCGCGCCTCGTGGCTCTCTGCAAAAACTACGAGAACGCGAGCGAGGATGGACGGGTGAACGAGCTGGCTCGAATCACCGAGATGGCGGCGAGCATGGGACTCGTCGCGTACGAGGCGCGCGCGGGCGCAGCGGGTGAAGCTGCTCTCTTCGTCGGTCGCCCCGACTACTACGTGAGAATGTCGCCATGATCATCAAAGTCGAGTCGAGCGCCATCGAAGGTGGCGCGCTCATCTACTGGACAGACGGACCCACGAGCCCGAGCAACGCGCGCGCATACGGCGTGCTCCTCGCGTCGAAATTCATCTCGGCGCGAGATCGAAAGCTCGCGTGGCATCTGAACGGCAAGGGTCGCCCCGAAGCGCCGGCTGATGTCGCAGCGGCCTACGAGTCGATGAAGTTCGACACGTTCTACGAAGCGAACGCGAGCGACGCGACACTCACGCTCGCGCAGGTGTCCCAATGACGAACGAAGAGAAGATCAAAAAAGCACTCATCGACTACTTCGCAACGGCGATGCCGAACCTCGCGACTGGTGAGGGACTCGCGTTTTTCTCAGTGCAGAAGGATAAAAACGACAATGACGTTGTCGTGGCGACGGTTCATCCCGAGCACTTCGACGTCGAGATCGTCGTGCGGAGGCGCTACCGATGAGCGGTATCAGCGATAGTGCACGCCTTCGCATCCTTCGGGAGCTTGATGATCTGCGTGCTCGCAATGGCATCACGAAGGTGCGCGTCGACGACTTCACGGCTGAGCATCAGGGCGCCGACACGCTCAAGGATCAGGCGCGTCCCGAGCGCGTCGACATCTGGCGCGGCGTCACGTGGATCGGTCAGTGGTATTGGGTACCGCAGACCGGCATCGGCGACATTCGACACAAGACGACCGAATCGAAATGCGCTGAGAAGGTACTCGGCAAGATCGCAGCGGCGCTGCGCGAGAAGGGAGTCTGACGATGAGCGTCACGTTCAACGGCGAGTCGGGCAAGCATCCGACACTCGTGCAGCTCAATCTGACGTGGGAGCATCCTGCGTTCCTCAACCTCAACATCGGCAACGCGGCGGCGCTCCTCGGGTTGCTCAAGCTTCCGAACGAGCCTTGCGGCGAAGTCACGATGCCCGAGGCGCGGCGCGCGATCATGCAGGCGAAGGCGCGCTTCGAGCGCGTCGCCTCCGATCACACGCGCGAAGGAAGCGACGCGCAGCAGCCCGGACGCGCGCGCTTCGTGCGTGGCTCGCTCGACGAGAATGGGCTCCGCGTGCGCCTCGAACGTTTCGAGGAATTCGTGAACGTGATGGATCGCATGGGCGCAGAACGGATCCTCTGGTCATGAGTCACGTCGCATGCACGGGGCGCGACAACTGCCCGCTCTGCAAGATCGACGAAGTCATCAAGCAGAGCGAGGAGGCGCGCAAGCGCGGCGAGCGCATCGTCATCGATTCGCTTCCCGAACCTCCTCCCGAGCCACGCTTCGCAACGCCGATCGCGCTGCGGCCGATCGATCCGAAGAACCCGGGGAAGGGATTCCGAACGTGAGAATCAACAAGACGATCGTGAGAGAGATCAAGCAGGCGAAGAAGCGTCTCGAAGCGCTCTGCGATGTGGACAACGATTCAGAATGCGCCATCGACCCCGAGCACAAAGAAGCCGTGCGTCTCTATGTGCAGTCGTGGGTGACGCCGCTTCTCTCAAGAGCGCTCGAACGCATCGAAGGAACGCGCGGGTCGCGTTCGGATTGGGACAAGGCGGATCGATGAGTCAAAGCGATTTGACTGGACGAGGCGTAGCCTCTACGCGCGCGGTCGGTGTACGCTCCGCGCATGGCAGACGGCGGCTGGGACGAGAGCGCGCACCCGCGCGGGCCTGATGGACGCTTCGGTGGCGGCGGTGGTCCCGCTGGAACGAAGACGTGGGCAGCGGCGCGCGTCGCAGGCTCTCCCTACCGCGAGTCGGCCAAGCAAGCCGTCGCACGTAGCGACGTGCAGGCGTGGGCGTCCGCGCGCGCGGCGGTCAAGAACGCACCGCGCCCGAAGTCAGAGAAGGCCGTGCAGCCGCGCCAATGGGTCGGCGGCGAGCACCCCGATGGTCCGCACGCTGACAACACGATGGCGGGTCGTCTTGTGGGCAAGAAGGACACGACCTTCGAGGAGCACTTCACGCCGGCCGGTCGTCCGACGCCCGAGCGCGCAGCGATGCACGAGCGCGAATTCATCAAGCCCGCGTTCGAGGGCAAGAAGACGGCGAAGGAATTGGGCATGAAGCCCGTCGCGATCCTCACGATGGGAGGACCGGCGAGCGGCAAGGGCACGGTGCTCTCGCAGCTCGAAAAGCACGGGCTCGACAAGTCGCTCTTCGTGCACGTCGATCCCGACGAGGTGAAGGGCAACCTCCCCGAGTACAAGGCGAGCGTGCCCGACCACGTGAAGGGCACGGGCGGCATCCACGGCAACGGCACGGGTCCGACGTTCAAGGGCGCGGCCGCGCAGGTGCACGAGGAGTCGAGCTACGTCGCCAAGCAGATCGAAAACCGCGCCATCGCGAACGGCCACAACGTCATCATCGACGGCACGGGCGGCAACCCCGACAGCTTTCTCGCGAAGGTCGACAAGCTCAAAAACGCCGGCTACCACGTCGAGGTCCACTATCCCCATCTCGACTCGGCCACCGGCGTGCAGCGCGCGGAGGCGCGCGCAGAGGGCAGCGGTCGCTACGTCCCCAAGGAGGTCATTCAGCAGACCTACCGGAAGATCGAAGCCGCGCGCGACCGCGTCATGGCGGCGGTCCCCAATCTCACCGTCTACGACGGGCAGAACGGTCACGCGGTCGCCTACGAGAAGAAGAACGGCGTTGCTCCCGCACACGGGCGGAGCCCGATGGAAGCCATCTCAGCCGCTCGAAAAGGCGTGACGCTTCGCGCTAAGTAGAAAGAAAGGCTTGCGCAGAAGCTGGCGCGCGCGTAGGCTTGAAGTGTAGGGAAGGAAAGAGGGATTCAGTCGTGGGCAAGAAGAAGAAAAGTAAGAAGGTCGTACCTCCTCCGCCGGTCTACACGCCGGAAGAGGAAGCGAAGGCGCTCAAGGTCGCGGGAGAATTCTCGACGGCGTTCAAGAAGGCGCTCAACGCGGACGCGAAGGAAGCCGAGAAAGAGTCGTCGTAGTTGTGCCTCGCACGGATGCGCTGATAGCGTCCGTGGCATGGCATCGAGCGAAGGCGAAGACAGCGGCATCGATCTGGCGGCCGAAGGGCTGAGTAGCGACAGCGACCCTCCCGAGACGCTCGGTGAGCAGATCGTCAGGAAGACGGGCTGGAAGCGTTGCGAGTCGGATCCCGAGCAGGACGTGTCCGCGCGCCCGATGCTCGGTGCGGCGACGCATCTTCCGAAGGAGATGCTCGCGCTGCTTCCATTCATCCTCTTCATCTTCGATCAGACGGTGACGTCGTCGTGTGTCGGTCAAGCGATCGGCAACGCGATCGAAATCCGTCTGCGCGCGCTCGGGATGGCGCTCGTCGAGACCGTCTCTCGGATGGCGATCTACACGTGGGCCCGCATGCGCGAGGAGCGCAATCGCGCGCTTCACGACGACGGCTGCAACCCGCGCGATGCGATCTTGTCCATCGGATCCGACGGCGTCCCGAAAGAGCACGACTGGCCGTTCGACCCGAAGCACATCAACGACGCGCTTCCGTGGGACGTCGAGCAGCAAGCCTCCGCCGGGCGCATCGACGCGCACTACTGGATCGACTCCGACGACATCGCGCGCGTGCACGACATCATGAACGCGCTCGTGCAGCTCTACCCGGTCGTCTTCGGAACCTTCGTCGACACCGCGTACATGAATCTGACCGAGGCGCAGGCGCTCGCGGGCGTGACGAAGATGAACCTCGCGGACGCGCGCGGCGGCGATCACATGCAGTGCATCGTCGGCTATCGCACGAACGCGGACGGCTCGGTGAGCTTCCTCGTGCTCAACTCGTGGGGCTCGGGATGGGGCTGGAACGGATGCGCGTGGGTGCATCAAGACGTCATCATGTCGAAGGCGTCGGGCAACTTCGCAGTCATGCAGGTGTCGCAATGAAAATGCTCCGTCACTTTCTCGGCGTGTTCGTCGTGCTCACGCTCTCGCTCGTCACGATGGGAGCTGCGTGCAGGACGACGCCGCTCCCGCCGGAACCCACGTACGTCGAGACGTTCGACAGCGGCGCGGACGGCGGCGATGACGACGTGCCGGTGAGCGATCTGCCCGATGGCGCGCTGCGCTCGCCGGACTGCGCAGCGGCGTGCAAGACGCTCAAGCGGCTCGGATGTCCCGAAGCTGCGAAGCCCGACGGCGGGCTCTCTTGCTATGACGTCTGCGTGAAGGCGGAGACGTCGAGTCGTTCGCTGCAGCCCAAGTGCGTGGCGAGCAAGGTCTCGCGCGAGGGCATTCGCTCGTGCGGCACGGTTCGCTGTCTCGCTCCCTGAGGTTTCACCATGGCAGTGCAGGGCTTGGACGTGAGCGTGATTCAGGGCGCGAGCGTGCCGTATCCGGCGCTCCGCGCACTCGGGCACGAATTCGTCTTCGTGCGCTGTCAGGTCGGCAACAACGCCGGGCGTGACACGCTCTTCGAGGCGAACATCCGACGCGCGAAGGATGCCGGGCTCTTCTGCACGCCCTACCTTTTTCCCTTCCCGCTCACGCATCTCGATCCGATCGCGCAGGCGGACATCTTCCTGCAAGCGACGATGCTCGACGGTCATCCGGTCGGCGCGGACATCGGCGAGCTTCCGCAGGCGTACGATCTCGAATGGCCCCCGCCCGAGGAATGGGCGAAGCGTGGATGCTCCGCCGATCAGATCGTCGACTGGTCGTTAGCCGCACTCGATCGCATGCATACGAACACCGGGCAAGCGCCGATCATCTACAGCTATCCCTACTTCCTGCAGATGCTCGCGAAGGCGAAAAACTTCCCGATGCTTCTCAAGTACAAGCTCTGGATCGCGGGCGGTCCGCAGTATCGCAACGGCAACGGCGTCGTGCCCGACGTGACGAAGCAGCAGCCGCCGAAGGTCGTCGGATGGGGCAACGATTGGCTCTTCTGGCAGTGGGACGGTGACGGCGGCAAGCGCATCCCGGGCATCAACGTCGACGCGGATTTCAACCTCTTCAACGGTGAGCTGGTCGATCTCGCGCGGCTCTGCCAATCGAACGAAGCGAAGGACGTCGTCGTCACACCCGAAGACATCGCAGTCATGCACGCGGAGGCGTCGTCGCTCATCATGGACGACGAGCTGCACGCGTACCGGCAAGCGCGCGCGAACGTCATCATCGCCGAAGCGGCGTGAACGCGGCATCGGTCGAAGCCATGATCGTCACGCTATTTTTTACCGTGCTCATGTGGATGCACTCGCTCGCGCCGGGGCGCGATGTCGACGCGCTCGCGTGGGCGGTCGCTGTCAACGCGGTCGACAAGGAGGAAGCCGCGGTGTTCACCTCGGTCGCATTCCGCGAAAGCTCGCTCGTCGCGGACGCGGTTGGTGACCACGGACATTCCGTCTGCGCGATGCAGATCTACGACGGTCCGAAGTCGCTCCTCGAAGATCCCATCGCGTGCGTGCGCTACGGCGCGCAGATGCTTCGCGCCTCGCGTCGCGTCGATCCGGCGAATCCCATCGCGTTCTACGCGCGCGGTCCGCGCTGGAAAAGCGAGGAAGCGCGGCGACTCTCACGCGACCGCATGGCGATTGCAAAGCGGCTCTTGCAGGACGATCGGGCCCGAGCTGACGTGACAGCGGAGGCGGCATCACGCTAACGTCCGGGTTGTGCGGAGGCGCAACCCGTCATGAATCGAATCGTCGTATGGGATCCGTCCGGTCAGTATTGGGAGGGCTCGCTCATCGAGCGTTCCGTCGAGCAAGTGCTCAGCGCGCGCGGCGCGTGCGTGATGCCGGTCGCCCCCGAGCTTTTCAATCGCGGCGGTAACGCCGGCTTCGTCAAGCGCGCATGGGGCGCGGGCTACCCGCTCGCCGTAGGGCAACCGAAGATTCACTGCCCGACCACGATGCTCGTGTTTCGTGATTACCGCACGATTCACTGGCGCGCGCGGCTCGTATGCAACGCGGAATTCGACGCCAAGCGCGAGAAGAACGAATTCCGTCCCGGCGGCATGCTGCGGCTCATCGGCGATGGCTCGCGCGAGCTGACGCACCACATGAACGTGCAGAGCGCGCAGCCGGCGGTCGACTTGCGCGAGCTTCCCGCGAAGGATGCGCAGAACGGTTGGATCGTCGGCGGGCGCGCGGCGATCGATGCTCCGCTCGACGGGCACTTCGGCTTCGCACTCTACGGCGAGGGCGAAGGCGTGCGCGTCGCGTGGCTCGCGCTCACGCTCACGAAGGACGGGCTCTGAGATGAGCAGCGTGCGTGACACGCTTCGAGGTGCGGCGTTCATCGGGCGCGCAGTGCTCAGCGATGCGCTCACGTACGTGGGCGCGCGCCTGCGTCCCGAGCCCGAGCAAGCGCCCGAGTGGCTGACGGAGATTCGTCGCGACGTCGCAGCGGCCGACGCGGCGGCGATTCCTGAGGGCGCGCGCGAGGGCTCGGTCACGCTCAGCCCGGTCGCTCAACAGCTCGTCGCGGATGGCGCGCATCCCGTCAACGAAGCGATCGACGGCATCGCCGATGCCATCAGCGAGACGAGCATCAAGCCGCTGCGCGGAAGTCGCGCGTGGCGCGAGCTTCACGGAGATCGTCGATGAACCGTTCGAGCCTCACGCGGATTTCCTCGGGCAATCCTCTCAGCTTCACCAACTTCGGCGACTCCGAGCGCAGCACGTTCGGCAGCGGTCTCAGCGGTCATCCGATCCTGAATTCCGAGCGCTTCTACATGCTCGACTATCGGCAGTCCTACTACGACTGCACGAACCACGACTCGAAGGGCTACGACTTCGACGGTCGCATCGTGAGCCAAGGACCGCGCGCGATCATGGGCATGATGAGCGGCGAGAAGGCGCCGTTCTACGTGCCGCTCAAGATGCGTCGGCCGAGCGCCCCCGTGCGCTTGTCGAAGGTCATCGTCGACAGCTTCACGAACCTGCTCTTCGGCGAAGGTCGCTTTCCGAAATTCAGTTGCGAAGCAGACGAGGTGACCGAGGACTTCGCGAACACGCTCGCGAAGGTCGGCGATCTCGAAACGAAGATGATCCGCGCGCGCAACCTCGGTGGTTCGACGGGCACCGTCGGTCTCTCGTGGAGCTTCCGCGATGGCAAGCCGCGCTTCGACGTACACAACGCGAAGAACCTCTACGTGCACTCGTGGGGTGATCGAGAGCAGCTTCTCCCGAAGCACATCATCGAGGTCTACCTCTACTCGGACGTGCGCTGGGACGGCAAAGCGTTCTCGAAGCAATACTGGTGGTACCGGCGCGACTGGACACCGAACGCGGAGATCGTCTTTCAGCCGTGTCCCTACGAAGAAAAGAAGGAGCCGTTCTGGGTTCCCGATCTGCTCAAGAGCTACATCCACGACGACGGCGTTCCGCACTTCGAGTGGATTCAGAACATGCCGAGCGACGACACCGACGGCATCCCCGATTACGAGGGGCTCTTCGACACGTTCGAGACGCTCGACACGATGATGAGCGTCGTCACGCGCGGCGCAACGCTCAATCTCGATCCGACGCTTCTGCTCAAGATGGACAGCGAGCAGGTCAATCGCATGGGCATCCGCAAGGGCTCCGACAACGCGCTCGTCGTCGGCAAGGACGGCGATGCATCATACATGGAGCTGGGAGGCGAAGGGCTCAAGGCGGGCATCGACATCATCAACGCGCTCCGCCGCTACGCGCTCGAAACCGCGCAGTGCATCGTTCCCGACCCGAGCGAAGTCGCGGCGCAGGGCGTGAGCAGCGTTGCGATCAAGACGATGTTCGCGCCGATGATCGGCAAGACGAACCTCCTTCGGTCGCAGTACGGGCGCCCGATGAAGCGCATGCTCGAAGTGATGATCGAGGTCGCGCGCTCGAACCTCAAGATGCCCGTCACGATCATCGACCCCGAGACGAACGAAGAGGTGCAGGCGAAGGTCGTGCTGCAGCTACCGCCGCGCGTCGTGAAGATGCCGGTGCCTCCGCCCGAGCCGCCGAAGCCCCCGCCTCCGCCGAAGATGGTGCCGCACCCGAGCGGCGATCCGAACGCGCCGCCCATCCCCGATCCGAATCACGATCCGACGGAAGGAATGAGCGAGAGTGCGAGCGACGACAAGATCGACCCGAAGGAAGATCCCGACGGCGCAGCGAAGGAAGCCTTCAAGGAGAAGGAAGCGCAAGCTCCGAAGGTGCAGCTCATCGAGCGCGAGCCCGGCGAAGGCGAAGAGCTGGATCCGAAGTGGGGTCAATACTTCACGCCCACGCCCGACGATCTCAACAAGGTCGCGACCGTCTTCCAGATCTCGACGGGCGGCAAAGCGTTCCAGTCGCCGCAGACCGCAGCCGAGCAGATGGCGCAGATGATGGGTCTCGATCCCGCCGAAGAGTGGAAGCGCATCAGCGACGCAGCCGAGCAGGACAAGAAGGATCAGGCGGAGATGACGCCTCCTATCGGCGGCGCCGTCGGTGGTCCGAATCAGCTTCCGCCCGGTGCGAAGCCGAAGCCCCCCGGTGGTGGCGGTGGCGGTGGCGGTGGTGCTCCGCCCGGCGGCGCAGGTGCGGCGAATCCGTTCGCTGCGGCTCCCAAGCCCGGCTTCGGTGGTCCGCCCAAGCCCGGCTTCGGTGGTCCGCCCAAGCCCGGGGGGTAACCCGTGGCGAAGACGAGCGCGGAGGACGTCAAAGAGATCCTCACGGCGAACCGACAGAGCGCGCTGCACTACGCCGATCAGGTGGGCGTGGGTCGCGTGCAAGAGCTGCTTCGGTTCGCCGAATCCGATCTTACCGATCGCATCGCCTCGATGAAGGCGGGCGCGGGCACGTTCACCGACGTGCACTTGCGCGCGACGCTCGCGCAGGTACGCGCGGTCACGCAAGGGCTCGTGGAGCAGATGACGTCGACGCTCGCCGACGAAGCCGACTCGATGGCGGGCATGGCCGCGGGCGGCACCGTCGACTACATGGTGGCGGCCGACAACGCCTTTCGCGGCGTGGGTACGACGCCGCTCGCGTTCCGTGAAGCGGGTGTGCTCGACAGCGCGAAGATGGGCGCGCGAAGCTCACTCCTCCGCCGCATCGGATGGAGCGGCGAAGACGAAGATCAAGCCGACCCTGACGCGCACCGCGGCAAGCAGGGCGTGCTTCATCGCTACGGCATGAATACGATCGGCGAATTCGAGAAGATTCTTCGCGTGGGCGTCGTCACGCGCAAGAGCATCGATCAGGTGCGCGACGATCTCACCGACGCGTCGACGTTCTTGCAGGGCAAGCCGCGCTTCTGGGCCGAGCGCGTCGCGCGCACGGAGATGATGGGCGCCTACAACCGCGCGTCGTGGGAATCGCAGCGCGAGATCAACGCGCAGCTCGACGACGAGATGGTGAAGATCCTCTGCGCGACGTTCGACAATCGCACGGCCGCCGACAGCTACGCGGTGCACGGGCAGATCCGCCGACCCGAAGAAGCGTTTCAGACGTGGTACGGCTTCATGCAGCACCCGCCCGCGCGTCCGAACGACCGTGAGATCGTCGTGCCTCACCACGTCTCGTGGGTGATTCCCGATTACCTCAAGGCGAAGAGCGACGGCGAGGTGCTCGCGCGATGGATGTTCGAGGGGCGCAAGACGGAGATGCCCGCGCGGCCGCTCATGACCACCGTGCCGCTCGACTCGTTCGGCAAGCCTCCGACGAAGAAGGACGAAGACGGCAACGAGATCGAGCCGACCGAGGGCATGGAGGACGTCATCGCGAAGGGCAAGCTCGCCGACGAGATCGGTGACGACGCGCTGCAAGAGCACGGGCCCGACGAAGAGACGAACCTCGGCACCGACTTCGACGCGGCGAGCGAAGCTCCTCCCGAGGAAGACTTTGACGATGACGACTGGCAGGAGCCGATCGATGGAGACGCGATCGTCGACAAGCTTCCGAAGGGTCGCAATCCCGCGCTCGTGAAGCACGGCATGAAGCACGTGCCGAAGATGCCGTGGGAGGGATGGACCGAAGCTGAGAACGATCTCATCAGCACGCTCGTCGACGAAGCCTCGGAGCTACCGCCCGAGAACGTGGATCCCAACGACGTCGTGCTCAAGGGCGACGAGATGAGCGAGGTGCAGGCGCAGTACGGCGTGAAGGACAACCTCGCGGGCTACAAGTCGCGCGTGTCCGTCGTGAAGAAAGACGGCGTACTCTACGCGTACACGGGTCAGGCGAACGCACTCGGTGCGAAACTGCTTGGTCAGGATGTCGTACCGGCAACGGTGCTCGATCTCGACAACCCGCTCGTGAAGGCGAAGTTCCCGAGTCTCAACATCCCCGAAGAGATCCCGCTCGACGCCGACAACATCATGGCGACGAAGACGGGTGACAAGAAGGGCTCGAACGACGGAGGCTTCTACACCGGCAAGGACGGCAAGAAGCGTTACGTCAAGGAGTACAAGGATCCTGCGCAGGCCAACTGCGAGAACATCGCCAACACGCTCTATCGAAAGATCGGACTGAGCGCGCCCGAGTCGACCGTCTTCGAGAAGGACGGAAACATCTTCTACGCGCACGAGCTGGTCGACGGCGAGACGCTCTCGAAGCACGGGCTCACCAAGCCCATCGCGAACAAGATTCTCGACGGCTTCGCGGCCGACATTCTGCTTGGCAACCGCGACGTCATCGGGCTCTCGAACGACAACATCCTGATCCGCACCGACGGCACGGTGCACCGTCTCGACAACGGCGGATCACTTCTCATGCGCGCGAACGCGGGCAAGAAGTCGCTCGACGATCTACATACGCTCAAGGAGTGGGACGGCTTCTTCAACGCCAACATCAACAGCTACGCGAAGGTCCTGAAAGAAGCGGGTGTCGGCACGCACGCCGACATGAAGAAGCAGCTCGTCGCGGGCATCGATCAGATCACCGCGCTCAAGAAGGCGGAAGGCGGCTGGGATAAATTCGTCGATTCGATCGCGAAGGGCATGAGTCCCGAAGATCGAAAGTCGATCATCGACATGCTCGACACGAGGACGAAGCTCCTCGAAGAGAAGCGCTCGCTCCTCGTCAAGCGCGCGCCGCCGAAGCCCAAGGCGCCGAAGCTCGAACCCGGCATGTGGGGCCCGAGCAAGGTCGCGACGTACGAAGATCTCGCGCAACAGCCGAGGCGTCCGGCGCCGACGGAGAAGACGCCCACGCCGAACGGTAAGCCGGTCGGTGACAAGTACACGCAAACGCCGGGCACCTACAAAACCGACGCGCACGCCACGCTGCTCGCGCACACGACCGACGCGCAGCGAAGCTCGATCTCGACGTTCACGGGATCGAACTACGGCGACATCCGAAGCGCATCGCGCATGACGAAAGAGGAGTACGCGAAGAACAACTACGGCAACACGTACGGCTACGACAGCTACAAGCAGCACGCCGACAACATCGAATCGGCGTTCAACTCAGTTCCCGCCGAAGAGCGCGTCGTCGGCACCGTCTTCCGCGGCATCAACGTCCCGCGCGAGGTCGCGAATTCGATGCTCGCGAACAACGCCACGCCACATCTTCCCGGTCAGGGCGCGATGTTCTCGACGACGCGCACGCGCACGAGCACGCATACCTTCCTCGGCGGTGGTGAGACGCGCGTGCTCTTCGTCATCGAGCAGAAGAGCGGAGTTGCGATCGAGACCGTCTCGGGAATCGCGCACGAGAACGAGATCCTCATGAGCGGGCAGACGAAGTGCAGGCTCACCGAGCACTACATCTCGACGGTCGACGGTCAGGAGACGCTCGTGCTGCATATGGAAGAAGTGACTCCCGATGGCGAGCCGACGCTCGCCGTCACGAAGCCGAAGCGTACGCGCAAGAAGAAGGAACCGACTCCGTGAAGCCGTCGCCTCTCAGCTACCTCAACATCCCGAGTGATTGGCCGAAGGTTGGCTACGCACGCGACGGTCGCGCGATCGATCTCAAGACAGCATGGGAGACGTCGAGCTATGCGGCGCTCGCATCGCTCACCGTGGATGTTCCAGGCAAGGGACGGATTCGCCCGTGGGCCGATTCGGAGTGGCTCGACACGTTCGAGCTGGTGCCCGGCGCCGAAGGTTTGATGACGCGCGAAGAGCTGGAATCGAACGGCATCGTCGACGACACGCTCGTCGCGTGGGCGCGCGACGCGCACGGAATCGCGCTCGATCTTTCGAGCGATGATGTCGACACGCAGTACATCCGCGCGGACGCGTGGAAGCGGTTCGTCGCCGAAACGTGGTGAGCCGAACGCCAGTCATGTCGATTTGACTGGCGGACATTTGACGTCGCGCCGAACGCCCTGATACGTCTTTCGCATGGCGAAGGGCCCCTTCAAGAATCTCTCGTCCCCGGCGTCGAACACGAACGCTCCGACGAAAGAGACGATCAAGCCGGTCGAACCCGGTCCGATCGAAGATGCCTCGCGCAACGGTGAGCGACCGAATACGCTTCGAGACGGACCCGAGCCGCTCGCGTGGCCCGCGCCCGACAACAAGCATCCGATGAAGCTCAAAGGAGAATGACGATGGCCGGCAACAAAGATCAGCTCCCGTTCGCAACCGCCGACGGACAGACGAAGGTCGTGACCGGGGGCGCCTCGGGCGGCCACGACTTCACGATCGACCCCGAGGACAACGCCCCGAAGACGGGCGGCGGCTGGCCGATGAAGGATCGTCCGCAGCCGATGGGCTCCGATTCGGTCAACCCCGATGACGCGATCGACGGCGGCAAGCCGGCGTTCCCGACGACGAAGATTCCCGATCAGGGCACGGGCTCGATCGGCAACGCGCACCGGCCGTTCAAGGTCAAGGGCTCCTGAAAGCGGCTGATTCGTGAACACCACGCTCACGGGTTCTTTGACGGTCGCGCCGCCGACGGCCACGGAAACGTCGGTTCCGGGCGGCGTGTCCGTCGCGGAATTCACGACCGTGCGTCCGTTCGCGGCGCAGACCGGACTCATCGTGCGCACGCTCGCGAGCCCGGGCGCGCTCGTCGTTCTCGAAGGTCCGGGCGTGACCGTCACGCAGGTCTTCTTTCTCTACCTCCGCACGAGTGCGCCGATCGAGATCGAGATCACGCAGAACGGCTCGCCGCGTCTCGTCGAAGTGAACGGGCTGATGATCCTCGAAGCCGACACGCTCAATCCGATCACCGGACTCCGCGCCAAGGGCTCGGGCGTGATCGAATACTTCGCAGCCGGCCCGCAGTAACGTAGAACGAAGACTGCGCGGGTTGCCGCGCGACAAGACAACCCCGCACCCCACGGAGCACGGAAATGGCACTCACTTCTCTCGCGAACAGCCTCAAGGCGCAGATGGACAACGGCAACCCGAACACGCTCGCTTCTGCGCTGCAGAAGATGCGGATCGGTTCGCAGCTTCGCGCCTGCAAGACGCGCTTGCTCAAGCAGGTTCCGGTCGCGTCGGGCGTGCAGCTCGCAACGCTGCAGGTCGTCAAGCTCCCCGAGGATGCGAAGGCGTGCACCATCTTCCGCGCTACGGCGCGCGCGGGCGGCGTCACCGGCGAGCTTGCGGTGCAGACGTTCGGCACCACGCCCGCCACGGGTCAGATCGCTGTCGCACCGAACGGCGATATCGTCGTGCTCGCCGCGGACGCGATCACGTCGCTCGACATCCTCTACGAGCCCGAGCCGCACGATGTCGTCGAGTACATCGGGCTCGTCCCGGCCACCGGCGTCGTCGCGATCCCCGCGCCCGCGCTCGCGCTCGGCGTCGTCGGTCTCATCGAAGCCGAGGTGCTCGCAGGCGCCGTCACCGGCAACAAGATCGTGCTCGTTCCGGCGGCAGGTCTGCCGGCGACCACGAAGGCGACGCTCGATCTCGCGAAGGCGAACGTCTCGTTCAACAACGCGACGGACGCGCCCACGTCGGTCCGCATCAAGCTCGCCGTCGCGCAGCCGGACTACAGCGCGCTCCTCGAAGCGGCGTCGACCACGTTCTGATCAACCCTCCGAGCCGTCCCTCGGATCCCAATCCACCCCGTTTTTTAGAGGCGCAACGAAGATGCCCCCCGAGACTCCGACCACCGATCCCAAGCCCGCAGGCGACACGCCGGCAACCCCGCCCGCCGCAGGCACCCCCGCCGCGCCTCCCCCGGCGCCGGACACGAAGCCGTCGAAGGTCGAACCCAAGGAGGGCAAGCCCGCGGGCGAAGGCGCCCCGGCTCCGAAGACGCCGAAGAAGCTCAGCGCGGATGACGACGATCTTCCCGAAGACGACGAGCTGGTGCAGCTCTCACCGAAGGCGCTCAAGGCGCGCCTCGCGTGCGCAAGCAAGGCGCAGCTCAAGGACGCGTTCGGCACCGACGATCTCGAAGAGATCAAGACGAAGCTCGCGCAGGCGGACGAGTACACGAAGAAGAAGGAAGAGGAACGTCAGAAGACGCTCACCAAGGAGCAGAAGCTCAAGGAAGAGCGCGACGCCGCGATCAAGGAAGCGAGCGATTACAAGACGAAGTTCGAGGCGGCGCAGGTCGAGCGCGTCGTCGAGAAGCAGGACATGCGCATGACGCGCATCGCGGAGAAGCATCTCGATCCCGATTACGTCGAGAGCGAGTTTCCGCGCCTCGCCGCAGCGCTGCTCAAGGCGGCCGAAGAGGGCGACAAGAAGCTCGCGAAGAACGAAGAGGCGTGGATCGACAACTGGTTCAAGGAGCGCGTCGCAGAGAAGCCGAAGCTCGGGAAGAATTTCGGCAAGAGCGACGAAGGCGGCGAAGGCGCTCCGCCCGCGAAGACGGTCACGCTCAACAACGGCGCGCAGGACACGCGCCCGAACGGCGCCCCGCGCGGCGCGAACAGCGGCGGCGTGAAGACGGCGAAGCCCGGTCAGCCCAACTCGATGTCGGACAAGGAGATCCGCGATCTGGGCTACCAGTATAAGTAACGACGTGCGCGCGTTTGCACACGGCCACGAAGCAGGATAGACGTCAGACATAGCAGCGGTCGACCGAGACCCCCACGCGGCACACCGGCGGTAAACAGGTGGACAAGGGGAAACGACGACTTCGCGAAGCTGGCCCGTAACGGTCAATTCACGAGGAGATTTCCCCATGGCAAGCAATTTGGTTCTTGGTGTTCCGCCGACGGTGTTGGAGCTGCAGCAGAAGGGGCTCATCGAGCGCGCCTTCCACGACGGTCTCTTCCCGAACCTCGCGTTCCGCGCGGAGGCGATGGCGGAGGAGTGGCCGGCGAACACCGGCACCGAGATGTTCATGTCTCGGCCCGGTCTGCTCACGCCGATCGTCAAGCCGCTCGCCGTCGGTGCGGATCCGCAGCCGCAGCAGGTCACGTTCGAGCAGTGGAGCGCGACGCTCCAGCAGTTCTCGGGCGCGATCGACACGCACATCCCGACGAGCGCGACGGCGGCGGCGAACCTCTTCCTCCGCAACATCCATCAGCTCGGTCTGCAGGCTGGACAGTCGATCAACCGCATCGCGCGGAATCAGCTCTTCCAGTCCTACCTTTCCGGGCAGACGATGCTCACGGCCGTCACGGCGGCGACCGACACGCAGATCGCCGTTGCGTCGCTCAACGGCTTCACCGACGTCGTCATCGCGGGCACCAACGTCGCGCCGAAGCCGGTCAGCGCCGCCAACCCGCTCCCGATCAAGCTCGGGCCCACGGGCGCGACGAGCTGCAGCGTCGTCGGCGCCATCCCGAACGACCCGGCCGACCCGCTCGGTCCGGGCGTCCTGCTCCTCGCGGCGCAGGTCGGCGCCATCGTCGCGACGCGCGCGCTCGTGAAGAGCAACTTCGCGCCGCGCCTCATCCGCACCGGCGGCGGCGCCACCATCGACGCGCTCACCAGCGCGCAGACGGTCACGCTGCAGGACGTGATCAACGCGGTCGCGCAGCTCCGCCGCGCGAACGTGCAGCCGCACCCGGACGGCTTCTACCACGCGCACATCAGCTCGATCGCGAACAGCCAGTTCTTCGCCGATCCCGTGTTCCAGCGGCTCAATCAGTCGCTTCCCGAGCACGTGATCTACAAGGAGGGCTTCATCGGCACCATCTCGGGCGTGATGTTCTTCCTCAACAACGAGGCGCCCGAGCAGACCAACGTGGGCACGCTCGTCAGCACCGGCACGAACGCGAAGTACGCGCCCGAGCTGGGTGCGGACGCGGTCAACGAGACGAGCATCAACGTCGGTCGCATCCTCGTGACCGGGCGCGGCTCGATCTACGAGAAGTACCTCAACGAAGACGCGTTCGTCACCGAGGCGGGTCTCAACGGCAAGGTCGGCGAATTCGACGTCGTGAACAACAACGTCGCGGTGCTCACCGAGCGCATCCGCCTCGTGCTGCGCGCTCCGATGGATCGTCTGCAGCAGGTGGTCGGCGCGGCGTGGTCGATCTCCACGTCGTTCCCGGTTCCGTCGGATCTGACGGCGCCGTCCGGTCCCGAGCGCTTCAAGCGCGCGATCGTCATCGAGCACGCGCTCGTCTGATTCACCGAGGCTGAGAACGTCGGCGGGCGCACCCTTCCCACCCCCCGAATCCCGCGTTCGTCGACGTTCTCAGCCAACGTGTTAGCCGTCGTCTCGCCTCGCGCGAGCGGCGGCTTTCGCGTATTCATGACCTACCGCGTGCGAGGCGCCCGCGGACGCACAAGGAGCGACGACGATGGGACGCAAGGTTTACAGCGACGCGGATGAGGCTCAGGGCGCAGCGACGGGCGCTAGCGCGCAGGAAGAGAACACCGCGGTTCCCCCGCCGCAGCTCGACGGCGGCACCATCGGCGTTCCCGACGGCAACGCTCCCGTCGAAGGCGTCACGACCGCGATGAGCGATCGGGTCTTCCAGCCCGTCACGGCGGCGCGCTTCACCGTGCTCTCCGACGCGCGCATCAACGGCGTCGGTGGCATCACGTGGCTCAAGGCCGGGCAGACGGTCGACGAGAACGGCTACGACATCGACGGGCTCAAGCGTCAGGGCGTGCGCCTCGCGCCGCAGGAGTGAGCACTCAGATCGATTTGACTGACGGAGGATCGCCATGGCGTTGACGCAGGACGAACATGATCGAGCGCGTTGCCGAACGGCGGCGAAGTGCTCGACGTGTCGCGAGCGTCACAACGCGCGTCAGCTCGCCTACGCACGCACCGCGAAGGGGCGCGCGACGAATGATCAATGGGCGAAAGGCGAATCGGGAAAGCGATACGAACGCGAGCGGTCGCGCGTTCGCTATGCGACCGACCCGAAGTATCGCGCGACGATTCGCAAGTCGAAGGGACTCTACTACAAGCGCAATCCTCTCGTGGCCGTCGCGCAGTCGCATCGTCGCCGTGTCATCGAACGAACGCTCGAACCGCTCACCGCGGATGTCATCGCGCAGGTGTTCGAGAAGCACGGCAACAAGTGCGTCTACTGCTACCGTGACGACGTGAAGCTGACGCTCGATCACGTCATGCCGGTGTCACTCGGCGGAACCAACGACGCCGACAACTTGGTTCCAGCGTGCAAATCCTGCAACTCGCGCAAGGCCGCGCGGATCGGAGTCGCGCATGGCGCTTACGCAGGATGAGATGGTAAGTTCTCGACATCACTTGGGATATCCGAATGTTGGCGAGGTGCAGACTTTCGCATTCGGCATCCCGGCGGCGATGCAGACGACGTTCATGATCGAAGGCGCGATGGTGCGGATTCTTCCGCAGGCCGAAGCGCGCTTTCGATACCTCCTCAGCAAGCTCGATCAGACCGAGTGCAAGATCGACGACGTGCTCGACAGCGCGGACATGAGCGAAGCCGAAGACGTGAAGTTCCGCGACAACGCGCTCGCGAAGGTCGCTCAGGTCTACAAGGTCTATCAGCAGAGCCTCGCGAACCTGATGGGCATCGTTCCCAACCCCTACGATCAACGTGAATGGTTGCAAGGCGGAGGCATCAACGTCTCCGTCACCGGCTAAACTTCGGAGGCTCTCATGGTTCGTTCATTTCGGAATTTCCTCATCCCCGTTCTCTTGTCGATCGGCATCACGATCGCAGCTCCCGCCGAGGAGGGGTGCGCGCAGCTCGCCAAGTTCGCTCCACCCCCGGACAAGCTCGCCTGCATCGAAGTAGAGGTGCAGAACGGCAACGACAAGCCGCTAGACGTCGCGGCGAAGTGCGGTCTCGTCGAGTGGGCGATCGAGGACGTCGCGAAGCTCATCGAGGGCACCAAGCGTGCGGAGGCGGCTCGCAAGGCCGGTCTCAAGCACTACGACCCGGCGCTCATCGACGCAGGTAGCGATTGATGGACTCGTGCTGCGAGTCGTGCGGCTCTGCGCTCGCTAACGCGCAAGACGTGTGCGGCTCGCAGCAGTGCGTCTCCGCTCGGCAGCTCACGCCAGGCGAAGCCTCGCGGACGGTCGCGCAGCGCGTAGCGCACGTGCAGGACCGCGCGCGCATGCGCATCGCGCGCCTCGGCTTCCGACCCTACAACGTCGATCTCGTGTGGTCGAAGTGGTCAGGCGAAGAGCGCGGTGCGGGCTTCGAGAAGGTGATGAAGCGCACGCCGCTCGTGCCGAGTCCGGTGGTTGTCGATCTCAGCACCGTGTCGATGAGCGCGGTCGCAACGGGCGTGCTCCCGATGGGCTCGATCCGCATCGAGAAGGTGAGCGTGTGCTTCACGAGTGATCAGCTCCTCGGGCGGCTGCTCGGCGAAGGCGGAACTCCCGAGCCCTACGATTTCTACTACGAGGTCTACGAAGACGGGCGGAGCGGCACCGCGCAGCGCATGAAGTTCCGTCCCGCGTCGCATCCGAACCGCAAGAAGTACGGCTGGCAGATCGTACTCGAACGCATCATCGGTGACGCCGATCGCGCCGGTAAGCCGGTCGAGGCGAAGCCGTGAAGTTCGAGATCGAGCAGCATCCCGAATTCGTGTCGTGGGTCTCGCAAGAGGTTCACACCGCGATGCACAAGGCGATGCTACTCACCGCTACACGCGTGGTCGCGCGCATCAACACTGAGATCATCCCGAATATTCATCCCCATCAGCCCGTCGACCGAGGCACGGCGCGCGCGGGCTACCGCGTCGAATCAGTGGGCGGCAAGGTCTTCATCGTCAATCACGTGCTGCACTCGCTCTTCATGGAGGAGGGCGTGCGCGCGGAGAACGTGAAGCCTGGGCGCGCGATGATCGGCGCGCTCGCCGCGTGGGCGAAGCGAAAGGGGCTCGACGTCAGCAAGTATCAGACGCAGGCGATGGGCTCGAAGCGCGAGTCGCTCTCCGTCAGCGCGGAGCCGTACACCAAGCTCGCGTGGGGCATCGCAAAGAGCATGAAGAAAAAGGGCATCTTCGGCGCGCAGAACATGCCTTCAGGTTTGCAGATCGTGCACCGTGCAATGAGCGACGTGAAGACGTGGCTCTCGGATGAGATGAAGCGGGAGCTAGCGAAGATCCGATGAGCACTCCGAAAGAACCCATCTTCCAGATCTTCTCCGACTTCATTGCAAAGGTGCTCGTCGGTCAGCCGTGGGGTCAGGTCTATCCGCCGCGCCCGATGACGCCGGCCGCGAATGCTGCCGACGGTCGCACCGCCGCGCTGCGCATTCTCGCGCGCTATCTCTCCGAGCTGACGTTCTACCGCGCGGGTGACAAGATGACCGATCTCATCCCCGTGCAGATCCCGCTCGATCGCATCTTCGTCGAGATGCCCGACAACGAGGTCGATCGCACGCTCTTCCCCGCCATCGCGCTTCTCAGCGCGGGCGACGTCGACGAAGAGACCGTCGGGCTCGGGAGCTGGATCGACGAAGCGTCCTACAACAAGTACGGGCGAAACACCGTGCTGCAGGTGAACGGGCAGTTCACTGAGGACATCGCGATCGATGTGCTTTGCAAGACGAAGCAGGAGAGGCGCGCGATCCGCGTCGGCATCAACAACGCGCTGAATCCGACCGAATTCATGGCCGGCATCCGCTTCCGCATGCCCGACTACTACGATCAGGTCGTCACGATTTCGCCGTCGCGCATCACGCTTGACGAGTCGATGGACGCGGCGATTCAAGGCAAGCGCGGGATGCGCATCATCGTGTCGATGACGTATCTCGACGTGCAGCTCGTGGCTGCGAACCCGATGATCCCGCTTGTCAATACGGCCGTCGACGTCGAAGAGGACAACGTCACGCCGATCGTGATCGACATTCCGACGGGCGACGTCAACTCCGAACCGTGATGCGTTCGGAGGTCTCGACACCGGGCGCCTTCACGTGACAGCATCACCATCGAAGCCAAAGGGAGAATCGAGAGACCATGAGCGCATACATCCGTCGTTTTCTGACCGACCCGGGCGATGACGTTCTGCTCGAAATCGAGTCGGTCAACATCCTCGATCTCGATCCCCCCGCGGCCATCCTCGCGATCGGTTCCGGCGCGGTCGGCATCGTCGGCGAATTCGAGAACGGTCCGTTCAACACGCCTTACGAGATCTCGGGCCCCGACGATCTCGTGCGCACGTTCGGATCGCTCGGCTACACCGTCAACGGCATCGACGGCAACAACCCGTGCGCTCGCACGCGCAAGGCCGATGGCGCCCCGCTCGGTGAGACGTGGAACGGCAACGGCTTCGTGCAGCTCTCGGGCAAGAAGTTCCAGCGCTTGATCGTCACGCGCGTCGACACGAGCGTCGGCACCGTGCAATTCAGCCGCGCGGCGTTCCTGGTCGGCAACGGCGGCTTCTCGTTCGATCTCGAACCCGGTCAGATCCTCGCGTTCGACATCGGCGCCGGTCAGGTGTCGGCGACGTTCTCCGCCACCGCAGCGACGCGCACGGGCGTCGCGGGCACCTACCCGACCACGTTCGTCGGCGGCGAGACCCTCACGCTCGGCTACGATCAAGCGGCCAACTTCACCGTGACCTTCCTCGCGGCCGATCAGACGGCGGCGCAGGTCGCGGCGCGCATCAACGTCTACGCGGGCTTCTCGTTCGCGGACACGAACGGCGGTCAGCTCCGCCTCACGGGCGTGCAGCGTGGGCTCGGTGGTCAGGTGCGCGTCGTGTCGTCGAGCGCGGGCTCGGTGCTCACGCAGCTCGGTCTCATCGTGGCGAACACGGCGGGCACCGGCAACGTGCAGAACATCGACAGCGTCACGCCGGCCGAGGTCAAGACGGTCGTGGAAGCGGCCATCTCTGGCACGCTCGTGGAGACGCAGATCGACGGCAAGCTGCGCGTCTCGAAGGTCTTCGTGTCGAGCGCGGACACTATCACGGTCGGCGCGGCCACGACGGCAGCGAACCTCGGCTTCGTGGCCGCAGCGACGAACGCGAATGCCACGGGCACCGCGGGCGTCATTCCCGCCGGCACGCTCTGCACGAACGCGGGCGCGACGGCGAGCTTCGTCACGATGCAGGACATCGCGGTGACGGCGGCGAACGCTGGTCCCTATTCGGTCAAGGTCCGCCACGCGACCGACGACGGCACGGGCGTCAGCGCGAACGCGGCGACGATCACGAAGATCACGAACCCGATCACGCTCGCGAGCTTCACCGTCTCCAACTCGGCGCAGATCTCGGCGTGCCTCAGCGAAGCCGCGATCGACGCGTCGTACCTCGCGGCGATGACGTCGACGATCGACATCAACTCGATCGCGCGCGAGATCAATCTCATGTACTCCGCACGGCAGTCGAACGCCGTGCGTCGCGCGATGAAGGCGACCGTGCTGCAAGCGAGCGCCGAAGGCTGCTTCGGTCGCATCGGCTTCGTGCGTCCGCCGCTCAACACCACCAAGGTCGCGGCGAAGAGCACGACGAGCGAGCCGGGCGTGGGCGCGTACCGCGATCAGCGCATCGTCTACAACTACCCGGGCGCGAACACGTTCGTTCCCATCATCGCCAAGCGCGGCACTGCGGGCGGCACGGGCTTCACCGTCGACGGCAACGTCGATGTCGGCGCGGACGGCTTCTGCGCGAGCATCTGCTCGCAGCTCGCGCCCGAGGAGAACCCCGGTCAGGCGACCGACTTCGCGGTGAACGTGAACAGCGTGGAGACGGGGCTCAACGCGCAGGGCTTCGGGCTCAGCGACTACAAGGCGTTCAAGGCGGCGGGCATCTGCGCGCTCCGCATGGACGCGGGCACCGCGATCTTCCAGTCGGGATGCACGTCGGTCGACCCGGGCGTCTACCCGCAGCTCGTCAACATCGCGCGTCGCCGGATGGCCGACTACATCGAAGACACGCTCGCGCGCCGTGGCACCGGCTACGGCAAGAAGCTCTCGACGTTCGCGCGTCGCAAGGCGCTCGCGGGCGAATTCCGCATGTGGCTCCGCGGTCTGCTCAGCGTCGCGCAGCCCGAGAATCAGCGCATCGCGGGCTTCACCGTCGACACGTCGAGCAATACTCCGACGTCGCTCGGCAAGGGGCTCTACCGCGTCATCGTCAAGGTCACGACGCTCGCATCGCTCGACAGCATCGTCATCGCGGCGACGATCGGCGAGCAGGTGGTCACCGAGGAAGTCTTCCCGCAGGCGGCGTAATCCGCACATCTCACAAGGAGTCGAGTCATGGCGGATCAGCGCATCAAGGGGCAAGAGGTCAACGTTCTCTACACGCGCGCAGGCGAGTTGGAGACGTCGCTCACGAACGTGCAGGACTCCAACTTCGAGATCGAGTTGGAGATCATCACGAAGAAGTACCTCGGTCGGAAGAGCGACACGAAGGACGACATCTTCAACGGCGTGAAGGGCGACTACACGCTCCATCTCCACAATCAGGAGTGGTTCGATTACTTGATCGCCATCAAGGATCGCGCGCAGCGGAAGACGCCGGACATCATCTTCAACATCACCTCGGTGCTCTCCTACCCGAACGGGCAGACCCCGAGCATCCTCGTGCCCGACATCAAGTTCGGCGCGGTTCCGATCACCATCAGCTCCCGCAACGAGTACGTGACCATCAAGCACTCGTGGGAAGCCGAGGATTTCGACGTCCAGAAGTGAGTGACGAAGAGGCGCGACCGATGGGGCCCGCATGCCGTTCCGCGTGCGGGTCTCGTCTTACGGGCACCTGAATCTCAGAGCACTTGGGTGCGCGTACGCGGGACGGCGCGCACGCACGCAAGGGTGACGGTTGCGCCTCTACCGATGCCGCAGCTCTGAGATTCGGGAGCCCACCTACCGAAGACAGAGGCGAACCCATGGCGAAGCGATCCCCCACGAAGCCGGCATCCATCGATGATCTGGCGCCCGACGAAGAGCTGACGGTAGACGAGGAAGAGGCTCTCGAAGAGGGTCGACAGAACCCCGCGCAGAGGCTCGCAGCGGCGGCGAACCCGAAGAGCGCGATCGTGCAGGGCGCTCCCGCATGGGCGCGCGTACCGGCGGATCTCATCATCCCGAAGAACGTCGAAGTCGCGTTCATGAAGGTCCCGCTCAAGGACGGTAGCGAGATGGTGCTCGTGCTCTGGGAGCTTGGCGTTCGCGACGAGCGCCTCGCGCGCGCTCGCACGCAGGGCGACATCGGCACGCGTCTCATGGACGAGATGTCGAAGCAGATGATCCGCGCGATCGATGGCGTGCGCGTCGACTGGTCGAATCCCTTCACCGTCGAGAAGGCGTGGGAGGAGATGGGCGCGAAGTATCGGAGCGTGCTCAACGTCTGGTACCTCAAGGCGCATCAGCTCAACGACGACGAGCGCACCGATTTTTTCGCGAAGTGCGTCGTCTCGGCGCGGGCGGTCTAAAAACCGATCGAGACGGCTTCCCCTTCCCCTTCGAGATCGTCGCTTCCACGCGGCGCATCTCGAAGGTGCGAACCGCCACCAACCGCGTCGATTACGGCAGCGAAGACGACTACACCGATCTTGCCGATCCCTTGCTGAATTGGGAGATCACCGACGAAGGCGTCGATCAGCGCAGGCGCTCGCAGGTCGCGTACCTCGCGCGCTATGCGCCGGGCTACGTCATCGAGGAGAACCATCCCGTGCACGAACTAGGAGCGTTCGTCGCGGAGGTGAGTGCTATCGTCCGTGAGGAAGGTGGCAAGAGCAAGGGCGAGTGAGCGCGGAGGTCTGACGTGGGCGAGAATCAGAACGAAGTTCGCGTAGCTCTCGTCATGGACGACAAGGCGAGCGAGACGCTTGCCAAGGTCGCCGAAGCGCTCGGGCATCTCTCCGAGCAGCACAAGAAGGCGAACAAGGAAGCCCACGAGGAGGGCGGCAAGGAGCACGGCGGCTTCGCGAAAGAGATCGCGATGGGCGAGATGCTCGCCAAGGGCTACGAATTCGCGTTCGAGAAGGGCGTCGAAGCGATCCACGAGGGCTACGAGAAGCTGCAGGAAGCCTTCCACGCGGGCGTGGAGAAGCTCGAAGGGCAGCGCCGCCTCGCGGGCACGCTCTCGATGACCGATCAGACCGGCGCGAGCTACGACCGCATGCGGGACAAGGCATCGCTCTTCCAAGAAGACTTGGAGCAGGTCGCAGTCGAAGCCGGCACGACGGGTGAAGCGGTCTCAGCGGTCTTCGAGGGCATCGCCGCGCGCACGAACAAGACGGGTATCGAGGTCGCAGAGCTGACGGAGAAGATCGCCTACGCCGGCAAGGCGGTCCCGGGCGGCGCGGCCGCGCTCGCGCAGGGCTTCTCGATGATGGAGATGGGCATGATCCGGGCGCGTAACCCGGTCGTGCAGCTCATCGCATCTTCCCACGTGCTCCAGGGCAACGCGAAAGCGGTCGCCAAGGAGCTGATGAAGATGACGCCCGAGAAGCAGATGGAAATCGCTGAGAAGGCGATGACCAAGATGAACGAGAAGATGCGGTCGGCGCCGCCCACGTTCGGCAGCTTGATGACGTCGCTCAAGCAGACGCAAGAGCAGCTCATGGCGTCGTTCGGCGAGCCGATGGTCGAAGCGCTCCTCGAACCGCTCGGATCGATCAAGGGTTACTTGCTCGCGCACAAAGACGAGATGATGGTCTACGCCTCGAATCTCTCGAAGAGCTTCGTCAAGTGGGGCCGGGAAACCTACGATTGGGGCAAGACGATCTGGGACACGATCAACACCGATCACTTGCATGACACGCTCACTGACGCGGCGCACGCGCTCATGACCGCGTTCGAGCTGGGAGGCTCGTTCGTCAAGCGTCTCGCGGAAGGCGGCGCGTACATCGTGCACGCATTCAGCGAGTCGTATCAGGGCTGGAAGCAGCTCTTCAACGAAGCCGAAGAGACCGGCATGTTCGGTCAGTGGGGCAAGCAGCATCACGCGCAGAAGGAGATCGACGCGCACGCGGAGAACGCGAAAACGAACGTCCAGTACGCGCAGAATCCCGAGATCGCGAAGATGGTGCAGCACCAGCTCGATGAGATGGCGCAGAAGAACAATCAAGCCTACGGCGCGGCCGTTCCGAAGGAGAACGAGGAGGCATACAACGCGCTCGCGAAGCAGCTCGCGGACGCGGCGAAGCTCGGTGAGGACGTGCAGCAGACGGTTGCCGCGCACGACGAATCGAAGTTCGCCGATATGTACAAGCGCGCGGCCGACAAGCACGACGAAGGCACGCAGTTCTACATGGCGAAGCTCCTTGCGGGCGACGAGAAGCTGCAGGATGCTCTGCTCAAGGGCGGCTTCGGTCTCGACGGCGCGTTCGGCGAGATGGCGAAGCGCATGAAGGAGACGTTCGGCGTCTCGAAGGAAGAAGCGGAGAAGTTCGCGCTCAAGGTCAAGGGCGCGGGCGAGAAGGCGGCGCACGTCGTCAACTTTAACGGCGGGCAGACCTTCAACGTGAAACAGGACTTCCGCGATCAGGATCCCGATCGCGTGGCGGTCATCTTCCGTCAGGACATCCTCAACGCGGCCTACTCGCGCACGCAGAGCAACCGCGCAAGCGCATTCGGCGCCTTCTGACCGCCAGTCAAATCGATGTGACTCCGCGCTAGACGCGGGGGTGCACTCGGTGCGAAGCTCTCGCTTGTCTCTCGGCAAAACCACATCAGGAGTTACGAATCATGGGCTTCCCCCCGAAGAAGGATCCGAAAGCCGCGATGGCCGAGGAGATGAGCGACTCGGCTTCCGCATCGGCGTCTTCGTCGAGCGCTTCCGAGAGCGAGAGCGAGTCGGCGTCGTCACCGCCCGCGCCCCCGAAGAAGGGCGGCGCTCCGAATCCGCTCATGCAGTGGGCGGCCGCCTACAAGAAGTAATCCCGCGAGACAGGAGCGTGTGAGCCGTGGCGAAAGTCAACGCGCAGAGCATCGGCTACAGCTCCACGGTCTCGATCGAAGAGCTGAGCGACGCGGGGGAGATGACCCGGATGGTCATCCTCCGCGGTCCCGCCATGCCTTTCCAGGGCGCGGATTGGGGCGGTAAGGGTCAAGTCGTCACCACGTTCTACTCGGGCAACAAGACGGGATCGCAGCAGCAGATCGGACCGCAGGAAGCTCCGAGCGCATGGACGGGTGAGTGGAACCGCACGCTCCTCGGCAAGTGCCCGGCGATCTACTTCGATGGGTCGACGTCGAGCGACATCATCCTTCCCATCTCGCTCTGGGACATCCTCGAAGACATCTTTCGCAAGGGCGCGCTGCTCCGCGTGACGTGGTCGACGCACGGCACCGAGGTCGTCGGCGACTTCGATCAGACCGTGCGTCTCGTGAACCACGACGTCGTGCGCGAGGGGCGCGCGACGTCGTGGAAGTTTCAGCCCGACCGCGCCGAAGACATCAAGTGGTCGTTCGGCTTCGATTGGATCGGACGCGGTGATGACAGCGACGCGCTCGCGAACGTCGCCGAAGACAACAACCTCGCAGGCGCCGCGAACGGACTCGACAACGCCGTGCGGAACCTCCTCGCGGTAGCGAAGTGGAAGGCCGGTGAAGTCGCTTCGGGCGTGCGCAAGAGCGCGAGTCACGTCACGCTCGGGCAGCTCGAAGCGTTTGCGGACGCACCGGCGGCGCTCGTCAACACGTACTTGCGACAGCTTCAAGCGAACGTGAGCGACCTTCGCCGCATCGGCGATCTCGCGCTCAAGGTCCGCGCGCTTCCGTTCGCGATTGCGCATAGCGTCGCCGACGCGGCGAAGAATTCGCTCGCCGTCGTCAATCAGTTCCGCGACGAGTCGAGCCGGATGCCGGCCGAGCAGGCAAGCCTCAAGGACAAGACGGCCGACATCCTTCGCGCGTGGAAGCACATCGCCGACGTGCGCGACGCGTCTGATGAAGCCGCGCGACGCGCCTACGATCTGCAGATGCAGACGACGCGCCGGGTCTACGCCAACGTCGGGCAAGGCGTGGCGTCGGTCAGCGATTCGTCGACTACACGCGCGGGCGAGATCCTCGCGACGTACATCACGAAGACGGACGACACGCCGATGACGCTCTCGATCAAGTTCTACGGAAACCCCGATCGCGGCGTCGACATCCTGCAGGCCAATCGCCTCCCGTGGCACACGCCGTCGTTCACGCCGGGCAAGATTCTCATCATCCCCGTGCTTCCGACGACTCAGCGCACCTGAGCGCGGTAGACTCCGCCCATGGCGCCGTCGTGGTACCCGAGCTGCAAGGTCAAGCTTCGTCTCGTGCTCGAAGAATTCGGCGCGAAGCCTTTCAAGACGCCGCCGAAGAAGCCGAACACGAAGCTCAAAGGCGTCGACGACAAGAACGACACCCTCAAGGCGATCGAGGATCCCGAGGCGCCCCCGGGTACGACGCGCTTTTTACTCGTGCCGAAGGACGCCGACATCACCTCGCGCGGCGATCCTGCGCTGCACAAGAAGGACTCGAAGGGGCTCACGCACGAGATCGCGGGCATCATCCCGAGCGAGCTGGAATGGAAGCAGAACGGCATCCGCAAGGCCGACACCTGCAAATTCAAGACGAAGTGGATCGACTTCCCCGTCGACCCGCGTTGCGTGCGCGCGTGCGCGGTCGAAGCGTATCTCGGCACCGTCAGTGCCGACGACTACCAGCGCGGCATCAACGGTGAGTCGCGCATCCCCGGGCAACCGTTCAACGTCATCCCCGACGACTACACCGACGTGCGCGGGCGCTACCGCACGAACCTCCGCTTCCAGGGATGGATCGACAAGCTCGAATTGGAGTGGAGCGACAACGAGCCCGTGATCTCGTTCGAGTGCCGCGATAACACGCAGCTCCTCATCAAGCAGGAAGCTCCGAGCAAGCTCGTCGCGAGCGCCATCACCGAGGACATCCCGATCGACGAAGCCGTCGCGCAGTACCTCAAGCACTTCCCGCAGATGGAAGGTCTCACCGTCGAGTACCGCCCGAGCAACACGCCAGTCGAAGACATCCCGCGCCTCGCGAACGTGCTCGGTCACACCGCGTTCGTGCCGAAGCTCGGTCCGCAGCAGAACAAGGGCGGCGGCTCGACGGAGAAGATGAGCGTGTGGGACTACCTCACGGACGTCTGCGGCGCGCTCGGGCATCTCATCCGCGTCGAAGGTACGTCGATCATCATCCAGCGCGGCAGCTCGCTCATGCGCTCGAAGGTCACGCCGCGCGAAGACGATCCCTACGACGGGCGCACGGTCGGCGGCGCGTCGTATCCGATCCGCACGATGATTTACGGGCGCAATCTCTCGAAGCTCAAGATGGCGCGCGAATTCTCGAAGAAGGAGCCGTCCAACATCGAGATGCGCGTCTACGACCCGCACAACAAGACGGTCATCGTCGTGCGGAGCCCGAGCGATCTCGGCGCGCGCGAAGCATCCGCGAAGGTGCAAGCGGTGCAGCCGGGCGACAAGGCGGAGAACAAGTGGACCGTCGTGCGTGGGCCCGCAGGCGTGCGCGACAAGAAGATGTTGCAGACGATCTGCGATGAATACTACGAGCTGGCGAATCGCGGCGAGCTGACGGCGATGCTCGAAACGCGCGAGATGTCGTCGTTCGGTGGTGACAACGCCGATCCCGATCTGCTCGACGTGAAGGCCACCGACGTCATCGAGATCGCGATCAACCGCGACGCGTCCTACTCCACGCTCACGAACATCGAGAAGGCGTTCCGCGCGCAGGACTTGAATGCGTTCGTGCTCAAGCGAATGGGCTTCTCGCCGGAATTCGCAGCGGCCTACGCCAAGTGCTACTCCGACAGCGGCTTTCAGCGCGCGTTCAAGGTGCGCGACATGGCCGCGAAGTGGAGCATCGTCGAAGGCGTCACGCTGACGATGACGTGCGTGAATTTCGTCGAGGTGCGCCTCGAAGAGAAGCCTCCCGCCGATCCCACCCCCGACGCTCCCGACGGCGCTCCGCCTGCAGTCGCGCCTCCGAAGCCGGCGGCTCCCGGCGGCGTCACGGTCAAGCCGAACACCGCGCTCAACAACATCTTGGAGCAGTACGCGTCGGAGCAGGGTCTTCCCGCTATCGCCGGTCTGCCCGATCTCCCGAAGGGGTCCTGATGGAAGCTTCTGCAGCAGCCGCATTCGCCGGTCCGGGCATGGACACGCGGCAGTGGATCAGCAACGCCACGGTCGATCCCGGCGAAGAGAGCGTCATCTTCGTCGACGACAAGGGCAACCCTTCGCCCATCGGTCCGATCGTCGTGTGCACTCTGCAACCGAGCGGCATCACCGTTCCGTGCCGCGTCGCCTCGTGGTGCGCCGGCAATCAGGAAGGCGAGTGGTTTCCGTTCATGGCCGGCGATGAAGTGATCGTTGCCATCCCCGAAGGCGACGAGCGCGCGGGCTGCACGATCATTGGTCGCTTGAATCAGTCGATCGACGTCTTCCCGCTCAAGGTCGCGGGCATGGACGTCACGAAGAACAACTTCGCGTTCCGGCGTCTTCGCACGCCCTACGTCATCGAGACGAGCGCGAGCTTCATGATTCGCTCTGCGCTCACGGGCGCGGGGCTCACCATCGACCCGACGGGAAATTGCTACCTCGTCAGCGGCGACGGTCATCGCTTCGCGCTCAACGGGTCCTTTCTCAAGCTCGAAGCACAAGGCGGCGTCGACTTCCTGCAGATCGATCCGACCGCGCACGAGGTGCTCATCAGCGCAGGGGAAACGACGCAGTTCGTGGTCGGCAGGGACAAGAGCGCATTCTTCTCGAAGGGCACGCTCAACCTCGGCACGTCGGGCTTTTCGGGACAGGGTCACGCGGTGAGCATCGAACAGGTGCTCATGCTTCTGCAGGGACTCCTCGCAGCCATCGGCTCCAGCGATCCGGGTCCGCTCACGGGAGCGACGCTCGCAGGTGGTGCCGTCGCGCTCATCAACGCGGCCATCGCAGCGGGCTCGGCATTTCCCGTGGCTCCCTATCAGACGGCGCTGACGGCTGCGTTGAAGATTCCGCCCGATCCGGCGGGCGCAAAGCCCGGTATCGGCAGGGCCGGACTCTTGCTGTAAGCTCACCCGCATGGCGGTCGATCCCAAGTGTCTCGACGTTGGCGTCGAATTCGGCGCCGTGGGCTCGTTCGAGGTGACGGCGGAAATCTGCAATTTCTCGCTGCACGTTCCGAACATCCCGCTCCCGCCGCAATTCATCCTTCCGGCGATCGACTTTCCGCCTCCGCTTCCGATCCCGAAGGTCTCGTTCGCGCTGAGCTGCGACCCGAACAAGCCGATCGATCTCAGCGCCGGCATCGCATTCGGCGGCGGTCGCATTCCGTGCACCATCCCGAGCGATGAAGACGACGACGATCAGGACGAGGCTGCATGACCATCGGAGATCTCAGCTCGTGGGGCGGGCACTACGGCGACACCGTCTTCAACGTGCTCACCGTCTTCGCCGTGCGCGAGAACACGGTGCGCGTGGTGTTCACGCAGTCCGTCTACTTCTCGAAGATCCTCGATCTGCACGATGCGTTCAATCCGGGCGCGTTCGCCGTCGCACCGATCGCCGGAACGTTCGACGGTCTCGGCGTCGCCGCGCGCGCGGTCAACGTGCTCGAAACCGAGCTGGCGACGAGCGAGAGCGTTCCTCCCGTGCTCGACGCGGAGGTCGGCTACTTTCTCGACATCATCGTCGATCGGCCGCTCTCGTCATTTCCGGCGCGCTACACGCTCACGTGCACGAGCTTGCAGAACGCGGCGAAGAGCATCGTGCTTGCGACCGATACGCATTCATTCGACGGCGTCTACCGCGAGCTTCAAGGAGCGACGCTCGAACGTCCCGGCGAGCTGCGCGATCTCGCGAACGCACAGACGGGCGCGCAGCTCGCGACCGAAGTGCCCGACGAGCTGCGCGTGCTCGGAAGCTACCTCGTTGTCGACGGCGACTACGCGTTCGACGAAGGCAACACCGGACGCAAGAAGCGCATCTTCCGTCGCATCCTCACGAAGAAGGGTGGCTTCGCGCATCTGCCCGGCTACGGTCTCGGCGTGCGCGACCGCGTCAAGCGTCTCGCGCGATTCGACGTCGTGGGGCGCCTCAGCACCGAAGCGACTCTGCAGATCCAGCGCGAGCCCGACGTCGCCAAAGCCATCGTGACCGTCGACTTCGGCTCGAAGCCGAACCTCATGCGCATGCACGTGGGCGTTCGCCCGCGCGGGGGCAAGTCGCAGAAATTCACCGTTTCGGTCCCGCTCAAGTAAAAAGGAAGCCGATGGATCTCCCTACGAGGCTCGATCTCTACGCGCTCGGGCGTGACTACGTGCTGCAGCGGGCGACGAAGCTCGATCCGGCCGTCGTCGACTACGAGGGTTCCGACGCGAACATCGTCGTGGGCGTCTCGTCGGTCATGGCCGATCACATCGTCAAGCATCTCGGCTACCGCATCAGCGCGCTCACGCTCGACGGCGCGGAAGGTGAAGATCTCGATCGCTACGCGTGGGACCACTACCAGCTCACGCGCAAGGGAGCTTCGCCCGCGGTCGGCAAGGTGCGCATCAATCGACCCGCGGTGACGTTCGGCGCGGGATCGATTCCGATTGGCACCAAGCTGCAGACGACCACCGGCGGCGAGTACATCACGACCACCGTGGCGGCGTTCGGCGTGGGCGATCTGCAGACGAGCGCGAACGTGCGCGCGCTCAACGCGGGCAAGGCGGCGCAGGTCGGCAAGGGTCAGATCCGTCGCTTCTCGCAGCCGTCGTCGCTCTTCGATTCGACGCTCACCGTCACCAACGACGACGTCACGGCTCACGGCGAAGACGTCGAGAGCGATGACGACTTCCGCAACCGCATCCGTCGCTTCTGGAAGACGGCGCGGCGCGGAATCCTTCCCGCCATCGAGCAGGGCGCACTCACCGTTCCGGGTGTCGTCAGCGCGCAGGCGATCGAGGTGCTCGCAGGCGATCAGCCGGCGCGCGTCGTGAACCTCTACATCGCAGACAGCACCGGCGTGGCGAGCGACGTGCTTGCGAGCACCGTACGCGCAGCGCTCTTCGACTATCGCGCAGGCGGCATCGCAGTCATCATCTCGACGTCGATTCCGTTCATCGTCAGCATCGAGCTGCTTCTGACGTTCCGCGCGAACGTCGACACGGTCACGCTCACCGATCAGATCCGGGCGGCGATCGTCGAATTCGTCAACTCACTCCCGGTCAACAGCACGCTCGCAGTCGGCGATCTCTACTCGGTGCTGCGGCGCTTCGTGTCCGATGGTCTTATCGTCAACGAGAACACGATCGTCGCGCCGACCGGCGATCTCGTGCCCGCGCTCGGGCAGACGCTTCGCACCACGCCTTCGTCCATCGCGGCGTAAAGGGGACCGGCACGCCGCTTCCTGGTGGGGGGTAGGTGCCTTGAAGCGGCATCGCGCCCGGCTTACGACTCGAAAAGTGAGGCGGACGCGAAGAGAAGAAGACGAAGTATTCGTTGGCCGATCGCGAATTCATCAACGCGATCCGCAATGCCGACCTGCGCACCCTCAAGCGAATGCGCACGGAATACGGATCGCGACCGAAGGGGGTCACTCAAATCGAATTGACTGATAGGCTCCGAGGTCATGAAGACGGGTCCGCTCACGCGTGACGAGCTGATGCTCGTGTGGGCCGCTGCATGCGACAGCGGGTATCGCGAGCCGCTGCAGGATGCTGGCGACGGCGCGGGGCTCGAAGTCTACTCGCAGCACGCCGCGCAGCTCGAACGCGTCTCGCAGGCCGTCGACAAGAGCACACAAGCGCTCTACATCCTTCCTCATTCCGGGCAGACCGATCAGCCGGCCAGCGGCGGACAGAAGGCGACGGTCACGCTCACCGTCTCACGCACGATCAACCTGCAGCGCCCGCTCGTCATCACTGCAGGTTCGCTGATTGTCGCCGAAGAGACCACCGACCATAGCCCGAGCGGACCCATCGTCGTGCAGAGCGGACGGCGCTTCATCACGACGGGCGATCTCGTCTTCAATCCCGGTGAGCCCGGTCCCTTCACGGTTCCCGCCATCGCAGAGCGCATCGGTACCGGCTACAACAACCCGCGCCCGAACACGCTCGTGCGCTCGGTGCAGGTCGGCGCCAACTTCACGCGCCCGCGCGCCTCGGTGACGGTGCCCAATCCGGCGCGCGGCACCATCATCAGCGCGAACGAAGCCGACACGTTCATCCCCGAGCACATCGGGCGCACGGTGCTCTTCACGGCGGGCGCGAACGCGGGACTGCTCGCGCATCTCGTCGCGTATCTGCAATCCCCCGATGCCTCGAATGGTGTCGGAAGCATCGTCGCATTCGACGACGTACACGCGGTCGCGGGCACCATCGTCGGCACGTTCGTCGCGAGCGAGCAGGTGAACCTCGCCGCGGGCACGGGGCGCGTCTACGCGGCGCGCAACGGGCGGATGACGTTCCAGCTCCTCACCGGCACCGCGCCGGTCGTGGGCGGCGTTGTGACGGGCGTGACGAGCGGCGCGACGCTCACCGTCACGGCCATCCTCTACGGCGCGACGTACGCAGCGGAAACGGGCGGCGCGACGTGGCGCGTGCTCGATTGGGAAGCCGATTGGGGACTCGTCATCACGAACGCGGCAAGCCCGACGGGCGGCAAGCACGCCGTGCTCGACATGCTCGGAGACGATCGCGATCTCGCACGCGTCTCGGGCGAGTCGGATGCGTCGTACAGCATTCGCGTCTCCACGCTCGCTGACGTCGTGACTCCGAACGCGCTCATGCGCGCGCTATCGCGTTCGCTCGGGACGCTCGCGTGGACCTTTCGCGAGGTGGGGTCGGAGAACCTTCGCGGATCGTTCTACGACGACGTCTCTGATCCCGACGCGTACGACGGTAACGTCATGCTCTTCGACGGCACCGTGTCGGGTACATTCGATTTCCAAGAAGCGTGCATTCTCGAAGAGGTGAGTACGGGCAGCGTCGCCGCGCGCGGCTACGTCGGCAGCATCACCGGCGGCATCGCGCTCACGTTCATCACGCGACCCGGCTATCGCGCGTACGCGGGTGGTTCGTGGCGCGTGCGCGGGCTTCATAGCGGCGCGACGTTCGCAACGACGAATGTGACGATCCCCGCATCGGTCGATGCGCGCCGTCTCCGCAGGAATTTCGACTACGAACAGTTTCGCGCCTTCTTTCTTGTCGATGTGCCCGATCTCGGGCTCGGTGAATTCGGCTTCGGCTATGACGTCATCGGCGGACCGAACAACGCCTACGACGTGGCTTGCCTCGATGGCTTTCCTGCAGGCAACGCGAGCGTGTATCTCCGCGCATACCAGGCTCTCGATCAAGCGAAGGCGGGCGGCGTCGGTTTCGACTTCGAGCGGCGCGTGACTCCGTTCACGCCGGTCATTCTCGTCACGTCGGCCATCACGTCGCTCGACGTCCCCTACAGCGACACGCTCGGTGGAAGCTGGCGACGCGCGACGGGCACTGGCTTCTCGGCGGTCACGGGCGCATCCGACGTCATCATCGACCCCGGCGGCACGAACACGCCAGCTACGGCCGTCGTCGTCGAATCCAATTCGTCGATGCTCATCAAGATGCCCTTGCACGCAGCAGGGCTTGTCGGCATCTCCGTGCGCGGTAGCACGCTCGCGAACGCGGTGAAGTATTGGGATCCGACCGTGCCCGGCATGCCGACGTGGTTCGGCGACCGCGGTGGCTTCTCGAAGTACACGTTTAACGGCGACGCGAACGCACGTCATTGGGTGCGTCGCGCAGGTTCGTTCAACATCGGCGGCGTTCCGATCGACTTCCGTTCCGTGCTCGCACTCGGCGCGCGCTCTGACGTCACGGTCGATGGTCTTCCGTTCTTCGGTCAGGACAACGGCGACCCGAATGCATCCTCCGTGCTCATTCCGCGCACGACGACCGATCCGCCCGATACGAATGTCGTCACGTTCAACGATTTGATGGGAGGCGCGTCGCATCTCACCGGCGGCGCAGTTTTCTTCGCCGGGTACTACGAGAAGATCGTCACCGGCGGATCGCAAGCTTTCGCGGGTGACGGCGTCCTCTATGACGGTGGGCAGAACCGTAACGGACTTCTCCTCAGCAACATCAACAAGGCGGGTGCGTCGCAGAACGTCGCGAAGGGCATGGTCTACGACGGCGCCTTCCACGCCGTAGAAGTTCCGGTTCCTGCTTCGGGTCCGATCGCTCTCGCGTTCGTGCGCGACATCACGACGACTCCCGGCACGACGTTCATCAAGATCACGGCGGACGGCACGACATGGGACGGCAGCGCAGGAACGTCGGCGGTCGGCGATCAATCGGGGTGGGATCAGATCTACTTCGGCAAGAACAGCGGCGGCGGCGCGGGCAACTTCCACGGCATCGGTGGAATGCTTGTGTTCTACAACTTTCAACCGACCGCGCAGGATGTCA
>OUNM010282942.1_pt1 | contig 99438 bp, 85 predicted proteins | sample 1769961 | NCBI WGS metagenome assembly OUNM01 (sample SAMEA3914820, study PRJEB12502) | metagenome | biome: forest; material: soil | place: USA | collected 2012-03-12 | depth 0.3 m
GGCGTGGCCGGCACCATGGCGGCCAACCGCTCGGGCCTGCAATGGAGCACGGTGCGCAACCTGCTGATGGCCTGGGTGCTGACGCTGCCGGCCGCCATCGCGCTGTCGGCAGGGCTTTACTGGCTGTTCGTGAAGCTCTTCTGAGCCGGACCTAGCATCGAGGGCATGAAGTGGCCCCCGATCTCACTGTTCGTCGTCGTCGCTCTGGCTTGGGCGGGCTCGACGGCTTGGCGTGAACATGTGGCGGGCCAGGATGGGCTGATGCTGGCCCAGCGCGTGCGGCCGGGCGACATCCGCATGATCTCTTCCGAGACCTGCCCCTATTGCCTGGCGGCGCGACGCTTCATGACCCAGGAGGGCATCCCCTTCCAGGAATGCTTCATCGAGCGTGAAGAGAAGTGTCTGGCCGACTACCAGGCGCTGGGTGCGGTGGGCACGCCGACCCTCGTCGTGCGCGGCCAGCCCGTGATCGGCTTCGACCGCGCCCGGTTGCTGGAAATCCTGAAATAGATGGACCGAGCCGAGTCGGCAACGCTGCTCGGCAGCGCTGGCGACTCGGCTCGGTGGCGATGGAAAACAAGGACGTCATTTGCATGTTCAGACGACGCCTTGCTCAGCCGCGCTTCACGTTGGTCTTGGCTGCGGCCAGGGTTTGGCGGGCCAGGGTGGTCGCTTCGCTGTAGCCGGTCACGACGACGCGCGGCAGTTGCGCAACTTCGCGAGTGGCCTTGCCGGTGACGACAACGCGTTCCAGCTTGACGACCGGGGCGGCTTGCGCGGCAACGGCCGAGAGGGTGAGGACGGCAGCGGTGAAAAAGGTTTGCAGGCTCATGATGGACTCCGTTTGCTGGGTTTCGAGAAGCGTGATTGCTTGTTCGATGGAGTCAGTTTCGGCAATCGCGGCCCGCGCTTCCAGGTGTCTGCGATCAAGCGCGAGCCGGGCTGGATGAACTGCAAGCGTGGCGGACCAACTGCGGTTGGGCTGCCAACGACCAAGCCGCCCGAAGGCGGCTTGCTGAAGACGGAAGGGCAAAAGGCCGAGCCGAGTCGGCAACGCTGCTCAGCAGCGCTGGCGACTCGGCTCGGCGATGGCGGAAAAAGACGTCATTCGCATGTTCAGACGACGCCTTGCTCAGCCGCGCTTGGTGGAAGTCTTGGCGGCGGCCAGGGTCTGGCGGGCCAGGGTGGCTTCGCTGTAGCCGGTGACGACAACGCGGGGCAGCTGGGCGACTTCGCGCTGCGCATAGCCGGTGACGACAACGCGCGGCAGCTGGGCAACTTCGCGAGTGGCCTTGCCGGTGACGACGACGCGTTCCAGCTTGACGATGTCTTGCGTGCCAGCCTGGGCGGCGACGGCAGAGAAGGCCAGGACAGCGGCGGTGAAGACAGTTTGCAGGCTCATGATGGACTCCGTTTGCTTGGGTTTCGAACCGCGTGATTGCTTGTTCGATGGAGTCAGTTTCGGCAATGGAACCCGCGGCTTCCAGGCTGCTGCGATCAAGCGCCAGCCGCGCTGGATGAACTGCAAGCGCGGCGGATGAACCGTGGATGTGAATATCGCCGACAAGGCCAGGGCGGCAGCTTCCTACACTGCGGCGCCACCACCAACAACGGAACAGCGCCATGGGAGCCTGGAGCCACGAAGCCTTTGGCAATGACGATGCACTCGACTGGGCTCACGGCCTGGAAGAGGTGGATGACCTGTCGTTGATCGAGGCGGCGCTGGAGTCCGTTCTGGACGCGGCCGAGGACTACCTGGATGCGCCCGAGGCCACCGAGGCTCTGGCGGCTGTCGAGCTGATCGCCCGCCTTCGCGGCCATGCGGGGGAGGAGAGTTGCCCCGAGGTCGCCGAGGACTGGATCGCCCGCACCCGGCTGGTGCCCCCCGAGGCTCTCGTGAAGCAGGCGCTGGCCGTGCTGGACCGCATCGTCGGCGACGAATCCGAACTGAAGGAGCTCTGGGAGGAGAGCGGCAGCGCCGAGGACTGGCTGGCCTCGGTCGCACAACTGCGTCGGCGCCTGCAGGCACCGCCTCAACCGCTGCCTGCCATGCCGGTGCTGGACGAGACGGCCAAGCTGGTGCGCCGCATGCAGGGCCTGCGTTTCGAGCAGCCCGACCTGCCGCCGCCCGAACTGGAGACCGGCCCGCTGGCTGCGGTGGCGAGGTCGCAGATGTTCTCCGCCCTGGTGGCCGCCGAGGCCCTGGGCGACGCCGCCATGGTGGGTGAAGCGATCGCCCGTCTGAGGCGTCTGGTGGATGCGTCAGAAACCAAGATGCTGTGGGACCTGGCGGTGCGAGAGGCCAAGACCTGGGCCGCCGAGGGACGGCTGGCCGAGGCCCTGGCCGGGTTGGAATCCTGGCGGGAAGCAGCGGAAGCGCTGGCGCCCGGCACCTTTGACGGGCGCTGCATCAGCGTCGCCCAGGCTGCGGGCGACGAAGCCCGGGCCGAGCGGTTGCGTGATGGCCTCATCGCTGCGGGCCAGGGCGTGCCGCTGCAACTGCTGGACCGCGCGCTGAGGGAGGCGAACTGCGGCTCGGCCCAGGTTGCCGGCGCCTTGCTGGACCAGCATGCCGGTCTGTTCGACAACCCGGCCCTGGCGCCCTGGGTGGATTTCGTGCGCGGCATCCTGGCCGTGCGCGAGGGGCGGTCCGGAGCCGTCGGGCTGCTGACGCCGCGCGTCGAAGCCTGGGCCACCCAGGCCGCCACCCTGTCGGCGGTCTGGAGCATGTTTGGCGTGGCTGCCGGCTGGTGGGCCCTGGCCCAGCATCAGGCCGGGCGCGTCGAGGCGGCGCGCAGCGTGGTGGAGGCCGTGCAGCCGCTGCTGCCCCGGCCCGAGAACGCGCTGCTGCTGGGTCAGCTGAAGGCGGCCGGCCTGCTGCCGCCCTGAGTCAGTCGAGCTGCAGGCCCAGCCGGGCCAGGTCGCCGCGCCCCTGGCGCACCAGGATGGGCTCGTCGCCCTGGCTCAGGTCCAGCACCGTCGTCGGCTGGGCCGGGCAGGCGCCGGCGTCCAGCACGAACTGCAACTGGCGGTCCAGCCTGTCGCAGACGTCGGCAGCGTCGTTCATGGGCTCGGTGTCGCCGGGCGGAATCAGCGTCGTCGACAGCAGGGGCTCGCCGAACAGGGCCAGCAGCTCCTGGATGACCTTGTGCTCCGGCACGCGCAGGCCGATGGTGCGGCGGCTGGGGTGGGACAGGCGCCGCGGCACTTCCTTGGTGGCCGGCAGGATGAAGGTATAGGCACCGGGCGTGGCCAGCTTGAGCAGCCGGTACTGGCGGTTGTCCACCATGGCATAGGTGGCCAGCTCCGACAGGTCGCGGCACAGCAGGGTCAGGTGGTGCTTGTCGTCCACGCCGCGCACCCGGCGCAGGGCCTCGGCGGCGGACTTGTCGTTCAGGTGGCAGACGAAGGCGTAGCTGGAGTCCGTCGGCACCGCGCCGATGCCGCCGGCCTGCAGCATCTGGGCGCACTGGCGCAGGAAGCGCGGCTGCGGGTTGTCGGGGTGGACTTCGAAGAGCTGGGCCATGCCGACATTTTGCGTCCGCTGGCCCCGTTAGCTTCAGTCCACCTCGAACTTGAAGTCTTGTTGCAGCTCGGTGCCGGCCAGTTGCCGCTTGCAGCCATAGCTGCGCACGGCCTTCTGCACCACTTCCGCGAGCTTCGGGTCGCCGCCGTTGATCTGGACACGGTCCGGATGGCCATCCGAGCCGATGCGGAACTTGACTTGCATCTCGTACTTGCCCTTCAAGTCGGTGGGTTCAGGCAATTCCGGTTTGGTCATCTGCGGGCAGGCTTCCCGCAACTTCTGGCCGTTGGCGGCCCTGCTCGCTTCTGTCGACCCGGTCGACGCGCTGCTGATGGTCTGCAGGACGCCCAGGCCCAGCAAGGCACCGGTGACCAGCGTGAGGCGGGCAAGGCGGCGCTTGCCGGCGCCAGGAGCGATTTCTTGTAGCAACATGATCCTCTCCTTGAGGGGGTGGTGGGACTGCCAGGCCGAGGCAGTGGGCGGGACGCGCAAGGCGCCATCGAGCTTCAACATCGCGAGACCGTAGCGGCGCCAGCTGCCGGGATAACGCTGCATCACGGCGGCGTCGCAGGCCAGCTCCTGGTCGTGTCGCAGCGCACCCAGCGCCCACCATGCCAGCGGGTTGAACCAGGCCAGGCCGGCCAGCACGGTCGCGAACATCCTTGCCGGGTTGTCGAGGCGGCGGGCATGGGCCGACTCGTGCGCCAGGATCCAGCGCCGCTCTGCCGCGTCGAAGCGCTGGCGGAAATCGGCGGGCAGGACGAGGCGTGCGTGCCACAGGCCGAGCAGGCCGGGCGAGTCGCCTGCTGGTGCCAGCAGATGCCCGCCCGCGGCCCGTTTCAGCCGCCGGCGATAACGCCAGTGCAGCGCGACATGCAACCCAGCGACGATCAACACGCCGGCGGCCCACAGCCCGCCGATCGACAGGGCCACCGGTACGTCTGCCAGCGTGGAAGCCTGCGGCCCCGTGACGAGCACCGGCGGCAGTACCCAGCCCGGCAAGCTCGCTCGCGGCAGCAACGCCGCCGCAGCGAGCCACAAAGGCAGCAGCCACAGCGCATAGGCCGCCTGGGCACCCGCGAAGCGCCGCCAGGGCCGGCGCAGCAGCAGCACGGCGGCGAGTCCCAGGCTCAGGCCCAGATGGGCGCGCCAAAGGGTGTCGAGGATGGCGTCATTCGGCATCGTCATGCTCCCGCAGCAGGCGGCGCAGGGCCTCGGCATCTTCCGGGCTGAGCTTGCGCTGAGCCGAGAAATGCGCCACCAGCGGCGACAGCCGCCCGCCGAAGACGCGGTCCAGCAGGCCGAGGGACTCGCCCTGTTCCCAGTCCTCGCGAGCCACCAGCGGCTCGTAGAGATAGCGCCGCCCGTCGCGCTCGGCTTTCAGCGCACCCTTGTTGAGCATGCGGTTCAGCAGGGTCTTGACGGTGCCGAGCTGCCAGCCGTCTTCTGCGGGAAGGGCGGCGAGGATGTCGTCGGCGGTCAGCGGGTGGCGCTCCCAGAGGGTGCGCATGATTTGCGATTCGGCGTCGGAGATGGTGCTCATGATCGACAACGTTTGTTGACGATCAATTGTCAACGCGTGTTGTCGATGCGGCCTATCGAGGGAAACCCGCGGTGGTGGTGGTGGGCAGGACTTACTGGCGGATGCGGTCGGCCAGCTCGGCCCAGACCGGTGTCAGCCGGCCCTGCAGCGCGGGCAGGGTGCCCAGGTCGATGCGGCTTTCTTCCGGGCAATGGAAGTCCGAGCCGCGCGAAGCCAGCAGGCCGAACTCGATGGCCGTGTTGGCGTACTGCTCGAACTCGGCCGTGGTGTGGCTGCCGGTGACCACCTCGATGCCGCGGCCGCCATGGGCCATGAACTCGGTGATCAGTGCGTACTCTTCCGTCGGCGTGAAGTCGTAGCGGCCCGGGTGCGCGATGACGGCGATGCCGCCGGCGCGCGTGATCCAGCCCACCGCGTTCTTCAGCGTCGCCCACCGATGCTCGACGAAGCCGGGCTTGCCTTCGGTCAGGAAGCGGCGGAAGACCTCGGGCACGTCGCTGCAGTGACCACTGTCGACGAGAAAGCGGGCGAAGTGGGTGCGCGAGATCAGCTCGGGGTTGCCGACGTATTTCAGCGCGCCCTCGAAGGCGCCGTGGATGCCGACCTGGGCCAGGCTGGCGGCCATCTCGCGGGCTCGCGCCTCGCGGCCGCCGCGGGTGGCGCGCAGGCCTTCGACCATCTCGGCGGACTCATGGTCGAAGCCCAGGCCGACGATGTGCACGACGCGGCCGGCGAAGGTCACCGAGATTTCGGTGCCGGTCAGATAGGCCATGCCGTTGGCGCGCGCTGCGGCGATGGCGCGGGCCTGGCCGCCGATCTCGTCATGGTCGGTCAGCGCCCACAACTGCACGCCGCCGGCCTTGGCGCGTTCGGCCAGGGCCTCGGGCGTCAGCGTACCGTCCGAGATGACGGAGTGGCAGTGCAGATCGGCGTTGAGCGTGGGGTCGAGGTTCACGGCCCCATTGTAGAAAGGGCCCCGCTCCCGGCCTGTTACAGGGCCTTGGGGCTCAGCGCGTGCGCACGCGGAAGCTGCTGATGGCCTGGGTCAGGCCCAGGGCCTGGTCTTTCAAGCTGGACGCCGCGGCGGCGCCTTCTTCGACCAGGGCGGCGTTCTGCTGCGTCATCTGGTCGAGGTTGGTGATGGCCTGGCCGACCTCGCCGATGCTCTGGCTCTGCTCTGTCGTCGACGCGGTGATCTCGCCCATGATGTCGGTGACTCGCTGCACCGAGGCGACGATCTCCGTCATGGTCTCGCCGGCCTGCTGCACCAGGGTCGCGCCGGCGCCGGTGCGCTCGACCGAGGCCGTGATCAGCGTCTTGATCTCCTTGGCGGCTTCGGCACTGCGCTGGGCCAGCAGCCGCACCTCGCCGGCCACGACGGCAAAGCCGCGCCCCTGCTCGCCAGCGCGGGCTGCCTCGACGGCCGCATTCAAGGCCAGGATATTGGTCTGGAAGGCGATACCGTCGATGGTGCCGATGATGTCGGCGATCTTCTTGGCACTGGCGCTGATCTCGTCCATGGTGCTGACGACCTGGGACACCACCTCGCCGCCGCGCGTGGCCACTTCCGAGGCATTGGCCGCGAGCTGGTTGGCCTGGCGAGCCGAGTCGGCGTTGTGGCGCACGTTCTCGGTCAGTTGTTCCATGGACGAGGCGGTCTGCTGCAGGCTGGCTGCGGCCTGCTCGGTGCGGCTGGACAGGTCCAGGTTGCCGGTGGCCACCTCGGCCGCGGCCAGCTGGATGGACTCCGAACCCTCGCGCACCCTCAGCACGATGCTGCGCAGGCCGGCCTGCATCTCCACCAGGCTGTTGGACAGCCGGGTCAGCTCGTCGCGGCCGTCGGTGCGCAGCTCCTCGTCCAGCGAGCCGCCTTCCACGGCCGAGGCGAAACGGATGCTGGCGTCCACCGGCTCCAGCACCGACTGCGTGATGCGCCAGCCGATCAGCACGGCCAGCAGGGCGCCGGCCAGCAGCGCAGCCCAGATCACCAGGGAGATGGTCGAGTAGACGCTGGCCAGCTTCTTCTGTGCCTCGACGACCGCCTCATCGACGCGCTGGATGGCGCCGTCGAGGATCTTCTCGGCTTCGTCCACCTTCTTCTTGGCATCGCGCGGCGTGTCCCAGGCGGCCTTCAGGTCGCTGGCCATGTCGCCCTGCGACAGCTTCTCCATGACGGGCTTCATCTCCTTGCGGTAGGCGTCGAAGTTCTCGCGCACCTGGCCCAGGGCCTGGCGCACCTCATTGCGTTTGACGCGCTGCTCCAGGTCCTTCAGCCCCTTGTCGGCCTCGGCCATGGACTCTTCCCAGCGCGTGCTGGCGCGCTTGAAGTCGGCCACACCGATGGCGGCGAAGATCATGTCCTTCTCGTAGCGCCGCGCGGTCAGCAGGCCGGCGCGCAGCTGGTCCACGCTGCGCAGCGAGCCGACGACGGTGTCGTTGAACTGCTCGAAGGCGCCGTACATGGCCCCGGTGGCGAAGCGCCCACCCAGGCCCAGCACCAGCATCAGCAACAGCATCACGCCGAAGGCCACCGCCAGGCGCAGCTTGATCGTCATCTGTCTGAGCATGCTCCACCTCACAAAGGATTGGTGAGATGCAGCATGCCCCAGACAGCGGCGCGGTGGAAGCCGGAAAACTCAGGCTGCCAACAGGGTGCGCTGGGGTGGCTGGCGCCGGTCGACGAAGAAGCGGCTGCCGCCGGCCCGGCCCTTGGCGACGCGCTTGGGTTCGGCGAGGGCGGCGCTCAGCGCACGGGCGCTGTCGAAATGACCCGGCAGATGAAGCACGGCGCCGGCCGAGATGGTGGGCAGGGGATGGAAGCTGGGCTGGTTCTGGCGGTTCAGCGTCACATAGCCGCCGGCGGCCAGGTGCTCGGCCGAGAAGAAGCTCCGCACGCCGGTGTCGAAGGCCTCGCAGACGCGCGTCAGCCGCGCCTCCCAGTCGGTGCTGCTCAGCACCATGACGAAATCGTCGCCGCCGATGTGGCCGACGAAGTCGATCTGGGGGTCGGCCGCCTGGGTGAGAGCGCGTGCGGCGAGGCGGATGATGTCGTCGCCGATGCGGTAGCCGTAGACGTCGTTGAAGGGCTGAGGGGCACTCGGGGCCACGCCAGTAGGCCGCGTTTGCGAGGAAGACAGCCCGGGAGTAGGCGTGTCGCGCAGCCGGGGCTTGCTGCCCCGGCAAGCGGCGCAACACCCGCCCGGGCTGTCTTCCTCGCATACCCGAAGGGGCGTGCCTTTGCGGGCGCTGGTCGGCGTTGCGCACCTTGCCCAGGTACAGACCTGGGCGGCAGTGCGCGCCTTGCCCTGCATCCCGCAAAGGCACGCCGCGACCCACTGGCGTGGCCCCGAGTGCCCCTGCTGGTCGATGTCCCAGACCACGGCGGCGAAGGTTTCGCCGGCCTCGATGAGGCGGTCCAGGTGGTTGTCGATGGGCACATTGCCGGGCAGCAGGGTCAGCGGGTTGGCATAGCGGGCCGCGTGCACCTGCAGGTCGGACACGGCCTTGAGCAGGTCGGAGCTGCGGCCCGAGCCGAAATAGGCGCCGTCGCGGGTGACGATGAAGCCGTCGGTCAGCAGGCGCTCGTCGAGGTTGGAGACGGCATCGCTCATGGCCCGCAGCGGCGTGGCGACGTCGAAGATCAGCGGCTGCGCGTCCATCAGTTCGACGCAGCTGCGCTTGTCGAAGATGTCCATGAAATAGCGCTCGGTGCTGCGCTTGAGCACATGCAGCGATCGCAGCAGGCCGATGGGGCGCTGCTGGTCGTCCAGCACCGGAATGGCCAGCAATTGCTCGTCGCGATGGAAGAGGTCGACGATGCTGCGGCAAGTGGTGGCAGGTGTGACCGTGAGGCCGCGGCGCGCCAGTTGTGCGGCGCTGGTGATGGCGCCCTGGGCCAAAGGCAGTGCCAAGTCGTTCTGCAGCAGGCGGGGCTGGGCCTCGGCGGCCAGGCGGCCACTCCACTGCGCGCTCAAGCTCGCACGCGGCGTGGCGCTGGGCCGGGCGAACAGATAGCCCTGGCAGATGGACAGGCCCAGGCGGCGCAGCACGTCCAGGTCGGGCTCCTGCTCCAGGCCTTCGGCCACGACCTCGCAGCCGCTGGTGGCGGCCATCTCGATGATGGAGCGCACGAACTGCTGCTTCAGCGGTTCCTGGGCGATGCCGTCGATGAAGTGGCGGTCGATCTTGACGAAGTCGGGCCGCATCTGCATCCAGCGGCGTAAAGACGCGAAGCCTTCGCCAAGATCGTCCAGCGCCACGCGAAAGCCGCGCTCGCGCAAGGCTTGCAGCGCGTCGTCGAGCTGGGCCAGGTCCTCGATGGGCCGGGTTTCGGTCAGCTCGATGACGACGCGCGAGGTCGGCAGGCCCAGCTCGCTCAACTGGCCGGCCAGGCTGCCGGCATGCTCGCGCGCGCCGAGCAGCGTGTCGGCCGTCACGTTCAGGAAGAGCTGGCCGGGCAGGCCGAGCTGCTTGAAGCGCAGAAGGGCGCGCTGCACGATGAGGTGCTCCAGCTCGACGAGGCGCCCCAGGCGAGCGGCGGCCTCGAACAGCACCAGGGGCGAATACAGCGGGCCGTCGGCCGGGCCGCGGGTCAGGGCCTCGAAGCCGAAGATCTCGGCGCGGTCGATGGCGACGAGGGGCTGGAAGTGGACGTCGAAACTGCGCTGCTCGATCAGGCGATCGAGGGCGAGGGCAAGAGGATCGGGCGCCGACTCGCGCATGGGAGGCTCCGGGAACGGCCGGCACCCTCGAGACATCCGGGAGCGCTACCGCCGCGGATTCTTGGAGCCCCTCGTGACAGTCAGGTGACTTGGGAAGGCAGGACCCGGGACCCTGCCAACTCCTTCACGGCTGTGCGGCTTCGATGACGTATTGGACGCGCTGCTGGCCTTGCCATTCATCGAGGCTGAGGCGATAGGCCAGGGTGATGCGCTCGGGCAGCATGTCGACGTGGTTGAACCAGATGCCGTCGATGAGCTGGCCGGCGCGGCGCAGGCGCAGCTTCAAGTGCTTCTCGCCGACCAGGCGCTGCGAGATCAGCTCGAAGCGGTCGCAGAAGATGGGCGGCTCGAAGCCCTGGCCCCAGACCTGGGCGTCCAGCAGCCGCGCCGTCTCGGCCGTGGCGGCCTCGGGCGGCAGGGCGCCGTCGTGGCGCAGGGTGCGGGTCAGGTCCTGCTCGTTCAGCCATTCCTCGGCGACGCGGGCGAAGGCCAGCGCAAAGCGGTGCACATCGCCGACCTCGGGGCTGGTCAGCGTCGCGCCGGCCGCCATCGCATGGCCGCCGAACTTGGCCAGCAGTTCGGGCTCGCGCTTGCTGACCAGGTCCAGCGCGTCGCGCAGATGGAAGCCCGGGATGGAGCGGCCCGAGCCCTTCAATTGGCCATCGGCGCCGCGCGCGAAGACGAAGGTGGGGCGGTGCACGCGGTCCTTGATGCGCGAGGCGACGATGCCGACGACGCCTTCGTGGAAGTCGGCATCGAAGAGGGCCACGGCCGGGGGCAGGGCGCCGGAGAGCGCCTCGACGAGGGCATCTAGCCGCGCCTCGGCCATCTCGCGCATGCCGCTCTCGATCTCGCGGCGCTCGCGGTTGATGGCATCGAGCTGGGTGGCGAGCTGCATGGCGCGCTCGGGGTCGTCGGTGGTCAGCGCTTCAATGCCCAGCGTCATGTCGGACAGCCGCCCGGCCGCATTGATGCGCGGGCCCAAGGCGAAGCCGAGGTCGAAGCCCTGGGCCTTGCTGGCGTCGCGCTTGGCGGCGCTGAACAGGGCCATGACACCGGGCTGGGCGCGGCCGGCGCGCATGCGCTTCAGGCCTTGGACGACCAGTCGGCGGTTGTTGGCGTCGAGCTTGACGACGTCGGCGACCGTGCCGAGTGCGACGAGATCCAGCAAGCCGTCCAGGCGTGGCACCTCGGTGAAGGCTCCGCGGGAACGCAGTTCGGCGCGCAGGCCCATCAGCACATAGAAGGCGACGCCGACACCGGCCAGCGCCTTGCTCGCGAAAGTGCAGCCGGGCTGGTTGGGGTTGACGATGGCTTCGGCCTCGGGAACGACGAGGGCGTCGTCGATCTGGGCCGGCAGGTGGTGGTCGGTCACCAGCACCTTGATGCCGAGTGCGCGCGCATGCGCGACGCCGGCGAGGCTGGCAATGCCGTTGTCCACGGTCACCAGCAGGCCGGGCTTCTGGGCCTGGGCGAGGTCGACGATGGTCGGTGTCAGGCCATAGCCGTGCACGGCGCGGTCGGGCACGACATAGCCGAGCTGTTCCGGCTGCGCGCCGAGCAGGCGCAGGCCGCGCAGCATGACGGCGCAGGCAGTGGCACCGTCGCAGTCGTAGTCGGCGACGATGACGAGGCGCTCGCCGGACTCAATGGCGTCGGCGAGCAGCTTTGCCGCTTCGGTCAGGCCCTTCAGGCCCGTGGGTGGCAGCAGCTGGTTGAGGCCTTCATCCAGTTCAGTGGCGTCGCGCACGCCTCGGGCGGCCAGCAGGCGGGCCAGCAGCGGTGCGACGCCGGCCTGCTCCAGCGCCCAGGCGGTGCGCGGGTTGACGTCGCGTTCGACAAGGCGGGGCGAGTTCACAGCGCCTCCATGGCGGCCGCCACATCGGGCGTCTGGAAGCGTCGCTTGATCTTCTCGACGAAGGACAGCGGCTGGACCGTGAAGCGACGCGCGAAACGCTCGCCGCACAGGGTCAGGCTGCTCAGCTCCTGGGCCAGCGGGCCGGCATCCAGGCGCTGCCAGGCTTCGGCCCAGGCGGCGAGGTCGCCGTTCATCAGCGGCTCGGTCAGGCGGGCGTCCACCACCACGTCGGTCTTCTTTCCGTTGGACCGGCCGATGTCGCCCATCCACACCGAGTTGATCGCATGCTCGCCGCGCGCCTCGCGCTCCTGGTTCAGCGCATGGCCGTGCAGCAGCATCTGGGCCTCGTTCTGCCAGCGGCGCAAGACCCGGCTTTCGGGCAGCCAGGGCTCGATGGGCCGACCGGCGGCACGTTCGATGCTGGCGGCGCTCAGGCCGTCCAGCGCCGCCCCGTGGCCGAGGGCCCAGCGTTGCGCGTCCAGCAGCCGCCATTGCCAGCCTTCGGCCTCCGGCCAGAGTTCCTTGAGCACGGCCACGAAGCGGGCCGCGTCCGATTCCGAAAGCTGCAGGGCCGCGGGCGGCAGCACATCCACGCCATCGCTGCCCACGGCCAGATGCACTGGCGTCATCAGCGCCCAGGCGAGCTCGGGGCCGGCGTCCACGGCCCAGGCAGCAGCGCTGGGCTCGGCCTGGCTTCGCAGGGCGGCCAGGGCCAGGTGATGCGGCGGCTGGGGCGCGTACTCGTCGCTGCCCCAGGTCTCGGCTGGGCTCAGCCGGGCCAGTTGCGCGCTCAGGTTGGGCAAGGCCAGGCTGGAGAAGGCATGCCGTGCCGCATCGTCCAGGGCGTTGGCATGGGGGATCATCAAATGCATGGGACAGGATTATCCCGGGGGTATTTCAAGCGCTTGTCACACAAGCTTCATACACTTTTCTTCATGACCGACCCGACTCCGCTGAAGCTCCTCAACCGCGAACAGGCCATTCTTGAGTTCAATCGGCGCGTGCTCGCCCAGGCCCAGCGTGAGGACGTGCCGCTGTTGGAGCGGCTGCGCTACGTCTGCATCGTGTCCAGCAACCTGGACGAGTTCTTCGAGGTGCGCTTCGCCGACATGCTGGAGGCCGCGCGCGACCCACTGAGCGCGGTGACGGGTCAGGACGTCGACCGCGTCGGCCGGGCCGCCCACACGCTGATCGACGAGCAGTACCTGATCTTCAACGAGCAGCTGACGCCGCTGCTGCTGAAGCAGCGCATCGTCATCCTCAACCACGCCGATCGCGATGCGCCACAGCGCCAATGGGTGGCCAAGTATTTCGAGCGCGAGGTCAAGCCGCTGCTGGTGCCCGTGGGCCTGGACCCGGCCCACCCCTTCCCGCAGGTGGCCAACAAGTCGCTGCACTTCATCGCGCGGCTGTCGGGCAAGGACGCCTTCGGCCGCGACAACCGCATCGCCATCGTCAAGGTGCCGCGGGTGCTGCCGCGCGTCATCAAGCTGCCGGCCAACCTCAGCGACGGCCGCCAAGCCTTCGTGCTGCTGACCAGCGTCATCCGTGCCCACCTGGAAGAGCTGTTTCCCGGCCGCAAGGTCGAGGCCTTCTCGCAGTTCCGCGTCACGCGCGACTCCGACCTCGAAGTCGACGAGGAAGAGATTGCCAACCTGCGCCATGCCTTGCGCTCGGGCCTGACGACGCGCCACTTCGGCCGCGCGGTGCGATTGGAGGTGGTCAACACCTGCCCGGCCGAGCTGTCGGAGTTCCTGCTGGAGCAGTTCGGCCTGCCGACGGCGGCGCTCTACCGCGTCAACGGCCCGGTCAACCTGGTGCGCCTGAACGAGCTCATTGACCAGACCGATGCGCCGGGCCTGCGCTTCAAGCCCTTCGAGCCGGCCTGGCCGACGGGGCGGCTGCCGCGCCACAAGTCCATCTTCGAGAAGCTGAAGAAGGGCGATGTGCTGCTGCACCATCCCTTCGAGAGCTTCGAGCCGGTCGTGCAGATGCTGCGTGAGGCGGTGCTGGACCCGGACGTGCTGGCCATCAAGCAGACCATCTACCGCACCGGTGCCAAGTCGGAGCTGATGGACCTGCTGATCGAGGCGGCACGGCGTGGCAAGGAAGTCATGGCCGTCGTGGAGCTGAAGGCGCGCTTCGACGAGGAGGCCAACATCAACTGGGCCGAGCGGCTGGAGGCGGTCGGTGCCCAGGTGGTGTACGGCATCGTCGGCTACAAGACCCACGCCAAGCTGCTGATGATCACGCGGCGCGAGAACGGCAAGCTGCGCCGCTACGCCCACATCTCCACCGGCAACTACAACCCCAAGACGGCGCGCCTGTACACCGACCTGGGCCTGCTGACAGCCGACGCCGACCTGACGGCCGACGCCGACTCGGTGTTCCGCCAGCTCGCGTCGCTGGGCAAGTTCAAGGCGCCGCGCAGCATGCTGCTGGCGCCCTTCAACATGCACAGCCGCATGCTGGAGCTGCTGGCCCAGGTCGAGGCCGCGGCCCTGGCCGGTTACAAGGCGGCGCGCATCGTCGTGAAGATCAATGCGCTGACCGACGCCGAGCTCATCCACAGCCTGCTGCGCGCCGCCCGCGCCGGCGCCAAGGTCGACCTCATCGTGCGCGGCGCCTGCATGCTGCCGCCGGGCCTGCCGGGTGTCAGCGACAACATCGTCGTGCGCTCCGTCGTTGGCCGCTTCCTGGAGCACACGCGGGTCCTGTATTTCCGTTGGGCGGAAGGCGATGAGGGCGAGGCGCTGTTCCTGTCCAGTGCCGACTGGATGAGCCGCAACATGTTCCGCCGCATCGAGGTGGCCTGGCCGGTGCAGGACGCCAAGCTGCGCCAGCGCGTCATCGACGAAGCCCTGCAGCCCTATCTGCACGACACCATGGACGCCTGGCAGCTGGGCCCCGATGGCCGCTCGGTGCGCATCAGTGAAACCGGCGTCAGCGCCCAGCAGGCTTTGATGCGGCGTTATTCGGAAGGCGCTTGAACATGGACCTCATCCTCTGGCGCCACGCCGAAGCCGAAGTCCCCGCCCCCGGGCAGGACGACCTGCAGCGTGCGCTGACGCCCAAGGGCGAGCGCCAGGCGCGGCGCATGGCGGCCTGGCTCAACCACCGACTGGCGGCGACGACGCGCGTGCTGGTCAGCCCGGCCCTGCGCTGCCGCCAGACTGCCGAGGCGCTGGGGCGCGAGGTGCGCATCGTGCCGTCCATCGCCCCGGACGCGCCGATCGCGGCCTTGATCGAAGCCTCGCGCTGGCCCAAATCCAGCGAGCCCGTGCTGATCTGCGGCCACCAGCCGACGCTGGGCCAGCTCGCGGCTCATCTGCTGGCTGGCGTGGACCAGGACTGGGCCGTCAAGAAGGGCGCCGTCTGGTGGCTGCGCTGGCGCCAGCGCGATGGCGAGCCCGAAGTGACACTGCACGCGGTGCAGGGCCCCGACGCGCTCTAGAACCCATTGCCATGGGTTTGACAGGTCCCCTTTGGCTGGCCTTGGGGTCGGCTGCGAAGAATGAGAGGCGTCTTCACTTCGACGCCTCTCCATGCTGCTTCGCACCCTCATCCTGGCTGCCGCCTTCGTCCTGACCGCTTGCGGCGGCGGAGGCTCCAACGACACCCGCACAGCGTCACAGCTGCAGAAATCGGCCGACGCCGCCGTCGCCGATGGCCTGGCCGGCATTGCCCTTGTGCACTTGACTGTCGACGACACCACCTCGGTCGTCGCCGGCCTGCGCCAGGTCGGTACCACCGACAGGATCAAGCCCGGCGACGCCTTCATGATCGGCTCCACGACCAAGGCCATGACTTCGGCGCTGGCGGGAAGGCTCGTCGAGCAGGGGCGTATCGCCTGGACGACGACGCCTTCAGAAGCGCTGCCCGATCTCGCGCCGGGCATCTTGCCGGTCTATCGCAGTGTCACGCTGGAACAGTTGCTGGCCCATCGCGGCGGCGTCCTCGGCTTCAACAACGGTGACGACCTGCCGCGCTTCCTGGCCTATCTGCAGAGTTACCCGGATGCGCTGCCCGAAACCCTCGCCGACCGCGAGCGCTTCTTCGCCGCCTGGCTGCTGGCCCAGCAGCCCGCGGTGCAACCAGGGCAGGACTTCCACTACTCCAACGCCGGCTATGCACTGGCCGCGCTGATGCTGGAGACCCGCACCGGCAAGTCCTATGCCGACCTGTTCGACCAGGAACTGGCCAAGCCCCTCGGCATCGCGGTGACGTGGACGCCGTCCGATACGCGCTTCGTCAATCGCCCCGTTGGACACGACGGCGCCAAGGGCAAGCAGGCGCCGATTGCGCCCGAGGACAGCGACGTCGCCAGCTGGCTGGCCCTGCTGCGCCCCGGCGGCGTGGACACCACGATGACGCCCGAGAGCTACGCGACCTGGGTCAACTGGCATCTGCGCGCGCTGCGCGGCGACAGCACGCCACTGGCGCGCAGCTATCTGCAACGCATCCAGGCGCTGCCGCGTGGCGAGTACGCGCTCGGCTGGATCGCCGGCGACCTCGACGGCCGCTCCGTGCTCGCCCACGATGGGGAATGGCGCGGTTTTTGTACCGAAGTCATCATTGACCTGAAGGGGCGCAGCGCCAGCATGGGCTTCACCAACACCGAGGGGGACGACGGCACCTGGGCCATGAGCGTGCTGAACCAGTCGCTGCTGGACGTCGAGCGCGCGCAGCCTCCCAAGTGAGCGCTGTTCGCGCCAGGCTTTCGTGGCCCCTCTAGAGGTGCCGCGTCTCGTCCGGCTGGTTCCACCAGTTGTTGTGCAGGCCGTCGTAGTACTGCACCGGTGCCGCGACCAGTTCCTCGGCCGGCACGTCGTCCAGGCAGTTGACCTTGACCGACACGAAGGCGCCGCCGACTTCCTCGATATAGCCGTGGCCGTAGGAGCGCACGCCGCAGGTCTTGCAGAACAGGTTGTGCACGCTGTTGCTGCCGAACTGGTAGTCGCTCTGGGCGTCTTCGCTCGACAGCAGCCGGAAGGCCTCGGGCTTGACGCTGGCGCTCCAGTTGCGCGTCTTGAAGCAGATGGAGCAGTTGCAGCGGCCGGTGCCGGCGGCCAGATCCAGGTCGACTTCGAAACGCACGGCCTTGCAGTGGCAGCTGCCGGTGTAGGTCTTGAGCATGGCGGGGGGCTCGCGGTGGCTGGGAAGCCCCCATCCTCGCAGCCCCACTGCCAGTTCGTGGCAGCAGCGCGCCCTGTCACCGGTTACCAGGCGTTGCTGCTGATATGGCGCTGCGTTTCATGGAACTCGCGCATCTGGCGGTCCAGTTGGGCCAGGTGCAGCAGCGGGTCGTGGCCGCTCGTCAACGCGGTGTGGATGCCGCCGCCGCCGTCCAGCAGCGATGTCGTGGGCGAAGTCAGCAGATCGGTCAAGGCGGGCAGGGGCTGTGCGCTGGCCTGACCGGACTGGGCGAACCAGACGTCGGCCAGCTCATGGCGGCTGCCGTCCTGGGTCGTGTAGTTGGCGTCCATGCCGATCAGATTGCCGTTCTGCAGCGTGCTGGTGTGCGCGGCGTTCAGGTCCAGCTCGACGATGCCGAGGTCGGCCAGGCTTTCCAGCTGGCCACCGGACTGCGCGTTGCTGCCCACCCAGACCTTGAGGTGGGCGAACTCCGCGTCGGCCGCCGTGAGCTTGCCGTCATGGTTGCTGTCCAGCTGGGCCAGGGCCTGGAAGCCGTTCTCGGCCAGCTGGCCGTTGGGCAGGTGGGTGGCGGTGCCGAACAGCTCGCTGCCGTCGTCGATCTTGCCGTTGCCGTTGCGGTCCAGGGCCAGCAGGCCGCTGCCCGCGCCCACCCAGCCGATGTGCTGGGCCTGGCCGGTCGCGTTGATGTCGAAGGCGATGCCATGGGCCGTATCCACGGTCTGCACGCCCAGGCCGGACAGGTCCAGCACCAGCGGTGAAGCGCCGGCCAGCGCATTGAGCTGGTCGGCCGACATGGCCGAGCGCTGACCGGCGGTGAAGGCGGCGACGTGGTTCATGTCGATGCCCGACAGCTCGGCCGTCGTCATCGCCGAGATCTGCTGCGGCGTGAAGGCCTGCAGCGCATCGGTCGTCATCGCATTGATCTGGCTGCCGTCCAGGGCGCCGACCTCGGCCGCGCCGAGTGCCGTGATCTGCGTGGCGCTGAGGCGGCCGAAGTTGCCGGGGCTGAGCGCGGCGACCTGGTCGGTGCCCAGCATGGCCAGCTGCGATGGCGTCAGCGCGGACATCTGCCAGGGCTCGAGCGCGGCCATGTGGGCCGGCGTCAGTGCGGCGACCTCGGTGGGCGTCAACGCGCTGACCTGCTGGGAGCTCAGCATGGCGACCTGGTCGGGCCGCAGCTGGCTGAACTGGCTGACCGACATCGCATGCAGGGCGCTGGGGTCCAGGCCCGGCATGGCGGCATCGGCCAGCGCGGCCAGCTGGCTTGAGGTCATGGACAGCACCTGGGCGACGCTGAAGCCGCTGACCTGCTCGCCGTCCAGCGTCGCGATGACATTGCTGGACAGCATGCTGAGCTCGTAGGGCGAGATGGCGGCCAGCTGGTTGGGGCTGATGCTGGCGAACTGGCTGGGGTCCAGGGCCTGCAGCTGGGTGGCGCTGAGGCTGGCCATGACCAGCGGGCTGAAGGCCGACAGCTGCAGCGGCTGCAGGGCGGCCAGTTGCGTGGCGCTGAGGGCCTCGGCCTGGTTGACCGTCAGGCCCAGCAACTGGCTGGGTTCCAGCGCGGCGATGTGGGCCGGCGTCAGCGTCGCGATCTCGGACTGCGTCAGCGCGCTGAACTGCTGGGCGGTCAGCATGGCGATCTGGTCGGGGCGCAGCTGGCTGAACTGCGACACCGACATCGCGTGCAGGGCGTCCGGCGCCAGGCCCGACATGGCCGTGTCGGCGAGGGCGCCGAACTGCGCCGGCGTCAGCGACAGCACCTGGGCCACGGTCAGGCCGCTGACCTGCTCGCTGTCCAGCGTGCCGATGACGGCCGTCGTCAGCCCGCTGAGGTGATAGGGCGAGATGGCCGACAGCTGCTGCGGGCTCAGGCTGGCGAACTGCGAAGGGCTCAGTGCCGCCAACTGGGTGCCGGTCAGGCTGGCGATGACGGCGCTGCCGAAGGCCGCCAGCTGCTGGGGCTGCAGCACTGCCAGCTGCTCGGTCGACAGTGTCTGCAGCTGCGCGCTGCTCATGCGGGCGATCTGGTCGGCGTTCAGGGCCAGCAGGCCCTGCGGCGAGATGGCGGCGATCTGGGTCGGGTCCAGTGCGACGATCTGGGCATTGGTCAGGGCGCCGATCTGCGCGGGCGACAGCGCGGCGATGCCGGCCAGCGAGAGGGCGTGCAGGGCCGTCACCGTCATGCCGGCCAGGCTGTCGGGCGCGAGGGCCTGCAGCTGCTGCACGCTCAGGGCCGCCGTCTGGCTGCTGTCCAGGGCCTGCACCTGGCTGGCCGACAGCAGGTGCAGCGCATCGGTCGCCAGCAGGCTGATGTCGGCGGCGGGCAGGGCGGCCATCTGCGCACCGGTCAGGCCGGTGAACTGATTGCCGTGCAGGGCCTGGAACTGGGTCGTGGTCAGCGCGTGCAGGGCCGCCGGCGTCAGCGCGGCGAGCTGCTGCGGCGTCAGCGAGGACAGCTCGGCGAGGCTGAGGCCTGGCGCCTGGCTGGCGGTCAGCCCGGCGAGCTGGTCGGTGGTCAGTCCGGCGACCGGCACGGCCGTCAGCAAGGCCAACGCGTCGCTGCTCATGGCAGCGAACACATTGCCGCTGAAGGCGGCCAGGCCGGCCGTGCCCAGCAGCGCAAGCTGGTCGAGGCTCAGGGCGGTGACGGCCGCGCCGCTCAGCGCGTGCAGCTGGGCCGTGCCCAGGCTGTGCAACTGGTCGTTGCTCATGGAGGCGAGCTGGGTCCCGTTCAGCGCGGCGACCTGGGCCGTGCTCAGCGCAGCGATCTGGTCGTTCCTCAGCACGGCCACCTCGGCCAGGCTCAGCGCCCCGATGGCGGCGGTGGACAGGGCGGCCATCTGTGTGCCGCTCAGGGCCTGCAGGTCGGCGGCGCTGAACTGCTGCACCTGGCTGGCACTCAGGCCGGCCAACTGCGCCGTGCCCAGCAGCGCCAGCGGGCCACTGAGAACCTGCCAGTCGGCGGCTGGGATGGCGGCGATCTGGCTGCTGCCCAGGGCCTGCCACTGGTCGTTGCTCAACTGCTGAAGTTGCGTCGACGTCAGGGCCTGCAGCGAGGCGGTGGGCAAGGCCTGCATCTGCGTCGCGCCGAAGGCCTGCAGCTGGGTGGCGGTCAGGCCGGTCAGCGCACCGGCGCCAAGGTTGGCCAGTTGGGCCGTCGACAGTGCCGCCAACTGGGCGACGGACAGGCCATCAACCTGCTGGCTGAGCAGTGCGTGCACGGCCGCGGTGGACAGGGCACCCACCTGGTCGGGTGTCAGGCTGTGCAGCTGGGCGCTGCTCAGGCCGGCAGCCTGGGTGCCGTTCAGCACCGAGACCTGCAGCGTCGACAGGGCCGCCAATTGCGTGGCCGACATGGCCGTGACCTCGCCGCGGCTCAAGGCATGGATGGCTGCCGTGCCCAGCCCCTGCAACTGGGCCGGCGTCAGGGCCGACCATTGCTGCGTGGTCATCGCGCCGACGACGCCGGCGTCGAGGGCGGCGATTTCACCGGTCGTCAGCGCCGCGATCTGCTGGGTGCTGAGGCCTGCCATCTGGGCGTTGCGGATCTGGCCCCACTGCAGGTCGCTGAGCTGGCTCAGGCCCGAGGTACCCAGGCCGCGCATCTCGGCCGTGCTCAGCGCCGCCAGCTGGGTGGCGCTGAGGGCCTGCAGGGCGGCGGCACCGAGGCTGTTGAACTGCGCCGAGCTCAACGCCGCCAGCGCGGCCGGCGCGAGGGCCGCGACCTGGGCCGGCGCCAGTGCCTGCAACTGGGCGGGCAGCAGCACATGGGCCACCTGCGTGCCCATGGCCTGCAGCTGGTCGTTGGTCAGCTGGGCCACCTGGGCCGGCGTCAGCGCGGCCCCGTTGGCGGCGCTGAGGGTGCGCAGCACGCCGCTGCCGAGGGCCGCGATCTGCTCGCCGCCGAGCTGCTGGATCTGGTGGGTGCTGAGGCTGTTGACCTGGGCACCGCTGAGCATGCCGATCTGGTCGGTCGTCAGCGAGCGCAGCGCCGTGTCGCCCAGGGCGTGCAGCTGGGTGGCGCTGAGGCCCTGCAGCTGCGGCACGGTCAGCGCGGCGGCCTGGCCGGGCGTCAGGCTGGCGATCAGCGTGGCCGGCAGGCCGGACATCGCGGAAGACCCCAGGGCCGTCAGCTGCTCGGCCGACAGCGCCTGGAACTGCGTGCTGGTCATGCTGGCGGTCTGGCGCGACGTCAGGGCGGACATCTGCTCCTCGTTCAGCCCACCCAGCGCCGCGGTGCTGAGGCGCGCAAACTGGCCGGGGCTCAGCGCGGCGATCTCGGCGTTGTTGAAGGCGGCGAGGGTGGCGGCACCGAGGCCGGCGACCTGGGTCAGCGATAGCGCGGCGACATTACCGGCGCCCAGCGCGTCGATCTGGTCGGGCGACATCGCGGCCAGCTGGGTCGCCTGCAGGTTCGCGGCTGCCGCAGCGGACAGGGCATGGACCTGCTCGGGCTGCAGGCTGCGGATCTGGTCGGTGGTCAGCGCCATCACGGTGGCGGCGCCCAGGCCGTGGATGGCGGCCGTGCTCACAGCGGCCAGTTGGGCGGGGCTGAGCAGGGCCAGGGTCTGGCTGCTGAAGGCGGTGGCCTGTGCGCCCGTCAGGGCGCCGAGCTGGTCCTCGGTCAAGGCGGCGAAGGCGCTGGTTGAAAGAGCCTTGAGCTGAACGCCGCTCAGCGCCGTGATCTGGCTGGCACTGAGTTCCTGCACGTCGGCCGCGGTCAGCGCGGCGAGCGGGCGGTTGCCCAGCGCGGCCAGCGCCGTCGGTGCCAGGAAGTGCAGCTGCGACGGGTCCAGCGCGGCGACTTGCTCGGGCGTCGCGCCGGCCAGCTGCTTGGCGCTCAGCGCGCCGAGCTGGTCGGGGTTGAGCGTGGCGATCTGGGCCGTGCCGAGCTGGGCGAATTGGGCCGAACTCATGCCGGCGATCTGGGCGCTGCCCAGGCTCTGGATGTGGCCGGCGTTCAGGGCCTGCCACTGGGCAGGGCTCAGCGCCGCCACCTGCGTGGCGCTGAAGGCCGCGAACATGCCGGGGCTGAGGGCGGACAGGGCCGCCGTCGTCAGGCCGTGCAGGGCCGACGCGCCCAGGCTGTGCAGCTGCTCGACGTCCAGAGCCGCCAGCTGGGCCGGGGTCAGTGCTGCAGCGGCCGTGCTGCCCATGCCGGCCAGCGTCGCCGTGCCCAGGGCGCCGAGCTGGCCGGCCTGCAGTTGCTGCAGCTGGTGGGCGCTCAGCGCATTGAGCTGGCTGGCGCTGAGATAGGCCATCTCGTTGGGGGTCAGGCCTTGCAGGGCGGCATCGCTCAGGCCGCGGAACTGTGCACTGGTCAAGGCCTGGAACTGACCCTGGCTGAGCGCCTGCATGTCGGACGCGCTGAGGCCCGCCGCCTGCGCGGCGCTGAGGGCGTGCAGGGCGGCCGTGGACAGGGCCGCGACCGCGTCCACGCCCAGGCTGGCGATCTGGGCGCTGGTCAGCCCCGGCACCTGGCGGGCACCGAAGGCGCCGATCTGCTCGGCGTCAAGGGCGGCCAGTGCGTCGCGGCTCAGCGTCGCGACCTGGGCGCTGGACAGGCTGGCGAGCTGCGAGGGCAACAGGGCACCGATCTGGCCGGCATCCAGCGAGGCGAACTGGGCCGTCGTCAGTGCGGCGAGCTGGGGTGTGCTGAGGGCCTGCAGCTGTTCGGCGCCCAGCGCATCCAGCTGGGCGGGCTTCAGCGCGTGCAGGGCCTGGGTGCCCAGGGACTGCCATTGCGCGGGCGACAGCGCGGCGAGCTGGTCGGCGCGCAGGGACGCCGCGATGGTGGCGTCCAGGCCGTGCAGGGCGCTGGTCGACAGCGCCGCCAGCTGGTCGCTGCCCAGCATTTGCAGCTGGTGAGCGTTGAGTCCGTTGAACTGGGCCGAGCCCAGGGAAGCCCATTGCTCGCTGTCCAGGGCACCGAGGCTGGCGTCGGACAGGCCGCGCATCTGCAGGCTGCTCAGGCCCTGCAGCTGGCTGGGTGTCAGCGAAGCGATCTGCTCGGCGTTCAGCGCGGCCAGCTGGGCGTTGCTCAGGCCGTGCAGGGCCTGGCTGCCCAGGGCGGCGATCTGTTCGTCGGAGAAACCAGCCAGGGCCTGTGTGGTCAAGCCGGGCGACTGTGCCGAGCCGAGGCTGGCGAGCTGCTCCGGCGTCATCGCCTCCAGCGCGGCCAGGGTCAGTTTCGAAAGCTGGTTGGCCGACAGCGCATGCAGCTGCTGCGTGCCCAGGGCCTGCACCTGGTCGCTGCCCAGGGCAGCCAGTTGGGCGTTGCTGAAGGCGGCGACCTGGGTCGCCGTCAGCGACTGCAGCTGGTCGGGGCTCAGGGCCTGCAACTGGCCGGTGGCCAGGCCATTGACGGTGGCCGTGGGCAGGGCGGCGAGCTGGTCGCCCGACAGCAGGCCGAGTTCGTCGTTGCTCAGGCCGGCCAGGGCCTTGGCCGAGAGGCCGGCGAAGGCCTTGCTGTCCAGGGCCTGGAGCTGATCCGTGCTGAGGGCGGCGAGCTGGTTGCTGTGCAGGCCGAGGGTCTGGCTGCTGGCCAACTGGTGGATCTGGTCAGGCGTCAGCGCCTGCAGCTGGCCGCCGCTCATGCCACCGAGCTGGGCGGCCGTCAGCGCCGCCACCTGGTCCGAGGCGAGGCCGGCGATGCTGTCCAGCGACAGGACCGCGACCTGGCCGGTCTGCAGCGCGTGCAATTGCGCGGCGCTGAGCTGGCTGACCTCGGCATTGCCCAGCGTCGCGATCTGGTCCGTGCTCATGGCGGCCAGTGCGGCCGTTGCGATGGCTTGGACCTGGCGGACGTCCAGCGCATCGATGACCGCCGCGGTCAGCGAGGCGGCCTGGCGGCTGGTCATGGCGTGCAGACCCTGGGTCGGCAGGGCGGCCAACTGGTCGGGCTGCAGCGCGGCGAACTGGGCGCTGCTGAGCTGGGGCAGGCTGCGCTCGGTCAGGCCGGCGGCGCCGTCATCGCTGAGGGCCGAAACCTGGGCCGGCGTGATGGCGCCCCAGCCCGTGGCGGGGATGACGGCCACCTGGGCGCTGGTCAGGGCCGCCATCTGCTGGGGCGTGAAGGCCTGCCAGTCGGCAGGTTTCAGGGCGGCGATGGCGGCCGTGCCAAGTTGGGCGATGTCGTCTGGGCTGAGGCCGGTGATGCTGGGCATTTGTCACTCCAATGCCGGGCGCTCAAGTTCCGCCTCGACTGGCCGACAAGCCTAGATTCCGCCTCCGCAGGTTAAAGCCGGAAGAAAGCGGGTATTGCGGCCGCCGACGCTTTCAGCATCATTGCTTTACACAGCCCGCTCAGCCCGGGCGCCTGCTGTCAGCTGATGGACAGCGTCAGCAGCCCGGTGCGGGCCCATGCCTCGGCTTCTTCCTTCAGCAGGAAGCGCGTGCGCGCCTGTTCAACCGACCAGTTCTTGGGGCAGCGCAGCGTCAGCTGCTTGCCCTCGCGCTCGAGCTTGGGCGGCGCCACGGTCTCCGGCGAGCGGGCGTGGCAGAGGATGACCGCCAGGCGCAGCGCGATGAGCTGGTCCAGCAGGCTGGCGTCGTGGAGCTGGGCTTCCAGCTTTCGCAGGCCCCCGCGCTGGCCCAGGGCCATGCCGGCGATGCGCTGCAGCTGGTTGGTGGAGAAGCCGGCCGCGTCCACATGAGCGATGACGTAGGCGCTGTGGCGGTGGTGGTCGTGGTGGGAGACCAGCATGCCCACCTCGTGCAGGGCCGCGGCCCAGCCCAGCTCGCGCAGCAGCTCGGGCGCCGGCTTGGGCGCGAGCTGGCGGTAGAGCAGCTCGGCCTGGCTGGCCACGCGGTTGGCTTGGGGCCTGTCGACGGCGAAGCGCTCCTGCAGCTCGGTGACCGAGTCGGCCCGCGGGTCGCGGGCGCCGCTGGGCTGCAGGCGCTCGACCAGGTCGAAGATGACGCCCTGGCGCAGCGCGCCCTTGGTGGGCAGCAGCTCCTCGATGCCGAACTGGCTCAGCAGCGTGTACAGGATGCACAGGCCGCCGGCGACGACGGGGCGGCGGTCGTCCTTGAGGCCGGGCATCTGCAGCTTGTCCTGCGAGCCGGCCTCCAGGCACTGAGCGATGCACCAGCGCAGAGCGTCCGGCGTGATGCGGCCATCGGTCCTGCCGCTGGCGGCGAGGATCTGCGACACCGCGCCCACGGTACCCGAGGAGCCCAGGGCTTCCTTCCACAGCTCGGGGCGGAACAGCGTCAGGGCCTCTTCCAGTTCGGCACCGGCGGCCACCTGGGCCGCGCGAAAGGCTTCCGCGCTGTAGCGGCCATCGGCAAAAAAGCGCACCGACAGGCCGACGCTGCCGACGCCGAAGGATTCGGCCAGCAGCGGCTTTTCGCCGCGGCCGAGGATCATCTCGGTGGAACGGCCACCGATGTCGATGACCAGGCGCGGCTTGTCCGAAGGCTGCAGCCGGGCCACGCCGGCGTAGATGAGGCGGGCCTCCTCGCGGCCGGCGATGACCTCGATGGGATGACCCAGCACGGCCTGGGCACGCGCCAGGAAGGCATTGCGGTTGCGGGCCTCGCGCAGGGTCTGCGTGGCGACGGCGCGGATGCGTTCAGGCGCAATGCCGACGAGCTGCTCGCCAAAGCCCTTCAGGCAGTTCAGGCCGCGTTGCATGGCCTCTTCGGTCAGCATGCCCTGGTCGTCCAGCCCGGCGCCCAGGCGCACGCTTTCCTTGATGTAGCTGATGCGCTGATAGCGCTCGCCCGCCAGGCGGGCCAGCTCCAGCCGGAAGCTGTTGGAGCCGATGTCGATGGAGGCCCAGATTTGGCCGGCAGGGTCGGGGCGCGTCGTCATGGGCCGGCATTGTCGGGGCAAAATTTGACGCCTCTCCGTAACTCCCCACCCCCCCAGGAGCCCCCATGTTGAAAGACGAGATCGACAGCCTCGCGCCGTCCCGCGACTTCAATCGCCGCAGCTTTGTGCAGACGACGGTGGGCAGCGGCTTCGCGGCCGCCGTGCTGCCGGTGACGGCCCAGACCATCACGACCGACACCGCGGGCCTGGAGGCGGGCCCCGTCACCATCCCAGTGGGCGACTTCAAGATGCCGGCCTACCGCGCCGCGCCCGCCGGCAAGAAGAACCTGCCCGTCGTGCTGGTGGCCAGCGAAATCTTCGGCGTGCACGAGCACATCGCCGATGTCTGCCGGCGCTTTGCCAAGCTGGGCTATCTGGCCATCGCGCCCGAGCTCTTCGTGCGCCACGGCGATGCCGGCGCCTACACCGACATCCCCAAGCTCGTCAGCGAGGTCGTCAGCAAGGCCTCGGGTGCCCAGGTCAACGGCGACCTGGATGCCGCCGTCGCCTGGGCCGCGGCCAACGGCGGCGACACCAGCAAGCTGGCCATCACCGGCTTCTGCTGGGGCGGCGGCACGACCTGGCGCTATGCCGCCCACAACCCCAGGCTGACGGCCGCCGCGGCCTGGTACGGTCCCGTGGCGCGCAGCTACCACCCCGGCGACAAGACCATCATCGAGCTGGCCGGCAGCATCAAGGCACCGGTGCTGGGCCTGTACGGCGCGGCCGACGGCGGCATTCCGGTCGAGACGCTGACCCAGCTCGAAGCCGCGCTGAAGGCGGCCGGCAACACCAGGTGCGAGTTCGTCGTCTACCCCGACACGCCGCACGCCTTCTATGCCGACTACCGCCCCAGCTACCGCAAGGCGGCAGCCGACGACGCCTGGGCGCGGACACTCGCCTGGTTCCGCAAGAACGGCGTGGCTTGACAGCTCTGCTAGGCTGACGGAGTTCGGGCCGCAGTCCATGGCTGTGGCCCGTTGCTTTTGCCTGAATCCATGACCCTTCTCTACATCGTGCTCGCCACCTTCGCGGGCGGCCTGCTGTCGGTGCTCGTTGCGGCGAGCCTGACCATCGGCTTGCTGACCCGCCTCGTGAAGAGCCTCGTCAGCCTGTCGGCCGGCATCCTGCTGGGCACTTCGTTGCTGAACGTGCTTCCCGAGGCCTTCGAGAGCCGCACGGCCCAGCCCCAGACCCTGTTCGCCGTGCTGCTGGGCGGCCTGCTGTTCTTCTGGCTGCTGGAGAAGGTCGAGCTCTACCGCCACGTCCACCACCACGAGGGCGACGGCCACCATCACCACCACCACTTCGACGCCGAGCAGGCCGGCCGCGGCGGCCTGACCGTGCTGGTGGGCGACAGCATCCACAACTTCTGCGACGGCGCCATCATTGCCGCCGCCTTCCTGGCCGACACGCGGCTGGGCTTTGCCACCGCCCTGGCCATCGTGGCCCACGAGATCCCGCAGGAAGTCGGCGACTACATCGTGCTGCTGAACGCCGGCCTGTCCCGGGGCAAGGCTCTGCTGTTCAACGCCATCTCGGGCATGGCTTCGGTGGTCGGCGGCGTGCTGGGCTATTTCCTGATCGGCAGCTTCGACGGCGTGCTGCCCTATCTGCTGGTGCTGGCCTCCAGCAGCTTCATCTACATCTCGGTGGCCGACCTGCTGCCCCAGCTGCAGCAGCGCCTGGCCTGGCGCGAGACCTTGGCCCAGGTGGCCTGGCTGGCCGTCGGCCTGGGTGTGGCCTTCGCGGTGTCGCAACTGCTGCATGGGGCTCATTGACGCCGGGCTGCGCGGCGCGCTGATCGCGCTGCTGGCCCTCGTCATCGTCGCGCTGCGCCCGCATTGGCGCCATGCCCGGCACGCCGAGCTGGTGCGCATCGGCATCGCCTTGTGCGCCTCCCTCATCGTGCAGACCCTCTCGGCCTCGCCCTGGGTGGAGCACGAACTGCGCTGCCAGCCGCAAGCGCCCGGCATCGGCATCTCGCTGGGTTCGGCCGTGCTGTTCTGGCTGTTCGCCCGCGCCGTCTTCGAAGACGGCTTCAAGCTGAAGCCCTGGCATGCCGTGCTGTGGGCAACGGTCGCCCTGTTCGGCGCCACGGTCTGCCAGTGGAACGCTTGGTGGCAGGGCTGGGTGCTGATGCGGGCCATCCCCATCGTCTTCGCCCTGCTGGGCCTGGCCGCCGTCGTCGGGCCCTGGCGGGTCGACCTCATCGAGCCGCGGCGGCGCCTGCGCGTCGTCGTCGTGGGCGGCGGCGTGGCCTACGCCCTGGTGCTGGTGGCCCTGCGCATCCGCTCCGCCGACGGCAGCCTCAGCCCGGGCTCGGCCTTGACCGACGTCGGCATGCTGCTGGCGCTGACCGCCCTCATCGCCGGTCGGCTGCTGGCCCCGCGCGCCCACGGCCTGTGGAGCGAGCCCGCGGCACCGCTTGCACCGCCACCCGCGGCGCCGGCCGAAGACCCGCAGGACCACGCCGTCGCCGCCGCGCTGGCCAAGCTCATGGGTGAGGGCAGGGGCTATGTGCAGGAAGGCCTGAGCCTGGCCAGCCTGGCCGAGCAGCTCGGCACGCCCGAGTACCGGCTGCGCCGCGTCATCAACCAGGGGCTGGGCCACCGCAACTTCAACGCCTTTGTGAACGGCCTGCGCCTGGCCGAGGCCAAGCGCCGCCTGACCGACCCGGCCGAGCGCCAGCTGCCGGTGCTGAGCATCGCGCTGGACGTCGGCTTCGGCTCCATCGGCCCCTTTAACCGCGCCTTCAAGGCCGACACTGGTCTCACGCCCACCGAGTTCCGCCACAAATCGCTGGCCGATTCCTAGAAAACAGCGCCGAAACCTGCAAAACGCGGGTTTCGGCCAGACGCCGCGGCCATGGCCGCCGAGGCTGAGGGCTTCTCAACTCCCGAGGAGCCCTCATGTTCTTCCGTCTCCTGCTCGCCAGTCTGGCCGTGAGCACCGCTGCTCAGGCCGCCACCGTCGGCACCCTGACCCTGCCCGCCGATGACGATGGCGCTGCCGTCACCCTGTTCTATCCCACCGCCGCCGCCGGCCGCGCCGAAACCCGCGGCGACCTGCAATTGATGCTGGCGCCCGATGCGCCGCCCGCGCCCGGCAACGGCCGCCTGATCGCCATTTCCCACGGCTCGGGCGGCGGCCCCTGGGTGCACACCACGCTGGCCAAGGCCCTGGTGGAGGACGGCTTCACCGTCGTGCTGCCCCTGCACCGCGGCGACAACTGGACCGACCCCGGCCGCGCCGGCCCCGAGAGCTGGAAGCAGCGCCCGGCCGAGATCAGCCATGCCATCGACCGCGTGGCCGCCGACCCGCGCTTTGTCCACCTGAAGCTGGACCGTGTTGGCGGCTTCGGCATGTCCGCCGGCGGCCACACCATGCTCAGCCTGGCCGGCGGCGCCTGGTCGCCCGAGCGCTTCCGCGCGCGCTGCGAGCGCGACCTGGCCGAAGACTTCCCCGCCTGCGTCGGCCTGGCCACCCGCTTGACCAGCGGCGCGCTGGACGGCTTCAAGCTCTGGCTGGCCCGCCATGTGCTGAGCTGGAAGTTCCGCGGCGACGACGCACCGCAGACCCACACCGACCCGCGCCTCGTCGCCATCGTCGCCGCCGTGCCGGCCGCGGCCGACTTCGACATGAGCACGCTGGCCCACCCGCGCGTGCCCCTGGGCCTGATCACCGCCGACGGCGACCGCTGGCTGGCGCCGCGCTTCCACAGCGACGCGGTGCTCGCGGCCTGCACGGGCTGCGAACGGGTCGCCGAACTGCATGGCGCTGGCCACGGCGCCCTGCTGGCGCCGCCGCCGCCCGCCAGCAACCTCGGTCGGTTGGAGTGCGATTTGCTGTGCGACCCCGAGGGCTTTGACCGCGCCGCCGTGACGGCGCAGTGGGTGGGGGCAACCTTGGCGTTCTTCCGCAAGCATCTGCTGGGGGCATCCGACGTGCAAGGTTTCAAAAACCAGCCCTGAACGCTGCTGTCAGCCGCCTGCATGGCGCAGGTGAGATGTAACAAGGTGCTTCGTCGACTAAACCGGAGGAGAGCTTCCCGGACAACTTCTTGGATACCCAACTCCAAAGAAGCAGGGGAGCAGCATGGTTTCGATCGTGACGGGAAATGGCGCAGGCTTGGTGAACAGCTCCAGGGACGTGCTGGGTGGCGCGGGGGAGATTGGTCAAGCGGCGTGGGGCCGGGCGGGGGAGAGAGTCACTGTCAACGCAGCGACCGGCAACCTGGTGGTTCAGGACCGCGACGAATACCTCGTGGGTATCGGCGCGGACGTCGACCTGCTGCGCACCTACAACAGCCAGGGGGGCTGGGACGGCGACAACGGCGACGGCTGGCGTATCGGCTATTACCGGCGCGTGTCCAGCGTTGGCGGCATCCTCAAGCGCATCGATGCGGACGGCCATGAGGCGTCCTACACCGATGCTGGCGGCGGCAAATACATCACCACCGAAGGCTCGGGCCAGTTCGACAGCCTGAGCTTCAGCGGCGTCGCGTGGACCTGGACCGACGGTGACACCGGTACGACAGAGATCTACGAAACCGTCAATGGCGGCCTGAACTACCGGCTGGCCCAGGTCAAAGATCCCGAAGGCCACCTGGTCAAGGTCGACTACGACGCCAACAAGCTGATCAGCGCGCTGTCCACCTTCAAGTTCGGCAGCTCCACGGCCGACGAGGTGGTGACGCTGAACTACAGCGGCACACAGCTGACCAGAATCACCACGAGCTACAAGGACGAGGCCGGCGTGGCCAGGACGCGCAGCGTCACCAGCTACAGCTACGACAACGGTCGTCTGAGCCAGGTCACCACCGACCTGACCCCGGACGACGCCACGGACAACGCGAGCAAGCCGGAGACGCTCTACACCGTCAAGTACATCTATGACGGCAATGGCCGGCTGCAGACCCTCACGCAAAGGGACGGCAGCCAGCAATTCGTCGAGTACTGGGGCGATGGCAGCATCAAATCGATCACCGAGCAGACCGTCCTTGAATACTGGCCCGACGGCCGCGTGAAAAACGTCCGGAACGACCGCCAGACCGGCTTCGTCTACGACGTGGCCAACCGGACCACGTCAGTGACCGATGCCCTGGGCCAGGTCACCCAGCTCAAGTACGACGGCGCCAATCAACTGCAGGAGATCAGCGGCGCGCTGCTGGGTGGCGCGAGCTTCAAGCAAAGCTACACCTATGACGGCAACGGCGACGTGCTGACCAGCCGCAACGCCAGGAACGAAGTCACCACCTACGAATACGCGGGCAGCGGCCGGCTCGCAAGCCGCACTGACGCCGCGGGCAACGTGCTGGAGCGCACCTATACCAGCGATGGCCTGCTCGCCTCGGAGACCGTCTACGTCCTGCCCGATACGGACGGCGTGGCCGGCGCAGGCAAGGCCGCAACCCCGCGCACCACCCAATACATCTACGACACCATGCAAATCGCCAAGCGGCGCCTGGCCTATGTGCTGGGCCCGCAGGGCGAAGTCACGCGCTACACCTACAACCCGCAAGGCCAGGTGCTGCGCCGCGTGCAATACACCGGCGCGCTGTTCACCGCGGCGAACCCCAGTTTCACGAGCCTGGAGAACTGGGTCATCAACGACCCACAAAAGCTCACGCTCGATCGGCAGGTCACCGAGTACACCTACGACTTTCGCGGCCAAATCAAGGAAGAGCGCCACTACGCCACTGAAGCCGTGGTGAGCAATGCCGTCGTGGACAGTGATCTGACCAAGATCATCACCACCTACGACGCCTTCGGCCGCCTGCTGTCCAGCAAGGACACCAACGGCAACGGCACGACCTGCCTGTACGACGGCCTGAACCGCCTGACCAGCAGCAAGGATGCCTACGGTGCCATCACGCTATACACCTACGACGACGCCAACCGCAAGACCGCCGTCAAGCTGGACAACGGCCTGACCACCGTACAGATGTTCGACGCCGCGGGCCGGCTCGTGTCCAGCGACGTGCTGGGTGCCACCACCCAGGTGGCGCTCGGCGCCACCAAGTACTTCTACGATGCCGTCGGCCAGCTGCGCCGCGTGCAGGACGCCACCGGCGTCTCCAGCTACAGCCTGTACGACGTCAGTGGCCGCAAGAGCGCCGACATCGCCGCCAATGGCCAGCTCACCGAATACCTGTACGACGGCGCCGGCCGGCTGATCCAGACGGTGGCCTATGCCACGCTGGTCAACGTCGCCACGCTGGCCACCCTGAGCGACGCCCAGGGCCAGCCCACCGCCAAGACGGTGGCCAACGTCCGTCCGGCGGTTGACACCACCAACGACCGCATCACCACCTGCTACTACGACACTGCAGGGCGCCTCGTTGGCACGCTGGATGCCGACGGCTACTTCAGCAAGAACCAGTACGACGGTACCTCGGCCCTGACGGCCCAGACCCGCTTTGCCACCGCGCTGAGCGGCTCGACCCTGACAGCCGCACGCCTCACCTCCGGCGCTGGGACCACGCAGGCCACGGTCCCGTCTCTGCCTGCGCCAACCGCGGACGCCGCGCGCGACCGCACCACCCGCAACCTTTATGACGCCTCTGGCCGGCTCGGTGCGCGCGTGGATGGCGACGGCGGCCTGACCGTCTGGAAATACGACGCCGCGGGCAACATGGTGTCGCAGCTGCGCCGCTCACCTACGACGAGGCAGGGCGCCTGCAAGCCGAGGTCCAGGCCAGCAACATCGCCGGCCAATCCAGCACCACCCGCTACGTCTACAACGCCGCAGGCCAGCGTACCGCCGTGGTTCGCGGCGATGGCACGGCCCTGGCCAGTACCACCCGATACGAATACGACAGCCTCGGCCGCCTGTGGCACCAGATCGACGCTCGCGGCATCGCCCTGGCCGAAGGCATGGGCACCTGGGAGAAGGACGAGCGCATCCGGCTCAACCTGCCGGCTGACCTATCCACGCTCAGCGCCGCCGAGCGGGCGGCCACCCAGGCACTCCTGCTCAAGGCCTACACCACCGAATACGCCTACGACGCCGACAACCGGGTCACCAAGGTCACGGATCCCATGGGCGGTATCACCCAGACCGAGTACGACACCTTCGGCAACGCGAGTGTCATCACCGATGCGCGCGGCTACAAGCGCTACCAGGTCTACGACAAGGCCGGGCATCTGATGCAGACCATCGATGCCGAGCGCTACCTTACCGTCAACGACTATGACGCCTTTGGCAACCTCAAGACCGTCACCCGTGTGGATGCCAAGGTGCAAGGCACCATCGCGGCAGGCCAGGGCGTGATCCTGGCGGCCGCGGCGCCCAACAGCGGCAGCTATGTGCTGATCAATATCGCGCTCGATCACGCCACAGGCCGTGTCTACGACCGCAACAACCGGCTGCTCAAGGAGACCGACGCCGAGAACTACACCGAAGGCACAGAGGCCCTGGACGCCTTCGGCCAGCGGCTGACTGTCAAGAACAAGCTGGGCGCCACCGTCACCTACAGCTACGACCGCCTGGGCCGCGTGCTGACTGAAACCCTGCCGGTGCAAGCCAAGGACGGTGCGGGCACGCAGCGCGACGTTGTCAACGAATACCAATACGACAGCCGCGGCAACCGCATCGTCAGCATCGAAGCCAAGGGATTGGTCGAGCAACGCACCACGCAAATGCGCTACGACGGGGCCAATCGCCTGACGATGCGCATCGGCATGAGCTACACGGCCTTCGCAGCGGACACAGGCGCCACCCCCAGCGTCGTGACGCCTGCGGATGCCTGGCGCTACGACGCCCGCGGCAACCTCGTCGAAACCATCACCCACGGCCAGCTCGCGGCCAACGGCCAGACCGTGACCGGCTCCAATCATTCCCTGGCCAGCTACGACGCGCTGAACCGCAAGACCCTGGAGATCGGGCCCGACCGCGGCGTCACCCGCTACAGCTACGACATCGCCGGCAACGAGGTCTGGCAGACCCGCTATGGCACCCCCATCGCCGACGGCGTCGCCCTCAACGCTGGCGCCGCCCTGCCCGAACCCCAGACGAACTCAGCGATCGACCGCACGCTGCGCACGACCTACGACGCACTGAACCGCAAGATCAGCGTCTCGGTGGACAGCCTGCAGACCTGGGACAGCAACTCGGCGAGCATGGTCATCTCCAATCTGCAGCCGCAACCCGTGGTCCTGCAACGCTTCTTCTACGACGCGCTGGGCAACGTCACCGAGCGCGTCGACGGTCGCGGCAACTCCACCAGGGATTACTTCGACGGTCTGGACCGGCGCGTCATGTCCGTGGACGCTGCCGGCTCCGCAGTGGTGTGGAGCTATGAGCGCGCAGGCAGCGTCGCGACCAAGGAGACCCGCTACGGTCAATTGCTGAGCATGGCGGCGGCCCGCCAGGCCGACAAGCTGTCCGGCCTGAACGCCGCCAACGATCCGGCGAACCTGGCGAACGTCCTGGCCAACCAGCCCGCGCAACCCGGCGCCGAGGCCAACCGGGTCACCGTTCTCACGCTGGACCGCCTGGATCGGGTTACCGAGAAGCGCGTCAAGGATGTGGCCTACGACTACGTGGATATCCAGGGCAAGCGCTCCAGCGGCACGGCGGATGCCGTCACCACCTACACCTACAACGGCTTGGGCGCCGTCACCCAGATCAGGGAACTGGCGACTGCGACTGGCGGCGCTCAGGGCCCACAAGTCTGGGAGCAGACCGACATCCAGTACGACAACCTGGATCGGGAGACGCTGCGCATCGCCCCGGGGTTCAAGGACTACCTGGGCAACCCGGTCAACCCCAGGACCCAGCAGATCTACGACGGGCTGGGCCGGGTCGTGCAGAGCATCCGGCGCGGCACGGACGACAACGTCGACACCGACGATCAAATCACCCGCTACAAGTTCGACAACTCCGGGTTGGCATCGACGACCGATGCCGAGAACGCCGTCACGGCCTACACCTATGACGCCGAAGGCAACCTGTCGCGGCGCACCTTCGTTGCGGTCAAGCGCGCCGATGGCACGCGCCGCGACCTGGTGACCACCTACCAGTATGACGCCGTCGGGCGGCAGACTGCGATGCTGGATGTCGGCACGCAGGAGCTGCGGCGCACGCGCTACAACGCTTTTGGCGAAGTGACGGCGCGCGGGCTGGGCAATGGGTGGGAGGAGTTTGCCGAGTACAACGCCCTGGGCAAGGTCACCAAGACCGACTCGGGCGACGGGGCGATCAAGTTCTACGTCTACGACGCCGCGGGCAATGTGACCCGCGAGATCCGTGGCAATGGCGACAGCACCGTTGACCTCATCAGCATGACGTTGAAGCAGGCGGCCGAGTCCACCAAGATGTACTCGCGCATCAGCGTTTACAACTCGCGCAACCTGCTGGTCAAGACCATGGACCCGCAGATCGAGATGCTGCGGGACACGGACGCTCTGGGCAAGCTGTACACGGAGAAGTACGAGGCGGCTTGGACACCGTCGGCCGTGACGACCAGGGACAGTGAGGAGCTGCATTCGGTCACTGTGGCGGTGCCGGACAGCACCAAGAACCAGATCCAGTTCTCCTTTGCTGGTGCAGGTCTGATCACCTTCTCTGTCATTTTGGGCGGCCTGAACACTTGGGGTTATGCAGGCGCGGGTCAATCCTTGCCCCAAAGCAAACTTGGCACGGGCATCTTCTCCTTCGACGTCTCTGCTTGCAAAGGCAAAGGGCGAATTGCTTTCGTGTGCTCGACGACAGACGGGACCAACACACCGGACTACGTCAGCAATTCCGGTCGATCTGCTGTCACCGAGGGCTATTTCGAGGTGGATGCCAACGGCAAGGTCAGCTACTCCGCGCCGGCATCCACTCAGCTCACAAGGCCCTACATCAAATGGCCTGTTAATCCATTGCTCGCTGGGACCGCTGGCCAGGAAGCACTTGACTACGACATCTACAGCAGCACGGGCGCCTTTCTGCCTACCGGCAGGGTATGGGGCGATGGGGTGACGGGGCCGGTGATGGACATGTGGAATTACCGTGGTTCCACCATCCGCATCGATTACACCCGCGGCCTGGGCCACGAGAAAGCCTCGCTACGGGTCACCGTCGACAGCCAGGGGCACATCACCACCAGCCAAACCGCCGTGGCATTGGCCAACAAGGTCAACATCTATGTGCAGGGCCGCGACATCAAGAAGGCCTTGCTGAACCTGGGAGGCATCACCTACTCGGCGGATGGCGTCTATGCGACGCCCACGGCGACCAGCTTCGGATACACCCGATTCACCTTCGACGTGGCGTCGAACTACCCGGGCGGCGGCACCTTCGACTTCACGATGCAGGCCCTGGACCAATACGGCGCTATCCAGAATGACGAGTTCGGTGCCGCCATCGTCCAGCAAGGCCGTGTGGTGCTGAGCGGAGCAGGCGGCGATCCCGTCGTGTTGAACAAGGTCAGCGCCCTCAAGATCAGCAGCCAGGAAATCATCACCAAGCTGCAGGACTTCAACGCCTTCGGCGAAGTCGTCGAAGAGCGCGACGACCGTGTGAAGGAGCGCATGCTGGCCTCCATCAATGCCGAACGCAAGCGCCAGGGCGTGACGCCCCTTGCGGATATCAGCAACCTAAGCAACGAGCAGGCTGACGGCGCCCGCACCACCCTCAAGTACAACGCGCTGGGCCTGCTGGTCGCCAAGATCGACCCCGAGACCTGGATCACCGAGGCCAATGGCTATCGATACCGTGCACGCCCGGTCACCGCCTACGGCTATGACCTGCTGGGCCGCCACACCACCACGCTGGACGCCAACGGCCAGCTCAGCCGCACCAGCCAGCTGGCCGGCTCGCGTGGCGAAGAGGGCGCCGGTGCCTTCGACTTCGACGCCATGGGCGGTGCTGCCGACGTTTTCAATGCCGACAAAGGCGGCACGGTGCAACGCCGGTTTGACGTTTTCGGCAAACAGCCAAGACATCAACCGCTTTGCCGATGCGCGGCGCGGCATCAGCCGCACTGACACGTCGGTAAGCATCGTGGCGGGTGACTACGGCATCAAGCTCGGCTACGACAAGAACAGCCAGCGCACCAGCGCCGAGTACCTCTACAACGGCGCCAACACCGTCGACAACTACACCTACAGCAGCGACGGCTACCTGCAGCTCACTCGCATCAACGGCACACTCAAGGTCAGCCGCGAACTCGACGCGCTGGGTCGCACGCTGGTGCAGCACGACATCGGCAGCATCCAGGGCAGCACCGTGACGGGGCAGCACACGCGGTCCTACTATGACAACGACAGCCGGCTGCAGAGTCAGAGCTTCGTCGACGACGCGGACAACAAGCGCAACTACACGCTCACCTACAGCTACTACGACGCTGTCAGCGGCGCTGCAGCGCTGGTTGCCCGTGACGCCGACACCGCCAGCATGAGCGCCACCGGCAAGGGCGAACTCGCCAAGACCGTGCTGCACATGAACACGTCAGGCGTCGATACGAGCCAAGACACCGTCACCCGCTACGTCTACGAATACTGGGACACCGCGAAGCAGTATTTGGTCACCAAGTTCGCCGGCGGCGCGGGCAACGGCACCACGCAGCTGACCTATGACGTGAACGGTGCACTGTCCATGTCCTACGACAGCAAGGCCGGTGTGAAAAACACATTTGTCACCTCTGGCGACGGACTCATACTTACGCGCACTCGTCAGATTGCCACCAGCTCGCGGATCACCCACCACAACTTCTTTTACGTCGATGCCCACCGAATCGGCGACGTGGGCGACACCCCCGATGAGATCGAGCGTGTGAGCTATGCCGAGCAGTTGGCGCTCAAGGACGCGCGCAGCAAGGACCCCAACGCCAAAGGGCGCACCTATGGCGCCACCGACGCGGGGGGAGACTTCCGCTCGACGGCGGACTTCGACCAGAACTACGAGCCCATCAACGACAACTACCCCGGGCACGCGGCCAGCCTGTACACCGTAAACCGTGACGGCGAGACTCTCGCCAGCATCGCGCAGATCTTGTGGGGCGACGCGGCCATGTGGTACCTCATCGCGGACGCCAATGGTTTGAGCAAAGGTGCGGTGCTGAAGCCGGGCCAGTTGCTGGTGATCCCGAACAAGGTCACCAACATCCATAACAACAGCACCACCTGGCGGCCTTACAACCCTGGGGAGGCGATTGGGTCTACCGCTCCGGAAGTTATGAGTGCGAGCGACCGCAAGGCTGCGCTGAAGCGCGCGGAATGGTTTGATACGCACACCACTTTTCCAATCGATGCTAGCTGGAACAGTAGTGTGAACTTTGATGGAGGCCGCATCAAAGGCTTTAAAGGTTCCGACAATGGCTTTAGCAAACAAAGCGCTGCAATGGCTGAGGCCTGGGATGCAGGCTTGGAATTCATGGCCAGTCATGCGCCAGCTGTCGATTGGCATAGCAGCTTGCTTTACGCAGTTGACAACGCTATCGGAAACTCGATCTCTAGCCCGGGCGGTGTGGACTGGAGTCGGGCGCCGGATGAATCCGCGGCGGAGACGGTTAGACTGGGTCGCAGCGGCAATGCCGCCGTGAATATGAGCGATCAGGCGCCGAGTGGTGAAACCGTCCGAAGCGAGTGGGATGAGTCGGGGAACAAAAATAGCACTGTTGTTCAACCACTGGGGGCGTACAGCTTCTTATCCTCGTTGAATGCGCCATTTGCTGATAGACAGTCATTCAACGTAAGCGAAAATTGGAGTTTTTTGTCACCAGCCTGGAGTGATGTCGCGCAAGCCGGGGCAATTCACGGCGATCCTCAAAATCTAAGTGATCGCGGCCTGATCAGCGCTGTCGAAGCAGCAGCCTCGCGCGGTGATCCGCAGTATTACACGCCAGAAAACGCCGTTGTCTATGGCCACCCGGGTAAGACGCGAGCCTTCGGTGACATTGCAGCTTCTAGATACGTGCTATCTGATATCCCAATGGCTCCTAGCCGCTATGGGCCGATGGTGGCCGCCTGGGATGACATCGGGACAGGCTTTGTTGGTGTGCCGATGGCTGAAGGGCGCTACCATTTTATGGAGGCACCAGAAGGTTATTCAGTGCCGAGTCGAGCTGCGGCCCAACTCTTCGACTTGGCTGCTGGTACTTGGGACGCCGCCAAGGCATTGCCCGGCGCATTGTGGGACACGGCGCTGGCGGTTGCTGATGGTGCCCGCCTGTTGGCAAATGAGGCGACTGGTGGCGATCGACAGATTGACCTTTGGTCGCGGCTAGCGCAGGAGGCTCGAGCCGGAAGAATCACCTTCCAATCGCTCTATCGCGGATTTATCGATGCTACCCCTATCGGCATGCTTGGGCACATGTTGGATGGCGATTACCGCGCAGCGGGGCACTCGTTGGTGGGAACCGCGACTACCCTACTAAGCGCACCAGCAGCTTCTCGCGTCACCAATGTGTTGAATCGACTGCCCGTGCTTGGTGCTGAATTGCGTCCGATCCAGTGGGCGAGCCAAGCGGGATCTTGGAGTTTGAACCAGGCTACAAGCCTCGCGCGTGATGGAGTAGCAGCGATTTCCTGGGCAACTGAGCAAACGGCGGTTGCTTGGGGAGCTTTTGTACGAACGACTACGAGTTCGGCGCAGACGTTTGGACAGGGGATCATTGATTACCTAGCGCCGCGCATCGAACAGTACTTGGACATGGCCGGGGGCATCAAGTACGCTGTTCCGCCTGGCGCACCAACTGCACCTCCTGTTGGTCCTGTCTTTAAATTTCCTTCTAACGCGAGCGACATGACTACTATTCTTGGTGTACCGCCTAAGAAGACAGGGCTTACTCCCGATGGCACCGCTCGCATCGTATGGGAGCCCAATTCACAAACGCGAATTCGATTTGAAAGCCACCCGGATGGCCTGCAGCCCGGAGATTCAGGTTTTAATGCGCGCCATCACGGTGAGCATTACCACGTTGAAATAAAGCCCCTTGGCGTATCCTGGAATCAGGCTAAGAATTTGGGTCAGGTTGTAAAAGCGCATCCCCAAGGGTATACTCCTGGCTCAGGTACGGGTTTCCTTCCCGGCGAGGATTTTCCTGGATATACACCATGAATGATGAAAATTCTTCTTTCTTAAGGATTCGGCTTGACGATGCGAGTATTAAAGAGATTCATTTGGGGATTAATTGTGTTGAAGTGATATTTTTGGACTGGCAGGAGCGCGAGCAAAGGCTTGTTTTTGAAAATGCAATAAGTTGCTTTGCGCTAAGTCCACATAACAGATCACTCAGCCATGGCACGCTTGAGACAAGCGGTTCATATCTCGATCATTGTCTGGAGGGGGCTGATGAGGATAATAATTCTCAATTCTTTGTATTTAATTTTATTGACGCTTGGGCTGAAAAGGCAATTCTTCGCATTGTGGCTGAGCGGGTAAGGGCGATAATGTAATATTATGATGGATAAAGGTCGTTTGCAATCCGTGATCGCATTTTATTAAGCAATCGGACTGACGTTGCGTATACTGGGATTAATGGTTGGGCGGAGTGGGTAATAAATCGTGCGTTACCTGCCGCCTTCAGCTTAATCGATACGGGCAAGAAACGCTCTACGTCAAGCGACGCTAGTTTTAGTTCGTCGACCATTCATATACCGTCATCGTGTCAGTATTTGTGAAAAAATAACTCGCACTGTGCCCCTTGGCCTCAATGACCAGCAGGCCGCAAAAAAACCTATATTGCCCGCCCTAAGTGACTAACCGCGTGTTCATCGATATTGATGGCAATCCTCCCCACAGCACAGTCCCCGCCGTCATCGCCTTGATGCGTTGCAGATACAACGCCCCGCCAGCGGCGCGCGCAGATGCCAGTGCACCTAGGTGGCATAGCTGCTTGGCGTAGTGGTGCTGCGTTCGCCACCGGGTCGTAGCTTGTAGAGCCAATCGGCGACATCGACGTCTTCAGGCGCGAGCGGGCTGAGCTGCCCTTGCGCCGTCATGGCCCGCCGATCGGTTCATGGAGGTCTGGTCGGCGTTTGTCCATGTGACGTTCAAGCCCAAGGGCTTGGTCCTGCTCTTGCTCGAAGAGCTCTGCGAACGCCGGCCCGTTTGCGCCTCCAGCATCAGCGCAGCCATAGCGTAGTTGCGTTGGAATAGAAGGAGGTCTGCCCTGGCGTGACGTGGGCGGCGGGTCTTGGGCCAACAGCCGGGCGGCGAGAAGCGCTTGCGGCCAGCCAGCGCGGTGGGCAGAGACGACGGTGTGTTCTGCATATAGGCGGCCGCATGTTGGCGCGTTAGCGCAGCGCGCCGTCGACCCAGGCGCCGAGCTGGGCGGCCGACATGGCACCGCTCTGGCGTGCGACCTCGCGGCCGCCGACGAAGAGCACGGTGGTCGGGATGCTGCGGATCTGCAGGCTGGCGCTGCTGCGCTGGGCGGCGTCGCTGTCGACCTTGACGAAGCGGATGTCGGGTCGCGCGCCCGCGAGCTGCTCGAAGTGCGGGGCATAGCTGCGGCAGGGTCCGCACCAGGCAGCCCAGAAGTCCACCAGCACCGGGGCCTCGGTGCCTTGCAGATAGGGGCCGAGATCGGCATCGCCGAGAGCGACGGGCTTGCGCGGTGCGACCGGGCCGCCGCAGTGCCCGCACGTGGGGTCGTCGGCGAGGCGTTCGTCGGGCACGCGGTTGCGGGTGCCGCATTGGGGGCAGGCGAGGATCATGGGAAGGAATTTAGTCCAAGGGCCGCGGCGTGGCGTCGTGAGCGGTGCCGCGTGCCGGCGTAGGCCGCGCCTGACAGCGGCGGGTCAATCGGCGAGCTGTTCGATCTGCTGGCGCACCTGCTTCAGCACCTCGTTGGCCAGGGCGGGGTCGGTCTTCACGACGCCGCGCGAGATGGCCATGGCGCCGATGAGGGCGGCCACGGCCAGCGTGGCCTTGGCGGGGTCTTTGCCCTGCGGGTCGAGCACGGCTTGCAGGCCATCGCGCAGTTCCAGGAAGCCGGCGGTGTAGCTCTGGCTGACCGGCTCGCTCTGGCGGCCGGTGTCGCAGGCAGACGTGACAACGGGGCAGCCGCGTGCGTGGTCGTCGCGTACGTGGCGGCTCAGGTATTGGTCGAGGTAGGTGGCCAGCGTGGGCGTCTTGCCGCTGCCGGCCTGGGTGGTCCAGTCGAAGCCCTTGCGGAAGCTGTGGGCGAAGGCCTGGGCGGCGAGGTCCTGCTTGTCGGCGAAGTGCTTGTACAGGGCGCCATGCGTCAGGCCGGCGGCCTTGCAGATGTCGGCCACGCCGACGCCGTCAATGCCGTGCTGCTTGAACAGCTTGGCCGCGGCGCCCAGCAGCGCCTGGCGATTCTGTTCGGACTGCTCTTTCGTCACCTTCATGGCAATGGCCCTCGATGGCTGGGTGATTGCATGTTTTTGATTATGACTGATACCATTGTGTTTTGAAATCAATCGCAATCAAAAGAAGAGGTGATCTGATGCTGGCTCCCCGTCTTGTCCCCTGGCTGCAGCGCCGCGGCATCCACTACGCCTGGGTGGTGGCCGCGCTGACCTTCCTGGCCATGCTGATCACGTCGGCCGCACTGGGCCTGCCGGGTGCGCTGCTGCAGCCGCTGACCCAGGAGTTCGGCTGGAGCACGACGGAGCTGTCGTCGGTGTTCGCAACGCGCTTTGCGCTGTTCGGTCTGCTGGGCCCGTTCGCGGCGGTGGTGTTGATGCGCTTCGGCGTGCGCAATGTTGTGGCGCTGGCCTCCACCATCATCGGCACGACGCTGCTGCTGGGCGCCTTCATGCACAACCTGACCCAGGCCTTCGTGCTTTGGGGCGTGGTGCTGGGCTTCGGCACCGGCATGACGGCCATGGTGCTGGGCGCCACGGTCGCAAACCGCTGGTTCGTCGAGCGCAAGGGCCTGGTCATGGGGCTGCTGGCGGGCAGCAGCGCAACGGGCCAGCTCGTTTTCCTGCCGCTGGCCACCTGGCTGATCGAGAACCATGGCTGGCGCAGCGCGCTGTTCCCAGTGGTCGCCGCGACCGGTGTGGTGGCGATGTTGGTGCTGCTCTTCATGCGCAATTCGCCGGCCGACCTGGGCCTGCTGCCCTACGGCGCCACCGAGGCCCCCGCGGCGGGTGCGGCACCGGCGCCGACGTGGAAGCTGCCCTTCGAAACCCTGGCCATGGCGTCGCGCGTGCCGGCCTTCTGGGTGCTGGCCGGCAGCTTCTTCATCTGCGGCCTGAGCACCAACGGCCTGGTGCAGACCCATTTCATCTCGCTGTGCGGCGACCGCGGCCTGGGCCCGGTGCCGGCGGCGTCGGTGCTGTCGATGATGGGCATCTGCGACCTCATCGGCACGACGCTGTCGGGCTGGTTGTCCGACCGTTTCGACAATCGCAAGCTGCTGTTCTGGTACTACGGCCTGCGCGGGCTGTCGCTGTTCTGGCTGCCGTACTCCGACTTCACGGTGGCCGGCCTGTCGACCTTCGCCATCTTCTACGGCCTGGACTGGATCGCCACCGTGCCGCCCACGGTCAAGCTGGCGGCGCAGGTCTTCGGTCCGGCCCGCGCGGGCCTGGTGTTCGGCTGGGTGTTCGCCTTCCACCAGCTCGGCGCCGCGACGGCAGCCTTTGGCGCGGGCTTCTCGCGCTCGGTGATGCTGTCCTATTCGCCGGCGCTGTTCGTGGCCGGCGGCGCCTGCCTCATCGCGGCGGTGGCGGTGATGGGCGTGCGTTCGTCCGCGGCGCGGGCGCTGCCGGCGGCCGCGAATTGACCGCAGCGGCGGGCGCCTTGCCGGCCGCGGCGGCTGGCCGTCCGCTGCCCGCCATCCAATAGAGCAGGCCGACCAGGGCCAGCATCGCGGCGCTGACGGGCAGCGCCATGATGATGAACCACGGCGCGACGAACCAATACTCGGGCGAGCGGTCTGAAAGGCTGCCGATGTAGACGCCGACGGTCGCCACCAGCAGGGGCGCCGCCGCCATGACGAGCGACAGGGTGGTCCAGTCCGGCGGCTCGCCGGCCTGCTTGGTGCGGACCAGCAGCACGCGGATCAGGGCGATGCCCGGCGCGAGCAGCGAGGCCAACAGCCAAGCCACGGCCGACCGGTTCTTGACGCTGGCGGCAACCGCGGTGGCGCAGGCCATGCCGAACCACAGCCCGACCACGATGGCATCGGCGGCGTCGAATGACAGCGAGGCGCTCATGCCCGCAGTATGGGTGCCCCGGCAGGCCGGCCCAGGCGCCTCAGGCTGCGCGGCGAACAGCCGAACTCGCGGCGGAAGGCCTTGTTGAAGTTGGACAGATCGGCCCAGCCGGACTCGTAGGCGATGTCGGTCACGGCAAGGGTCGTGTCGCGCAGCAGGCGCAGTGCGTGCATCAGCCGCATGCGCATCAGGTACTGGTGCGGCGTCACGCCGATGGCCTGGCGGAACACCCGCAGCAGGTGGAAAGGGCTCAGGCCGGCCACGCGCGCGACCTCGTCGAGTGCCAGGGCCTCGGCGCTGCGCGTCTCGATGCAATGGGCCGCGGCACGGGCGCGCTCGTCCTGGCTGGGCGCCGCGGCAGGCGCTTCGCCGTCCTGCAAGGCGCGGCGCACCTGGCCGACGATGGCCAGGGCCGCTTCCTCCAGCGCGAAACCCTCGGCGGCGCTGGCATCGAGCCCGTGGAAGAGGCCGGCGACACGCGGCCGCGGCGGCAGGCAGGCCTGCTCGAAACGACCCGGCCCGCCGGCTGCACCCAGGGCGCCCAGCGCCTCTTCCAGCAGGGCGGGGGAGAGCGACAGCACGACGCAGTCGTCGCCCGAGCCGTCGCTGTCTCCGTGGGAGCAGGCATAGCCCTCGCCAGCGTTGCCCAGCATCAGCCAGCCGGCGCTCAGATACGCCTTGCCGGCACGCGTGCGATAGCTGAACTGGCCGCGCTCCACCAGCGTGATGGAGAAGGCCTGGTGCTCCTCGTCGACGGCCCGCTCGCCCCGGCCGGCGCGGCACTGGCAGTGCATCAGCCGCAGGCCGCTGCCGCGTTGCAGCGGCTGGTAGCGGCGCTCGGCCTCGGGGTGGGCGTGCGGGGGCAGGGACATGGCGGCATCCTAGGCAGGCGGTCGCCCGGGCTTGTCAGCAGGCATCGCAGTTTTTGCCAAGTTTTCCGCGCCGGCCTTCCCTAGGCTGAGCGCCATGAAACGCCTTCACCTCCTCCCCCTTCTTGCCTGGCTGGCCTTGTCGGCCGCGCCTCCTGCCCTTGCGGCAGACCACCTGGACACGCCGACGGTCATTGCCGACCCGGCCGCCGACATCGGCGACCTGTTCGCCTGGACGTCGGCCGACGGCAAGCGCCTCAACCTCGTTATGGACATCGTCGGCAAGCGCCTGTCCGACCAGGTGCAGTATGTTTTCCATGTCGACAGCGGCCAGGCCCTAGGCCGCACTTCAGCCGGCACGCGCCTGGTCTGCCAGTTCGACGCCGCGGGTGCTGCGAGCTGCTGGGCCGGGAGCGCCGCCCGCCTGCAGGGCGACGTTGGCGGGCCGCAGGGTCTGGCCAGCCGTGAAGGGCGCCTGCGCGTCTTCGCCGGCCTGCGCGACGACCCCTACTTCAACAATGTGCGCGGCACTCGCAGCGCCCTGAACGCGGCGGCGGACGCCATCCGCGCCGGCCAGGCCGCACAGGATCCCAGCGGCTTCCACCACTTCGATGTCGCGACCCTGAAGCGCATCTCGCAGCGGTGGGGTCAGACCGAGGGCGGCCCGGCGCGCAACTTCCTGGCCGGCTGGACGACCACAGCCATCGTGATGTCCGTTGATCTCGATCTCGTCAATGCCGGTGGGCCGCTGCTGGCCGTCTGGGGCCGGACCGAACGCCGCCAGCCTGCCACGGCCAACCAGGCACCGCCGCCCGGCGCACCCATCGACCGCATGGGTCGGGCGCTGACCGGCAACGCCCTGCTGGCCACCGTCGGCGAGGACGACATCGCCAACCTGCTGAAGGAGGCCTACAACCGCGCCGACCCGGCCGGCTGGCCCGGCTTCGCCACCGAGATCGGCCGCAACCTGGCCCTGTACGACAGCTTCGACGGTGTGGCCGGCAACCAGTGGTTGGCCGATGCCGAGCAGGCCACGCCGGCGCGTTACAGGCGGCTCGCCGAGCTGCTGGCCGACGACCGCCTGTGGGTCGACAGCCGCCAGACGCAATGCCTGCATTACCTTGCCATCGAGCGCAGCGCGTTCGGTGGCCCCGTGCTGCACGACTGCGGTGGCCGCACGCCGCTGCAGAACGTCAACGCCGTGTTCCGCTCGCTGCTGATCCGCGGCACGACCGACGTGGCCGACGACGGCGTCACCCAGGACGACCACGAGCACTCCACCACCAGCTTCCCCTTCCTGTCCCCGCCATGAAAACCAAGACCCTTGCCGCCTGGGCCGCCGCCGCGCTGCTGTGCGGCTGCGCCGTGCCGCACCCTCCCACCACCCAGGGCGCCATCGCGCTAGCCAACCTCGACGACCAGTTGCAGCGCAGCGCTGATGACCCTGCCGCTCTCGACCTGTGGCTGCTGCGGCTGCAATTCCTGTCCGACTACCGCGTGCTGGACCGCATCGCCGGCTTCACCGAAGCGCGGGCAGACGACCCGGCGGGCCTGCTGCGCCGCGCGCGGGCACGCATGGCGGCGCATCGCTTTGCCGACGCCCGGGCCGACCTCGACGCTGCGGGCGCCGACCCGGCACAACGCGCTGCGCTGCTGGTGGCCATCGGCGGCGCCGCCGAAGCGCTGCCGGCGCTGCAGGCGCAGGCCGAACGCCGCCCCGGCTTCGCCAGCCATTGCGCCCTGGCCCGCGGGCTCGCTGCCCTCGGCCGACTGGACGAGGCCGACCGCCTCTACGCACAAGCCTTGGCTGAGCTGGACACGACCTCGCCCTTCCCGGCGGCGGCCGTCGCCTTCGGCCGGGGGCTGATGTGGTCGGAGCAGGGCGCGAACAAGGCGCGGGGCGCCCGCTTCTACGCAGAAGCCCTGCGCCTGTTGCCCGGCTACGCGGCTGCAGGCGTCCACCTTGCCGAGATCGAGATCGCCAGCGGCGACCTGGCCGCGGCCGAGGCGCATCTGCTGCCCGTCGTCATCGACACGGACGAACCGGAGGCGCTGGCCCTGCTCGGCGAGCTGCATGTTCGCCAGGGCCATGCGGCGCGAGGCCAGGACGAGATCGACGGTGCGCGCCGCCGCTTCGAGACCCTGCTGGCCCGGCACCCGCAGGCCTTTGCCGATCATGCAGCCGAGTTCTACCTGGGTGCCGGCCGCGACCCGCAGCGGGCCTGGACCTGGGCCCGGGTCAACCTGGGCGAACGCCCGACGCGGCGCGCCTTCGAGCTGGCTATCCGCGCGGCCGAGGCCATGGGGCGGGCGGACGAGGCCCTGGCATTGCGCCAGGCCGTGCGGGGACGGCATGCGCCTCGCGCGGCCTGAGGCGCGCCTTGTTGCCAGTCGCAGCGGGTGCAGGTCAGGCGGCGATGACGGCGCCCGGCTGGCGCCCTTGCAGATCGTGCTGCGACACGACCGCGACGGTGTAGCGCTCGACGTTCAGCAGGCGCAGGACGCCGCGGCTCGCCCGCGCTGCCAGGCGCGCGCTGGCATAGGGACCCAGCAGTTTGACGGGGTAGAGGCCTTCACCATCGACGATTTCTATCCAGTGGGAGTCGTCGTTGCCGGTCGTCATGTCGCATTCTCGGTGGGCGTGAACCAGGTCGCAGTGTGCTGAGCCTGGGTGAGCTCCTGATGAGGCCAATGTGAAGTCCGCGGCTCGGCCCGCGCGCCAGGCCGGCAGGAACAATTGAAACGCGGATGCCCCTTGCCGGGAACCGGACTGATACCTGGGCTGTGGACAGTGTTGGCTCTCCATCAGCAGAAAGCCCGTCATGAAAAGCCTGTCCGCCGTCGAATGCTTCGTTGCCCTGTTCGATGCCTCGCTCGCCGCCCTGTGTTTTGCCCTGGCCTGCGCGGTCGTCGTCGCTGCCACGCCGCCCGAGCTGGTGGCCGCCAGCGAGCCCGTGCCGATGTCCTTCGATGTGGCGGTGCCCGTGTGGGAGCCCGCGTCTGCCGATACCACGCGCGTCGCCGCAGGCAACTGAGGGACGTCGCTGATCTCTGGCTTCTCGAAGGGCCGGCTGGCGCCACCGCCGGGGTAGCATCCCCGGCCGGAGGCCAGAGCTGCTCGTGAACGAAGACCAACACCGAGACGACCCGGACGACGGGGACGATCAGGCGCGGGGCGCGGAGGCGGCAACGGCCGGCGTGCAGCTGGGCCGGTCCCTGGCCGACCAGGAGATGGTGTGGTCCACCGCGCACTGGGGGGATGCCGAGTCCACGCTGCCCGAGCTGGACGGCGCGCTGATGCAGCTGCTGCTGGAGAACATCCATACGCGCGTGGCGGTGGTGGACCAGCAGAGGCGCTACACCTACGCCAACCGCGAGACCCTGCGCTTCATGGGGCTGACGCCCGGGCAGGTGATCGGCCGCCACATGTCGGAGGTGCTCGACGCGGGCGTGTACGCCGGCCTGGTGCCGCTGTTCGACCGTGCCTTCGCGGGCGAGTCACTTCACCGGCGCGGCTGGGTGGACTATGCGCGCCAGGGGCGGCGGTTCCGGGAGCAGTGGTATGTGCCCTACCGTCCCCGCGATGGCAATCCCGAGGGTGCCGTGCAGGCGGTCGTCGTCTGCGGCCTGGACCTGACCGAGCTGCGCCTGGGCGAGCAGGAGCTGGCGCGCAAGCAGGTGCAGCTGCGCACCAGCGAGGCGCTGAAGTCGGCCATCTTCGACCACGCGCTGGCGGCCTTGGTGTCGACCGACGCGGTCGGCCGCATCGTCGAATTCAACCCTTCGGCCGAGACCATGTTCGGCCATGCGCGCGCCGATGTGATCGGCCGCCTGGTCAGCGAGGTCATCGTGCCGCCGCGCTACCGCGAGGCGCACGAGCAGGGCATGCGGCGCATGGCGCAGGGCGAGCCGGCACGCGTGGTCGGCAAGCGACTCGAAATGCATGCGCTGCGCGCCGATGGCAGCGAGTTCCCGATGGAGATGGTGCTGGGCCGCACGGATGCGGAGGGCACGGTGTTCTACACGGCCTCCATCGCCGACCTGTCCGAGCGTTTCGAGGCGGCGCGCCAGATCGAGCGCCAGCGCGAGGCATTGCGCCAGGGCGAGAAACTGACGGTGATGGGCAGCCTGCTGGCCGGCGTGGCCCACGAGCTGAACAACCCGCTGGCCATCGTGATGGGCCGCGCCAGCCTGCTGGAAGACAAGTGTGAGGACCTGCCCGAGCTGCGCCAGGACGCGCGGCGCATGCGCGAGGCGGCGGAGCGCTGCGGCCGCATCGTGCAGACCTTCCTGAACATGGCGCGCAACCGGCCCGCGGCGCGCGGCCCCGTGGCGCTGAGCGGCATTGCGCGCGCGGCGGCCGAGATGCTGCAGTACGGATACCGCAGCCACGGTGTGGCGCTGGAGCTGCTGCTGGATGGAGCCCTGCCCGACGTGAATGCCGATGGCGACCAGATCGGCCAGGTGGTGATGAACCTGCTGGTCAACGCCCAGCAGGCGCTGGCCGGCGTGCAGGGCGAGCGCCGCGTGCGCGTGCAGACCGGGCTGGAGCCGCGGCGCGCCAACCGCGAGCCGCGCGTCTGGCTGCGCGTGGAAGACAACGGCTGCGGCGTGCCCGCCGATGCGCGGGACCGCGTCTTCGAGCCCTTCTTCACCACCAAGGCCGAGGGCATGGGCACCGGCCTCGGCTTGGCGGTGTCGCGCTCGATTGCGCGTGAGCATGGCGGTGAGCTGACGCTGGAGCCGGCCTCGCCGCAGGGGGGTGCCAGTTTCCGGCTGAGCCTGCCCATCAGCGGCATGGCCGAGGCCGACACCGTGCCGTCGGCACTGCCATCGGCCGACACGCCCACGCACGCCCGCGTGCTGGTCGTGGATGACGAACCCGAGCTGGCCGATCTGCTGCGCGAAATGCTGGAGAGCGCCGGCTACGAGGTGGCGACGGCGGAGTCAGGCGCGGTGGCCCTGGCCCTGCTGGCCGAGGCGCGCTTTGACGCCGTTGTCTCGGACCTGCGCATGCCCGACATGGACGGCGCCCAGCTTTGGCAGGAGATTTCGGCACAGGCGCCGGTGCTGGGCCGGCGCATGCTGTTCGTCACCGGCGACACGCTGTCGCCCGACGCTGCGGAATTCCTGCGACGCTCGCGCTGCCCGGCCCTGGACAAACCCTTCTCCAAGGCCGCGCTGCTCGCCGGTGTGGCGGAGTTGCTGGGCTAGCGCTCGAACACGAAGGCGCAGCCGCGCCCGTCCAGGCCGTCCTCGATGCGGATGCGCCCACCCAGTCGCAGCGCGGCGCGGCGCACGATGGCCAGGCCCAGGCCGGTGCCGCTGATGTCGCTGCCGGCCGCGCCGCGCCAGAAGCGCTCGAAAGCAGCTTCACGCTGTTCGGGCGGGATGCCGGGGCCGTCGTCGGCGACGCGCAGCGTTAGTGCCTCGGCGTCGCCGTGCAGCGTGACGGCAATGCGCCCGCCCCGCGGTACATAGCGCAGCGCGTTGTCGACGAGGTTGTTCAGCACCGATTCAAAGGCCGTGCGGTCCAGGCGGGCGGGCAGGGCCGGGGGCGCGTCGAGGGACAGCTCCAGCCCCAGGGCCAGGGCGCGCGGCGCGGCCTGGGCCAGGGCCTGCTCGACGAGGGGTGACAGGTCCAGCGCCTCCTCGGCCGCATCGCGGCCTTCGTCCAGCGTGGCCAGGGTCAGCAGTTGGCGGCTCAGGTGGGCCGCACGTTGCAGGGCCGCTTCGAGCGCAGCCGAGGCCTGGCGCCGCTCTGCTTCGTCGCCGGCGTGGGCCAGCAGATGGGCCTGGGTGGCGACGACGGCCATGGGCGTGCGCAGCTCGTGGGCGGCGTCCTGCACGAAGGCGCGCTCGCGCTGCAGCTGCGCGCGCAACCGCGCGAGCAGCTCGTCGAAGGCGGTGGCCAGGGGCTTGAGTTCGTCGTGCTCTGGTGTGAAGCCCAGCGGCGACAGGTCCAGAGCGCCGCGTCTGGCCACCGTGTCTGCCAGTTGGTTCAGCGGCCTCATGCCGCGGCGCACGGCGATCCACAGCGGCAGCAGCACGAGGGGGAAGGCCAGCAGCAGCGAGCCCACCAGCTCGCTGCCCAGCCAGCCCAGCACGGTGGCATCGCCGACGCGGGGTTCGGCGAGCTGCAGCCGCCAGGGGCCGGCCTGTGCGCTGCCGATCCAGTGCGTGGCCGCTGCCGTGGCTGCGGCGCCGGGCGTGGCGAACACGGTTTGGCCGTCGGCGGCTTGAAGGCTGAACTCGACATCGCCCTTCAGCACGCCGCCGTCATGCCGCAAGCGATTCAGCTCGCGGGCGCGGACCTTCACGACGAGGGCCGCATCACGGGCGTTGGGCACCTCTTGCAGCGAGGTCGCGATGGCCTCGGTCAGCGTCTGGACGCCCGGGTGCTCGTCCATGCCACGCTTGAACTCGGCAAAGTCCAGGGCGAGCAGCGCCGCGGCGACGAGCGCGAAGGCCAGCAGCAGAGCGCCGAGCACGCGGCGCAGCAGCGTGGGCCGCCACAGCGGTCTGAGCAACGCCCTCATGCGACGAGCTGGTAGCCGATGCCGCGCACGGTGCGGATGCGCTCGGCGCCGATCTTCTTGCGCAGATTGCTGACGTGCATCTCCAGCGTGGCGGCGTCGACGGCTTCGCCCAGGGGCTCCAGGCGTTGCGCGATGCGGCCCTTGGCGACGACGGCGCCGGGCTCGCGGGCCAGCTCGATCAGCAGTTGGAACTCGCGCCCGGTCAGCGACAGCGGCTCGCCGGACAGGCGCACGGCGTGGCTGCGCGGCTCGATGACGAGATCGCCGAACTGCCAGCTTTCGTGCGCCTGGCGGGCGCTGCGGCGCACCACGGCGTGGATGCGCGAGACCAGCTCGGGGACTGCGAAGGGCTTGAGCACGAAGTCGTCGGCACCACCGTCCAGACCGGCGAGGCGGTCCTCCAGCGCGGTGCGGGCGGTGATGACGATGACGGGCGTGGCGGCGTCGGCGCGGCGCCAGCGGGTCAGCAAGTCAAAGCCGCTGCCGTCGGGCAGGCCGAGGTCCAGCAGCACGCAGTCGGCGGCAATGTCGGCCAGTTGCACGGGTGCGTCCTGGGCGCGGCGCAGCCATTCGCAGCTGAAGCCCTGCTGGCGGAATGCGGCCTGCAGGCTGCGGCCGAGGTCCAGGTCGTCTTCGATGAGCAGCAGATGCATGGCGGGCGATTGTGGCGGGCCCGGCTCAAGCCCAGCCAAAGACCGCCGCTCTCAGGGCCTGCAAGCGCCGTAGGCTTCGCCGTAGGACTTGCCGAAGCATTTCGCCAGGCCCGTCAGCACCTTGAAATTGACTTCGTTGGCCTTGAAACCATTGGCGGCGCGGCGGTGGACCTCGTACTGCTCGTCGAAGGCGACGCGGTCGTTGCGCAGGAAGGCGACCGTCGCCAGAACGTAGGCATTCCAGGCGAAGCTGGGGTGCTGGGTGGCCTCGTCGGGGTTGACCGACAGCAAGGCCTGCTCGGCTGCCGCAGCGTTGTCGCCCGCCATCGCCAGCGTCTGGGCAAGATGCCAATGCAGCAGCCGGTTTTCGGATTCACGCTTCATCAGATAGCGGCGCAGCATCAAGGCCTGTTCTGCCGGGCATGGGCCGAGTTGGCGCCAGCCGGCCTCGGTCTGGTCGAATTCGTGAAAGGGCAGTTTGGCCGCAGCGTCTGCGACCTCCTTGTATTTCTGCGCGCAGTCGATCGGCGGTTGAGCCGGCGCGGAGGCCGGCCCGTCGGCCAGGGCCCAGGTGCTCGAGGTGGCCAGCAGCAAGGAAAACAGCGGACGGAGACGGTGCTTCATGGCCGGTGATTGTGCCGGCCTAACCGCGCACTCAGCCGGAGCTCACTTGACGATCAGCACCGGCGTCTCGATGTGGGTCAGCACCTTCTGCGCCTCGCTGCCCAGCAGCAGGGCGGCAAAGCCCTTGCGGCCGTGCGAGGCCATGACGATGAGGTCGACGTTCTCGGCCTTCGCGTGGTCGACGATGGCTTCCCAGGCATGCAGCGCCTCGGCCGTGTGCGCCTTGCAGGACAGGCCCTGGGCCGCGGCAGAGGCGCTGACGGCTTCGACGCGCTGGGTGGCGACGCGCAACTGGGCGTCGATGAATTCCTGCGGCGGCACGGGCTGGATCTCGGAGACCGCGCTGTAGGGGAAGGGCTCCATGACGCTGAGCGTCAGCAGCTGCGCGCCGTGCACCTTGGCGAGCTGGATGGCGGTGTCCACCGCATGGGCGGTGATGTCGGAGCCGTCAGTGGGGACGAGGATGCGCTTGAACATTCGGTCCTCCAGTCGTTGCGGAGAACCACAGTGTGGCCCATCGGGGCAAGGAATGCTTGTCGGAGATCAAGCCTTTGTGCGTCAGCCCTTGGCGATGGGGCGCGCGGGGTCTGAAGACCATTCGCTCCAGGAGCCGGGGTAGAGCACACCGTCTCCCAGCCCTGCGTGCGCCATGGCGAGCAGGTTGTGGCAGGCCGTCACGCCGGAGCCGCATTGGTGCACGACGACGTCGGCGGCCAGGGGCTGCAGTTCGACGCGCAGTTGCTCAACCGGCTTGAAGCGGCCGTCGGCGCCGAGGTTGTCCTTGAAGAAGCGGTTGCTGGCACCGGGGATGTGGCCAGCGGCCTTGTCCAGGGGCTCGACCTCGCCGCGGAAGCGCTCGGCGGCGCGCGCGTCGATGAGGCGGACGCTGCCGAGCTTCCTCAGCAGCGTGGCGGCGTCGATCTGGCCGACCAGGGGCTCGCCGGACTGCCAGTCGCTGGGCGTGGCGGTCGGAACTTCAGTCGTCATCTCGCCATCCCAGGCACCGTCCAGCACGGCGACCTCGGCATGGCCCAGCCAGCGCAGCATCCACCACAGATGGGCACCGTAGGGACCCCCCTGGCGGTCGTAGGCGACAACTTGGCGGCCCTGCGTGAGACCGAGACGGCGCATCAGCGCAGCGAACGCCTCGCGTTCGGGCAGGGGGTGGCGGCCGCGGAAAGTGCCGTCGGCGGCCGTCTTGTCGCCACAGAGGTCGCGGTCCAGGTGCAGATAGAAGGCACCGGGGATGTGGCCGGCCACATAGGCGCGCTCACCCGCATCGGTGTCGGCGAGGTCGAAGCTGCATTCGATGATCAGCGGGTGCTGCAGCGCGCGCAGTTCGGCGGGTGAGATCAGCGTGGTGTAACTCATGATTCAGCGGGGTTGAACTGGCTGTCTTTTGCGGGCGGCGCGACCTGGCTTCGCAGCAACGTGGCGGCGATGCCGGCGCCGATGATGAGCAGCATGCCGAAGAAGGCATGCCAGGTCAGCGGGTCCTTGAAAAGCAGCATGCCGTAGACGAAGGAGAACACGATGCCCAGGTATTGCAGGCAGGCGTTCACCAGCGGCCGCCCGATGGAATAGGCCCGCGTCAGACAGACCTGGGCGGTGGTGGCCAGCACGCCGACGGCCAGCAGCAGGCTGGCGCCCCACAGCGTGTGGCTGTGCAGGCCGCCCTCGGCGATGGCCGTGATGACGGCGCCGGCCACGCAGCCGCCGACCGAGAAATAGAAGACGACACGCAACTCGGGCTCGCCGACGCGGCCCAGGGCCGTGACCTGCAGATAGGCCATCGCGGCGATCATGCCGGACAGCAGGCCGGACAGGCCGTGCCAGAGCTGCTGCTGGTCCAGCGTGGGCCGCAGGATCAGGGCGACGCCGACGAAGCCGAGCAGCACCGAAGCCATCAACCGCCAGTCCAGGCGCTGGGCGCCCATCAGCACGGCGCCGCCGAGCAGGAAGAGGGCCATCCACACCGACGACATGTAGTTCAGCGTCATGGCCGTGGCCAGGGGCAGCTTGCCGATGGCATAGAACCACAGGCACAGCGAGGTGACGCCGGAGATGCTGCGCCACAGGTGCATGCCGGGCAGGCGGGTCTTGAGGCTGATGCCGGCGCGGTGCGACAGCACGGCCATCATGACCGAGCCCACCAGGCCGCGGTACATGACGATCTCGCTGGCCGCGTAGAACTCGCTGGCCAGCTTGACGCAGACGCCCATGGTGGCGAACAGCAGCGTCGCCGCCATCATGAGCAGGGGTGCGGGCACGGGCCTAGTCTTCGCTAGCGCTGGAGGCGGCCGTGGTGTCTGTCCCAGTGACTGCCGCAGAACCGGCTTCGCCGGGCCGCTGGCAGTGCCCCGTTGAGGGGGCTGGCGAAGCCAGCAGGGGGTGGGATCGATACCACTCGTGGAAGTGCTGCATGCCGTCTTCCATCGGGCTCTGGTAAGGGCCGGTCTCGTTGTCGCCGCGCGTCATCAGGGCCTTGCGGCCGGCATCCATGCGCTCCGCGATCTCGTCGTCTTCGACGCAGGTCTCCATGTAGGCGGCCTGGTGGGCCTCGACGAAGTCGCGCTCGAAGGCGGCGATCTCCTCGGGGTAGTAGAACTCGACGAGGTTGACGGTCTTCTGCGGCGACACCGGATGCAGGGTCGAGACGACCAGCACATGCGGGTACCACTCGACCATGATGTGCGGGTAGTAGGTCAGCCAGATGGCGCCGGCCTCGGGCGGGCGGCCCTCGCGGTACTTCAGCAGCTCGTCGTGCCAGCGCTGGTAGACCGGCGAACCGGGGCGCTCCAGCTCCTTGTGCACGCCCACCGTCTGCACCGAGTGGTGCTTGCCGAACTCCCAGGCCAGGTCGTCGCAGCTGACGAAGGCACCGAGGCCCGGGTGGAAGGGGCCGACGTGGTAGTCCTCGAGATAGACCTCGATGAAGGTCTTCCAGTTGTAGTTGCACTCATGGACCTGGACCTTGTCGAGCACATAGCCGGAGAAATCCAGCTGGGCGCGCGGGCCGAGCTTGGCGAGCTCTGCGGCGACGTCGTGGCCGTTGTCCTCGAACAGCAGGCCGTTCCAATGCTGGAGCTTGTAGCGGTTCAGGTTCAGGCAGGGGTCGTGGTCGAAGTGGGGCGCACCGATCAGCTCGCCCTGATGTGAATATGTCCAACGATGCAGGGGACAGACGATGTTCGCCTTCGTGTTGCCACGCCCGCGCAGCATGACGGCCTGACGATGCCGGCAGACATTGGAGATCAGCTCGATGCCGCTGGCCGACCGCACCAGGGCCCGGCCTTCGCCTTCCTGGGGCAGGGCGTAGTGGTCCCCGATTTCAGGGACGGCCAGTGCATGGCCGACGTAGCGGGGCCCTCGCTGAAAGATGCTGGCCTGCTCGCGCTGGAACAGTTCGGAATCGAAATAGGCGCTCACCGGGAGCTGGGTCTGGCTGCGTTGGAGCGCCGAGACGGGGAGGCTCAGGTCGGACATGATCCAGGCGGGTCTTTCAGGCGAGTAGAGGTGCTGCGTCCCTCCGGCGCATCTCGGCGTTGCCGAGTCGGCCAGGTTGCTTGTGTGGTGGAGATGGTGTCCGCGCGCGTGCGCGCTCGGGCGAAAGGTTGGGGATTCTACCCATGCCGTCGCATGGCGGCGCTGGCCGGTGACGGGCGCTTACGGGAATGTCCGGACCCGCTGACTACAATTGCCGTTTCGCGTTTTGAAATGACAAAGTCCTCTCCCCGCACCAAGGCCGCCGCGAGCGACGGCGACGCCGATCTCAGCTACGAGCAGGCGCTCGGCGAGCTGGAGCGCATGGTGGCGGCCATGGAGGGGCAGCAGTTGCCGCTGGACCAGCTTCTGCACAGCTACAAGCGCGGCGCTGAGCTGCTGGCCTTGTGCCGTGGCCGGCTGCAAGCGGTCGAGCAGCAGGTGAAACTGCTGGATGGCGCCGAACTGAAGGCCTGGGAGGGCCCCGAATCTTGAATGCACAGGACTTTGACCGCTGGGTGCAGGCGTCGCTGAACGCCTTCGAAGCGGCTTTGGACGATCTGGTGCCCGCCACGGCACCGGCCGGCCTCGGCGAGGCGATGCGCTATGCGGTGCTGGGCGGCGGCAAGCGGCTGCGCCCCCTGCTGGTGCTGGCCAGTTGCGCGGCCGTCGGCGGCGACAGCTTTGCCGCCATGCGCGCGGCCTGCGCCGTCGAGCTCATCCATGCCTATTCGCTGGTGCACGACGACATGCCCTGCATGGACGACGACGTGATGCGCCGCGGCAAGCCGACGACCCATGTCGCCTTCGGTGAAGCCCAGGCCATGCTGGCCGGCGACGCCATGCAGGCCCTCGCCTTCGACGTGCTGACGCCCGATACAGGCATCGCGCCCGCCCTGCAGGCGCGGCTGTGCGCGCTGCTGGCCCGCTCGGCCGGCCACGACGGCATGGCCGGCGGCCAGGCCATCGACCTGGCCAGCATTGGCAAGGCCCTGGACGAGCGCACCTTGCGCGACATGCACCGCCGCAAGACCGGCGTGCTGCTGCAGGCCAGCGTCATGATGGGCGCCGCCTGCGGTCCGGCCTCGACGCAGGCCACCCAGTCCCTGTCCGACTATGGCGCTGCCCTGGGCCTGGCCTTCCAGGTCGTGGACGACATCCTGGATGTGACGCAGGACTCCACCGTGCTGGGCAAGACCGCCGGCAAGGACCAGGACGCGAACAAACCCACCTATGTCAGCGTGCTCGGCCTGGACGCCGCGCGCCACCTGGCCCAGCAGCTGCGCGCCGAGGCCAAGGTGGCCCTGGCCGCCACCGGCCTGGCGGACGTCAGCCATCTGAGCCTGCTGGCCGACTCCGTTGTAGAGCGGGACAACTGAAGAAGGACCGCCATGGAATACACGCTGCTGAAGAGCATCGACAGCCCTGCGGACCTGCGCCGGCTGCCTCGCACCGAATTGCGCAAGCTGGCCGACGAGCTTCGTGCCTATGTGCTGGAGAGCGTCGCCAAGACGGGCGGCCATCTCGGCTCCAATCTGGGCACCGTCGAGCTGACCGTGGCCCTGCATTACGTCTTCAACACGCCGGACGATCGCCTGGTGTGGGACGTGGGCCACCAGACCTATCCGCACAAGGTGCTGACGGGCCGCCGTGACCGCATGCCGGGTCTGCGCCAGCTGGGCGGCATCAGTGGCTTCCCGCGCCGCGACGAGAGCGAGTACGACACCTTCGGCACCGGCCACTCGTCCACCAGCATCTCGGCCGCCCATGGCATGGCCATGGCCTTCAAGGTGAAGGGCGAGAACAACAAGGCCGTGGCCATCATCGGCGACGGCTCGATGACGGCCGGCATGGCCTTCGAGGCGCTGAACAACGCCGGCGTGGCCCATGGCGGCCTGATGGGCGACCTGCTCGTCATCCTGAACGACAACGACATGTCCATCAGCCCGCCTGTGGGCGCGCTGAACAAATACCTGGCTCGCCTGATGAGCGGCAGCTTCTATGCCGCGGCGCGCGAGGGCGCCAAGAGCGTGCTGAAGAACACGCCGCTGTACGAGTTCGCGCGCAAGTTCGAGGAGCACACCAAGGGCATGGTCGTGCCGGGCACCATCTTCGAGGAGTTCGGCTTCAACTACGTCGGCCCCATCGACGGCCACGACCTGGACTCGCTGATCCCGACGCTGGAGAACCTGCGCGACAAGAAGGGCCCGCAGTTCCTGCACATCGTCACCAAGAAGGGCGCAGGCTACAAGCTGGCCGAGGCCGACCCGGTCAAGTACCACGCCGCCTCCGGCAAGTTCGACCCGGCGGTCGGCTTCGTCAAGCCGGCCACGCCGCCCAAGACCACCTTCACGCAGGTCTTCGGCGACTGGCTCTGCGACATGGCCGAGGCCGACCCGCGCCTGGTGGGCATCACGCCGGCCATGCGCGAGGGCTCGGGCATGGTCGAGTTCCACAAGCGCTTCCCGCAGCGCTATCACGACGTCGGCATTGCCGAGCAGCACTCGGTCACCTTCGCCGCCGGCCTGGCCTGCGAGGGCATCAAGCCCGTCGTCGCCATCTACTCGACCTTCCTGCAGCGCGCCTACGACCAGATGGTCCACGACGTGGCCATCCAGAACCTGCCGGTGCTGTTCGCGCTGGACCGCGCCGGCCTCGTCGGCGCCGACGGTGCGACCCACGCGGGCAACTACGACATCGCCTACACGCGCTGCATTCCCAACATGGCCGTGCTGACGCCGGCCGACGAGGACGAATGCCGCCAGGCGCTGTACACCGGCTTCATGCACAACGGACCGGTGACGGTGCGCTACCCGCGCGGCGCCGGCGTCGGCGTGGTGCCCGTCAAGCAGATGACGGCCCAGGCCTGGGGCAAGGGCGAGGTGCGCCGCAAGGGGCATCGCATCGCCATCCTGGCCTTCGGCACGCTGCTCCATCCGGCGCTGGAAGTGGCGGAACGCCTGGACGCGACGGTCGCCAACATGCGTTTCGTCAAGCCGCTGGACGCCGAACTGGTGGCCGAGCTGGCCCGCACGCATGACGCCATCGTCACGCTGGAAGACGGCTGCATCATGGGCGGCGCCGGCAGCGCGGTCACCGAGGCGTTGAATGCCGCCGGCATCGCCGTCCCCGTGCTGCAACTGGGCCTGCCCGACGAGTTTGTCGAGCATGGCGACCCGTCCAAGCTGATGAGCCTGTGCGGCCTGGACGCGGCCGGCATCGAGGCCAGCATCGTCAAGCGGTTTGGCGAGAAGCCGACCGTGGTCAGGGCGACGGCGGCGGGTTGACCGACGGCGCGGCAGCGATCAAATCGCTGCCGACCCTCAGCGCTTGAAGAAGCGCCAGACCAGCAGCACGATGCCGCCCAGCAGCATGTAGCGCCCGAAGAATTTCTGGGCATCGGAGGAGTCGTCCTTGTTGACGTCCTCGAGCGTGTGCGGATCTTCGGGAAGGTAGCGGATCGTCATCACCGTCGGGGCTGACTTGTCTCGCAACGCCCGGCCCAGCTCGCTGGGCACCCCGACTTCGTCGCGAACTTCCTGACCGTCTTCAGTGGTGAAGCGGATGTGCGCGGTGTATCCGCTGTCTTCGTGGCTCCTCTTCTTCTCCCGCCATTCCAGCTTGGTGATGTCGGCGGTGGCTGTCTTGCCATGCGAGTTCAAGGCTGCAGCCTTGGCGCCGTTCCTGTGGCCGGCAACCATGAACAAGATGCCGAAGCCCACCAGGCAAATGGCCACGGTGGGGCTGCGAAAAATTCCGAACATGCGCTGGATCTCCCTGGATGCAAATCTGTCGCCGGCCCGCGCAGGGGCAAGGGACGCTTTTCTTTTGCCGCGGATTTTCCTTCAGGCGCGCAGTGCGTCGAGCAGGGCATTCACCAGCGGTTGCGCGGGTCGATGCAAAGGAATCAGCGCCGAGACCCGGTAGGGAATCGAGACCGTCAGCGGCCTCACCACGAGGCCTGATCCCGCGCAGGCCGCGGCCGTCAGCGGGTTGACGATGGCCACCCCCAATCCGGCTCGCACCAGCTCGCACACGGCCACGGCGCTGTGCGTCTGCACACGCAGGCGGCGCAGGACGCCTGCGGCCTTGAAGCGCGTATCGATCTCGCGCCGGTAGGGGTCGTCCTCGGCCAGGCTGATGAAGTCCTGGCCCGCGAAATCCTTCAGCGCCAGCCGCTTGCGGGAAGCTAGCGCATGGCCGGCCGGCAGCACCGCCACTTCATCGGCCTCCAGCACGGGCTCGACGCGCACGCCGGCCAGCGGCGTTGCCTGCTCGGCGAGGCCGAGGTCGAAACGCTGCTCGCTGATCCAGGCGTCGAGCAGCGGCGGCTCGGCCGGCGTGATGGACACGCGGGCGGACGGGTGGGCGCTCAACAGTCGCTCCAGCGCGCCGGGCAGCAGGGCGTGGGACAGGGCGGGCAGGCTCAGCAGGCTCAGCTCGGCATCCTCCGACCGGCCCAGCGCCTGGGCTCGCTCGATGACCCGGGCCAGGCCCTGGAAGCTGCGCTCCACCTCGTCGAACAGGGCCCGCGCCCGGGCCGTGGCCTTGAGGCGGCCCCGCTCGCGCTCGAACAAGGCATAGCCCAGCAACTGCTCCAGGCGTGCGAGGTCACGGCTGAGGGTCGGCTGCGAGGTGTGCAGCAAGGTGGCCGCGCCGGTGACGCTGCCGGCCGTCATGACAGCGCGAAAGACCTCGATGTGGCGGTGCTGTATGTCCATATCAGGATTGAATTGTCGTAGCACAAATTGCAATTTGATTGAATGGATGACGAAGCGCATGCTTCGATCCATGACCAAGCCCCTGCCTCCCGCCCTGAATCCCGCCCGCCTGCAAGCCCTGGCCGCCGAGCACGGCACGCCGCTGTGGGTCTACGACGCCGCCACCATCCGCGAGCGCGTCGCCTCGCTCAAGCGCTTCGATGTCGTCCGCTTTGCGCAGAAGGCCTGCTCCAACATCCACATCCTGAAGCTGCTGCGCGAAGCCGGCGTCAAGGTCGACTCGGTGTCGCGCGGCGAGATCCTGCGTGCGCTGGCGGCTGGGTATGAGGCGGGCGGCGACGAGATCGTCTTCACCGCCGACCTGCTGGACCACGCCACGCTGGCCACGGTTGTCGAGCACCGCATCCCGGTGAACGCCGGCTCCATCGACATGCTGGATCAGTTGGGCGCTGCGTCGCCCGGTCACGCCGTGTGGCTGCGCATCAACCCCGGTTTCGGCCATGGCCACAGCCACAAGACCAACACCGGCGGCGAGCACAGCAAGCACGGCATCTGGCATGCCGACCTGGGCGCGGCCCTCGCAGCCATCCGCCGGCACGGGCTCAAGCTCGTGGGCATGCACATGCATATCGGCTCGGGTGTGGACTACGAGCATCTGGCCCAGGTCGGCCAGGCCATGGTGGGGCTGGTGCGCGAGACCGTGGCCGCCGGCCATGACCTGCATGCCATCTCGGCGGGCGGCGGCCTGTCCATCCCTTACCGCGACGGCGACGCCCGCATCGACGTGGCGCACTACTTCGGCCTCTGGGATGCCGCCCGCCGCGAGGCGGAAGGCCTGGTGGGCCACGCGCTGGAGCTGGAGCTGGAGCCGGGCCGCTATCTCGTGGCCGAGAGCGCCGTGCTGCTGGCCGAGGTGAGGGCGGTCAAGAACGCCGGCGCGAATCGCTTCGTGCTGGTGGACGCCGGCTTCAACGAGCTGATGCGCCCGGCCATGTATGGCGCCTTCCATGCCATGAGCCTGATTGGTGCCGGTGGCACCGCGCAGCCCACGGTCGTTGCCGGGCCGCTGTGCGAATCGGGTGATGTGTTCACGCAAGGGCCCGGCGGCGAGGTGCTGACGCGCGACTTGCCGCCGGCCTGCGTCGGCGACCTGCTCGTCATCCACGACGCAGGGGCCTATGGCGCCTCCATGTCCAGCAACTACAACAGCCGGCCGCTGGCCGCCGAGGTGCTGGTGGATGGTGAAACCAGCCGCCTGATCCGCCGCCGCCAGACGGTGGAAGAACTGCTGGCCCTGGAGGCCGGCCTTTGATCGGACAATCCGGGGATTGAGTTCCCCAGATTGCCCATGCCCACCTCCCGCCCGCCCGTCCAGGGCCGCAAGGTCCGCTTCGCGCTGATCGGCTGCGGCCGCATCGCCCAGAACCACATCGAGGCCATCGCCCGTCATGCGGACCGGGCTGAGCTGGTGGCCGTCTGCGACACCGATGCGGTGGCCCTGGCCGCTGCGGCGCAGAAGTCCGGCGCGCGCGCCTTCGCCGGCCTGTCCGAGCTGCTGGCGGCCGATCTCGGCATCGACTGCGCCGTGCTGACGACGCCCAGCGGCCTGCACCCGCGCCAGACCATGGAGGCGGCCCGTGCCGGCCTGCATGTGATGACCGAAAAGCCCATGGCCACGCGCTGGCAGGACGGGCTGGACATGGTCAAGGCCTGCGACGACGCCGGCGTGCGCCTCTTCGTCGTCAAGCAGAACCGCCGCAACTCGACGCTGCAGCTGCTCAAGCGCGCCGTCGCCGAGGGCCGCTTCGGCCGCCTCTACAACGTCGCCGTCAATGTGTTCTGGACCCGCCCCCAGGCCTATTACGACAGCGCCGAATGGCGCGGCACTTGGGAGTTCGACGGCGGTGCCTTCATGAACCAGGCCAGCCACTACATCGACCTGCTGGACTGGATCGTCGGCCCGGTGGAGAGCGTCATGGCCTACACCGGCACGCTGGCCCGCAACATCGAGGTGGAGGACACCGGCGTGGCGGCGCTGAAGTGGCGCAACGGCGCCCTGGGCACGGTCAACGTCAGCATGCTGACCTACCCCAAGAACCTGGAAGGCTCGATCACGCTGCTGGGCGAGAAGGGCTCGGTGCGCATCGGCGGTGTGGCCGTCAACGAGATCCAGCACTGGCAGTTCGACGCGCCGCACGAGATGGACGGGCAGATCGCCGACGCGAGCTACCAGACCACCTCGGTCTATGGCTTCGGCCACCCGCTCTACTACGACAACGTCATCAACACGCTGTGCGGCCAGGCCCATGCCGAGACCGATGGCCGCGAGGGCCTGAAGTCGCTGGAGCTGCTGATCGCGATGTACATGAGCGCCCGCGACGGCAAGCGCATCAACCTGCCTTTGTCGTATTGACATGCCGACAACCATCCACCCCAGCGCCATCGTCGACGACGGTGCCCAGCTCGGCGCGGAATGCCGCGTCTGGCATTTCGTGCACATCAGCGCCGGCGCGCGCATCGGCGAGCGCTGCTCGTTCGGCCAGAACGTCTATGTCGGCAACGACGTGGCCATCGGCAACAACGTCAAGATCCAGAACAACGTGTCCGTCTATGACGCGGTGACGCTGGAAGACGACGTCTTCTGCGGTCCCAGCATGGTGTTCACCAATGTCTACAACCCGCGCTCGGCCGTGGCGCGCAAGGACGAATACCGCCGCACGCTGGTGAAGCAGGGTGCGACGCTGGGCGCCAATTCGACGATCGTCTGCGGCACCACCATCGGCCGCCACGCCTTTATCGGCGCCGGCGCCGTCATCAACCGCGACGTGCCCGACTTCGCGCTGATGGTGGGCGTGCCCGCGAAGCAGATCGGCTGGATGAGCCGCCATGGCGAGAAGCTCGAACTGCCCGTGACGAGCGAGCGGCCGATCGAAGCCACCTGCCCCCACACCGGCGACCGCTACCGCCTCAGCGGCCACCAACTCGAATTGATCTGAAGATGGACTTCATCGACCTCAAGAGCCAGTACGCGGCTCTGCGCGACAACATCAACGCCCGCATCCAGAAGGTGCTGGACCACGGCCAGTACATCCTCGGCCCCGAGGTCAAGGAGATGGAAGCCGCCCTCATCGCCTACACCGGGGCCAGGCACTGCATCAGCGTGGCCAGCGGCACCGAGGCCCTGCTGATCTGCCTGATGGCCCTGGACCTGCAGCCCGGCGACGAGGTCATCACCAGCCCCTTCACCTTCGCCGCCACGGCCGAGATGATCGTGCTGGCCGGCGGCGTGCCGGTCTTCGTCGACATCGAGGCCGATACGGCCAATATCGATGCGAGCCTCATCGAGGCGGCCATCACGGCGAAGACCAGGGCCATCATGCCGGTCAGCCTGTATGGTCAGGTGGCCGACATGGACGCCATCAATGCCGTTGCCGAGAAGCACGGTCTGGCCGTCATCGAGGATGCCGCCCAGAGCTTTGGCGCCAGCTACAACGGCAGGAAGAGCTGCAACACCTCCACCTTCGGCTGCACCAGCTTCTTCCCCAGCAAGCCGCTGGGTTGCTACGGCGACGGCGGCGCCGTCTTCACCAGCGACGACCGGCTCGCCCAGGCCTGCCGCGAGATCCGCACCCACGGCCAGAGCCAGCGCTATCTGCACACTCGGCTGGGCGTCGGAGGTCGCATGGACACCCTGCAATGCGCCGTGGTGCTGGGCAAGCTGGACCGCTTCGAGTGGGAGATCGCCCGCCGCCTCGAGCTGGGCGATGCCTACGAGCGCAAGCTCCAGGCCGCCGTCCCCGGCCTGCAATTGCTGGCCGTGCGCCCCGACCGCGACTGCGTGTGGGCCCAGTACACCGTTTTCGTCGACGGCCGCGAGGCCTTGCAGGCCAAGCTGAAGGCCGCCGGCGTGCCGACGGCCGTGCACTACCCGCGTCCCCTGCATCACCAGCCGGCCTATGCCCGCTTCGCCCGGGCCGAGGACTGCCCCAACAGCATTGCCGCCGCGGCCCGCGTGATGAGCCTGCCGATGAGTGCCGACCTGACGGAAGCGCAACAAGATCACGTCGTGGCCAGTCTGGCGGCTGCCATCGGCTGAGCCAGTTAGCCCAAAGTCCGGTCATCATCCGGACATGAAGCTCGTTCCGATCCAACAGGTTGGCGGCCATATCAAGGCCGGTGCTCCCCTGCCGTTTGGGGTTCGCGATGCCGAAGGCAAGCTGCTGCTGGCCAAGGGCCAGCCCGTGCCCAGCGAGCAGATGCGGGAGACGCTGCTGAACCGCGGCGTCTTCGTGGATCTGGACGAGTTGCGCGACCCGTCCAAGCGCGGCAATGACGATGGCACGGGCGGCGAGGACTTCTTCGCCCGCTGGGAGGCGCTGCAGACGCGGCTGTCGGTGCTGCTGCGCGCGCCGCAGGAGCCGCTCTTCCTGCCGCGCGTCAAGGAATGCGCCGCCCAGATCATCGGCTGGGCCGAACGCTTCCCGGATCAGCTGCTGTTCGTCGTGATTCAGCACGATCACAGTCGTCACGAGGTGTATGGCCTGGCCCATCTGCTGCACACGGCGGCCGTCGCGGGGCTGCTGTCACGTCGCCTAGCGTGGACGCCCGAGCGGCAGAAGAGCCTGGTCGGCGCAGCGCTGACGATGAATCTGTCCATCATCGACCTGCAGGGGCGTCTCGCCTCACGCGGCGGCAAGCTGGCGCCGCCGCAGCGCGCCGCCATCGACCGCCACCCTGACGAGGCCGTGGCCTGGCTGCGCAATGCCGGCCTGGACGATGCCGAATGGCTCGCCGCGGTCGCCCAGCACCATGAGCAGCCGGGCGGCGGCGGCTATCCGCAGGGCCTGGCAGAACCCAACGAGACGGCCCAGTTGCTGCGGCTGGTCGACATCTTCCTGGCCAAGCTGGCCAGCCGGGGAGGGCGGCCGGGCTTGCCCGCGCCCCAGGCCGCGAAGTCCCTCTACACGGGCAGCAACGGCCATCCTTTTGCGGCCCTGCTGGTCAAGGAAGTCGGCATGTTCCCGCCGGGCACCCTGGTCAAGCTGGCCAGTGGCGAGACGGCGGTGGCCGTGCGCCGCGGTACATCGGGCAACACACCCATCGTCAGTGCCGTGATGAATCGTCATGGGGATGCTCTAGGCTCACCCGTCAGGCGCGATACGTCGATGCCGGAACATGCGATCACGGGCCTGGTGGCCGCGCAGACCCTGCGCGTCAAGCTCAGCCCGAATCAGCTCTACGACCGCCGCTACGAGGCTTGAGTTTCGGCCTCTCATAGACTGGATCAATGACGCCGATTTGATAAATGTTTTCTACTGAAAACTCAAAATCGATATAGTTCTTCCCATCCCATCAACCCGCCCCCACTGGAGCTTTCTCAATGTCCCTGATCAACACCCAAGTCCAGCCCTTCAAGACCGAAGCCTTCCACAACGGCAAGTTCATCACCGTCTCTGACGAGTCCCTGAAGGGCAAGTGGTCCGTGCTGATCTTCATGCCGGCTGCGTTCACCTTCAACTGCCCGACCGAAGTCGAAGACGCGGCCGACAACTACGCCGAGTTCCAGAAGCTGGGCACCGAGGTCTACATCGTCACGACCGACACCCACTTCTCGCACAAGGTCTGGCACGAAACCTCGCCGGCCGTCGGCAAGGCCAAGTTCCCCCTGGTCGGCGACCCGACCCACACGCTGACCAACGCCTTCGGCGTGCACATCCCCGAAGAAGGCCTGGCCCTGCGCGGCACCTTCGTCATCAACCCGGAAGGCGTCATCAAGACGGCCGAAGTGCACTCCAACGAGATCGCCCGCGACGTCAAGGAAACCCTGCGCAAGCTGAAGGCTGCCCAGTACACCGCCAAGAACCCCGGCCAGGTCTGCCCGGCCAAGTGGAACGAAGGCGCCGCCACGATCGCTCCGTCGCTGGACCTGGTCGGCAAGATCTAAGCCCATGCCCATGGCAAGGAGCCCGGGAGGGCTCCTTCCTCTCGCAGAGCCTCACAGGTTCTGCTGAAAGAGCCTCCACTCCGGGGACTCTTTCAGCAGTGGCCGATGTCGCCACGCCTCACTGAAAGGACTACCCCGCCATGTTGGACGCCGCACTGAAGACTCAGCTCCAGGGCTACCTGGACCACGTCAAGCTCCCCTTCGAGATCGTCGCCTCGCTGGACAACTCCGCTTCGAGCGACGAGATGCGCGAGCTGCTGGAAGAGATTGCCGGCATGAACGACAAGATCTCGTTCCGCGCCGACGGTGTCGACACCCGCACGCCGTCCTTCCTGCTGCGCCGCAGCGGCACCGAGCAGTCGCTGCGTTTCGCCGCCATCCCGCTGGGCCATGAGTTCACGTCGCTGGTGCTGGCCCTGCTGTGGACCGGCGGCCACCCGCCCAAGGTTGAACAGGCCCAGATCGACGCGGTGAAGGCCCTGGACCTGGATCTCGACTTCGAGATCTACATGAGCCTGACCTGCCACAACTGCCCCGACGTCGTGCAGGCCCTGTCGCTGATGTCCATCGTCAACCCGCGCATCCGCACCACCGTCATCGACGGCGGCCTGTTCCAGTCGGAAGTCGAGGCGCGCGAGATCATGGCCGTGCCGGCCGTGTGGCTGAACGGCCAGCCCTTCGCCTCCGGCCGCATGTCGCTCGAAGAGATCGTCGCCAAGCTCGATACCGGCTCGGCAGCGCGTGATGCCAAGAAGCTGGACGCCGAAGCCCCCTACGACATGCTCATCATCGGCGGCGGCCCCGCTGGCGCGGCTGCGGCCGTCTACGCGGCCCGCAAGGGCATCCGCACGGGCGTCGCGGCCGAGCGCTTCGGCGGCCAGGTCAACGACACCCTGGGCATCGAGAATTACATCTCCGTGTCCGTCACCGACGGCCCCAAGTTCGCCGCGGCGCTGGAAGGCCACGTCAAGGACTACCAGGTCGACATCCACAACCTGCAGCGCGCCGAGAAGCTGACGCCGGCGGCAACCCCGGGCGGCTTTGTCGAGGTCGAGCTGGCCAATGGCGCCAAGCTCAAGGGCAAGACCGTCATCCTGTCCACCGGCGCGCGCTGGCGCAATGTCAATGTGCCCGGCGAAGCCGAGTACAAGAACAAGGGCGTGGCCTACTGCCCGCATTGCGACGGCCCGCTGTTCAAGGGCAAGCCGGTGGCGGTCATCGGCGGCGGCAACTCCGGTGTCGAGGCCGCCATCGACCTGGCCGGCATCGTCAAGCATGTGACGCTGATCGAGTTCGGTGCCGAACTGCGTGCTGACGCGGTGCTGGTCAGGAAGCTGCAGAGCCTGCCGAACGTCACCATCCTCGTCAACGCGCAGACGACCGAGTTCACCGGCACCAATGGCAAGCTGGACGGCCTGAACTACACCGACCGCGTGTCGGGTGAAGCCAGGCGCGTCGAGGTCGACGGCTGCTTTGTGCAGATCGGCCTGGTGCCCAACACCGAATGGCTGCGCGGCACGCTGGAGCTCAGCAAGCACGGCGAGATCATCGTGGATGCCAAGGGCGCTACCTCGGTGCCCGGCGTGTTCGCGGCCGGCGACGTGACGACCGTGCCCTTCAAGCAGATCATCATCGCGGCCGGCGACGGCGCGAAGGCCGCCCTGGGGGCCTTCGACTTCCTGATGCGTTCCTGACGCAGGCCCGCCTAGACTGCCTCCCAGCGCCCGGGAAGCGGCGTGCAGGGAGCATGCATGAAGGGATGGTCGTTGTTGTGGCCGCTGGCGTTCCAGATGGCGCTGGTGGCCTATCTGGGCTGGATGGTCCGCAGGATCAAGCAGGGCAAGAAAAGTCAGGACGCGCTGCTGGACCAGTTGGTGCCTGGTGTCGGCTGCCGCTGGTTTCGCGTCCAGGTGTCGCGTCCGGCGGCATTTGCCCGGCGCCTGAAGTGGTTGCCTTTCGAGGGCTGTGGCCTGTTGCTGGATGACGGCAATACGGTGCGCGTGGTCGCCGACCTGTTGGACGGCCAACGTCTGGATCTGCGCCTGCCGAAGCAGGACCTGCAGATCGAGTGGGCCAGCGGCAGCGCGCCCTTGGCTCGCTCCCATTGGCTGCGCATGAAGGGCGGTGGTGCCGAGGTCATGGTGACCGCCGACGTGGGCATGAACGCTCGCGCCTCGCGCGACGCGACGGCGGACCTGTTCCGATCTTTGCTGCCGGAGCGCCCTCTGCCTGCCCAGGCCGGCGGCGACTTCGCGCTCGACAAGAACCGCGCGGCGATGATCACCACGGGTGTGCTGCTGAGCCTGTTGGTGTTCGCAGGCGTCGACGCCATGGCCAACGACCATGAATTGATGTCGGAGACGGCATTTGCCGTGCTGCCGCTGGTGGGCGAGCTGGCCGTGCTGCCGCTGCTCGGAGCCTTGGCGGCGTTGCCGCTGTATCCCCTGCTGCGCCGCCACCGGGTTCCGACGGCAGAGTCCATCGGATTGACATTGCTGACGGCCTTGGCGATGGCCCTGGCAGCCGTTCCAGCGGCCAAGCGCCTTGACCAGTTGCTCGCGCCAGCGCCTCATTCGGTGGTCTATCGTCTGGTGGGCAGCACCACGCTGCAACCGAAGGAGGCGGGCCCGCCCGTGCTGCAGTTTCCTGAGCTGAAGACCTATTGGGCGCAGTTCAAGATGGGCTCGGAGCACTCCTTCATGCTGGTTCATGGCCCCCTCGGTCTTTGGCAGCTGGATCGGGGCCCTTTCCACGAGAAAACACGGGCCTTCTATGCAAACGGCGAGAAGGCCGCACAGGCGTCAGCCGCATCGGCGCCCATCGATTCGGCTGCTCGGTCAGGCAAGCCGCAGGCGTCGGGTCTGCCATAGGCCCTCGGCGCTGTAGACGGCCAGGGCCGCCCAGATGAAGCCGAAGGCGATCAGCCGGGTCGCGTCCATGGACTCCTTGAACAGGAAGACGCCGAGCAGGAACTGCAGCGAGGGCGACACGTATTGCACGATGCCCAGCGTCGCCAGCGGGATGCGCCGGGCGCCAGCCGCGAACAGCAGCAGGCTGCCGGCCGTAACCGGTCCCGTGCCGATCAGCCAGGCCCAGTCGACCGGCGTCTGGTTGCTGAGCGCGCCCGTCTGCCACCAGAACGCCAGGCCTGCGGCCGCCAGCGGCGCCAGGACCAGGGTCTCCAGCGTCAGCCCCTCGATGGCACCCAGGGCCGCCGTCTTGCGCATCAGGCCGTAGAGGCCGAAGCTGAATGCGAGCACCAGGGCCACCCAGGGCAGCTTGCCGCCCGCCACCGTCAGCCACACCACGCCAAAGGCGGCCAGGCCCACGGCCAGCCATTGCACGCGGCGCGGGCGCTCGTGCAGCACGGCGAATCCCAGCGCCACGTTGACCAGCGGATTGATGAAATAGCCCAGAGCTGCGTCAACGACATGGCCGTTGCCGACGGCCCAGACATAGGTCAGCCAGTTGATGGCGATCAGCGTCGCCGACACCGCGAAGCGCCGCCAGGTGGCCGCGCTGACCTGCTTCAGCCAGGACAGATTGCGCGTCACCAGCAGTACGACGGCCACGAAAACCAGCGACCACAGCGTGCGATGGGCCACGATCTGCAGCGCGGGCACGGCGGCGATCTGGCGGAAGTAGAGCGGGAACAGCCCCCAGCTCAGGTAGGCGCCGAGGGCGAAGAGGACACCGGAATTCATCGCGGCATTCTCGGTGCGGGTTAGTCCGGAGGTTTTGCCAGGGGCTTGGACGTCGAATCGGCGGTATCTCGTTCGTCGTCAAGAGATGAATCTGCCCCCACGCCCGCTGCGCTGGCTGCCCCCCGAGGGGGCGCGTCAGTGGTTTCGGGCGGCCGGGCACCACTGACATGGCCCTTGTCGAATTCACCCCCCAGCTGCGCCGTTTCGTCGACGCGCCGTCCTGCCAGTGCCAGGCGTCCACCCTGGGCGAGGCCCTGGGCGCCGCCTTTGCCGAGCATCCGCGGCTCAGGGGCTACATCCTCGACGAGCAGGGCCATCTGCGCGTCAACGTGGTCGTCTTCATCGACGGCCGGCGAGCGCGCGACCTGCGCGGCCTGAGTGACCCGCTGAAGGCCGACAGCCGCATCCACGTCCTGCAAGCACTCTCCGGAGGTTGAGATGACATCTGACCGCGCCTGGGCCGCCACCCGCAAAGGCCTTTTCGAACTGCGCCGCCGTGGCGGTGCATGGCAGATCGAGAACCTCAGCTTCGTGGCCGACCCGGTCACCATGCTGCTGCCGCCCGACGATTCGGGCTTCATGCTGGCCGGGCTCAGCCTGGGCCATTTCGGCGCCAAGCTGCAGGCCAGCGACGATGCCGGCAAGACCTGGCGGGAGGTGGCGGCGCCGAGCTTCCCGGCCCAGCCCGAGGGCGTGGAAGGCCCGGCCTGGAAGCTGGAGCAGGTGTTTTCGCTGGAACGCTCGGGCGACGCCATCTGGTGCGGCAGCATCCCCGGCGGCCTCTTCGTCAGCCGCGACCGCGGCGAGAGCTGGCAGCTCAGCGAATCGCTGTGGCTGGACCCGCGCCGCCTGCAATGGATGGGTGGCGGCAACCCCAACCCGGCCCTGCATTCCATCTGCCCGCACCCGGCCAACGCCGACGAGCTGTTGGTGGGCGTCTCCTGCGGCGGCGCCTGGCGCACCACCGACGGCGGCGACAGCTGGGGCCTGCGCGCCAAGGGCATGCGGGCCGACTTCATGCCGCCCGAGCTGGCCGGTGACGAGAACTCCCAGGACCCGCACCTGATCGCGCGTTGCCGTGATGTGCCCGATGTGCTCTGGTGCCAGCATCACTGCGGCATCTTCCGCAGCAGCGACAACGGCGCAACCTGGGAGGAGCTGCAAGCTCAGCCTTCCAGCTTCGGCTTTGCGGTGGCGGCCCACCCCAAGGACGGCGACACGGCCTGGTTCGTGCCGGCCGTCAAGGATGAGAGGCGCATCCCGGTCGATGGCGCTCTTTGCGTGACGCGCACCCGCGATGGTGGCAAGAGTTTCGATGTGCTGCGCACCGGCCTGCCTCAGCAGCACTGCTACGACCTGATCTTCCGCCACGCCCTGGCCGTGGACGACAGCGGGAAGCAGCTGGTGATGGGCTCGACGACCGGCGGCCTGTGGGTCAGCGGCGATGCGGGCGACAGCTGGCAGACCGTGTCGTCCCACCTGCCGCCGGTCTACGCCGTCAAGTTCGGCTGAGCCTTTTCTTGATGGCGTCCAGTTGCGCCGCGTCCAGCGTCGGCTCGGGATAGCTCATCTTCAGTGCCGCCAGCGCATCAACGACGACCTGCGACACGATGAGGCGCGCATTGCGCTTGTCGTCGGCCGGCACCACATGCCAGGGCGCCTCCTCGCTGCTGGTCGCGCCCAGCATCTCGGCATAGGCCTGCTGGTACTTGGGCCAGAGCTCACGCTCGGCCATGTCGTCGGCGGTGAATTTCCAGTTCTTGGCCGGGTCCTCCAGCCGCGCCAGGAAGCGTTTGCGCTGCTCCTCCTTGCTCAGGTGCAGGAAGAACTTCAGCACGCGCGTGCCGTTGCGGTGCAGATGCTGCTCGAGGTTGTTGATGGAATCAAAACGCTGCGGCCAGATGGCCGGTGCGCGGGCCGTGTCCTTGGGCAGGGTCTGGGCCTTCAGGATCTCGGGGTGCACGCGCACGATCAGCACCTCCTCGTAGTAGGAGCGGTTGAAGATGCCGATGCGGCCGCGCTCGGGCAGGCATTGCGTGGTGCGCCACAGGAAGTCGTGGTCCAGCTCCTGGGCGCTGGGGTGCTTGAAGCTGAAGACCTGGCAGCCCTGGGGGTTCACGCCCGACATCACATGCTTGATGACGCCATCCTTGCCCGCCGCGTCCATGGCCTGGAAGATCAAGAGCAGGGCATAGCGGTTGTGGGCGTAGAGCAGGTTCTGCAGCTCGCTGAGGCGTTCGACCTGGGCTTGCAGCTTCTTCTCGTAATCGCTCTTGTCGCTGTACAGCGGATCCACGGCCGTGGCCCAGTGCTTGAGCTTGACCTTCTGGCCCGGGGCGACGCGGCAGGCCTGGGTTTGCATCTTCATGGCGGCGCTTCTTTACCTGGTGATGGCCCAGCCTAACCGCGAACGGCGCCGGCGCGGTGTCAGACTTCGCCTCCGTCTGCAACCCAGCCGTTTGCCTCATGCCCCTGTCACGCGCCACCCTCCTGCTGCTGACCCTGGCTGCCTCCGCTGCCCAGGCCGCCGATGAAGACAACAAGCCGCCCGCCTACGAGCCGCGCGAGCACTACACCAAGTACGAGTACCGCGTGCCGGTGCGCGACGGCAAGAAGCTCTTCACCGCCGTCTACATCCCCAAGGACCAGAGCCGGCGCTACCCCTTGCTGATGGTGCGCACCCCCTATGGCTGCGGGCCCTATGGCGTGGACCGCGACGGTGTGAAGCGCCTGGCGCCCAGCGAGGACTTCCTGAAGGCCGGCTATATCTTCGTCTGCCAGGACGTGCGTGGCCGCCACCAGTCCGACGGCGAGTTCATCGAGATGACACCGCACAAGCCGGTCAAGAAGACGGCGGCGGATGTCGACGAGAGCTCGGACACCCACGACAGCGTGCAATGGCTGCTGGAGCGCCTTCCCGGCCACAACGGCCGCGTCGGCCTCTGGGGCATCTCCTATCCGGGCTTCTACAGCGCGGCCTCCATCATCGACTCGCATCCGGCCATCAAGGCTGCGTCGCCGCAGGCGCCCGTTGCCGATCTTTTCAAGGGCGACGACAGCTATCACGGCGGTGCCTTCATGCTGGCCGCCAACTTCGGCTTCTATACCGGCTTCAAGCCCCAGCAGACCCCGGTGCTGCCGCCCAAGCAATGGCCGCAGTTCGACTGGGGCACGCTGGATGGCTATGAGTTCTATCTGCAGCAGGGCAACCTCGACAACCTGGCCCGGCGCCTGGCCAGGGACGGCGGGCCGAATCCCTATTTCGACACCCAGCTGGAGCATGACCGCTACGACGAATTCTGGAAGTCGCGCGCCATCGCGCCTCATCTGAAGAACATCCGTGCCGCCGTGCTGACGGTCGGTGGCTGGTTCGATGCCGAGGACCTGGCCGGCCCCTTCAACACCTTCCGCGCCATTGCGAAGCAGAGCCCGACCACCGACAACCGCCTCGTCATCGGCCCCTGGGTGCATGGCGGCTGGGTGGGTGCGCCGGGGCGGCAGCTTGGTCGCGTGCAGTTCCAGCAGCCGACGGCCGAGCAGTTCCAGAAGGACGTGCTTTTCCCCTTCTTCGAGCAGCATCTGCGGGAGGTGACACCCAAGGCGCCGATTGCCAAGGCCACCGTCTTCGAGACCGGCACCAACGTCTGGCGCCGCTACGACACCTGGCCGCCCCAGCAGGCCCAGTCGCGCACCCTTTACTTCGCGCCGGGCGGCAAGCTCAGCTTCACGCCGCCGCAGGTCGGCCAGCCGGAGTTCGACAGCTGGATCAGCGATCCCAACAAGCCCGTGCCCTTTGTCGGCTACGCAACGCTGGACGTGCCGCAGGAATACATGGTCAGCGACCAGCGCTTCGCTGCCACGCGGCCCGATGTGCTGACCTACCGCAGCGAGGTGCTGGAGGAGGACGTGACGGTCGTCGGCCCCATCGTCGCGCGGCTGTTCGCATCGACCTCGGGCACGGATGCCGACTGGGTGGTCAAGCTCATCGATGTCTACCCACCCGAGCTGGAAGAAGAGGGCGGCAAGAAGCGCAAGTCGCGCAGCGAGGATGTCGAGCCGCCGGAGTCGCCCATCGGGGGTTATCAGCAACTGGTGCGCGGCGACCCGCTGCGCGGCCGCTTCCGCAACGGCTTCGAAACCCCCCAAGCCATGGTGCCGGGCAAGGTTGAAGAGCTGCGTGTCGAGCTGCAGGACATCAACCACAGCTTCCGCCGCGGCCACCGCATCATGGTGCAGGTACAGGGCAGCTGGTTTCCCCTCGTCGACCGCAACCCGCAGACCTTCGTGCCCATCCGCAGCGCCCGGCCGGAGGACTTCCAGGCCGCGACGCAGAGGCTCTACCGCTGGCAGGGCCAGGCCTCGGGCCTGGAGTTGAAGCTGCTGTCGCCACGCTAGGCGCGCAGGACTATCCTGCGCCGATCGCCGCCCAGGGTCAGGCCCAGATGTTTTGCCGACTGCTTGCGCTGATGCTGTTCGCGCCGCTGCTGGCCCAGGCTGCCTGCACGCGGCCGCTGCGCGTGCCCTTCGAGGACTGGCGGCCCTATTCCTTCATGGCCGACGGCCGCCACACCGGCCTGGAGACCGAGTTGCTGGCCGCCGTGGCCAAGCAGGCCGGCTGCATCGTCGCCTATGTGCGCGAGGTGCCGCGCAACCGCCGCCTGCCGCTGCTGCTGGCCGGCGAGCTGGACCTGCTGATTGCCGCCACCCCGGTGCCCGACCCCGGCGCCTGGTACACGCGACCCTACCGCGATGAGGTGCTGGGCGTCTTCATGCGCGCCGACGAGGCCCGCACGGACGTGCGCTCGCTGGACGAGCTGCTGCGCGCCGGCCTGCGCCTGGTGACGCACCGGGGGCCGGCCAGCGTGCCCATCGTCAACGAGTTCAAGGCCCGCGGGCTGCTGACCTGGTTCGAGGAATACGCCCGCGGCGTGCAACTGATGCAGTTGCACCGCGGCGATGTGTTGCTGGGTGACAGCGTCGCCATCGCCTTTGCCGCTCGCTCGGCGGACGTGCCCCTGATGGAGCTGCCCATCACGCTGCTGCGCGATCCGGTGACCTACAAGCTCAGCCGCAAGTCCATGACCGAGGCCGACCTGCGCGCCTTCAACCGCGCCATCCAGCACCTGGAGGCCAATGGCGAGCTGCAGCGCATCCGCGCCCGCTGGCTGGGCGCGCCACCGATCAAACGCTAGCGCTTCAATCGGCGCGACATGGCCCCCGTCACGCGTCTGACCAGCCAGCGCGGCGAGCTGCGCCCGGCCAGCGTGGCGGCCAGATTGAGCCTGCCGGGCACGCGGATGACCTCGCCAGCCATGCAGGCCTCGAAGCCCTCATCGGCGACATCCTCGGCCGTGCCGATGATGAAGCCGGGCAGGGTCTCCAGCTCGCTGCTGCCCGCCTGGGCCTTGTCCAGCATGGACGTGGCCGTGATGCCGGGGCACAGCGCCGTGATGGTCACGCCGCTGCCTTTCAGCTCCTCGGACAGCGACTCGGTCAGCGACAGCACATAGGCCTTGGTCGCTGCATAGGTGGCCAGCATGGGAATGGGCTGGAAGGCCGCGATGGACGCGACGTTCAGCACCCGGCCCGCGCCGCGCGCCTGCATGGGCGGCAGGAAGTGGGCGAGCATCTCGCTCAGCGACGTCACGTTAAGGTCGATCAGTTCGCGGTGGCGGCTGGCGCGCATGGCCGTGAACTCGCCGTGCTCCAGCACGCCGGCGTTGTTGACCAGGACATCGATGTGCCGCCTGCTGCGCTTCATCGCGGCGGCCAGCTTCTCGGCCGCGCCGGGCTGGGTCAGGTCCGCGGGATGGACCTTGGCCTGGATGCCGTAGGCCTGCGCCAGCTCGACGGCCAGCGCCTTCAGCTTGTCCGCGCTGCGGGCGACGAGGACGAGGTTGAAGCCCGCACCGGCGAAGCGCCGGGCCAGGGCTTCACCGATGCCCGACGACGCGCCCGTGATGAGGGCGGTCTCAGCCATGCTTCGGAACGACAAGGATCTTGCCGTCGCGCTCGCCGGTCGCGGCCGCGGCAATCGCTTCCTTGATCTGCTCGACCGGATAGGTGGCGTGGATGCGCGCCTTCAGCTGGCCGGTCGCTATGAGCTTGGTCAGCTCGCCGTACAGCGCCATCTGGGCTTCGCGCGATGCCACCTTGAACCACTTGGCCAGCCAGAAGCCGCGCAGCGTCAGGTCGTTGAAGACGAAGGACTGCGGCGACACCACGCAGGGCTCGCCGCTCATCAGCCCGTAGTTGACGACGGTACCGCCCTCGGCGACACACATGGCCAGCCGGTTGGTGGCCTTGCCGCCGACGGCGTCTATCCCCAAGCGGACCGGCGCGCCGGAGACGGCGTCCTTGACGCGCTTGGCGAGGTCATCGCCATCCACCAGCACGATATCGCCGCCATCGGCCTTGACGACCGCCGCAGCGCCCTCGCGCCGCACGATGTTGACGGTGCGCAGTCCGCGCAGCTTGGCGAGCTGGGTCAGGTAGCCGCCCACGCCCGAGTTGGCGACATTCTGGATGACCCAGTCGCCCGGCTGCAGGTCGACGAATTCCGACAGCATCAGAGACGCCGTCGCCGGGTTGACGGTCAGCATGGACAGTTGCTGGGCATCGGCGCCAGGCGGCAGCGGCACAAGGCGCTTGGCGTCGGCGATGAGATGGCTGGCCCAGGTGCCGCTACCGGCCGGCAGCAGCACGGTCTGGCCTTCCTTCAGGTGGCTCACGCCTTCGCCAACGGCCACGATGCGGCCCACGCCCTCGCTGCCGCCCACGGCCGGCAGCGGCGGCAGGATGCCGTAACCACCGGTCAGCATCAGCACGTCGGACGGGTTGATGGGCGCCGCCAGCACGGCCACGACCGCCTGGCCCGCGCCAGGCGCCGGCACGTCGAACGGCACGGCGCCGATGACGTCCTGCGGCACCGGGCCGCGTTGTTCGTAGAGCGACTTGATGCCCTGGATCGCCATGCTGGTCTCCTGTTTTGAATGGAACGGGCGATTCTGAGCCGCCCGGGGCCGAATGGCCATCGCGGACGCGACAGATCTCAGCCCGGCCAGCCCGGTCCTGCCGGCGCGTGCAGCTGCAGCGCCGCGCCCGTGATGGGATGGCTCAGCTTCAGCTCGCGCGCATGCAGCCACAGCCGCTGCTGGCCGAGGTGGGCCGCCACGGCGCGGTTCAGCGGCCCCTTGCCGTGGGTCGCGTCGCCCAGGATGGGATGGGCGATGTGCTTGAGATGGCGGCGGATCTGGTGGCGGCGGCCTTGCAGCGGTTCGGCTTCGAGCAGGGCGACGCGGGTGGTCGCGAAGCGCGGGTCGGTGGCGAGTGGCCATTCGAGGCGCTCGAGAACTCGCCAGCGGGTCTGCGCCTCCAGCATGGGCTGCCCCGCCGAGGGCAGCTCGGGGTCGCGGGCGAGAGGGTGGTCGATCAGGCCTGCGTCGGCCTGCGGCCAGCCGCGCACCAGGGCCAGCTAGCGCTTGTCCATCCGGCCCTGCTCGAACATGGCGCCGAGCAGCGATGCCACCTCTGACGACAGCGCAAACAGCAGCACCCCCGAGGTGCCGCGGTCCAGCCGGTGCACGGGCCAGACCGTCTGGCCGAGCTGGTCGCGCAGCAATTGCAGCGCCGCCTCGTCCTCACCGGCCGCGAGCTGGGTGCGATGCACCAGCAGGCCGGGCGGCTTGTCGATGGCGACGAGGTGTTCGTCCCGATAAAGCAGGTCGAGGGGCAAAGGTGAAAGTGGAGTGTGTTGGAGGCCGAATAATGCCGCCACGCCGTTTTGCCTCAACATTTTTCAGCTGGGCATGATGCTTCGACGAACATTCCTCAGTCTTGCGGCCACCGGCTTCTTTCTGTGCGGCTGTGGCACTCGCCGTAGGCACGAGAGTGACGTGTTTGCCGCCTACCTCAGGGGGCTTGCCGGCCTCCAACCCTTTCCTGAACATCTTCCTTTGTGGGATCAGCCATTCGTCGTCGATGAGCCTGCCAGGCGGTCGATTCGTTTGGTTGTCGAATCACGTACCAGGCGAATATCACTGCACGATTGGAAACACGTTGAAGGTGTCAGGAAGACCTTGCCGGGCGTTCAACGATCAGCCGCAACAGACCTCATATTGCGTGAAGCATCGGCTGGGACGGTGGCGTTTTCAGCAGCGTCGTTGCCGCCGGATATGGAGCTGGACCTTGTCTCGCCCATCGCTTTGCAAAAGATATTCAGCGAGGCTGACAACGGGGATGATCGTTGGATGGCGTTCTATCAACGCTATCCCCGAACTTTGGGCATCGCTGCCTTTTCCCCGGTAGGTTTCAGTGCGGATGGCGACCAAGCAGTCTTTGCGTTCGAGATGGGCTGCGGCTCGCTGTGCGGTGCTGGGCATGGCGTCCTGATGCGTAGGGGCGCCACGGACTGGGCGATCGAAGATCACCGCCTGCTCTGGGTCAGCTGATATTCAGGGCTTGAGATCGCCGTCCAAGTAGAGCCATTCGCCGTTCTCGCGCGCGAAGCGGCTGACTTCGTGAAGGCGATGAGCGCGCCCACCGAGCTTGCTGCGTGCGACGAACTCCACCGTGCCGTGGTCGGCGTCCTGCAGGGCCGAGCGCTTCACGTCGAGGCCCAGCCACTTCAGACCCGGTTCGGGCGCCTCGAGTTCATTTGGGCGGGTGCTGGCGTGCCAGCTCGCGAGCAGATAGCTGCGCAGGTCCAGCACGAAGGCGGCGTAGCGCGAGCGCATCAGGGCTTCGGGCGTTGGGGCGAGCAGCTGGCCAGTCGCGGCGTGCTCGGCGTGCCAGCGGCCGCAGCAGGCGGTGTACGGCAGGGCGCTGCCGCAAGGGCAGGGAGACGGGGCGTTCATAAGCCCCGCATGATGCGTCAATGCTCTTCAGTCCAACGGCTCAGCTGCTGCAGAAGGTCGGCCGCCCGCGCATCGGTGGGCCTCAGCGACTGTGCCGTGGTGACGGCACTCAGCACTTCTGCCTCCAGTGGGGTTGAGCGGCCATGGCGCTGCAGACAGGTCATGGCCACCGCAGCAAAGTTCAGCAGCACGCGGGCGTTGCGGGGCATGGACGTCTTGGCGCCACGCAGGCTTTCCAGTGCGGCCTGGTGATCGCCGTCGGCCATCAGCTGCATGCCATCCTTCATTGCGTTGGTGGCCTCGCGGCGCGCGGCGGCCACCAGCTCACCGCACAGGGACCGCCTGCCCAGGCTGTCGAAGGCCCGCTGGGCGCGCTGGATGAGGCGGGTGTCGTCGTAGTTGTTGCGGGTGACGTGTTCCAGCAGCCGCAATGCTTCTCCCACCTGATTGGCGGCGATCAGCGTCTCGGCGGTTCGCATGGCGGCCTCGGCGGCGCCGGGCGAGCTGCCGTCGGCGCTCAGGTCCACCAGCTCGCCGGCGAGTCGGGTGGCCTGCGCATGCTGGCCGAGGGCCTGCAGCGCGCGCACGGTCTCGGCCTTGGCCAGCAGCTGGGCCTCAGGACTGGTGTAGCGCTGGGCCATGGTGGCCAGCAGCTTCTGCGCGTCGACTGGCTGACCGGCCTCGGTGTGCATGCGGGCCATGCCGAGGAAAGGGTCGAGGCTTTCCACCGCACTGTGCTCGGTGAGCCTGATGGCGCGCGCGAAAGCCTGGGAGGCCAGGTCGTGCTTGCCCAGCGCCAGCGCCGCCACACCCAGTGCCGACTGGCGGTGTGCCGCGTGGGGCGACAGCTGAACGGCGCGCTCCAGCACATTGAACTGCTGCTCGCTCTCGCCCTGCGCAGACAGCACTTCGGCAAGCTCGTCGTAGGCCTCCAGGTATTGCGGGTGCGCCTGCACCGCGTTCTCCAGCAAGGCGCGCGCGGCGTCCAGGTCGTTGGCGTGCAGATGCACCTGGGCCAGCCCGAGCTTGGCCCAAGGGATGGGGCCGCGCTGCAGCACGCCCTCGTAGACGGCCTGAGCCTTGGCCCAGTCGCCCAGCTTCTGGTGAAGCTGGGCCTGCAGGCGCAACACCTCCGTCGCACTCCTGGTGCCGGCGGCCAGTTGTTCGTCGCAGAGTTTCAGCGCGCCCCGCCAGTCCTGCGCCTTCATCGCGGCGGCAATGCCCGCCAGCGCCGCCTTGCGCTCCACCAGCTTGAGCAGCCGGGCATGCAGCATGCTTTCGGTGATGGGCTTGAGCAGGTAGTCGTCGGGCGCGTTCTCGGCCGCGGCCGAGACCATGAAGCTGGTCTTCTCGGCGGAAATCATCAGCCAGACCGTCGCCGGTCCGATCCACTGCTTGAGGCGGGCCTCCTCCAGCAATTGCTGGCCGTTCTTGCCGGCGCCGAGGTTGTAGTCGCACATGACCACGCCATAGGGCTTGGCGGCGAGCATGGCGGTGGCTTCGCGGCCGTCGCGGGCGGTGTCCACGCGCTGGGCGCCGCAGCGCAGCAGCAGGCCCTTGAGCACGCCGCGCATGGCCTCGAAATCCTCGACCAGCAGGAAGTCGAGGGCTTGCAGCGGGTTGTCGGGAAAGAGGCTCTTCATGGCAGCTCGACGATGAAGCTGCCGCCGCGCGGCTCGCCGCCCGCGGCGCCCCCATTCGTGAGCCGCGTGCTGCCGGCCCGCTCGCCGCGCTTGTGCAGGGCCGCGGCGAGGCGCGCGAAGTACAGCCCCAGGCCGGTGCTGCTGGTGCGCATGTCGATGCCCTGCCGCGACGGGAAGCCCTGCTCCAGCATGAAGGCGGGGAAACCGGGGCCGTCGTCGGCGACTTCGATCTCCAGCCGGCCGGCGCGGGTGCGCACCGACAGCCACACCGTCGTGCCGGCATAGCGAACGGCGTTGAACAGCGACTGCATGACCACGCTGCCGATCAGGTCGCGGTCGAAGACCCAGTCCGCCACGCCGGCCTCGGTGTCGCACCGCAGGTTCAGGCCCTTGAGGTGGGCGAGCGGCCGCACGCGGTCGAGCAGTTCGGTGGTGAGCTCGTCCAGGTCCACCTCCGCCGGCTCGAAGGGGTACATGCCTTCCTCGATCTTGAAGATGGCCATCAGCTGCACGAGGTTGCCGTTGACGCGCTGCGTCTCGTACAGCGCCTGGGCCGTGGACAGCGCGGCCGCGGAGGGCGGTCCGGCGTCCGTGCGGGCCATCTGCTGCAGCGCGTCCTCCAGGTAGGCCGCGATCACGCTGACCGAATTCTTCATGTCGTGGGCCGCAGCGGCCACGAAGGTGGAGATGTCCATCGCGCTCGCCTTTGCTTGCGACAGGGGTCGCCCTGCGGGGCAGGAGACGTGCCTGCCGCTGGAGCCGGCTCCAGTACCGTCAAACTCTAGCTGGCCTGAAGATCCAACTCCCAGGTTTCGTTGACGACATCAATGCCGAAGCCATGGCCGGCCTCGCTGCGAACGAGCTGGTAGCCCTCGGCCGCATAGATGGCGCGGGCGGAGAGCAGCTCGCTTTGCGTCCACAGCACGATGCGCTGGTAGCCGGCCGCGCGCGCGAAATCGCTGCACTGGCGCACCAGGCGCTTGCCCAGGCCCAGGCCGCGGGCGTGCGGCTCCAGCAGCAGCAGGCGCAGCTTGGCGACGCCCGGGCGTGGCTGGCCGGTCTTGTCGTCCCGGGCCTGGACCAGCATCACGCTGCCCAGGCGTTCGGGGCCGCGTGCGGCGATCCAGCAGGCCTCGCGCTCGGGCTGGAAGCGGTCGCAGAAGTCGGCGCAGATGCGGGCGACGAGGGCCTCGAAGTGGATGTCCAGCCCGTATTCAGCGGCATAGCTGGCGCCATGGCGCTCGACGATCCAGCCCAGGTCGCCGGGCTGGGGGGCGCGCAATTCCACAGGTGCCGCGGCATCGGGCTCCAGCATGGCCTGGATGCGTGACATCGAGCCCAGCAGCTGTTGGCGCTGCGGCGCGGACAGCGGCGCCAGCATGGCCTCGGCCTTGGCTGTGCCGGCGCGGTCGAGTGGCACGAAGGCGCGCTTGCCGGCAGCGCTGAGCTTGAGCAGAGTCTGGCGGCCGTCCTTGGGGTGGGCCTGTTCGGTCAACAGGCCGCGGTTCTTCAGGCCGCGCAGCAGGCGGCTCATGTAGCCGGCGTCGAGTTGCAGTCCCTTGCTCAGCGCCGACGCGCTGACCGGCGCGTGATGGGCCAGCTCCCACATCACGCGGGCCTCGGGCAGGGTGAAATCGCTGTCGGCCATCTTCGGCGACAGCACGCCGATGCGGCGCGTGTAGAAGCGGTTGAAGGCGCGGACGTCCAGGGCCTGGTCAGGAGTGTTCATGCCCTGCATCATGCCCAATTGATTGCTTTTGGCAAGTAGTTGGGCGACGAGGGCTCATGGCCCCTGGCGCTTGAGCAGCAGGGCTACGCGGATGGGAATGCCGGCGACGCCGTCCTGGTAAAGCACGGCGAGGTATTCGCCGGTGGGGCCGGAGAAGGCGCCCGAGGCGCGGTTGAAGTCGCTGATGACCTGGCCGGTGACGCGCACATCCACGTTGCCGAAGCCCTGAGCCGCGGTGACGGCGGTGCCGAAGGGCATGCCGGCGAAGCGGCCGGCGACGCTGAAGCGCGCGGTGCCGTAGAAAGGACTGGTGGTGCCGATGGGGGACTGGTCGAAATAGACCGTCACGCTGGCCGAGTCGAGCACGCCAGGTGGCAGTTGCGCCTCACCGCTGCCGCGTTCAGCCGTGACGGCCGTGGCGGCCACCAACTGGTAGACGGCGCTGCCACTGGTGGGCGGTGTCGCGCCGGGCCGGACCACGGCATAGGGCTGGGACCGCGTCACCTGCGTGCCGGCGGCCGCGTTGCCCGTGCTGAAGGTGATGCGGCCGATGCTGGCGTCGGCATTGCCGGCCAGGTCATAGGCCGGGCCGGCAAACTGCCACACGTCCGCACTGGTCAGTTCGCCCGCGGTGCCGAAGGTCACGACGTTCTTGGGCACGCCCATGTACAGGTGCTCGTCGCCCTGGTCGAGGAAGACGAAATAGCTGCCTGCTGCCGGCTTGGGGCTGATGCCCGCACCGGGCGCGCCCGGCTGGACGCAGCCCTGCGCATCGGGTGCGGTGTCCGGCCCGACGAAGGCGAGGGCGGCGCTGTAGATGCTGCCGCCAGCGGTGCGGACCTTCAGCAGCGCGGCCGCCTTGCGCGCACCGGCGCCGGCAGGCCGCGTCGTCAAGGTCGCGGTAGCACCCGCGGGGAACAGAGCCGAGACCGGCACGCTGAGGTAGACCTCATTTTCGGCTGCCATCTGCAGGCCGGCCAGTTCCGGGTGAGCCAGCCCACCGATCGACTGCAGCCGCACGACTTCGCCGGCGGCGGTCTGGAGGCCGATGTCGACGCCGGTCTGCACATAGCCGAGATACAGGGCCGCCAGGGCCGAGTCGGGCGTCAGCGTCAAGGCCGGCCCGGTGTCGCCCGTGCTCAGCGGCGTGAAGAGCACCTGGGTGCTGCCTGCCAGGGTGAGCTTGCGCAGGCCGCAGGCAGGAATCTGCGATGTGGCGCGGGCCGCCGCGTAGCTCCAGCCGTCAGTCGACAGGATGTCGGGCGTCGTCACCGTCGAGGTGCCGCTGGGCGACGTCACCATCCGCACGCCCCCGTTCCAGCGGCCGATGCCGACATCGCCGTCGGCGAAGACCTCGGCGACGCTGGCGGAGTACAGCTCGCTACGCCGCGTGCTGGCGTTGCCTTCGCCATAGGCAACCAGCGCACCTCTGAGGTTGAAATGCGTGCGGCCTTCGGGCTCGCCGACCAGGCGGAACTGGTCGTCGGGCATGGCGGCCTGACCCGTGCCGCTGGAGACGCCCTTGGGCAGGGCCTGCTGCACGGTAGCCGGTATCGCGATGATGTCGTAGCCGTAGAGGATGCGGCCCTTGGTCTGCAGCTTGTCGTCAGCCGTCAGGCTGGTCACGTCCACGAAGTCCACGGTACCGCCGACATAGGCCGGAAAGAGCCGGTCGTCCTCGGGGTCGACGTTGATGAGTCGGTGCAGCGCATCGAGGGCCGCGGCCATCGTCAGCGGCGCCTGTGCCGTCTCGAGCCGGTGCCAGAAGCCGACGAAGGAGCCGTTGAGGATGGCGTGGCCGATGTCGCTGGCCTTGGGCGCCGTGGCACCGGGCGGCTGCGTCAGGTCGACGCGGACGAAGTCGGTCATGCTGTCCACGCCCAGCGATTGGGCTGCGTCGCTGTTGGCCCTGCGCACGCCGGCGGGTGTCCAGTCCGGCGTCTTGGCCTTCTCGATGCCGCGCGTCACGGTCTCGGTATAGGGCGTGGCATTGATGCGCCGCGCCGCGCCCGCCCAGACGTCCGCGGCGCGCAGTTTGGCGTCGAGCGTGGCGCTGGCCTTGCGGATGGGATCGGTCCAGGTGCCGCCCGTCGCCGACACTATCAGCACGGTGTCGGCCGCGGGCGAGGCGTGGAAAGCGTACTCGCCGTCGTTCCCGGTGCGAACCTGCTCCAGCAGCGTCGTGCGGCCCTGGCTGTCCACGCTGAACAACTGCACGTCGGCGCCCGCCACCGGTCCAGGCAGGATGCTGCCGGTGATCGTCGTCGGCGCCGGTGGCGGCGTGGGGGGCGAACCGCCTCCACTGCTGCCGCCGCCGCCGCCACAGGCGTTCAACAGGAGTGCCAGCGCTGCGCCGGCCAGCCATGCGATCGATCTCATCGTTATTGCTCCCTGCGTGTCGCGGGCCCTCGGGCGCCCGGCGACGAGTTTAGGGCGCCTGGCCGATCGCGTTACGCTGATGGCTGATCAGCAATCGGGGGGCATGAATTGGGCATCGTGGTGTATTGGCTGGAAGGCGAAGGCGAGGAAGCGGCACCCGTCTGCGAGCTCTTCAGCAGCAAGGAGCTGACACAGGCCCTGGCCCGGGCCGAGGACAGGCGCCGTGCGGGGCATCGCCACGTCAGCATCTCCACCGAGCTGGACGAGAGCGTGGGGCGGCCCGGCGTCTCGGCCGTGGAGGGCGGCAGGACGCCGGACGGCGAGGCCTATGAGTGGTCCAAGGCCGGGCGCGCCGGCAAGGTGCGCAAGGGCCGTTGAGGCCCTGGCGTCAAAACTTGTAGCCGAAGCCGACCGTGAGGAGGTTGTCGGTCTTCTTGGTGCCCACCGGCACGCGGCTGGCGTAGCGGCTGGACAGGCCGGTATTGAGCGTCCAGCCGCCCAGGATCTGCGTGGCCAGCCCGGCGTCGAAGGTGGCGCGGTTGCCGAGGTCGCCGCCGCCGGGGTAGTAGACGAGGCGCTGCTTCAGCGTCGTCGTCTCGCTGACCTTGTGGCTGGACTCTTCGCCGAACAGCACTTGCGCGCCCCTGGCCGTGCTGCCGTCGGTGAGGCGGGCGGTGGTGTAGCCGACACCGCTGAAGATGTCCCAGTTGGTGGCATCGTCCTTGATCAGGTGGTAGCCGAGACCGCCGTTGAGGTTGTAGCGGTCGCGAACGCCGCCGGCCTTGTTGGTCTCGCCTTCCGCACCCGCGAAGGAGAACCATTTCGGGCCGAGGTTGAAGTCGTAGCGGCCGCCCAGGCGCAGCAGGTCGGCCGTGGTGGTGTCGACGCCTTCGACCTTGTTGCGGCCGTAGTTGGCGATGCCGAAGAGGCTGAACTTGTCTTCGGCCGTGGCGACGCTGGCGTCGGCGTTGGCGGCCAGCGTGCGGCTGCTGTTGTTGCCGCTGGCGAAGGCGCCGGAAACGCTGAGGCCGCCGTGCCATTTGCCGTCGGGCGTGTCCTGGGCTTGGGTGGCTTGCGAAGCAAGGGTGAGGGCAACGGCGCCCAGGGCGAGAGTGAGACGAGGCATTCGGAAAAGGGGGTCTTGCGGGAAAACCAGAAGTATCGCCAACGAAGCCGGACGAACCGGCTGCCGCCGGCCGGGTCTGTAAGAGGGGGTTCTCTAAAATGCCGGGATGACTTCCTTCCCTGTCGACGCCGCCGTCGACTCTGCTGCCAGCCCTCTGCTGCGCAACCTCAACCCCGAGCAACTGGCCGCCGTCACCGCCGCTTCGGAACCCGCCCTCATCCTCGCCGGCGCCGGCTCGGGCAAGACCCGCGTGCTGACGACGCGCATCGCCTGGCTGCTGAACACCGGCCAGGTCAGCCCCGGCGGCGTGATGGCGGTGACCTTCACGAACAAGGCCGCCAAGGAGATGCTGGCGCGCCTGTCCACCATGCTGCCCTTCAATGTGCGCGGCATGTGGATAGGCACCTTCCACGGCCTTTGCAACCGCTTCCTGCGTGCGCACTGGAAGCTGGCGCATCTGCCGCAAGCCTTCCAGATCCTGGACGCCAGCGACACGACCTCGGCCGTCAAGCGCGTCATCAAGGCCATGAACCTCGATGAAGAGCGCTTTGTCCCCAAGCAGGTCGGCTGGTTCATCGCCGGCTGCAAGGAAGACGGCCTGCGCCCGGGCGACGTGGAGCAGCGCGACGAGCAGACGCGCAAGCTCGTCGAGATCTATGCCAACTACGAGGATCAGTGCCAACGCGAAGGCGTCGTCGACTTCGCCGAGCTGATGCTGCGCAGCTATGAGCTGCTGCGCGACAACCAGGCCGTGCGCGAGCATTACCAGCGTCGCTTCCGTCACATCCTGGTGGACGAGTTTCAGGACACCAACAAGCTGCAATACGCCTGGCTGAAGATGTTTGCGCCGCCGGGGCGGGATGATGGGCAGAGCGTGCTCGCCGTCGGCGACGACGACCAGAGCATCTATGCCTTCCGCGGCGCGCGGGTCGGCAACATGGCCGACTTCGAGCGCGAGTACCGCGTCAAGAAGGTCATCAAGCTGGAGCAGAACTACCGCAGCTTCGGCCACATCCTGGACGCGGCCAACGAGCTGATCAGCCGCAACACCCAGCGCCTGGGCAAGACGCTGCGCACCGATGCCGGCCCGGGCGAGCCCATCCGTGTGCAGGAGGCGCCGAGCGACTTTGCCGAGGCGCAATGGGTCATCGAGGAGATCCAGAGCCTGCACCGCGGCGGCCTGGACCGGCAGGAGATTGCCATCCTCTACCGCAGCAATGCGCAGTCGCGCGTCATCGAATCGGCGCTGTTCAACTCGGGCATCCCTTACCGCGTCTACGGCGGCCTGCGCTTCTTCGAGCGCGCCGAGGTCAAGCATGCGCTGGCCTATCTGCGCCTGCTGGAGAACGCCAACGACGACACCAGCTTTCTGCGCGTCGTCAACTTCCCGACCCGTGGCATCGGCGCCAAGACGCTGGAGAACCTGCAGGACGCCGCCAAGGCTTCGGGCCGCAGCCTCTACCAGAGCGTGGGCGCCATCACCGGCAAGGGCGGCGCCAACCTGGTGGCCTTCACCAACCTGATCGACTCGACGCGCAACCTGACCCAGGGCATGACGCTGCGCGAGATCATCGAGCAGGTGCTGGAGACCTCGGGCCTGCTGGACTTCTACCGCACCGACAAGGACGGTGCCGAGCGGCTGGAGAACCTGGACGAACTGATCAACGCGGCCGAGGCCTTCGTCATGCAGGAGGGCTTCGGCAAGAACGCCGTGGGCCTGCCCGTCGACGAGGTCGCTGAGGCCGGCACGCCGGGCGCGGTGCCGGACGCCGAGACCGGCGAGATCATGTCGCCGCTGGTGGCCTTCCTGACGCATGCCTCGCTGGAAGCCGGCGACAACCAGGCCCAGGCCGGCCAGGACGCCGTGCAGCTGATGACGGTGCATTCGGCCAAGGGCCTGGAGTTCGACGCCGTCTTCATCACCGGCTTGGAAGAGGGCCTGTTCCCGCACGAGAACTCCATGTCCGACCACGACGGGCTGGAGGAGGAGCGCCGCCTGATGTACGTGGCCATCACGCGGGCGCGCAAGAAGCTGTCACTCAGCTTCTGCCAGACCCGCATGCTGCACGGACAGACCCGTTATCACATCAAGAGCCGCTTCTTCGATGAGCTGCCCGAGGAGGCCTTGAAGTGGCTGACGCCGCGCAACCAGGGCTTCGGCTCGGGTTTTGCACGCGAGTACCAGCAGGCCTGGCAGCGCGGCAGCGGTCTCAAGGGCATGGTGGGTGCGGGCAATGTGCAGAAGGCGGCCTGGGTCGAGCCGCCGGTGCCTGCCAGCATGAAGCAGAAGGTGTCGGAAGAGCATGGCGGCCTGCGCGTCGGCAAGGGCGTCTTCCACAACAAGTTCGGCGAAGGCGTGCTGCTGACGCTGGAAGGCACGGGCGCGGATGCGCGGGCTCAGGTCAACTTCGGCAGGCATGGCACCAAGTGGCTCGCCTTGTCGGTGGCGAAGCTGACGCCAATCGATTGAGAGTCAGCGGCCCACGATGACGACGTGGGCCTGGATGCGCGTGTCGATGGCACCGGCGCCGAAGCGATCGGCAAAGGCGCGGGCGACGAGGCCCGTCATCTCGGGCAGACGGCCCGGTGCGCGGGCCTCGATCTCGGTGCGCAGCGGCGTGCCCTGGCAATAGCCCAGGGCTGCGGGCGACGGCGAATCCGCCTTGGCGCGCAGCGGCAGGGTGACGATGTCGGCCTCGCGCTCAAAGCCGCCGGCCACCAGGTCGGCGCGCAGCACGTGGATGTCGTGATAGCCGTGCGGCGTGCGGGCCATGAAGCGCGGCGGGTCGTCCGGGAAGGCCTGGGCCAGCGCGTCGGTGGCGGTCTTGGCCAGCTCGTTGCTGTCGAGGTGGTCCCAGACGTTGAACAGGAAATGACCGCCCGGCTTCAGCACACGGCGGATCTCGGCAAAGGCCCGGCCCTTGTCAGGGAAGAACATGGCGCCGAATTGGCAGGTCACGAGGTCGAAGCTTTCGTCCTCGAAGGGCAGGTCCATGGCGTCGGCCAGCCGCCATTCGACGGGGCGTTCGGTGCCCAGCGTGGCGGCCATGTCGATCATGGTCGCGTTCAGGTCGCTGGCGACGATGCCGACATCCTGGGGCAGCTCGGCCACCAAGCGACGCGTCAGCACACCGGTCCCGGCGGCGATCTCCAGCACCTGGGTGGGCTGCAGGGCGGCCACACGGGCCGCCAGATCGAGCGCATAGGGCTCGAAGATCAGCGGCACCATGTAGCGCTCGTAGAGCTCGGGGATGGAGCCGGTGAAGCCACGGTCGGTGAGGTTCATGGGCCGATTCTGAGCCGGTGCTAGGCTCGCCGCCGCAGTCTTCGCATTTCCTTGCAATTGGCCATGACCGAATACCGCCCTTCACATGCCGAGCTGAACGCCTTCCTGCTGGCCGAATTTCCGCAGAACCGCTGCATCCTGGAGGAAGTGGATGAGACCGACGGCAGCGTCGTCGTCGCCCACCCAGTCGGCGAGCGCGAGCTGCGCCCGGGCGGCACGGTGTCGGGCCCGGTCATGATGACGCTGGCCGATGTGGCCCTGTATCTCGCCATCCTGGCGCGCATCGGCATCGTGCCGCTGGCGGTGACGACGAATCTCTCGATCAACTTTCTGCGCAAGCCGCGCGCGGACCGGCGCATCGTGGCGCGCTGCCGGTTGATGAAGCTGGGCAAGACGCTGGCGGTGGGCGAGGTGTGGATCTTCTCGGAGGGCGAGGAGGAGCCGGTGGCGCATGCGACCGGCACCTATGCGATTCCGCGGGAGCGCTGAGGACGGCCCGAAGCGCCGCACGGCACGGCAATTGCCCCGTATTCCGAATGCGCGCGAAGTCCGTGCGCCGAAAGGAAATGCCATGCAGGTACAGATCGAGACCGACAACCATGTCGAGGGCCACGAGAAGCTGATCCAGCATGTCGAGGGCGTGATTCGCGACGCCGTCGGCCACTACCAGGGCCAGGTAACGCATGTGGAGGCTCACCTGGGCGACATGAACAGCGGCGAGAAATCGGGGCCCGACGACATGCGCTGCCTGCTGGAGGCGCGCGTGGCGGGGCTGAAGAACGTCGCGGTCAAGCACCAGGCCGAAAGCCTGCACCAGGCGATCGAGGGGGCGGCCGACAAGTTGACGCGGGCGCTCGACTCGGCGCTGGGCAAGCAGCAGGATCGCGAGCGCCGCCATGCGGGCACCGGCGAGCTGAGTGCCGACGCGGCTCGTGAAGTCGACGACGAGACGACGCCATGAAAAAGGGCTGCTCGCGCAGCCCTTGTGTGAAACGCTGCGCGTGACGAGTCGTCAGACCGGCTTCTTGACCAGGTTGATGCTGGTGATGGCACCTGTCAGATAGCCGACCTGGGCACCGAAGCGGTTGTTGTAGTTGGCGCGCACCAGCGGGTCCAGCGTGGCTTGCACCTTGCCGTGCAGGCTGGCGACCCAGTCGCCGGGATGCTGGAAGTTGGCGGTGATGTAGGTCCAGCCGTTGATGTCGTCGGTGACACCCAGGCCGGTCGCCTCGGCCCCCGAGGGCATGGAGACGATGCGGCTCAGCACCTTGGTGTCGATGTTGTAGGCCCAGACGAAGTTGTTGACGTGATAGCTGCTGTCCTCGCCGATGAAGAGGGTGCGCAGCTTCTCCGAGAACTTCAGGTTGTCCGGCGCACCGATCTTGTCGGGGTTGGCCAGGTTGCCCAGGGCGTCGGCCGTGGCCAGGTCTTCGCCCACCAGCAGGGTCTTGGTCAGCGAAGGCACCCAGTCGCTGTTGATGGCCGAGCCCGTCGTGTCCTTCTGGCCCGTGCTCAGCGTGTGGGCCAGCACGCCACCGGCGTTCAGGGCCTTGTCGATGCCGATGTTGTAGTCGGCGTTGTAAGCGGCGTTGCCCTTGACCATGGAGCTCTGCATGTTCTGCAGGGCCGAGTAGGCGACCTTGTCCTTGATGTTGACGGTCGTGCCCTCCATCTTGGTGAAGGCCATGGAGCCGCCCTTCAGCGCGGCGTAGCGATGCGTCTCCAGGAAGGCCGCGGCCTTGTCCATGCCGGCTCTGACGCGCACCCACTGCACCTTGCCGCTGAGCCAGATCTTGGTGAACGTGGCATCGGACGGGTCGGTGCTCGCCACGTCCATGATGTCGGCCGGTTTCAGCGTGTCGGCCAGGGCCTTGATCTCGGCGCTGGTGGCCGAGCCGAGCTTGATCCAGGTGATGGGCGCACCCGCGGCGGCAGGGTCCAGCGAGAAGCCGGCGCCGAACTTGGCGACGTAGAGGCTGCCGGCCGAAAGGTCCTTCTCGGTGTTGGCGACGAACATGAAGAAGCCACCGTTGGTGGCGTCGTCGCCCATGATGGCGGTGCGGTTGTCGGGCATGACCTGGATCAGCTCATGCGAGATGCGTCCCATGCAGTAGTGCTTCTTGATGGTGCCGGTGCCGTCGGGGTTGACCGTCACTTCGGGCAGGTGGCCGTAGTGGTAGGGGTTGGCCTTGGTCTCGTCGCCGAACAGGTTGCGGCTGTAGTCCTTGAACATCGTGTTCGAGGCGATGGTGAAGGCGTCCGGCTCGTACTCCTCGCTGGACAGGTGGGAGCCCCAGGGCGAGAGGCTGGCGCCGCAGGTGATCCACAGGCCCATGGCGGGCGAGGTGTCGACGTTGTGGTACCTGGCCAGGGTCAGCTTGCCGGTGGCGGGGTCCTGGTCCAGCGTCAGCACGGCGATGGGCGAGGGCAGCTTGCCGTACATGTCGGTCTTGTCGTCCTGGGCGCGCGTCGTGTACTCGAACTGCACGACGGCGAAGACGGCATTGCCCTTCAGGCCGGTGACGGTGGCGTTGTCGAGCTTGCGCAGCGTGGTGCCGTCCGGCGAGTCGCTGAAGAACTGGCGTTCCTTGCCCGCGACGCTGGTGTCCATGATGGGCTTGCCGGCGAAGTCGACGTAGCCGCCGGCCAGGATCTTGCCGCCCTTGCCGTCGGTGACCAGCTCGCCGGTCGTGAAGAAGGGGGCGTAGGACAGCGAGTAGCCCTGGGTGCTGTCGTCGCTGAACTTGACCATCAGCGTCGAGTTGACGAGGGTCTTGGCCATGTCTGCGGGCGTGGCCAGGCTGGGCGCGGCCATGGCCACGAAGCTGGCGGACACGTAGTCGGGGGCGGGCTTGCTGTCGTCGTCGCTGCCACCGCCGCAGCCGGTCAGCAGGCTGGCGATGGCGGTGCCACCCAGAGGCAACATCAGGGGGGCGCCCATGAACTTGAGGGCGTGGCGACGATTCAGGGTATCGGACATTTGGCGACTGCTACAGAAGAAGACTGCACAGCCGGGCTTGCGCGCGAGGTCGCACGCCGAGCCCGGCACGAGCCGCGCAATGTAGGAAACCTGCATGTCAACCGCGTTAAAACGCGGCGGATAGGGGACCTCCCGGTCCACCGATGGTGTCGTCAGTCCTGCTGGTCGTCGAGCAGGTTCTGCGGCGCGCCGAACATGAAGCAGTCGACGAAGGTGAAGTAGAGCGACGCGTAGAACACCGTCGAGGCCACGATGCTGACCAGCATGCCGACGATGGGGATGAGCAGCGTCAGCCCCAGCGCGCCGAGCAGGGCGGCCGGCAGGATGCCGGCGGCGAACATGATGAGGCCCCACAGCAGCCCGTTCAGCACGAAGGCGCCGCGGTTGCGCCACAGCGCCAGGGCGCTGGAGAACAGCGCCTGGGCGGCGCCCTGGCCACCCCAGTGCACCAGGGCCGGCGCGTGCCAGTAGGGGACGGTCAGCAGCATGGCCAGGCCGAAGCGCAGGCCCATGCCCCACACCAGGCGCGGGTCGGCGAAGCTGTCGGCCATGCCGTTGGCGTCGCCGGCCATGTACTTGGTGACGAATTCGCGGCCCACGCCGCCATCCACCCATTCGGCGATCAGGCCGATCAGCAGCACCGCCATCGCATAGCCGCCGCACAGCAGCAGCTGGCTGCGCCGGCGCTCGGCCGTCAGCTTCAACGGCGCGATGAAGACGCCGGCGGTCGGGGTCTTCTTCTGCAGCACCAGATGGGTGGACAGCATGAAGCCCAGCGACAGCAACGGCAGCGACGCAAGGAAGAGGACGACGCCGATGCCGGGCAGCAGCAGCGCGGCGAAGGCGATGAACATGAACAGGCCGAACAGGCTGGCCAGGGCCAGCGGCGCGCGGCGGAAGACCTTGAAGCCGTGGCGGATCCAGATCCGGCCATTGGCGGCCGGCACCTGCTGCAGATGCAGCTGCATGGTCATGCGTCGGCCCCGTCGTGCAGCGCATGCCAGGGCTTGGCGATGCGCTCGCGCAGCACGCGCTCGAAGTGGCGCGGGTCGTGGGCCTTGAGCAGGCTGGCCTCACGCGGCAGGTGCAGGTCGTACAGGCGCGACAGCCAGAAGCGCAGGGCCGCCGCGCGCAGCAGGGCGGGCAGCAGGCGGTGCTCGGCGCCGGACAGCGGCCTCACGCTTTCGTAGGCCTGGACGAAGACGCTGGCGCGCTCCTCGATGAGGCGGCCGTCGGTCAGGTCGATGCACCAGTCGTTCAGGCAGACGGCGAGGTCGAAGAGCCAGGTGTCGCAGCCGGCGAAATAGAAGTCGAAGAAGCCGGTCAGGCGCTCGCGGCCCGGACCCTCGCCGGGCTCGAACATGACGTTGTCGCGGAACAGGTCGGCGTGGATGGGGCCTGATTGATGTTTGAGCAAATGACCGAATTCGGCCGACGCCGCCAGCTGTTCCTGGTAGGCCAGCTCGCTCTGCAGCAGCTCGGTCTCGGCGGCACTCAGGAAGGGCAGGATCTGCGGCGCCACCTCGCGCCACCAGGCCAGGCCGCGCAGGTTGGGCTGGTGCAGGGTGAAGTCCTGGCCGGCCAGGTGCATGCGGGCCAGCGTGGCACCGACCTGCTCGCAATGGAAGGCATCGGGTGCCAGTTGATGGCCGCCGTGCAGTCGGTCGACGATGGCCGCCGGCTTGCCGGCCACCTCGAAAAGGATCTCGCCGCTGGCGTCGGCATGCGGCTCGGGCACCGGCACGCCGCGCTGGGCCAGGTGCTGCATCAGCCGCAGGTAGAAGGGCAGCTGCTCGGCGGTCAGGCGCTCGAACAGCGTCAGCACATAGCGGTGCAGATGACCGTCGCCGGCGCTGCAGTCGACAAAGTAGTTGGTGTTCTCGATGCCCGCGCCGATGCCGCGCAGCGACGTGAGTTGCCCGAGGGCGAGATGGTCCAGCAGGGCTTGCGCCTGCTCTGGGCTGACTTCAGTGAAAACGGCCATGGGTCCAGAAAGGGGCCCGAGGGCCGCCCGCGATCAGAATTTGAGAACTCGCCAGACCCGCGTTCCCGAGCCGCTCTTGGGCATTCCGGTGCCCGTACCGCCGGCCGACTCGCGGCCCGCATCGTTGACGACGATTTCGTAGTCCGGTGCCCTGCTGTTCTTGTTCTTGACCGTGACCTTCTTGGTCTCGCCGCGCACCTTGAGCTCTTCGATGCGGACCTGGTCATCCTCGGCCACGGTGCGCTCGACCTTGGGTTCGGGCGGCGGTTCGGCGAAGGCACTGGCTGCCAGGGTGGCCAGCAGCAGGAGGGCGATGGGGCGAAGCATGCTGCCGATTCTAGGTGGCCGGCTGCCGGACAATCCGTCGCCATGAGTAAACCCATCCTGCTGCTGGTCGACGGCTCCAGCTATCTCTACCGTGCCTTTCATGCCATGCCCGACCTGCGCGGCCCCGAGGGCCAGCCCACCGGGGCGGTGCGCGGCATGGTGGCCATGCTGAAGAAGCTGCAGAGCGACATCGGCGCGGCCCACGCCGTCTGCGTCTTCGACGCGCCGGGCAAGACCTTCCGCGACGACTGGTATCCCGAATACAAGGCCCAGCGGGCGCCCATGCCGCCCGAGCTGCGCGCCCAGATCGAGCCCATCCACGAGGTCGTCAAGCTGCTGGGCTGGCCGACGCTGACGGTGCCAGGCGTCGAGGCGGACGACGTCATCGGCACGCTGTGCTGCGTGGCGGCCAACGCGGGCCACCGCGTCATCGTGTCCACCGGGGACAAGGACCTGTCCCAACTGGTGAACCCCGACGTCGAACTCATCAACACCATGAGCAACGAGCGCCTGGACGAGGCCGGCGTGTTCGAAAAGTTCGGCGTGCCGCCGAATCGCATCATCGACTACCTGACGCTGATGGGCGACACGGTGGACAACGTGCCGGGTGTGACCGGCGTCGGCCCCAAGACGGCGGCCAAGTGGATTGCCGAATACGGCTCGCTGGACGGCGTCATCGCCGCGGCGGCCGACGTCAAGGGCAAGGCCGGCGAGAACCTGCGCGCGGCCCTGGACTGGCTGCCCATGGGCCGCAAGCTGGTCACGGTGAAGGTGGACTGCGAGCTGGCCGAGCATGTGGCCGGCTGGCCCACGCTGGACGAGCTGGCCTTCCGCGAGCCCGACAAGGCGCCGCTGGCCGAGTTCTACAAGCGCAATGGCTTCAAGGCCTGGCTGGAGGAGTTGACCGGTGAAGCGCCAGCGCCCAAGGCCAAGGCGGCGCCGGCGGCCAACCCCGGCCTGTTCGACGCGCCGCAGCCGCCGGCTGGCGCGGCCGACGTGGCCCGCCAGTACGACACCATCCTGACGTTCGAGCAGCTCGACGCCTGGATCGCCCGCCTGCGCGCCGCGCCCCTGTGCGCGCTGGACACCGAAACCGATTCGCTGGACCCGATGGCGGCCCATATCGTCGGCATCTCCTTTGCCGACAAGCCCGGCGAGGCCGCTTACATCCCGCTGCACCACAGCGGCCCGGACGCGCCCGAGCAACTGCCCTTCGACGAGGTGCTGGCCAGGCTCAAGCCCTGGCTGGAGGACGGGTCGGCCAAGAAGATCGGCCAGAACCTGAAATACGACCGCCATGTGCTGCTCAACCACGGCGTCCACCTGGCCGGCGTGCAGCACGACACCCTGCTGCAAAGCTATGTGCTGGAAGCCCACAAGACCCATAACCTTGAGGCCCTGGCCGAGCGTCACCTCGGCCGCAAGGGCCTGAGCTATGAGGATCTGTGCGGCAAGGGCGCCCACCAGATTCCGTTCGCGCAGGTCGACGTGGCCAAGGCGACGACCTACTCGGGCGAAGACTCCGAGATGTGCCTGCACCTGAACAGCGTGCTGCTGCCGCAGATCGAGGCCGACGCCGGCCTGACGCGCATCTACCGCGACATCGAGATGCCGTCGGCCGACCTGCTGGCCCGCATCGAGCGCAACGGCGTGCTGATCGACTCGGAGCGCCTCAAGCTGCAAAGCCACGAGATCGGCCAGCGCCTGGTGTTGCTGGAGCAGCAGTGCTACGAGATCGCCGGCCAGCCGTTCAACATCGGCAGCCCGAAGCAGATCGGCGACATCCTGTTCACCAAGCTCGGCCTGCCGGTCGTCAAGAAGACCGCCACCGGCGCGCCGTCGACCGACGAAGAGGTGCTGACCGAGTTGGCCGCCGACTTCCCGCTGCCCGCCAAGATCCTGGAATACCGCGGCCTGTCCAAGCTCAAGAGCACCTACACCGACAAGCTGCCGCTGCAGATCAATGCCCACACCGGCCGCGTGCACACCAACTACGCCCAGGCGGTGGCCGTGACGGGTCGGCTGTCCAGCAACGAGCCCAATCTGCAGAACATTCCCATCCGCACGGCGGAAGGCCGCAAGGTGCGCGAGGCCTTCATCGCCCCCGAGGGCTTCAAGATCGTCAGCGCCGACTACTCGCAGATCGAGCTGCGCATCATGGCCCACATCAGCGAGGACCCAGGCCTGCTGCGCGCCTTCCAGGAAGGCCAGGACGTGCACAAGGCGACGGCCAGCGAGGTGTTCGGCGTCGCGCTGGACGAGGTGTCCGGCGAGCAGCGCCGCTATGCCAAGACCATCAACTTCGGCCTCATCTACGGCATGGGCGCCTTCGGCCTGGCCTCGGCCCTGGGCATCGAGCAGAAGGCCGCCAAGGACTATATCGAGCGCTATTTCACCCGCTTTGCCGGCGTGAAGAAGTACATGGACGAGACCAAGGCGAGCGCGGCTGAGCTGGGCTATGTGTCGACGCTGTTCGGCCGGCGCATCTACCTGCCCGAGATCCGCGGCGGCAACGGCCCGCGCCGCGCCGGCGCCGAGCGCCAGGCCATCAACGCGCCCATGCAGGGCACGGCGGCCGACCTCATCAAGCTGGCCATGCTGGCCGTGCAGGCTGAGCTGGACCGGGCCGGCAAGCAATCCAAGATCGTCATGCAGGTACACGACGAACTGGTGTTCGAGGTGCCCGAGGCCGAGCTGGAGTGGATGAAGACCGAGGTGCCGCGCCTGATGGCTGGCGTGGCCGAGTTCAAGGTGCCTCTGCTGGCCGAGGTGGGCGTGGGCAGCAACTGGGAAGAGGCCCACTGACGGCCCACGTCCGCAGCGGTTTCGCCGGACAGGGGCGGCTTTGTGAACAGGCTGTTTGGGTGATTTTCATAAAAAGGGCAAAATACCCAAAATGCCAGTCGGGAGCCTCATCATGTCCGCAGTCCTCGAACCCGCCCTGGCCGACCAACTTCCCAGCGTGTCGGCCACCCAGCTCGTGGCCGGCATCCAGAAGGTCGGCCGCACGGTCGCTGCCCATGGCGCGGTGTTGATCACCAAGCATGATCAGCCGGCCTACGTGCTGATGTCGGTCGAGCGCTACCGTGAGCTGCAACGCGCCGCCGAGCCCGATCTGGGCGCCCTGGGCGGCGAGTTCGACGCCATGCTGGCGCGCATGCAGGACCAGGGCGATGCCATGGCCGATGCCTTTGCGATGGCGCCCGAGGCCATCGGCGCGAACGCGGTGAAGGCCGCCAAACCTCGCAAACCCGTCCGCAAGGCCGCCTGAATGAGACGACCCCTCGTCCCGCTTGGCCTCGCTGAACGCCGGCCAACCTGGCCGGTCCCCCGGGGGGACGACGATGCTTGCCGGATTGACCGGCAAGCACATCGCCTGACGGGCCGGCTAGGGAGCGGCCCGGCGCTCGGCCCGATGCCATTCGTCAGGATGGACTGCTGAGTTGCCGGCAAGCCTGTACGTGCTGGCCGGCGTCAACGGCGCCGGCAAGAGTTCCATCGGCGGCGCGGCCATCCAGGCCAGCGGCGCCGAGTTCTTCAACCCCGATGTCGTGGCCACGCGCTTGCGTGAGCAGCAGCCGGGTCTGTCCGCAGAGCAGGCGAACGGCTTGGCCTGGACCCTGGGCCGCCATGGCCTGGAAAAGGCGCTGGCAGAGGGCCTCACCTATGCCTTCGAGACGACGCTGGGCGGCAACAGCATCGCCCGGCTGCTGCTGGAGGGCGCGCGTGCGGGGGCCGAGGTGCACCTCTGGTATGCAGGCCTCGCGACACCCGAGCTGCATCTGCGCCGCATCCAGGCGCGGGTGGCGGCTGGCGGGCATGACATTCCCGAGGCCAAGGTGCGCGAGCGTTTCGACGCCAGCCGCAGCAATCTCATCAAGCTGATGCCGCATCTGGCCAGCCTGCGCGTCTACGACAACAGCTTCGAGGCCGACCCGCGCGCCGGGCGAAGGCCCCAGCCGGTGCTGCTGTTGCAGATGCAGGCCGGGCGTGTCATTACACACGCGCCGTTGCGCAGCGTGCCAGCCTGGGCAAAACCTTTGCTGGCGGCGGCCCTGCGTTGAATATCATGCCGCCGTTCAACGAGGAGGGGTGATGAAGGTTTTGCTGGTCGATGCTTTTCCGATGGTGCGCGCCGCGCTCACCGGCCTGGTCGAGCAGCATTTCGCCGGCGCCCAGGTGCAGGGCGTCGACAGCGTCGCCGCTGCGCGCGCGGCGCTGGCCCATGACCTGCCCCGCCTGGTGTTGCTGGATCTGCATATCGACGGCGGCTTCGAGCTGCTGCAGCAGATCCACCAGGAGCATCTGCTGTTGCCCGTGGTGGTCATCTCGGGCAGCGACGACACCGAGGAGGCCCTGCAGGCTCTCGGTGCCGGCGCCATGGGCTATGTGCCCGAGCGCAGCGACCTCAACACCCTGGTGCAGGCCCTGCATCTGGTGCTGGCCGGCGGTACCTATGTACCGCTGCTGAAGCCACGCGTCGACGACACGCCCGCGCCGGCATCTGCGGCCGCACCGCGACCGGAATGGGCCGAGCTGCCGCTGACGCCGCGCCAGAAGCATGTGCTGCATCTGCTGACGCAAGGCCTGTCCAACAAGCTGATCGCCCGCGAACTGGGCGTCAGCGTCGACACCGTCAAGGACCATGTGGCCGCCGTGCTCAAGGCCCTGGGCGTCGCCTCGCGCACCCAGGCCGTGGTCGTCGCGACGCAGAAGACGCGGGGCTGAGGGCTCCAGCCAGGGGCCTAGGTGTGATGTTCCAGGAGGTTGTTCACCCGTCTCCGGTTTGAGAAGCTGGTGTTTCCACACCCCAGCATCACAGACCAGGAGAACGGATGAAC
>OUNM010811624.1_pt1 | contig 98933 bp, 66 predicted proteins | sample 1769961 | NCBI WGS metagenome assembly OUNM01 (sample SAMEA3914820, study PRJEB12502) | metagenome | biome: forest; material: soil | place: USA | collected 2012-03-12 | depth 0.3 m
ACCGCTGGACCCCTCCCTGCATTGCCCCTCCATCTGGTACCGGAATTTTGCCAAAGCCAACCGGAACGAGCTTGACTCACTCTCAAGACCACAGCACTCAGCCGCCCCATATCAACTGCGATCTCCGGCTCTGTGATTCAGTGAAAGAAGAGCCTCCCTCAACTTTTTCCACACCCCCGAAAACGCCGACAGCCACACGCCCTGCGCACAACCCGCCCCCCTTTTCCACGGGCTCCCATCTCGAAACGATTCAGCCGCCAGCAACCAGCCCGCTGCAAAGCACGCACCATGGCGGACGCCGTTGCAGATGCCGCTGCCAAGTTGCAGCTCGGCGATGCCCCGGCCGACAATGGCGCAAAGCTCCAGCTCGACGAGGAGACGGGAGAGTGGGTGTCCAAGGGAGAGCTGAAGAAGCGTCTGGCGAAGCGCGCGAAGAAGGCCAACAAGGAGAAGAATAAGGATGCAGCGGACACGGCGAACACTCCCAAGACAAACCAGGCTGCCGCCGCGCCAAAGAAACCAAAGGAGAAGACCGAGGAGGGCCCCATCGACCCTGACGCTATGTTCAAACAGGGGTTCCTCAACGACGTCTTCAACGAGCGCCCCGACAAGCCCGTCTTCACACGGTTCCCTCCCGAGCCCAACGGCTTCCTACATATCGGCCATGCGAAGGCCATTGCAGTCAACTTTGGCTTTGCCAGATACCACGGTGGCAAGTGGTATGTGTGCCAAACAACCCACAAACAGCCTGCGATTAGACAATGCCTGACTAACCGCGTCTAGCTACCTGAGATTTGACGACACCAACCCCGAGGCCGAGGAGGAGATTTACTTCACAGCCATCGAGGAGATGGTGCGCTGGCTAGGCTTTGAGCCGTACAAGATCACGTACTCGAGCGACAACTTTGACAAGCTGTACGAGTTGGCCGAGAAGCTCACCACGCTCGGGAAGGCCTACGTTTGCCACTGCGGGGGTATGTTGGCCCATTTGTCGAGGCCCTGCTCTCTCTAAAGCTAGCCCGAAGCTGACCATCTTAGACGAGGAAATCAAGCTCCAGCGCGGTGGTGAGAAGGGGACCAGCCCGCGATTCCGCTGCAAGGACGCCGAGCAGTCGGTCGAGCAGAACCTGCAGAAATTCCGCGACATGCGCGACGGAAAGTACAGGCCAAGAGAGGCCTTCTTGCGCATGAAGCAGGATGTACGTTTTCTGGCAAGAAATTGCGCCTCGAGACCCAAACTGACAAGTCCAGATCACCGATGGCAATCCCCAAATGTGGGATCTTGCTGCGTACCGCGTGCTCGACAAGCCCCATCACAGGACGGGCGACAAGTGGAAAATCTACCCCTCTTACGACTTCACTCGTGGGTCTCCCCTAATTCTGTTAGTGAGCGCTTGTTAACCGTGACAGACTGCTTGTGCGATAGCTTCGAGAACATCACCCACTCGCTTTGCACCACCGAGTTCTTCCTCAGCAGAACCTCTTATGAGTGGCTGAACAAGGAGCTGGTGGAGTTCCAGCCCATGCAGAGAGAATACGGCCGCCTGAGTATCCAGGGCTCCGTCCTCTCCAAGCGCAAGCTGAAGGAGTTGGTTGACAAGAAGTACGTGCGGGGCTGGGACGACCCGCGGCTTCACACCCTGATCGCCGTCCGTCGGAAGGGTGTTCCTCCGGGTGCCATTCTCGAGTTCGTCAACGAGCTCGGCGTCACGACGACGAACAGCATCATCCAGTTCTCCCGTTTTGAGCAGACCATTCGGCGTTACCTCGAGCGGACGGTACCAAGGCTGATGCTTGTCCTCGACCCGGTGCCCGTGGTTATTGAGGACGCCGACGAGGTTGATGGGACAGAACTCACTGCGCCTTTCTCGCCCAAGAACCCCGCTATGGGCGACCACAAGATCAAGTTTACCAAGACCGTCTACATCGACCGGTCCGACTTCCGTGAGGTCGACAGCAAGGACTACTTCCGTCTAGCGCCAGGCAAGACAGTCGGTCTTCTCCAGGCACCCTTCCCCATCAAGGCCACCAGCTTCACCAAGGACGAGGCGACAGGCAAGGTCACCGAGGTTCGCGCCGTCTTTGACCGCGAGACCAAGAAACCCAAGACGTTCATCCAGTGGGTGGCTGCCGGTGAGGGAGCTGGCTCGCGGAGGTGCGAGGTCCGCCTATACAACACGTTGTTCAAGTCGGACAACCCGGCGGCCGCTGAGGGTGGGTACCTCAATGACATCAACCCCGAGAGCGAGGTGATCTATCCCGACGCCGTGATTGAGTCGGGCTTTGACGAGGTTAAGGCGCGGGCCCCGTGGCCCGAGGCGGCCGGTGAGGACAAGCTTGGCAAGGGCGGCCCGGAGTCGGTGCGCTTCCAGGGTATGCGTGTTGCGTACTTTGTAAGTCACTTCAATTCTCGATCAAGGTGGACGCTATACTAACCTGATGGCAGGCCGTCGACTCTGACAGCACGGATGACAAGATCGTGCTGAACCGCATAGTCTCGCTCAAGGAGGACAAGGAGAAGAGCTGATTCTGGGGAGGAAGTTCAGGCCTATTCATAAGTCTGCAAGCATTCCAAGCGAGACGATGTGTGGCCATAGACAACGGGTACCTGCAATGCATGGGCTATTCGTGTCCAAGCTCTGACTCACTGGCAAAGCAAATCTCCGTCCATCGTACACAGGTTGCCACGCAGCCTGACGTTGTGTGCAACCGAACACCTGTTCACCCATTTCCACCACCCTGGGCCTCGGAGTTTTGCAAACAACTTATCTTCTTAGGAAACTGTCAGCCGTTTGTACTGTGTTTAGCTTGTTTCACTTCACCCATCCTTCCGTTGGTCGCGCTGTTCGGTCTATACATCTGGGCGGCTGAGAGAGCGTGTATCTCGTGGCATTTCATCCCCGTGCTACCTGCCACCAGCAAACCAGTGATGGCATGTCCCCAGCAAGGCAGCAAGGCAGTAAGCTGCCATCAACGGGCAAAGAGTATTGCCGGTTGTTGCGCCGAGAGGCGTCAGCGCGAACCGTTAGTGCCAGTTCTGTCACGCCCTATCCAACCAGATACTGGCTCCTCGGTGGGAAGGCGAGGCTATCTATACTAGTTAGGGCTCGCTATCGCACAACTGTCCTCTGACCGACATTGTTTGGGGCTGGTACTAGGGTATTGCAGAGCCGCTCACCGCCAGCCTGCCATGTGGCCACGGCCGCGTGCTTCATCCTCTGGAGGCTCAGAGGTTGGACAGACTACGAGACACCGAATTGGTGTCTCCTGCCTCCTGCCACCCCGGAGGATTCCACTTTATACTCTTCTCCCTCCGGGATGTTTTCCCACCCTTTCTATCCACCGCTCTCCAACTCTACTCAACTTCCTGACAGGTTTGGTATCAACCAATCTCCTCATCCAAGGTATATATATCCCCTAAAGCATACTGTACATGTCTCAACGTATATACACACAAGACAGAACACCTTCACCCTCACACAACAACACCTCCTCAGAACCAACAAAACAGCAAACATGTGCTCCATAACAATCCACCCCTACCCCCGCCACCACGACAGACACATCACCATACACTGCGACTGCACTAGCCACTCACGCCATTACATGTCCTCCTGCCCGCGGCGAACAACGACAACAACCACGACCACAAACATCTTCGACATCCACTACCGTCGCCCCTGCCTCAGATGTGGCCGGTTTGCGTGCCGCTGCCGCTCGTATTATACGTATGACGAGTGGGAGGGCTGGATGTGGGATGGTGAGAGGGGGTGGTGGGATTGGGATTGGTAAGGTTGGGTTTTATTGTCTTGTTAAGCTAGCTTAACGTCTTTTCTCTCTGCTCCTTTTTTGGTGGCGTCAAGGGGAGATGTGCTGATCCCGAGACTTTGGACATACTCTAGACGGGATATTGATGGCTGACGTTGCTGGTGACCTACAGGTGGGGGAGGCGGAGAAGGCGGAGGTATTAGAGATGCGGCTTTTCGAGGGAGAGCATCGAGAAGACAAGGGTAGATTGAAATCATTGAATGGGCCAAAGGGAGGTTGTGGGGTGCCCGAGCACAGAGCGCGGAGCACGGAGTAAGGGGAAGGCATTGTGGGTGTCCTGTGATTTGATTTCCTATGCGGGCGGTTTGCAATCTCTTGCTTTGCCAGTTTTGGTGTTGATACGCTCGTCGTATTTGACTGGGGCTCGGGCTGAGGTTGGTGCCGGTTTGGTTCTCTTACTGCTCATATGGTGCTCGTATGAATTCATATTGGGTCTTCTTCTGTGTCGACTACTCGTAACCAATGGCGGTCTGTGTAGGCCAGCTACCTCGTGTGCAAAGAAGCCAGTCCATGTTCAAGGCGAGAGCAGAACGGGGCTAGGAACACTCAGTTGACCATAATGTCGATCCGACCCTGATGGGCGCTTGTGAAGACTTGGAATCGGCTTCCGCCACACTGAATCCTGAATTAGATGGCTGCCTAGGCACTTTTATGCTTTCAGGGGTAACCGGCACCAGGTATGCGCTCCGTTTCAGGGGCTGAGCACGCAGGGTTGCAGCAGGATGCAACCCCTGGCCCTTCTCTATGCTGGTACCAGCCTCGCACTCCCAAGTCCGAGCCACTCTCTCATCAAATATGAACTACAACCTACAATTCCGTCTTCATGGTCATTGCCAGAGATAGCCAAGGTCCCAAGTGCAACCATGTTCCTCACGCGGGTGACAGGACGAGCGCGATGGCAGAAGTCGGTCCTGCTGTTCTGCGCCGGGGCGCTGGCCTCGTTCATTGCGAACCTCACCTTCACTATCTGGGCCATGAGACGCGCAGGGAGCAACATACAAAACGGCGTGGGAGTGCTCGCCGAGGAGACGTCTTGCGCCAGAGCCAAGACCATCAACACAGGAATCCACTTGCTGATCAACGTCCTCAGCACCATCTTGCTCGCCGGCAGCAACTATTGCATGCAGTGCTTGTCGGCACCGACGAGGGAGCAGGTTGATGAAGCTCACAGAGAGTCGAGATGGGTCGACGTCGGCGTGCCTAGCATTCGGAACCTATTAGAGACCGCCTCAGGCGGGAACGTGCTCCTCTGGGTGCTGCTCGCACTCTCATCCCTCCCTCTCCACCTCTTGTAAGTCCCGCTTACACCCGCCCTTACAAGTCGGAACAACACAACTCACGCAACATACCCCCCAGCTACAACTCCGCAATCTTCACTTCCATCTCCACCAACGAATACAACGTCACCGTCGTCCCCTCAACCTTCCTCACCACCCCAAACCAAACCCTCCCCGCCTCCCTCCTCACCCCGCACCTCACCACCCTCCGCAACGCCGCCCTCGCAGGCCGCCTCACCCGCCTCGATCCTAGCGCCTGCATCGACGCCTACGCCTCCAACTTCCAATCCACCCACGGCGCCCTCCTCCTCATTAACGCCACCACCACCTCCTCTTCCCCAAGCCCCACCCCAACCAACCGCGAAGCCACCTTCGCGCTGCAGAACCTCGGCTGCGGCATCCGCCAGGCCTATCAGTGGATGTGCTCGCAGACGCAGGCCCAGAACGAGCCGTGCGTGGCGCCGTGCGAGGACCTGGTTGGCGCGTATCGGGATGCGCCCAGCTCGTGGACGCCGCTTGGGGTGGGGAGGGGCGGCGTGCAGGAGTGCTGGGCTTTGCCGACTGAGGAGAGGTGTAAGGTGCTGTTTAGTCCGGTGTTGTGTTGGGTGGTGACGGGGTTGAATTTGGTGAAGGGAGGGTTGATGCTTGTTACAGCGTTGAGGGGGAGTAGGGGAAGAGGGAGGTTGTTGTTGACTGTGGGGGATGCGGTGGCGTCGTTTTTGGAGGTGCCGGATGAGACGACGGTGGATATGTGCTTGGTGGGGAAGGGGGAGGTGGTGGGTGGCGGGCGGCTGTGGTCGAGGGAACCGAAGGGGGTTGGGGAGAGGAGGTCGAGGTTCGCTGCGGCTAGTGCGGGGAGGTGGGTGACTTGCGTTTTGATGTAAGTGAGAGTACCGAGATGGTTGTTGTGTGTGTGGGAGCAAGGGTACTGATCTGGTCGCAGGTACGTGCTCGCCCTCGCGCTCTGCGGAGTCCTCTACGAGGTCGGGGTTGCGCCCATCAGCGGCGCCAAAGACTTCTCATCTCTGATGTCTCTCGGGCTGGGTGCGATGAGTAGCAAGACCATCATGCAGACGGTCGCCATGGGCCGGGGCTGGGACAGTCTGCTCAGCAACGTCGTCATGGCCAACAGCCCGCAGATCGTCATGTCGGTGCTGTACTTTACCTACAACGGCCTCTTCACCTCCATCTCGCTCGCCGTCGAGTGGGACGGCTACGCGCAGCACCGCAAGGGACTCCGCGTGTCGTCGTCTCCGGCTGGCGCCCAACGAAGCAAATACTTTCTCCAGCTACCGTACCGGTACTCGCTCCCTCTGCTGGTCACCTCGGGGCTGCTGCACTGGCTTATCTCGCAGAGCATCTTTCTCGTCTTTGTCGAGATCTACAGAGACTCGGTCGAGAAGGGCGGGACAGACAACAGGTTGCCCGTGTCTGACTACACGACTTGCGGATGGTCGCCGGCGGGCGTGGTCTCTGTCATTACCGTGGGGGCTGTCATGGTTCTGTTTCTGCTAATATCGGGATGTCGACGTCTGGCCACGACCATGCCCGTCGCTGGCAGTTGCAGCGCAGCCATCTCGGCAGCTTGCCACCCCGTGCCGTACGACGAGATGGCGTGCCTGGAGAGGCTGCAGTGGGGGGCTACAGGCGACGAGGATAATGAGAAGGGCCACTGCTCTTTTTCGGCTGGAGGGGTGCATGCTCCTAAAAGGGGCGTCATGTATAGTTGATAACCTGGATTTGTCGTGCTTATAAAGGGGGGAGAAATGGGCTGCAGCGCGGTGTGCCTGCCAGCAACCCCTTTCTCAGTCGAAGCTGCGGTCCCTTCCTCGGGCGGCATCTTACATCTTCCCCCTCCCTTGGACTTAGACACTGTTCCTTCTGCGAGTCTCGCCTTCCAGCCAACTTGCAGAATGCATTTCGCGACTCCTCGAGTCAGCCCTTCCATACCGCGAAGTCCTCTCGCCCACATTACCCACGTCACCACCCTCAAGATCAGACCTCACCCCCCGCGAGTTTGAGCGCCGCAGCGAGCCCTCTCTCCTGGGCGGCCTCTTCCGACATGTGTATCCGACCCAAGATTTATACGCAATGTTGCGACAGCGCTGTCGATTGGGGACTCACCCAAAATCGCCATTCCAACCTTTGGAGCCCTCCTGCCTTTCAGAAGTGTGACGGCGCCATGTACGACGAGGAGACGCACCGCTTTATCGACAAGGATTTTGGCCGTACGCTCTGGTCAACGTACCCCGTCGCATGTAGTCAGTGCGAGCGGAACTGCATCAGGTCCGCCCAGAACACCTCCGAGATGCGGACCGAGATCGACAAGCTCATGAACGGCATGGTTAAAAAAGGGTTATGGCTGGACCGAGTTGCGAGGAAGCAGACCATGCGTGTGGCCAGGGACTTCTTCAGAGCCGCGTTTCTGAACAGGCTAAAAGCCGGAGCGTACAAGCGCGACTTGGATATCAAGGTGATGGCGTGGAGGCGTTTGCTCGACGAGCAGGGAGCCTTGCTACTGGCCTCGAACATAGAGCCCAAGCCCCCGCGGCGTGAGGGTTTCGATCTGAGCTTGGAGATCTTGCGCACCGAGGTGGCTGGCATGAAGCAGGAAATCTTCAAGGACACGCTCAAGTTGGTCACATGCTTTCTGGGGCAAAGATGGGGCGCCCAGGGCCATTTCAACACAGGCACCATGGAATGCACGACACTTTCAAACCATATCGGCAACCTCCGGGACAAGTACGAGATTCGTCCTGGCGATCTAGTGGACTACATTAACGACGACCCAGTGTGGGGGTTGGACGATCAAGATCCGGAGGACTGGCACTGATAGACGTTCGGACAACGAGAACGAGGTCAGGGAGCCAAAAGGACCAGCGATCGGAGACGGCCCGGGGTGATAGCGTCTGGTACATACCCGTGACATCAACTCAAAAACAAATTACCAGTACCACTAGCAACAGCCAAGCCACTTGGTCATCATCATGCCACTTTTGTTTTAGTTCTTGTTGTGGGTTGCACACCGAACCGGAACCCCCTCACAGTCTTTGCGTGATAGTCCTCGCAACAAGCCGTCTCAACTCCCGCTTTATGTTGCTGGCAGTACCAGACCCGAGTCAGTACTATTGACACTTCCATTGTTCTCACCATCATGGTCTTGCTTGTAAATTCATATGGGCGTGTTCAAGGCAGACATGCGAGGTGACGTGTCAAGAGAGGAAGGCCAACTATGAATGGTATATCTTGACCCCCGCCGCCTGTGATTCGACCTCACTACCCATCCACTTCAGCACACCCATTTGCACGCTTCGATACTCGAACTAGCAAAACCCACCATCGATACCTCCGCCATGTGCCTTGAGGCCCCTATCCGGTGGGCTTGTTGCGGCAAGGAATGGGTCCCCGAGCCCGGCCAAGATTTCACCCGCCCACTTCTGGCGATATGCGACCAAGTCCAGGTCAGACCTGAAACCTCAATGCCCGAGGGCTTCCTAGTGATACGCACCAGCCCATGCGCCAATCTCGTACGGGGGGTTCCGGCCGAGGGCTGGAACGGCGTCGAAGCCCTGACATATCCTTCGTACAGCTGTCCCGAGTGCATCGAGGGTATCCCGCGCTTCAGCTGGGAACCGGCACCAGTTGAAGACAAAGATGCCCGGCCCCGGTTGCCAAGGCGTATGGCTGTAAACATAAAACGACATGCGGAACTAGAGGGTATCCGGTGCGTTTTCAACAGCCACCCCCGATTATTGAGCGACATCTGGCCCCTCATCGACCATATGTCCTCCATCAAGGCCGCCTTCAACAGCATGTGGGACTGTGCGCTCGACGTTTTCGAAATAGAGCTGTCGTGGGCGTGCAGAGACCTCATCGAAAGCCAGCTTCCTCTCCTCTTTGGCGAATACTGCTGGCAGCTTGATTCGTTCACCAGATGGTCGGTGTATTACCGCCGCTGCGACGAAGACGATCTTGCTTCCGCATCAGACGATGAGAGCCTTGACACTGAGCGTGAGCCCGAGGCTGAGGGTATGGACACTGCACCAGAGGACAAAGGGGTCTCCGAGGGAACACTGGCCGCTGCAAAGCTGGTCAGCAGTGGTTCTCTTGAATCAGGGGCAGCTTCGCCGGCGAGTTAGGGGGAAGCCAATGGAATACTGCACTCTTCCGCGCACGGCGCTGGCTCACCTGTCAATCTGGGATGCAAGGTAGCGGCTCCGCTATCTCGGAGTACCGCTCGGGGGTGTAGTCGAGGCGGCCTGAGTAGGCGAGTCCTGTGCCATCCTCGACATCTTTTACGTAGTTCCTTGCCAGGCTAGCGAGCGTCTTTTCCGAGCACTTCATAGTCATGAACGCGTCTCTAAAGCCGTTCAATGCGAAGCTCTTTTGATTCATCGACGCGATAAAGGTGGATTGCGTCTCGGCGTTGGGCAGTGCTCCGTAGATGGCCTGGACGAAGTGAGCGCGTAGGATGGCGTTCTCGGCGTAGAGTCCCTCGGACCACGAGACGTCTTGAATGAAGATGGGGTATTCATAGAGGAAATAGAGCGGTCCGGTGAAGGCGTACTCGAAGTCGATTAGTCCTGTGAGCTTGGGCCCTGAGCCATCTGGCGAGTCGAGAAACAGCATGTTTTGGGCATCTAAATCGGCGTGGATGAGGCAAAACGGCGGTTGAAGATAGGCCTGGTCGTTCTGCACAAGAAAATGCTCGATCGTCGTCCTGGCTTCCTGGAGAGGATCCCCGAGGATAGCGGATTCAGCCGATGGCCCAGGAGGAGGGAGAAAAGACTGCATGTATTCGCACGTCGAGTGGAATGGGCCTTTAGGATGGTCAAAGCAGGGGCTGATCATGGGCCCAATGCCGCCATGCTCGTCAAGGGATCCGATGCGGTCGAACTTGAGGGAGGCGAGCTTTGCAACAACGGAAGCGATCTGCGAGACAACCGATCTTTTGCCATCGAGGGACAGGTCACCCCAGATCTTGTTGAGGTGTCGGCCAAGCATTCTCTCCATCAGAACGAAGGGAGCTCCAATATCGTTGGGATCCAAACTGTAGTAGTAGATCTCAGGCACGGGGATGGACGAGAAGCGCTTGAGATATCGCGCGGTAGCAATCTCGCTGAGAGACTTGGCCCGTGTGTTATTGACGCGACTCAAGCGTGCAATGCATGAGAAGTTTGCTCGAATGAGAGAAAGTGGCGTAGCATCCGTGACCTCTTCTGGGTGGAACTGAAGGGCGAAAACCTGGTGGCCAACTCCGCGAGTGAGTTTTTTGACCGCAGTGCATTTGGCTTTCAGCGCCTTGCTGGCGCAGTCCATGAGCTTAGTCAGGTCGAGACTGAGTTCAGGCGGCTCGTCCGAGCCGTAGGAATCGTCGGCGCTGGAATACGAAGACATGATATGATGTTGGCAACGTTATGGATGTGGGGATGCAGTTCAAGCCCGAACCAACAATAATGCGGCGGCTCCTGGCTCGCCTTGGCGCACCCCTGGCTCACACAGCCCGTTTAAAGCGGCCCGATCCGCAAGACTTCACTTCTCTGGCGAGAATAGTTGAAGTGGAACTTTGAGTGACATTGGGACTCCGGAACAGGAGCGAGGAGCAACGCAGCCTGCTACCCGTGACGTCTTCCTTTACTGCCGAGCTCACCCTTCACGTGGAGCATCTCGTACTAAAGGTAGTGTCAAACAGAAGTGTTTGGTCGTTCAGTCATCAATTCGTCATGAAACATGTCTGCATAGGCCATACCCCAACGCCACGCTGGCAACCTCGCCCAAGGATCATCAGCATCAAACCACTCCATAATTGCCCTCATGTCCTCAGTCGCTCCAGATCAGAACCCGCCACCTCCACCCCTGCAACGACTTGACATCGTCCTCGGTCAACTCCTGGCGGCCCTCCTCGACTCTGGCGACGAGGCGCTTCAGGCGCTTGCCAAGGGTCTTTGCCACGCGCAGCGTGACCTCGTTGGTGAAGACATACAGCACGGCAAACACAAAGAAGGCGAGGGTCCCGAGCCCCGGACGGTGGACCGAGGCGAGGATGCGCGAGACCAGGCTCCGGCTCCGCTTGAAGGCGTACTCGGTCCGGTTGGCTGCCTCGTCGTCGTGCTTGGGACGGCCAAAGAGCTTCTTGACTAGGGGAATGAACGAGGCGCTGGCGGGGTCAGTCAACACTGCAACTAGAGCTCTCATCAACATCAGATAAAACTCACATAACCCCCCCAATAAAAACCCTCCTCCATCTCCCCCTCTCCCCCTCCTTCGCCACCTGCCCAACCAAGCCCTGCAGCCCCCTCAACCGCTGCAACACCTCTCCCGTCTGCAACCTCGCCCGGCCGTCCACCTCAGCCGCCGCCTGGTCGCCAGCAAACGTAACCTTGCCCACCCCATTCACACCAGTCCCGCCACCGTCATAGTGTTGCTGCTGCTGCTGGTACACCATGGCCTGCTGCCGCCTCACCGCCAGCAGCTCCCGTAGGGCCGCGGCAGCATTGTCGCGGGCTCGGGCAAGGCTTGTGGTGCTGCCGGAGGTTTGGGTGGTGGCGATGGCTGCTGACGTGGGCGGCGGTGGGAAGGTGAGTTGTGGTGGTGGTGCCTGTTGGGGAACGGAGTTTGCCATGGGCGGGGCGTGGAGGGGTTCGAACTTGGCTTCGGAGATGGGTCGGGGCGAGGCGTGGGTTAGGGGAGGTTGGGTGTACGAGGTGGAGGTGGTGGAGGCGGTTTGCATGGGAAGTTGGAGTTGGGGGGGGGGGTAGGAGGTGTAAGGTGCCGGTGGCTGTTGGGAGGGGAGGGGTTGCGGGTAGGTGGTCTCGGGGACGGGCTGGCCCTGGTGAGGGAGGGTTGAGGCTCGGGGAGGGGGCCCTGGACGGGAGTTGTAGGAGGGGTCTGAGGGGGGTGGGAACGAGCCGTATGGCGGTGCTGATTGGGATTGAGGGTCCATGGTGGTTGATGGATGAGAGACACGGTGATGGAAGATCAGAAGACCGGACGAGGAGGAGGAGGAAGAGGAGGGATGAATTGAGGGTTTAATCGGGCAATTCAAGTGTCAAGTTCAAGAAATAAAAAAGTGAGAGAAAAATCAAGATTCTGTCAATATCCCCAACTGAACGCCGGCGCCTGCAGTTAGAATGCCGATCTGTCGGCAACAATATATTCTTGTCACAGCGGAAGTGTTGTGTCGGATTCACAGCAGGTGTGGGGGTGTGGTGTGCGAGCGGAGTTGGTGTGAGGTGGCACCGGGAGGTGGAGATGCACGGCTGGCAGCGGATTTGTGGGCCCCATTGCCTGCCGCTGGGCGCTGGCACGCTGCTGCCCCGCATCCCCGGAAGTCCAAGCTCAGACAGACCCTCAGCTGGAGTCCCGGAGCTTCACTCCTTCCGCGACGCGTCAACAGAACAGCCCAGGCATCAATTGAAGCCATCCCCGGTTCCGTGTCAACGCCATCGACGATGCCAACGGCAAGCCCAAAGCAGCCAGTGTCTGCCTGGTGAAACACGGATGGCGCCATGCTCCATGCAAGGCGCCTCGCAAGGCTCCGCAACACGAGAGAGCCGAAGGAGTGCAAGAGCGCAAGAGTGCACCGCGAGACTGCACAACTGAGCAAAGCAGCGTGCGAAGCGTGCATCCCGCAAACCACAGCCGCATCGTGATTGGCGATCCAGCAGCCGTGGGCGCCACCCAATCACCCCCTTCCCGCCCCTGTCCCGGATCCGACCTTGTTTGTCAGCTTTTTGAGTCATTTCTGCCTGCACAGTCACCCAGAATGACTGCTTTTACTGTAGCAGCCAATCGTGGGGCCTGGGCTGAAGGACACTGCCCCCATCACAAAGGGAGGCAGCCACACCTGCTTGCTCGACCCCTGGCCGGCATGTCCAAGATGACATGGATGGGATCTGCTTTCACGGTGGGAGGGCCGGTCCATCGTCAATGTGAAATGGTGAATTGACTGCATCTTGACCGGGTATAAGTACTCTGGAAACCTGCTCCTCACCTCACCCCCCCCTCCTCTCTCAGACTCCCACCACCCATCATCCATCATCAAACTTCGCCAATCTGGTACTCCTGGGTGTCCACTTCATCTGCCCAGATCAGCCAGCCGTAACTACTCTGTACTGTGTATGAACCAGTGGTGCTCACCACGACCGTGAAACACCATGGACGGCCCTCACAAACAAGAGTTCCACGTCCGCGACCTGCCGACCCGCTGCATCACTCTCTTCCCAACACGTGCCCAAGTCGTCCGCGACATCCGGGATGTCACGCTCAAGGTATGTCGCTTCTACCGCTCCTTTCCCTCGCAGCCCTGCTAACAGCCAGACAGCCCGGCGCCAACGAGATCATCGTGGTCGGCGTGACCCCGACCGCCGACGAGCACTCCATCAAGGTCGAGGGCACCGGCTCGGCCATCATCACTGACATCACTGTCGAGCTGCTGCCCAACCGGGACATCTTCCAGGAGATCTACCCCGAATCGGACTCCGACTCGGACAAGGAGGAGTCGGACGACGACGATGACGACGAGGCTGACAAGATCAACGCTGCCCTCGACGCCCTGCGCGAGAAGCTCACGGTTCTGGGCGACGACCAGAAGCGCGCCGCCGAGACCGTGGCCAGCGCCGAGAGCCGCCTGAAGATCCTCGATGCCTATGGCAAGTCCCTGGATAAGAAGCGGGGCGTCGACATCGAAACCAGCGTCGAGACCTACCGCAAGGAGCGCGAGAAGGTCTTCAAGGACCACCTGGACGGCCTCGCCCGCGACCGCGCCCTGGCCACCGAAATCACCAAGCTGCGCCGCGACGAAGCCCGCCTCCTGAAGCTCCAGGACAAGGAAGCCGCCAAAGTCGCCAAGGCCAAGGCCAAGGTCAAGAGGGCCAAGGAGAAGCTGAAGGCGAAGCAGCAGCGCCGCGACAACGAGAAGGCCAAAGAGAAGGCCCGCATCCACAAGGAGCGCGAGCAGTTCTGGGCCAAGTCCTGCTACACCGTGCGCATCAGCCTCGACGCCGGTGCCAACTTCACTCCCGGCTCGTCCCGCCGTAGCTCCATAGCCAGCGCCACCGACGTCCAGCTCGTCAAGAAGGACGACGCTGCAGCCGCCGCCACTAGCATGACTTGCGACCTGGCCCTCGAGTACGTGACGTCGTCCGCCTTCTGGTCCCCGAGCTACGACCTGGCCCTGTCCTCGACCAACAACACGGCCACGCTCAGCTTCGACGCCCGCCTGACCAACATGACCTCGGAGACGTGGACCAACAGCAGGGTCGTCCTCAGCACCTCGCAAGCCAACTTCTCGGGCCTGCAGGACGACACCCCGACTCTGGTGCCGTGGCGCCTCAAGATGGCCGGCCGGCACCACGGGGGCAGCTGGGATGGCCTGGACATCGCCTACACCCGGGAGGAGCGCGCCCAGAAGGAGGAGTGGAACGCCACCCAGAACCAGGTCCAGCAGAAGCCACGCGCAGAGCTGTTTGGGGCGGGCTACGCCGCCGGCGCACGGAAGGGGGCCCCCAACGTGTGGCAGCAATCCTCAGCGCCAGCCATCTCGGCGCCAGCCATGCCAGTGCCCCCTCCCCAGCCCCTCGCTCTCGCGAGCTTTGGTGTGCAACAACAATCACTAGAACAAAACAGAAGCTATGCCTTCGGGAACGCCACCTACCCCAATGCCCCCGGCGGCCCGGCCGCCAGCGTCTCCCTCGGCGGTGGGCTCTTCGGCTCAGTGATGCCCTCCGCCAAATCCAAGCGCTCCGACTCGCGCCTCCGATCCGGCTCCCCCGGCGGCGGCGGCGGCGGCGGCGCCCCCCACGGCGCCACCGACCAATTCTACGCCGACGAGGCCGACCTCGACGGCGACGCCCAAACCATCCTCGATTCCACCCCCGAGGTCACCTTCCAAGACTCCTCCTTCGAAGAAACCGGCCTCACCGCAACCTACGACCTCCCCCATCCCAAAACCCTCAAGCCCTCCTCCACGGCCTCCAAACAACGCGTCGCCCGCCTCTCCTTCGCCCACGTCACCTTCTCCCGCACCGTCGTGGCCAAGTACAAACCCGCGGCATACCTGCGCGCCCGCCTGCGCAACACCTCCAAGCTCACCCTCCTCAAGGGCCCGACGGGCCTCACCCTCGACGGCACCTTCCTCGGGCGCTCCACCCTCCCGCGCTGCAGCGCCGGCGACGCCTTCAACATGCCGCTGGGCGTCGACCCGGCGATCCGCGTCGCGTACCCCAAGGCCGAGGTCGCGCGCTCCACGACGGGTGTCTTCTCCAAGGGGGAGAACTCGGTGTACACGCGGTGTGTGACGCTGGTGAATACGCGTGCTTCCGCGGGTAAGAGCGTGGGGATTACTGTCATCGATCAGGTGCCCGTCAGTGAGGATGAGAAGTTGCGGGTGGATGTGTTGCAGCCTGCCGGGGTGGGCAGCGGAAGGGCCGTGGCTACCGGCCTGCCTGGGAAGGAGGGGGCTGAGGGCGCCGAGTGGGGGCGCGCGACGGCGAGCCTGAAGAAGGCGGGCGAGGTGCAGTGGGAGGTTGTGCTGAATGCTGGGAAGAGTGTTAAGTTGGTGTTGCAGTATGAGGTTGCCTTTCCAACGGGGTCGGGGGTCACGCAGGTTTATTAAGGGGCTTGGGTCTCTTGTGTGCGTGGCTCGTGGGTAGGGTTTGGACTTGGTTGTGGCTGGCAGATTGGAAGCAAGGACATGATTCCTGTGTGTTGTTGGCCAGTAGTCGTTAGTTTAGGTAGCCCCTGAATCTTGTCAGACATCCTCGCTGTCCTCCCTCCGTGCTCATGTCCAAGAATAGTACTGCTCTCCCGAGGGAACCGGAAGCCTCTGGAATCCGCCACCCGCCGCACATTCATGAATGCAAGTCTGGTATGTCATCATGTCGTTGCTAAAGCCTGGCTATGATACTAGGATAATAAGGGATGCCGTCTGCTGATACGCGGATGGACTGATCTCCCTCTGCTGGGCCTTGTGAAAATGCCTCGCTGAACTCCGTAAAATGCCTGGCTGAACTCCGTGAAATGTCTCGCTGAACTCCCTGAAAACGCCTCGCTAAACTCCCTGAAAATGCCTCTACCGAACTGGGTGATGCCCCTGGGCCCCGGGGTTTTGTTAATGTATGTTGTGGTGGAGAATAGGGGATAATCGATCTGGAGAGTGTGAAATCTCTGAGATGGTGCCAATCTGTCTGATGATTGATCTTGTATTGGTGAAATCTCCCAGATGGTATCGAGAGAAATGGCGGGGGGTAGTGCTGGATAACTGATGCTGTCATGGTGAAATCTGTGAGAGATATTGTCGATCTGTGAGAGATGAGATGGTCGATCTTGTAATGGTGAGATCCGTGGGATGGTCAATCTGTGCGATGCTGTCGCGGGAGGATGGTGGCGATAGTGCGGGATGAGTGTCGGATATCTCACCCCGTCCACTAAGTCTCCGTTAGACTTGTTGCCGCTCAGATAGCAGACCCGTCGATCCCGAGCCAGTCTTCCAACTCCTTGCGCTTCTCGGGAGCGATGCCGAATCCGGATGTCTTCTGGCCCTTGTGGCTCTTCGCGCCGTCGGTTCCGCTGGCAATGTCGACGCTGCCAGCCTTTCCGTCCACCGAACCGACCCCGCCAGTCTCCTTGGTCATGCCGTTCTGAGGGTTCTCCCCGTTGGGGCCGAGGCCAAGCTTCGCGTTGCCCTCTGGGCCAAAATCCAGCCTGCCATCCCCCAATTCCTTCTTCCAATCCTCGACCCACTGCGTCAACCCGTGGTCCCGCGCCATCACCTCCACAAGATTATCCCAGATATCCAGCAACTCCTTCACACCCTCCTTATCCATCTCCCAACCCACCCCCTTCTCCTTTTCCTCCTTCTTCACCACAACCCCCACTTGCTTCCCCTTCCCCTTGCCCTTCCCCCTGGCAAGCATCTCATCACCCTTCTCCACAATCCACCGATTCGAAAGCACCTTGAACCACCTGCCATCCACGGCACAGCTCTTGAACACCAGACCCTCGCCCTTCTTCAACTCAGCGCGCACCAGCAGATCGTCGTGGTTGCGCGCCACCTCGCGCACGGTGCGGTACCCCAGCACGGGGACATGCTCCAAGCCGTGCTCGGCGGCAAAGGTCTCGACTTTGCGCGGGTGCCAGCGCTTGGAGGAGTTGGGGCCGGAGCCGGGGGTGTGGATTGAGAAAAGCACTGATATGAGGTTAGCTATTGTTTTCGTATTTAGGGGTAACGATGGTAGGAGGAAGGGCGTGAAGGTATGACTGAGAGGTATTCAGACAGGTGGAAAGGGGGGGTGGCTTACCAAGCTTGTGTGTGCCGTGGGGAAGGGAGTACGGGTTGCCTTGGATCGTGTGGCCGATGAGCTCGAATTGGAGTGCAATCGGCTCGTTCAAGGAGGGCAAAAAGATGTGCAGGTTTGCAGCAATCGCAGCAGTCCAGTACACGTCGTGGGAGGTGGTGGTTTTGGAGGGCAGGAGGTGCGGGAGCAAGTCCTGGTTGCGAGTGCAGACGCCGAGACGGCCCGTCGGGTGGATGGCATACTGGACGAAGGTCTGGTTGTTGGCTGGCGAGGGTGTGGGGAGAGGAGGTAGATTGGAGTAGAGGGGGGAGGTGTTCGGGATGAAGTAGACTGTCGCGCTGGCGCCGTCCAGCTTCAGGGATTCCTGGAACTGGATGCGCTGGTACTTCTTCTTGGTGAAGAGGTTCGGACAATTCTGAACGCGCTCCGTGTCGGTCTTCATGATGAAAGACGGGGGCTTGGGGTTGGAGGTGGGTATGTCGAGAGAGTCCTCGTCGAGTGTGGAAATGTACTCCCATTTCTTGATTCCCAGTTTGGCTGTGAAGTCAATTTCGCGAATGACGTCGGCAAACTCCGACTCGGTCAGCTTGATGAGCTCCCAATGAAGATCGCAGATCTTCTTGTCGATGTCAGGGAAATCGGCAAGGCGGCAAATGTGGCCCTGCGAGATAATCTCGCTGCCGTCCCGGCCCTTCCACACCGAAGTGCCGACTCTGTAGCCCTCCTCGCCGTCGTAGCTGATGAGGGACCCCGCATCGGCAAAGAGATCCTCAAACTCGGAGCTCGACGGCAGAAACGAGTCAACCTCGAAGTAGACGACGTACTGGCCTTTGCCAAAGCAGTCGGCCTTGTCGACAACCACCTTCCAGCCGTCGATGCTGACCACGTTGTTCCCCCTGTTGACTGACTGGACGGCTGTGATTCGGCGGACCGTGGCCAACTTGCGGTTATGAGTGCCTTGAACTTGAAGTTCTGTGCCGATGGGCTCGGTGAGGGTAGGCTGCGCGATGGCAGGCTCACCCCCCGCAATCCTGGGAGACTTCACTTCGGCATCAGACCCTTGGGAGCTGGGAGGGTTAGAAGGGAGGGCGGCGTTGGAGCTGACAATTGCCGCCTCCAGCCATCCGCGCAGGTCGGCGCCAGCGACCTGCGCAGAAAGCTCCGCAGAACCCATCATGTTGCCAGGTAATGATGAACGCAGCGAGATCAAGGTAAGACACTGTCTTGTCGATGGAATCTTAAGGTTATGTCGAGTAGGGCGTTTCTTGCAAGAGTCGGATTCTGAAGGAGAGAACGAAACGACGCGGGAGGCTGGAGATTGATGCGTTGGGAGTTCAAGGCAAATATCTCAAGCAAACCAGAAGATGCCAGAGAGATCAATTTTGAACAGACTCTGGCAATTCTTGTGGAGGAGAAGCAATAGATGGGATAGGTAAGTGAGGGGGGTTGAGGGACGGGTTCGGAGAGGGAGTTGGAGGGGGGGAAGGTTGGGAGGGGGGCTGGAGGATTGGGAACGGGTGAGCAGGGTATTGGCCGTGGAGGGCCAGGTTTGGAGGGCAGAAACAATGGAATGGCTTTGAAAGCAAACGATTGGTTGCGAGTAAGGCCAAATCTCGAGTCTTTGTTTGCTTCCTCAGGTCCAGCAAGCGAGTCATCCCTCGACTCGTGTAAGTCCGAAGACGCCTGAGCCAGACAGAAGTTGGGCCCGCCGTAGGTGTTGGAACTTCTCGCAGCACCGTTGACGACGGAGACTTCCAGTGGTAGACCAAGCAAACTAGGCAATGGAAGGGAAGGAAACCCGAGGGTTGCGAATGCTGTGGATAGGTTCGCTCTGCCTCGTCATCTCATGATACCTCGCCGGTTGCCTTCCAGCAGCTGGATGACCCTGGCAGCATTGCCCTGCCGCACCTCCTTCCCGGCAGCAACCACGGTATATATACAAGTTCCCGCACGCACACAATCACCGCCCCTCCCAATCAACGGACCACTCGAGTGGTCAAGCGGCTTTGGGAGGGGGTCAACGGTTGGAACAACAACCGAAGTGGTCGCGGGTTCGACTCCCCACCAGCGAAGTAAAATTCTTTAAAAAAATAAAAGGAATTTTCGTAACCGATCACCTCTACTCGACCGGCGAGTAGGGCTGGTCGGCGAGCTTTTTGCCTTTCTCTTTCTTCGTTTTCTGCTCCGTGCTCGTGCTTTGCTTCTCTCTGTGCCACGCGTGCCCTCAAGGATATCTTTTTTTGTCCATTTTTCTTCCCCTCTTGTCCCAATGTTCAGTTGTTAAACAGAGAAAGTGCAGATTAATAACACTCATTGGAGTAGAAGTTGGAGTGGGTGTGACGTTGAGAAAAGGTTGAAGCCTGAGGCGGCACTTACAAATCGCGGCTTGGGACAAATGGTAGGGCGAGCGGAAGTGGATCGCCGCATGTCAAGCTCCAACAGGCACATGCACCCCTGTCACGCGCTAACCCGTTTCTCGCGAGGGACCCACACCAAGATGCGTCGCGTTTTGACTTCGTTGGAGGCAGGAAACTCGGGTGCTGCTGCTGCGCTGCAACAAATTCACCAGCTCAACAGTGTCTGCCTTGCGCCCTGACATTGCTCCATCCACCTCAATCAACAACTTTGGTCCTGCCTATAAATTTTCCTTCTCTTTTCAGGTTGGTTCTGTCACAAACAAACAAGTCCAATTGTTTTCACAGAGCGCGTTGCCGCATCCTCGCTCTCCCTCCCGCTGTCGCAGCAACCCCGAAGCGACCCAGAACGAACCTCAGCGACCCTCATTTTGCCTCGGCGCACACACGTTGAAGGGACTAGCCGACATGAGATAGCCCGACGGCGCGAGCCCCCTTCTCAATCCCACAATGGCGACCCGGTCCGAGTCGCAGCAGGCCGTCTTCTCGTCGTACGCGCCGAGACTGCGCACATACAACAATGCCCTCCTCCAGCCCGTCCTGCCCGGAGCTGCTCCGACGAACCCCCTCGCCCGCGTCACCAAGCGAGGCACCACCATCATAAACTACGCCGAAGACGGCTACGACGACTACGATGACGACGACGACGACAGCAGGCGCCGCCCCACCGGCTTGCGCAGCCTGCGCCGCGACGACAGTTCCGCCAAGGTCGATCCGAGCGAGAAGGTCGGCAAGGAGACCCTCGAACCCGTCGAGATACAGGGAATCTACCGCGACTGGATGGGCAAGGGGCGACCGAACCGGTCCGACGCCCAAAACTACGTCCAAGCCTGCCTCCCGCTCACCTTGATTCCCATTCGGATCGATCTCGACATCCCGGCCTACACTCCACAGCCCGCCCTACCCGCCCTAGGCCCGGTGGACGCGACCCATCCGTTCTTCAAGCCTCAAGAAACGACGGTTCCGTACCGGCTGCGCGATACTTTTCTGTGGAATCTGCACGAGAGCCTGATCACGACCGACCACTTTGCGACCCAGCTGGTTCAGGACCTCGACCTCCCCAACCGGGCGTCGGCCATTGCCGAGATCAGCAAACAAATACGAACCCAGCTGGAGGAATACGCCGGGGTCGCCCTTCACCCTCTCTTCCACTCGCACACCACCCGCGCCAATGCCTCCGAGCCAACCAAAGCGCCCCAGATTGAGTCGGCCGCTGCCACATATCTCAGCCGGCCCGACACCCCAATGGCCGCCCCAACGCCCTCAAAGGCACCCGCTGGTCCAGCCACACCTACCGTCGTGCAGACAGCCGAGGGCGAGGTGACGGCCGCGGCCACCCCCCTCCCAGTCGACACCACCGACGACTTCAGCCCCGACGACACATACCGGTGTATCGTCAACCTCAACATCAACCTCTCGTCGCAAGTCTACACCGACAAATTCGAGTGGTCCCTGCTCCACCCGCCCGGCACCGCCGAGCACTTCGCCAAGCAGACCTGCGCCGACCTCGGCCTACACGGTGAATGGGTCCCCGCCGTGACCCACGCCATCTACGAGGCGGTCCTCAAGCTAAAGAAGGAAGCCTGCGAAGCCGGCGGGCTAGTCGCGGGTTGGGGCGCGTCGGCGGCCGCGGGGCCCGGCGGCGCCTCCGGCAGCGGCCCCAACGAGTTCCCCAACGACGCGGCGCTCTCACTCGCCGCCGAGGGCGCCGGCTGGCGCTACGATCCGGAGCACCTGGCCGACGACTGGGAGCCCAAGCTGGAGATCCTCAGCAAAGAAGAAATCGAGAAGCGCGAGGGCGACCGGGAGCGCCAGATCCGCCGCCTGCGGCGCGAGACGGCCCGGTTTAGTAGCAATACCGGCATGGCCGGCGGCGTGCCCATTGGGTTTGCATTTTCCGGCCTGATCGAGCAGGAGGAGGAGCGCATGGGCCGCGGCGAGCGCAACAAGAAGAAGAAGCGCTTCCGCAGCCTGTCGCCGACGGGCCGCGCCGGGACGCCCGGCGGGAGGGGCACACCCGCTGCTGGGGAGGGGTATGGCGGTGGTGGCACCCTGTCGGATCTGGAGCGCATGAACTGGAGGTGTGCGCACTGCCGCGTGTGGGGAACCAGTGTGTGGGCTGTGCGAGACGGGCCGTATGGGCCGAGGGTGAGCCAAATCCAGCCCCCTATTTCTTCCTCATTTCCAGTTCAGGCACTGACAGATTCGTTTTCCAGTCCCTCTGCAACAACTGTGGCTTCATGTTTGAGCGCGACCGCAAGCTGCCCCGCTGGACCAAGAACCTGCACGCCAGCGATGCCCGGCCCTTCTAGGTGGGTGGTGCGGGCAAGTGGCTGGGGTCGGCAGCTGACCGGTTCGCAGTCCCGTCCCGCAAATCTCCCCGGTTGCGTCGCCAGTCGTCGAGTGGGCTGAGGTGAGTTTGCGGGTGGCGTGGCTTGTGCTACTGTTGCTGTTCTTGTTGTTGTGTGATCAATATGAGGACTCGGGCGGGGTTAGGGGTGGTGGCGGGCGATACTTGGCGTTGGGAAAGGGGATTGTATGGGTCTTGTTTGCTATTATCTGGTCTGTCCTTCACCTATGAGACGCCCGCTCTGGTTGATTGTTTGGGTGCGCTCTCTGTGAACATTGGGCTGTGTCTGTTTTTGGGGCAGAGAGAGTGTGGAATCTATGTTTTGCTGCTGATTTGGAGAACTGGCTGTGTATGAAGGTGGGACGTGTATTGATTACCTGACTTGTATGGCATGAACTGGGGTTTGTCTCTTTGTTGGCGTCATTCTCAATGCCTTCCAAAGCACTTGCTGACTGTGGAGATAGCTCGTTCGCTGAGGAAAGGCTTTAAGGCCAAGAACCACCCCTTGTCGGTTCACCGCGTTGTGTCGGGCCGTGAGTCGAAAAAGGGGTCTCAGTCTTGATGTTGGCATGTGTTAGTCTAGGCCAGGGACAGAGGCTCGTTTGGACCAAGGGCCCGATGCCTCCGCGAACCTCGCGGGCCTTGCTCCGGAGAATCGTTGATTTCGCCGACTCGCTTCCCGCAACGCAACCCTTCTGTGTGGCCGCCGGTTAATATGTGGTCAGTGTTATAACTGCCGAAAGGGGCAATCCCCTGCATTAGTTTGCGGGGCGCATGTTGTTCCTGGCCCCAATTGGTGCGCATCCAGATCTTGACAGGCTATGAGTGTTACAGTTTTGTTGGTCAGCGACGGCAAAAGCCATAGCTCGCGGAAAGGAGCCACTGAATCCGTTATTACCAAGTAGAGTAATAGAATCGTTGAGCGACAACACGGTAGATGCTTTGGTGTTTTGGCTTCAGGGCTGCTGTGTAAGTGGACGTGAGTATTTAGCAAGGACACGATCTCAACTCTCTCGACGCCGCGATGCTGCTTCGTTGCCCTTCGTCCCTCGCCTCTGCCTTCCCAGAGCACCCACACTACCCATCGATTGTGTAAAGAACAATAACTCAACATGAAGGTCACCGCCACTGCCGCCTTGCTGGCGTCGGCGCTCCCCGCCGCGCAAGCCGCGTGCAGTCTCCCTTCGGTTTACAAGTGGACCTCGAGCGGCCCGCTAGCAACCCCTAAGTCAGGCTGGGTCTCGCTCAAGGACTTCACCCACGTCCCCTACAACGGCCAGCACCTCGTGTACGGGACGACATACGGCTCCAACTGGGGCTCCATGGCCTTCGGCCTCTTCACCGACTGGTCCAGCATGGCCACGGCCAGCCAGAACGGCATGTCCTCCAGCACCGTCGCCCCCACCCTCTTCTACTTCGCCCCCAAGAAGACCTGGATCCTCGCGCACCAGTGGGGCCCGACGGCCTTCTCCTACCGCACCTCGAGCGACCCGACCAACGCCAACGGCTGGTCGGCCGCGCAGCCGCTCTTCTCGGGCACCATCACGGGCTCCAGCACCGGCGTGATCGACCAGACCGTCATCGGCGACAGCACCAACATGTACCTGTTCTTCGCGGGCGACAACGGCAAGATCTACCGCGCCAGCATGCCCATCGGCAACTTCCCCGGCGACTTCGGTACCGCCTCCACCGTGGTCCTCAGCGGCGCCACGAACGACATCTTCGAGGCCGTGCAGGTGTACACCGTGACCGGGCAGAGCAGCACCCAATACCTCATGATCATCGAGTCGATCGGCGCCAACGGCCGCTACTTCCGCTCCTACACAGCCACCTCCCTCTCCGGGTCCTGGACGGCGCAGGCCACGAGCGAGAGCGCCCCCTTCGCGGGCAAGGCCAACAGCGGCGCAACCTGGACAAGCGACATCTCCCACGGCGACCTCATCCGCACCAGCGCCGACCAGACCTTCCCCATCGACCCGTGCAACCTGCAGCTGCTGTACCAGGGCCGCTCGGGATCCAGCAGCGACTACAACAGCCTGCCGTACCAGCCGGGGCTGTTGACGCTGCAGGGCGCGAGCGGCGGCGGGACGCCCCCGTCGTCGACGACGACAAAGACGAGCACCGCCCCCGCGGCAACGACGACGACGGGTTCTGGCGGTGGCGCGACTGCCGCACACTATGCGCAGTGTGGCGGGATTGGGTATTCGGGTCCGACGGCGTGTGCGAGTCCGTATAAGTGCACTTACTCGAATGATTGTGAGTTTCCTCCGCGATAGATTGTTGGCTGTTGGGTTCGTTGTTGCTGACGATGTTTTCATAGGGTACTCTCAGTGCCTCTGAGCAGTGATGGCCCGGGGGTTTGTCACTACCCCGAGGACAGGCGAGGGCTAGGATTCGCTCAAGCCGAGATCGAAGCAGGCCTGCCGAACCCGTCGCGGGAAGCTGGAAGAGCGCAGAGTTCGCCATTCGTTATGTAGATATCTATTGAAATAGTCAGATTCATGTACATACATAGGTTGTGCTATTCAGTTTGATATCGGCCCCCAACAGTAATTGATCTTTGATACCTGACTCCTTGACTCCCACTACCGGCGTCATCAAGCGCGGCGACCGGCTGGCCAGAGTCATAGGATACAAAAGAAAGCTAATTCGAGCTGCGGTTGGAGATTGTGATTTGGAACCCCAACTCATGGTTCACAGGTCACTCTAGAACTTGAGAACTTGTGAAAGAGTGTGATGGCTGCAGTGGGTTTGGATGCGGAGAGAGAAGAGGGCTGCCGATTCTTGTCCCGAAGCGATCTGCTACGGTCCTAACAGTCCACTCTGCGCGACCACAACGAGAAGACTGGCGGTCACGGGTCAGAGACCTAGGAGGAGGGAGAAAGGAGGCGCGTGGTTCACCGCGAATAGACAATTTGCGCAGGGCCGGTCACACGGCCAAAAGAAAATAGAAACACGGCCGGCGTATTAAATTAATAAGAAGCAACCAGGTGCCAGGCCCTTGCATGCTAGGCCCTATTCTGGAAACATGGGCGCATTGCTACCGTCTGTGGCGACCCAAGGGGAATGGAAATCCGGGAGCGGGAGAGAAAGATTGCTGCGGGGTTAGGTCCTTGGCTGTCATGCGGGCTTCTGATCACGTGGGCCCCTGATCTTCACCTTTCAGCAGCTCAAAAAGCAACTCACTTTTGTTGGAGTTGTTAGGTTGTCATGGTAGTCAAATCACAGTCACAGTCACAGGCGAGGCAGGTAATAGTAGGAACAAGTTGTCTGAAGATCAAATCCAATGCATAAAATGTATATACTCTGAAGAGAAAGAAGAAAACCCCCCGCCATCATGCATCAAGACAGAAAACTATGTACAGTCAAGGGATGCCGATCCACATGCAGCTCAGTCATTACCAACCCCTTCCATCATCATCGTCACACCGACCGGGCACATGCGAGCCGCTTACAGGCACTGGGAGTACCAGTCGTTGGAGTAGGTGCACTTGTAGGGGGACTCGCAGGTGGTCGGGCCGGTGTAGCCGTTGCCGCCGCACTGGCCCCAGTGGGTGGCCTTGGCGCCGGAGGCGGTGCTGGTGGTGCTGGCCTTGGTGCTGGTGGTCGAGGTCGAGGTGGTCGACGGCTTGGCGGTGGTGCTGGTGGTGGTGGTGCTGACCTTGGTGGAGCTGACGACCGAGGTGGTGCTGGTCTTGGTGGCAGAGGCGCTCGAGCTCGAGGAGCTGCTGCCGCCGTTGGCGGGGAGGCCGGCGACGGTGGAGCCGATGGGGCCGAAGCGGATGTTGGAGTAGATCACGTTGCTGTTGGGGACCTGAGCCTCAACATCGGCGGGGACACCCGACGAGGTGGAGCAGGCACCACGGTCGGCGCCGGGCTGGCCAGCCTGGTCGGTGGGGTAGGTCGAGTCGAGCCAGAGCATGTTGACGGCATGGTCGTCCCAGACGGACATGACGAGGACCATGTCGCCGGCGAGGGCCTTGCCCATCTGGGCCAGACCACCCTTCTTGTTGAAGGCGCCAGTGGTGTCGCCGAAGGCGGCCTTCTGCTTGTCGCACCACGCCTGGGTGATGGAGTTGCCCGAGGTGCCGGCGATGGTGGACTCGGAGTTGGGGATGACCTTGCCGTTCTGGGCGTAGAAGCGCTTGATCTCGGAGAGGTTGCCCGAGGCGTCGGTGAGGAACTGGGTGACGACGGTGATCTTGGCGTTGGTGTCGACGGTCATGCCCTTGCCGTAGAAGGTCTTGTTGCCCTGGCGGTACGAGTTGAAGTCGCATCCATCGGGGTCGCAGACGCCCGAGTAGCGGTCCGAGCTGTAGGTGCCGCCGCAGGCGTCGCCCGCGCAGCGCGACTGGCCGATGGTGGTGCAAGGGTGGGGGGTGAAGGCAGTCGCCATGTTGTTGGCCTCCCAGATATCCATCTCAGAGCAGCAGCTGCCATAGCCGCCCATACCGGCGTTGGCATCGTTGGTCGAGGGGGTCCAGCTGGCGACGTTGGCCTCGCCGTTGATGAACTTGAGGTCGCGGGGGCACTGAGCATCGCAGTAACCGGTACCGTACTTGGCACCAGCCTTGTTGTTGGCGTACTTGGCAGCACCACCGTCGGCGTCCATGGACACGAAGTACAGGGCACCGTTGAGGCCGCAGCCGAGGTTGGTGACGTCAACGTCGAAGGTGAACTCGTTGCCGAGGAGCTTGAAGGCTGTTCCGGTGGTGGTTAGCTAGCTGTGACACGATCGCCGCTGGGGGATGCCAAGGGCCTCGAACTTACTCTGGTACTTGGAGTCGGTCTCCATGAGGTAGGTACGCGAGCCGATGTTGGTCGAGTAGGCGCCCTTGGTGACGAACTTGAGGTTCAGGGCATTGCCGCTGGTGGTGATGCCGTAGGTGCTGGCATAGTCGGCGCCGTCGACGCAGCACTTGGTGGCGCAGCTGGTGGCGTCGTTGCAGTACGAGGTATCCCAGGTGTTGCCGCTGTAGCAGTTGGTGCTGCTGCTCAGCTGGTGAAGCCAGCGCCAGTTGGCATCGACGGTGACGGAGCCCTGGACGTTGGTGCAAGAGCCGCCAGTGCCAGTGCACTTGGCCCAGGTGAGCGAGGGGTGGGTCTCGGCGGTGAGGGAGCACACGGCCTGGGCCGAGGCGGAGGCCACGAGGCCGGCGAGGGCAGCGAACTTGGCAATCATGGTGGAGGATGTAGAAGGAATGACAGACAGTTCTTTGTGTGAAAGACTGTTGTGTGGATGATGAGGAGATGAGGGTGGTGATGAGATGAGAAGTTGAGCTGATGGACGTTGGGAAACTCGAGTTATATAGACGGGTTGTGGCCGTCTTGCACGTCGCCCCATCTCCCCGTCTTTCCATCCCTCCCTTTCCATCCATCACCGCAGTCCCCATGGGTCAGCCCCTTCCGGGTTGCCGGGAACGCCGCGCAGCCGGCCAGCGCGCAGCCTGGCGTTGCCAAGGGGAGCAGGTTGATGCTTCGTGGGGACGGCTCGCGGGCCGTCGACGCTCCAACACAGCCGCGCCGGTTCGTCCACCGCGTCTGGCCGATGGGGCAAAGCGTCATCTCGGCGATGGGGCCGCCGTAGGACCAGGGGGCAGGCTCGTCGGGAGAGCACAGGGCGGCGGCCGACGAAAGGCACGTCGCTTGTGCGTGGTGAGGCGCCGCCGTGGGGTGGTGAGGTGGAGCGAGGGAGAGACCCGATGGGGACGAGGGGACGGCGACGCGCCCAAACCGTCGATAGCGGCCGGGGCTCCGGGCAGCGATGTCACATGGCGGTTGCCACGGCGGAGGCTGGCCTGGGCACAGACTGAGGGCATCGTGGAGGACATGGAGCCGAGAGTGCAAAATGATTAAGGTTACCAGAGGATGCGGCAGGGGTAAGTGCCGCTCATTGGAGGGGGCCGTTTGGTGCGGCAGCCAAGCCGCCAGGGGTGACACGGAGGACATGCGCCGAGTGCAACTTGGGGTTCCCAGCGCGCCCGGGAAGGGCCTGGATGACGGTCGCGTCGGTCGAGTTGGTCGAGTCGGTCGACGGCGAGGATGGGCCTGGTGACCGTTTAGCTTCTGCGCCCCCCTTTGGTTCCCCCCAGGAAGTCCAGGAACCACGCCGGCGATGCAGTGCGCGCGCAGATGCGATCCGAACTGCCGCCGCCGCCACTCCCAGTCCCACGCCCACGACCACGCCCACGCCCACGCCCACGCCCACGCCCTCGATTCGCGGTCCCGGCATCAGTCCAGCTGGCGATGCGCTAACGGCTGTTCGCGAAGGTTCGCCCACATCCCTCCCGACAAGCGATTCCTGGGGGAGGCGCCCAGAGGCTGATGAGAGCCGCACCGCACACCCACACCCTCCAACGCCCTGCCTTGCGCTGTCCAGGTTTCCCCACAAGCCACCACGGCTCGAAACGGTCTGGCTTCCCACCCCGCATTGTGGTCCAGATGGGCCGCGACCCGGGCCCCCGTGCCCTCAGCGCCGGCGGCGGGAAACAGGCAGATCGGCCGACCGATCAGGGCCGTCGTGCCCAGGCCTGTCCCGTCTCTCGTCGATTTTATTTTTCCCTCGTCGATCGAGGTCCGAGTCCAGACCGACTCCATCCTCGATACTCGATAGTAGCCAAGCTCACCAAGCTGAGGCTCACGCGGCAGACCGACGCGGCATCGGCGCGGCATCAATCACCGCCCAAGCGATTGGGACGCAAAACCGGGGACGTGGTTTTTGCCCCAATTTGCCGATATTGCGGCCGTTCATGCCTCCCGTGCCTGGCGATGCGGTGCGGCCTGTGCTGATGAGAAGGACCCGCGCGGTGGAGACTGGAGAACTGGAGCGCGCGGCAGAAGCGCAACATCAAACTCCGCTCCCCCCAATCAGGCCAGGGCGCTACCCCACAAAGACCCAGCCTGTGGGGTCGGACCCTGGCAGGCCCTGGCCGCTAACCGCAAGAGGGTGTGAGGGACAGCAGGGGGTTGCGATCGTTCGTCGGTGGCTTTGGTGGCTTCGGCGGCTTCCTTGGGCTTCCACCAGATTGCGGGGCAGCCTGCCCTGGCTCTTGCTCGGCTTGCCCTGGCAGGGCCTGGTCTGCATGCACGTCGCCGCCGTACCACCGTTCGCTCGTCCCGCGCTGCCTGCCTACCACGCCCGGATGTTCACAACGGTTTTTCCAGGTTTGCCAGCGGCAGCCAATTCCGGCTCCAGTCCAATTCCGGGTCGTGCTGTTCTGCGCCGTGCCTGTTTTGTGTTTTTCCTGTCTGCCGTCCTGAAACACGACGGCCTGCCTGACGCCCCCTCCCATCTTGTTTCCCTGTTTCGATGTTTCGTTCCCCGCAACCCGCAATCCCCAACCCGCAGCCCTCACCCGACGACGACGCCAGGACCAGGCCTCGAACGGTCAAGGCTCTCAAGGTTCAAGATACGGCGGCCCGCGAGGCGGTTTTCCCCCGCAAACGGGCATTTGCGTCCGTAGCTTGCAGCAGTGCAGATGGTCCGGTCCACCCAGCCTCTCCTGAGACCTGACTTGACCGCCTCCAATTCTCGCCTGCGGAGAACTGCCCTCCCCGCACCGTCACACAGAGCAACCAGGGCCATCTGCAACTGCATCGGCGCATCACGTCGGGCGTGGTCAGCCGGTCGGCCGGCAGTGGCCTTGAGGCTGAATGTGGGATATCACTCTGCGCTGGTCCGGCTTGCGTGTTTCGTCTTGCCGAGCATCAGAGCTCATTATGCTCTCGAACAGTAAAAAAATCTTTTTCTTTTCTTACCGTCTTTCTTCTCGGCTCGGCCAGTCCCCACAGCAAACAAACACCCCGTGGCTGGGTGGATAGGTAGGAAACAGGTGGACCCGGCCCGGATCTCGACGCCCCGGGGCCTCCCCTGAAGACAAGCGCCCTAGAGGCGCCCGGGACGAGCATCCGATGACGTCCCCGTCCCTTAACCTTCACTTGAGACGGACGGCCGCCAAGGAGGCTGGTATCCCGATCAGATCTTTGGCTCCCACGTCGCCTTCATATCCAGTAATGAAGGGGACTCGAAAAGGGCCGAGCAGAAACGTCGTCTATAGGACCTTTGGTCCTGTGAATGAACCAGCGGGAAAGCATGACGAGGCCCGCCAGGGCTACCGGTGGCCCCTCCCATGCGAATCACCTATTCTTGAAAATGAAAATGCCACTTTCTGAGATCGGAGAATTAAAGCTCCCCTTTGATGCCGACATGGGTGGTGGGAATGGGGCTACTATTCTCGGAACCACTCGCCGGGCTGATCAGGTCCGTCACGACACCCGCCAAGAATGATGGACAGCACGATGCCCCGTCGTCACTCCTTTCTAGAAGAGTGACTGAAGATCTGTTGGCGGGACAATGCCCGCGATGTGCTCGGGGAGACCTAGCGGGAATTCTAGCTGCGCTCCTGGAGCCGCAATCTCCCAGAAGCGATCCAGGACCCCCACGGGAATCGTCCTGTCCTCGGTACTCGACCTGGAAGAGAGATGAGCAAAATCTTGAAACAAGCTGCAGCCTTCCTTGTGTGGGTACTACGTATGTCGGACTCGCCCTAAGGATTCCGATCCCGATCTGGCATCACCGTCGCTTGATCGGGACGAGGAACCCAGCCGCCTGTCCTGGCGAGCTAACGTCGGCCCATCTAGCGTCGTCCTGCATGTTGGGTTGCATGAGTCCCGGCGTGGTAGCCCGTCAAAGCAGATCTAGCTGGTTCTGGGGTCACGATCTCATGTTGGGGTGATTCTCGGGGGAAGCCAGGGCGTCACCCGGTGTTGACAATGGAACCGGAGCACACCAAGTCCCGAATGCACTGTAACAGCAAGCGTCATGAGGATATTCGGGGATGGAGCTCTTGAGAATGTCATGTGGTAGGACTGGGAGAGTCAGGAGTGACGTAGCCGTTCACCTCCAAGACCCCGAACAACCGAGGGCCTAGCTCGAGCCTAGGTGGGGTGTCTGGTTTGGAGGTGAGGACACTCAGGGTCAACTCATCATGAAAGACAGCAGGAAACAAAGCAGCTCTTCGAAGTAGCGAGAGACGGCGGGGCGGCCAGTATCTCTCTACCAGGCTCACATGTCGGTCATCTCCGAGCCCCGTGTCTCCATAACCCCGAGCTTGTTTGAGTGAAGCTGAACGAGACGCGTTGCATAGAACAAGAGATATATGGGCAGCCCATGACCAGCTAGTCAAGCCTCGCCACCCATCTCCAAGCTTGCCCAACACGGAACGGGCAGGGCGGCGGTCAGCCCTCGGCGTTGGCCGCCGGCCCACCGACAGCCTCAACAGTCTCCATCGCATGACGGGCTCCACGTCCGCCACGATGGCCTTAGTCCGTGCCCCAAGCTGCCAGCCTCCGCCTCGTGCCAACCCCAATGTGACATGGCTGGCGGGACCTTACCGGCCGCTATGGACCGTTTGGGTCACCTGCGTCCTCGCTCAGACTTCCGCTTCCGGGCTCCGGAGGCAGTGCTCGAACCTGCTATTAATGTGTAGCACCAAACGGCTGATAGTTCCGCTCAAGTCGTCTTCTCTCACGAATCCCTCCGACCTTGGCCGTGCTGGTGATGCTCCCACGACTCCCTCTCCGCGAGTTCAAGTCATGCTCACAACCTAGAGTGTGCTCGTAAGCCTCGTATTCAACATCCTCCAAGAGCCCTAGCCCCGCTCTCCCTGCTACCCCAGCCAAGGAAGAGACACCTCGGCCGGAAGACCGGGCCATATTCTGCATATGACAGGTCGCGGGAACAGGGACAGTCTGAACCACGGGCATCAACAGTCCGAAGGGTATTTCTGTGCCCGTTGCTCTCACTTTGTACCGTTGGCGAGATCATCAAGCTGTGTGGACCGTAGTCGGTCTTGGTTGGCAATAGTGTTTCGACGGATGCTGCTGGTTTGATTTTTCAGGTCGGGTAGGCCGCACACTGGTGAAGTATGTTCGAGTAACTATTTACCGTAAATAACAGTCAGTTGTTCGAGTTGCCATTATGGGCAAATCCATTTAGCTGAATAGACAAGGTGCTAGTCTTGTAGGTTTGTGTGAAGAGGCACGGCAGGATGAAACTTGAACGGAATGCAGCTGAGAAAAGAAATAACAAGGTTCCGATTTAATGGCTGCTCGCAATGGCTTCGAGTCGCTGCTTCATGTCAAAACTCACCTATGTCTCCTAAATACGTATTTAATTGTCTCGAAAGGGTCAAACATTCAACAGACGGCGAACGGGATGGAGCAGAGCTTTGTTTAGGGATGTCAGTTCCGTTAGTTAGATGTTATCCCGTTGTTTATCAGCATTAGGTAGAGAGACGCATGTGCTTTTATTTGACCATAGGATTCAAGTTGTTTAATTTTGATGCTTTATTACTTGCTGGTGTGTTGTCGCCTTTAACTGCTTAATTACTTAAACCTTTTCTGAATTTACATCTAACCATGAGAAAATGTTGTATTGTGCACAATGCATACTCGGTATCATCAGAATTAGAGTCCTCTTGTTTCGCGGTCTTGTCGATGTCAAGGTTGAGAAAGAACAAAGTTCAGTTTGAGAACAGGCTAGAATTGTAGGTCGTTCAAGCAATAAGTTGAGTCCTGTTCATTACCCGCTACCTGGTTTCAGTTCTGATAAGCACAAACAAGTATTACAGAACTAGTGCTCGAACAAGCGTCAAAGTGATACAGAAACGTTTCAAGGCTCGCTCCCCATCTACATGACGCATGTTGTTACCGGAGAAAATGAGGGACTGATGTTATGATATGAGGCGGTAGAGATTGACTATAGGGGCCAATATTAACAAGATAGGACTCAAACTGTTGGGCAGGTAGGGGGTTGGCTTCCTTCACACTTCATGAGTGTGAGAAGAGCTGCTCGATACGGAATATAACTAACTCTGTTGCTCCCTCTTTTGATTAAGTCTTTTTATCATTCCTCCTCTCGTTGTTTCTCAAGAGAATTAGCTTACAATTCGTTATATTGTGACAAATGAGCTGTTTCACTCTGCCCGAGTTGATGGCTGACCACCTCCAGTAATATTTCGCTTTAGAAAAGATCAAGTTGTCTGCTCATCAGCTGACCACGAATATTCGAGTCAGAACTTCAGACTACTACCCTTGTTGAATCACCGATCTGAAATAGAGATAACCTGATACGTACTAGACAGGATGACACCGGAACGGGATATTAGGTGCTTTGAGAAGAGGTAACAGGAACGAAAACGAGCTAGAGCAGTTATGTGCAATGATTTTCTATATACCGTCTATGTATCCGAGCCCCGCAAACCGCACCCGACCAAGTCTATACCATCACCAGCATCTAAGTCCAGTCTTCCATGTGTTCGTGTAGCATTCTGTGTGTTTTCGCCGCAGGCGCGCTGTTGAGAGACTCAAAAGCCCAACCATCTTGTACCCAAACCGTGCACCACCCACCAACAAAGATAGATGCGCAGAGAGGGAGGGACAGAGAAAAAAAAGAGAAAGCAAAACTAAAAGCTAACCCGTGCCCTCCCCGCAACAACCACATCCCCGCGCTCAAGCCGTCCCCACAACCTGCACCACCTCCCCCTCCGCCACAACCCCCCCCTCCACCATCCCCTCCTCCAACTCGACCTCAACAGGCGGAATCACCATCCCATATTTCTCATACGGAAACTCCACCAGCGTAGCAAACTCCTCGGCCCACCCATCCCCAACCTCCCCAAGCTGATGCAGATCCACCTCCCCGGCCTCGCCCGTCCGCCCAGCCAGCACCTCGGGCTCCCGGCCCTTGTACTCCCGCTTGAGCATCGGATGCGGACACCACACGACGCGCATGCCCGCGCGCCGCCCGGCTTCGACGCCGGGCACGCTGTCCTCGAAGACGAGGCACTCTTGCGGGGTGATGGGGGGCTCGCCCGCGGGGAGGGAGTCGTTGATGGTCTTCAGGGCGAGGTGGTAGATATCCGGGAGGGGCTTGCCGCGGCCGGCGGGGATGCGGACGTCGTCGCCGAGGACGCGGCGGTGGGTTTCGAAGACGCTGAAGAGTTCGGTGAGGTGGGCGGTTTTGAGGCGGAAGTTGGACTCGTGGGAGGAGGTGGCGAGGGCGATGTGTACGCGGTGCGGGGTGGTGGTCGTGGTGGTGGTCGTGGTGGTGGTGCCGTTTTGAGCTTTTTTGAGATCCCAGTAGCGAGTGCGACCCAGATTCGAGAGCAACTCGGGGATGCCGGGCAGGGGGAGGGTGGTGGGGAAGTGCTGGCCCTGGAGGATATAAAGCTGCTTGATGTATTCCTCCCGGGTGATGGGCAGCTGGGCCCACTCGTGGAAGATGGCGTTGGCGGCGGGGCCGGGGCGGCCTTGGAGCTTGGCCTTGATGCTCCAGGGGATCATGGGCCGCTGGTACTTTTCCAGGATCAAGTTGACGCAGAGCGTGTAGAGATCTTCAGTGTCGAGGAGCAGGCCGTCCATGTCGAAGAGACAGGCACGGACGGGAGGGAAGCTGGAGTTTTTTAGTCTGGGGCTTGAGTCGTTGGGTATGCTGTGGTGCTTACTCGGTTTTAGGAGCCATGGTGGTGATGATTTCGAGTCACGGTTTGGGGGGTTGAGTCGTGGTGGGCGTGAATGAATGAGTGGCTGGGTCTCCCTGGGCTTGAACCCCGCCGGTTTATATAGCAACGATGGGGTATTATGTGCAGTGCCCGCTGACCTAGAATCTGATATCCAGGCTCACCGTGTGTCAAAGGAAGGGTGGCTGGTGACTTGAAGAATAAAAAAAAGTTGGATGAACCCCCCCTGCAAGGTGCGGGGCCTGAACGGGTGCTGGCATTGACGCTAACGGACATGACAGGCATTCTCACAGCAGCATGGGGAACCCTCCTGGCACTCACTGCCCAGTCACCGTCGAGGTTATCTGCAAGGTGACGCGGGTTTTCCCGACAATATCATCCTCTATTGTGAGAACACTCGGAGAACACTCGGGCCGTTCCCCTGGCTTGATGCAAGGACCAGGAACCGAGGGAGTTGCGAGATAAGCGGGCAAGATGGTGTTGTTGTGTGCTAACACGGTTCAAGCCCAACTGAAACAGTGGAACCGTTGTTAAATCACCCAGCAAGGCACAAGCGAAGGCCTGGCTCGAGCCTGGGAACCTGCAAACTTGCGAAGCGGTGCATGTGAAAAAACGGTGATTTGGCCCAATCAATTTCTCGCGTGGAATTCGCGACACCATCGATTGGCCCCGCCGAGCCCATCTGGACCCCTCCGACTGCTTTATCTTGCATCCGAAGCCTGCTGCCATCGGCCCTGGCTGTTCCTGGCTGTCCGAACTCGGCCTGATCCATCTGATCTGTCGACAATGGCAACCACCCGCGACAAGGCTTCGGCCGAGTTCGCACGACCCGGACCACCCGGACCGCCCAACCAGGACGAGGATGCCGACGAAAGCACCCAGCAGCACCAGAGGTTCCCAGCCGAGGAAGAAGCAGCAAGTAACACCACACACCCCTCTCAGCCCCCTCTCGTAGCTGACACTCTGTTCCGCAGTCCCTCGTCGCCGAGTCCAACTCCCACAAGGCCGAGGCAAACACGCTCTTCACATCGGGCAAGTTTGAGGTAGCCATCAACAAATATGAGGTGGCCGTCGCCGTGTGTCCAAACTACCTGGACTACGAGCTCGCCGTGCTGCGATCCAATATCGCCGCCTGCCATTTGAAGCTGGAAGAATGGAAGGAAGCTGTTGGGAGCGCCACCGCCGCGCTGGACGGCCTTGATCGGGTGGAGCAGCAGGAGGAGGAAACGGCCAAGGCCGAGGTCGACGCGGCCAAAGCTGCCGATGACGACGGCGCCGAGGAAGAGATCATCAGCGCCGGCGCGGCGAAAGCTGGCCCGGCTCTCCCGACCGACCCCGATGGCGCCTCAGCCGAGGCGGCCCGACGCAAACGCCGAGACGACATTGCCCGGATCCGCGCCAAGGCCCTGATGCGCCGGGCGCGCGCAAGGAGCGAGCAGGGCGGGTGGTCAAACCTGGAAGGCGCCATCGAAGACTACAAACGGCTGTCGGGCATGGGGAACCTGACGGCCGCGGACAAGAAGATCGTGCAGGCGCAGCTGCGGGTGCTGCCACCTCACGCCAAGGCTGCGCAGGAGAAGGAGACGGCCGAGATGTGGGGGAAGCTGAAAGACTTGGGGAACGGGCTGCTGAAGCCGTTTGGGCTCAGCACCGACAACTTCAACATGGTCAAGGACGAGACGACGGGTGCGTACAGCATGAACTTTCAACAAGGAGGGCCGGGGGGCAAGAGTTGAAGTTGATGGGTAACCGGGAGAGGAACACATGGGAACACATGGGAACACCTGGGAACAGCCTCCACCAGGACGGCCAGACGAGCTGGCCGGGGGAACCAGATACCGCCAAGGCAACATCTCTCAAGAAGAAGATCAAGCGCAGGCACATGACCACAGGTTTACGGAGGGTGGAAGAGTCGAAGGCAAGACTGTGTCTCGCGACTGGGTGGAAGGGCACGTCTCTCAAGCCATCACGGACCACTATGTGCCCATCAAGGGTTCTTCTGGTTTTCGATCGTGTAATCCGAGTTGTAGTCGGAGGCTTTGGCCACTCGTCATGCCATATAAACACCCAATCTGAAGCAGCAGAAACAGGGACATTCTGCTCAGTTTGCCAAGATGGCCAAGACCTCTCAGGCGGGGCCGTCGCCACAAAAAAAAACCGATAAGCGGCTTATCAAGCAGCTCGGCGGGGCAAAAATTCTCGAGAGACAAGGACAAAAAGTTGCCCCGCAGCCCAGCGCCTGCCCGCCCGACCGACCCAAGCAAATAGGTAGGTACTCCCACTGCTGTACGACCGCTTTTCTCGCAACATCAACAAACAATCAGAACAGTTTCCGTCTGTTTCTCGATACCCCGAAGCCGGAAATACAACAAATCTAGAACAAGCAAGCCAAAGAAGAACACGCCATGGATCTCGACGACACGCCCATGGCCATGGCGCCGATGGCAGCAGGCACGGCACGCACAGGCGCAACGTAGGTTGATTCCGGCATCTTGGGCTGGGCATGCTCGACATACGACCGGTTCTAACTGTATGGCAGGATTCTCTGCTGCAACTGCGGCGTCCCCATCGACGGCACTGCTTCGACTGGTGCGCTCTGCTACGACTGGTATGTTCGACCGACACCGTGGAGCCTGACTTGGCAACTGACAGACAATGCAGCATCAAATCAACAGTCGACATCTCACAGGGAATCCAACGCGATGGCGTCCTCCACTTCTGCCGCGATTGCGACCGATGGCTCATGCCCCCTACGAGCTGGGTGACCGCCGCCCCCGAATCACGAGAGCTGCTGTCCCTCTGCCTCAAACGGCTACGCAACTTGGGCAAGGTCCGCATTATCGACGCCCGCTTCATCTGGACAGAACCCCACTCTCGCCGCATTAAAGTCAAGATCACAGTCCAAGATGCCGTCGCCGACGGTGTCCTGATGCAGCAGAGCTTTGAGGTTGTCTACGTCGTCGCCCACCAACAGTGCCGCGAGTGCGCCAAGTCGTACACGGCCAACGTGTGGCGTGCCGCCGTGCAGGTTCGCCAGAAGGTGACGCACAAGCGCACCTTTCTCCTGCTGGAACAGTTGATCCTCAAACACCAGGCGCACAGGGACGCCATCAACATCAAGGAGGAGAGGGACGGCATCGATTTCTACTTTGCCCACCGCAACCAGGCCGAGGCCTTCATCAACTTCCTCAAATCCGTCATTCCAATCCACGTTAAGGACTCGAGGCATCTCATCTCGGCCGATACCCACACGGGCAACAAATCTTACAAGTTCAGCTACTCTGCCGAGATCGTCCCCGTCTGCAGAGACGACCTCGTTGCGCTGCCACTCAAGCTCGCCAAGTCGCTGGGCAACATCACCCCGCTCGTCCTCTGCCACAGGATAGGCACCTCGGTCAACCTCCTCGACCCCAACACCCTCCAGACCGCCGAGCTCAGCGCCGATGTTTACTGGCGCGCGCCAGTCATGCCGCTGGCCGGCTCGCCCGAGATGGTTGAGTTCATCGTCATGGACATCGAGCCCACCGGCGTGCGCAAGGGCAAGTGGGTGCTAGGCGAAGCAACAGTCGCCCGCGCCTCCGACCTCGGCGTCAACGACACCACCTACTTCGCGCGCACCCATCTCGGCAGTCTGCTACGCGCCGGCGACTCGGTCATGGGCTACCTGCTGTCCGGCGCCAACTTCAACTCGGACTCGCTCGACGCCATCGAGAACTCGCGCGCCTACGGCTCCACCATCCCCGACGTGGTCCTCGTCAAGAAGCACTACCCCAACCGTCGCAAGAACAAGCGCCGCAACTGGAAGCTCAAGCGCATGGCCAAGGACGAGGGCGAGCTGCTGCCCAAGGCCGCCGACCAGGCGCGCCTCGACGCCGAGTACGAGATGTTCTTGCGCGACGTCGAGGAGGACGAGGACCTGCGCGCCGCGTTGGCGCTGTACAAGAGCGCCAACAAGAAGAAGGCGCCGCAGGATGTGGATGCGATGAGTATCGCTGAGACGGAGATGACGATGGATGACGGGCCGAAAATTAGCATGGACGAGTTGCTGGATGACTTTGATGATTTGGACATTCAGGACGAGCATGCTTGATGGGTGGGTGTTTGCTAAAAATAAATCACGTTGTTTGTTGTTTTTGAAGTGCAAAATACTCCATCTGTTTGTGTTCTGTCTGGTTGTTTGGACCTCAATGCTGTTGTGAAAAGAACCTGTGTGACCACTGAGTGTCCTAGGGCGAGTTTATAAACGACAGTCTGTCTACCGCAAGCAAGCGTGACATCTACCCAATGCAGCCCTCGGGCAACCAACTCCCCAGCTGTAAAGAAACAATCACCGAGAGCCCTGGCGCATGCCATCTGATTCCGTCTTTCTTGTGATGAAGCATCTTGTTGTCTACGGGATAGATGGTGGTAGGATAAGGAGATCCCCCTTACTCGCCATCCTTCCCCTCCTGCGGCAGCACACCGGAGCCTGGCGAACTCAGCTGCTGCTGCTGCACTTCCACCTGAGCTTGCACTTGAAGCAGACCATCCGGCTCCGGAAAGGCCATATCAAACAGCGGACTCGGCCCCGCAACACAGCTCGCACGCCTGAGTTTGGGCGCGGCGATCGGCGAGGGTGGTGATGCGTTGTTGCTGGTGCTGATGTTGTATGCTTTGGCTGGTGTGCTTTGGATCGATCTGGGGCCGGGGTTCGGCGACGCGTTGGTTGGGTAGCGGAAAGGTCCGGGAGGGTAGTCTACTGAGGGACTGCTTCCGCGTCGGCGGATGGCGGCGCTGCGGGTGAGGGTGGTGGTGGGGTTTGCGGTGGTGGCGGCGGTGTCGCCGTGGTAGGTTATAGCGCGGGGGAGCGTGGTTCGGTCTGAGGGGGGAGTGTGGCGTCCTGGGATGGGGGTGGGCGGTCTGGAGATGGCGGGGCCGGGTCTGCGGAGGATGGCGGGGGTGTCGGAGGATGAGCGGCTCTTTGCGCGGCGGAAGGGGCTCACCCAGCTTGTTTCGCTATGGTGGAGGTCGGGGAATGAGAGTTGGTGGCGCAGAGCTGGGGAGGGACTGCCTGAGGATTTGGTCTCCTCGCTGCTGCGGCTGTGGTTTCTACGGAAGAGGGCATCGAGTTTCTTGATCGCGCCTTGGAGATTTAGGCCCCTTGGCGGCTCGGGCGTGTTGAAACTCCCCCCAAAACCCAGACGAGGCTCAAAGCTCCTGTTGGAATCCCGACGATGCTGCCCTCTGCCTGGGAGGAGGGGGTCATCAGGCTCGACGCTCCCGTTTGAGTCCCGAAGCTCTTGCCCTCCGGTCTCGGGTCGCGTGTCACCAGGCCCGGAGCTCCTGTTGGACTCTTGAGGCTCTTGTCCTCTGCCAGAGAGCGACGTTTCATCAGGTCCGGAGCCCCTGTTTGCGTCTTGAGGCTCTTGCCCTCTGTCAGGGACTGGCGTATCACCAGACCCGAAGCCCGCGTCTGAGCCTTGAGGCTCTTGTCTCCTATCAGGGAGCAGCGCGTCGCCCAAGATCGGTCCCTCGTCGTCGTCGTCGTCCGTGGAGTCGATCATGGGAGTGATACCGTATGGCCCGCTTTCGATCGTGACCAAAATCGGGTTGCGCACGGGAACCTCGCGGATTTCCAAAACCTCGTGGTGGATTCCGCGGAGGTTTCTGACAACCCGTTCTCCAAGACTGTCTTGATCGTCCGGGTCGTCTGTCTGCGTCTGTGCATGCTGCGTGGTGAGAGAATACAGAACCGGCCTGCCGGGGCCTGCCCCTCGGCGACGCGAAATGGCGAGATTGGATGGCCTAGCCCAGCGAGAGCGACGTGATGTACCATTTTCAGCTATCCCTCGCTGCCTGGGCGGTTCCTTTCCGTTGGCAAGTGGTCGATAGACTGTCGGCAGAAGCAGGGGGATTTCTTGGGCGATGACGCTGTGGTCTGAATGCGGAAGAAGTGAAGACAGTGGCTGTGGGGACACTTCCTCTGACATGGAGCGATAACCATTCGTCTGACTGCTATGATCTATGTCTCCGTTGATGCCGCTGCCGTTGATGCCGCCGCCGTTGATGCCGCTGCCGTTGATGCCGCCGCCGTTGATGCCGTCGCCGTTCACGCCGTTGCCGTTGATGTCATGCCCGTTAGCGTCGTGTACGTTGCCGTCAATATCGTTTATGCAATGCCCGTTGACGCCATGCCCGTTGACGCCATGCCCGTTGACGCCATGCCCGTTGACGCCATGCCCGTTGACGCCATGCTGGTTGGCGCCATTGCCGTTGATACCGTTGATGTCGTGTTCGTTGATGATGTTGCTGATGTTGTCGTTACCGTTTACGCCGTCCCCGTTGATACTGTCACCGTTGACGCCGTTGCCGTTGATGCCGTGCCCGTTAATACCGTTCAGTGCCATGACTGAGGTGCTGGATCCGTCAGCTGCGGTAGCTGGCGCGACAACAGTGTTTTCTAAGGCCGGATAGAGATACCTTGGTGCAAATCGTGACATGCCCTAGAGGGTCTCTTGCCTCCCGTCTCTTGATTCCTTCCTCCAGTTTCCTCACGCATCTTGGAACTTCCAAGTGGCTACCCACCGACGGGAAGCCCCTCCCGCCTGCCACATTTTCGACGACCTCCCACTGGCGCTTTGGGACCCGGTCGCGAGACAATCGAGGTCTGGATCTGGCGACTGAAGGTGAGAGCCGCAGTTATTCCACGCATCACTAGAGGCTGGCGCTCTCCTAGCTTGCAGGTTGGCTACTGAGTGCCTACCTACCTACAGTTCAGGGGTGGTAAATAAGTGATTAGGCAAGTTGACAAAAGACATCCGATCCGGATTGAGCAAAGCAGGAACACATCTTTTTCAAGGTCGTTGAACTCCACGATCAAGAGTCTCAACAGCAGAAACGTTGACAACATGTGCCTTGGCAGAACCAATGTGAAGCATGATGGGTATACGCACAAGAGAGAAGAACGATCAGGAGAACCCAGGGGAAGTGTAAGCAATAATATTCCTTGTCGCGCTCCGAGACTGATCAAAATATCTTGCTGAGCACTCTCTGGACCTGTGCCGGCTGCTCGTCCTGTTTCCTCTTCTTCGCCAGGGGTATCTGTTTGAAGGTGCGTCTCCTGTCTTGGGCTGGCCCGTCGCCCGCCTTCTCTGCCACGGCATCGCCGACTGCTTTCTCCGGCTCGTCTTCCGAAGTCTTCTTCCGTTTCGCTGCTGCCTTGGATTGGATCCCATTGAGGACCTTGGCCCTCTCAACATTTCGGACAAACTCTTTGTTCTCCCGGGTCGTCTTAGCGATTTCGGCACGCATTCTGCTGGTCCGTTCGGCATTTTCAGCGGTGATTTGTTCGGTGAGATGGTGCCTGTGGTAATGGTCAGCATTGGTCGGAAACTCGCCGAGCAGTTGAGCCTACCATTTGAAACCGTTGAGATACTTCAGAGCCCAGACGTCGTCGTGGTACCAGCTCGACTTCTTCCCGCCAATGGTCTGGGCATTCAACAGGTCGCATGCCTTCTTCGCGTCATTCTTCTTCACAAACTCAACCCAGCCTTCGGTGAATGAGCGCTTCTTGTTGCCGCCGCTGCGGACGCGGCGAGTGTGCTCGGTTGGGTCCTCAGGGGTCAAGAAGATCCTGTTGATCTTGCCGTAGGGCTCGAGCAGCGACCGTAACTTTGCAGGTTTCATGAAGGGCGGAATCCTCGACAGGTAGACCACGCCGGACTTCTTGATGGCGGTCTCGGATGCGACGAGATTCTTCTTCAGCAAAGGCTTGAATACGCCAGGAAGCTCTGTTATTGACCCCGATTTGTTGGCTTTGGATTGTCCCTGTGTCTCTTGCTCTTCGTCTTCGTCTTCGTCTTCCTCGGCGTCACCTGCCGCTGTCGACTGTTCGGCCCCCTCTCCCGGCGCTGCGCCACCATCATCGCTCTGGAGGTCTTCCTGGTCGCTCAAGTCTTCGGCGTCACTATCCTCGTCGTCGACCCTCCTCCGCTTTGCGGTGCGGCCGCCCTTTTGGAAATCGTCTTCGGAGTCATAGCCGCGACCCGCATCATCGTCGCTGTCGCCGGCGTCAAGGAATTGGTTGCGTTTGTCGGCCATGGTGGGTGATTGCGGCGGGCTGAGTACAAAGAAGCGAACGAGAAACACACCAGACAGTTGCACGCGGTCCTGGTCTCGTTGCTTGCGCTGTTCATCCAAAAAAATTCGGGGAATCCAGCAGGGGTCTGTGCACGACGTGAGAGTACTTTTATTGCACCAACAAAGTTCGATTTCCGAGGGATATCTAAGAGTTTCCGTGAGTTGAAAACTGAGCTCAACTGGGTTTTGAGCCTACGAAAAGATTTTGGATTCTTTCAAACCTCAGTTTTATGCTGATAGCTGAGAATACTCGGGCAATCTCAACCTCGAGATGAGCCATGGCAAGTACTCCCAAGTATCTCCAACGGCGGGTCCAGACCCCTGTGCTCCATCCTATCTTATCAGCGTCTCGCGCCCGATGACGGCAATCGGCGGGCCAGGGTCCATCCATTAGAGGGGCAGGAGGGGAGGGGAGCTGCTGTAAGCCAGGAAGTGAAGGGATGATGGACGTTGCCCCTCCATGTGTTCCGCGTTGAATCTGCATCCGAACTAAAATCGAACTAAATTCCACCCAAAAGTAAACTGCCACCATGTCGGTCGAAGTCATCACCACTGTCTCGCCGACAACCGGCGAGCCCATTCTCACGCGCAACGGCATCTCGCCCACCGACCTCGAGCTGCTCCCAGACATCGCCACCGAGGCATTCGAGACGTGGCGCAAGACCACGCTGCACCAACGCCAGGACATCGTCAAAAAGGCCCTCTCAGTCCTCGACCAGAAGAAGGATGAGCTCGCCCTCGAGCTCACCGTCCAGATGGGGCGCCCCATCGCCTACACGGCGAAAGAGGTCGCCACGGCCATCAAGAGGGCCGAGTACCTCGTCAAGATCAGCGAGGACACCCTGCAGGACACCCCGGGCGAGCCGGAGAAAGGGTTCAAGCGCTTTATCCGCAAGGTGCCCGTGGGCCCAGTCCTCATCATATTTGCCTGGAACGTAAGTGCTGCTGAGTCTACAAACACAGAGATGAGTCCTGATGAGAACCTCTCAGTATCCGTACCTAATCCTCGTCAACGCCCTGATCCCGGCGCTGCTGGCTGGAAACACGGTCATCCTCAAGCCGTCGCCCCAGACGCCCACCGTCGTCGAGCAAGTCGCCAAGGCCTTCACAGAGGCCGGGCTGCCCAACGGCGTGATCCAATATTTCCACTCTGGCTCGCCTACCGTCATCGAGTCGATCGTGAGGAACCCCAAGGTTGCCCTGGTCTGCTTTACTGGCTCGGTGGCTGGCGGCGTGGCCGTCCAGGGCGCAGCGTCCGACCGCATCGTCAATGTCGGCTTGGAGCTGGGCGGGAAGGACCCCGCCTACGTCCGTGAGGATGTCGATATCGCATGGGCCGCCGAGGAGATTGTGGATGGCGCAGTGTTCAACTCGGGCCAGAGCTGCTGCTCCATAGAACGCGTCTATGTCGACGAGAAGATTCACGACGAATTCGTCTCCGCCGTGCAGAGCGTTCTGAAAGGGTACAAACTTGGCGATCCCCTCGACAAGGGAACCCACCTCGGCCCAGTCATCTCAAAGCGGTCCAAGGAAACCATCGAGGGACACATCAAGGACGCGCTGGAGAAGGGCGCCACCAACGCCACCCCAGAAAACGAGACATTTAGTAGTCTTCCAGAGAAGGGAAACTTTGTGGCTCCGACGCTGCTTACAAACGTCGACCACAGCATGACAGTCATGACGGACGAGACCTTCGGGCCTGTCATTCCGATCATGAAGGTTAAGAGTGATGAGGAGGCTGTGAAGCTGATGAACGACAGCGAGTTCGGTTTGACGGCCAGCATATGGACCAAGGACACCGAGAAGGGCTATGACCTCTGCGACTCGGTAGAGGCCGGCACTGTTTTCGTCAACCGTTGCGATTTCCCGAGCCCTGTCAGTAAATCGCCGCCCGGTTTTGTTGAATGATGCTGACAGACATGCAGGACTTGGCCTGGACCGGATGGAAGAACTCCGGAAAAGGTGTCACGTTGAGCAAATTCGGCTTCGACCAATTTGTCAAGTTGAAGAGCTATCACCTGAAGGATTACCCTAAATAGGAGACTTCATGCAGGGAGGGAAATTCGGCAAGGGATATCGCCAATCGCACGCGATTGGTTTTAGACTAATAAGTTGGACAGCCAGCTCTAATTCTTCATGGCACGTGAATTTGAGCTTGTCTCGGACGAAACCCTTGGTGGTCGAGACGCATTCCACGCTTGTGGTCAAAGGGGGGGCGGAAACGGCTTGGGCCACGCCGCGGATTCGCTTCCACCGTCCGCCACATTCCATCCCTTTCACTCTATCCTCGCTAATCGCTCCAGCGGGTGTGTTCCAGTGGCATGGAACCGGCGATCCAATGCGGCGGTAATGCTCTTTGACATTTCCCGCCATCCCTCGGCTATGCTGCCAACGTTCTTTGTCCGGGCCCGTCGTTGGCGGGCCACCTCTGCCAAACCAGCTTACAAAAGGGAAGTCCAGCAACCGGGAACTTTGGTCAATGGGCTCATCGACTTGCCATGCCGCTCCTTTGTTTCCTTTGCTGTCGTCTGTCGTAATCTAGTCCACTCGTTTCGATCTGCTCGGTGCTGTCCCGCTCGTTGCCGTCCGCCTGGTCTCTTCTCGTCAACCATCGTCAACTATTCGCTCCTTGATCCCGCTGATTCTTTCGTCACGTTTTGTGGCTTCGCCTATTCAAGCTGTTTCCGTCCTGCCGGTACCACTAGCCAGGCACTCCTATAATAATACCCTGCCCATCGGGTTTCTTTCCGGCCCTGCTCTTTGGACCGTCGCGCAAGTCGATTTTGCTCATACCACACCATCTCCAACATGGTTACCATGACTGTGTACTCAGAAGTCAAGAGACTCTACTCGTCTCTGCAAGAGACGCTCAGCCTCCGGCGTAGGAAGCGTCCGGCCCAAATCGTACGCCTTGATGACACTCCCTCCAACCAAACCAGCCCATCCTAACCTCACTCTCCCTCCCAGTCCGACCCCTTCAACTTCAAAAAAGAACCCACCGCGCTCCCAGGCTTCACCGAAGACGAGTACGCCCTCTCCCTCTTCCCCTCTCACCACCGAAACCCTAACAAAACGAAACCAACAGAATCACCGTCCTCCGCGAAAAGGCAGCAGCCTCCCGCCTCGGCCTCGCCCCCTCCGACACCCTTCCACTCCCCTCCCATACGCACAAATACAACCACCGTGCCAACATCAAACCCTTCATCGGCTCCCGCACCCCAAGCGGCCCGCTCTCCCTCTCCCCGCCGCCGCCACGTCTGTCTATCCCAATGCCGATCCCGATTCCGAATGTTGTCGGGCTGAGTGCGGAACGCCACGGGTCGAGTGGCGAGTCATCGCTGCGGAGCTGTAGGACGGTTGCGAGCGAGCTTGGGCGGCGGCCGATGTGGACTGGGGGGGAGGGGCAGAGGGTGTCGGTTTCGATGGGGGAGTTGGATCTGTTGTTGTTTGGGGAGCCGTCGGGGGTTTCGACTACACGGATCAATGCAGGGCGTGGGATGGGGGTTGGAGAGAGGGAAGAGGGGAGGGAGGTGTCGCCTTTGGAGGCGGATGTGGATGTGACTGGCGGAATGGATTGGGAGATGGAGTTTGAGTTTCAGATGGGGAGTCCTGTGAGTCCGGTGTCGCCGGTTAGGGGGGAAAGGGTGTGAGGGGGTGGTTTCCAGCCTGGGGGTGAGAAACGAGGTTGGAGTTGGTGAGTGAGTGGCAAAGTTTGGGCTTTCTCTCTCTCTCTCTCTCTCTCTTCCCCTTCCTTCTTCACTGTCTGTCCGGCTCTCGGCAAGGTGCTGGAGTTCTTGTCTTGTTCTTCATTTCCCACCCAGTCCTTGGGGTTCCTTATTCGTCGTTGGGAGCTGATAATGAAGTGGACGCAAAAAAGAGGATTTTCGTTATTAGGACTTGGTTACAAAATGGAAACAAAAAAAGGGTCGGGGTCTAGGTATCGGGGTTAATCAAGACGGCGTGGCAGGGAAAGCCGAGTGCAGGCATTTGGCTCGACGTCAAACAACAAAGATTGTCAAATAACAGTGTTAGAGAAAACCCAAAATCACACGGCTGTACTGTCTGCCCACAGCCTCTTGTTAGGAATTGGATTGGTGATATCCTGCCGCTCTCTAACGGTGCTACGCCCTGTAAGTTTAGACTCGGAGTCCTCCTAACCTCCTCCTCACTGAAGCCACGCCTGAAACTCCCCCACCTCCTCCCTCCTGACGCCCTCCGTCTCCCCCTTAACCCTCATCAACCTAACCTGTATCTCGTTCTTTCCACTCCACTCCCTCAAAAACTCCCTCACCCGCTTCTCCGTGTCCGCATCATCCCGCATAACCACCGCGGCAGCATCATACCCCCCCGCGCCAGGCACCACACTCCCCAACACGCCATCCACCCCCTCTAGCCCATCCAACATGGCCGTCTGACTCTCGGGCTCGATAGGCACACCGCTGTCCTGCCCCAGCGTGCGCATAATGTCCCGCACCGGGCCCATCACACCCCCAATCTCTTCGACCTTGTGCTCCCGCAGCACCTGCGCAAGCTCATCCACCCGCCCTTGCAAGCGGGCATACACCTCGGTAGCCTTCTGGGGATTCCCATCCCGCCACTGGTGCACCTTCTTCACCATACTCACTGTCTGGGTGCCACAGTCTACATCACACATGCGAATAGCCACGCCAGGCGGCAGCGCCACGCTCTCCTTCCGAATCTCACAGTCCCACTGGTCCTCATCCTCATCCTCCACCAGCGCGGCCAGCGCGGCGCCAAACAGCGGCTCGCCCGGCGCGGGCAAGGTGCTCAGGAGGGAGGGGCTGAAGCGCCGGTAGAGGCAGGAGCCGTAGACGGCGGAGGCGACGTCGAAGCCACTGCCAATTTTTCCCTGGGCGGAGCAGTGGGCAACTTGGGCGAGGTTGTGCAGGATGCGGCGGCCGGTTGGAGTGGTGAGGTTGAAGTGGTGAGAGGGCAGGTAGTGGGAGAGGAGGGCGGCGGTGAGGGAGGTGACGATAGCGGCGGAGGAGCCAAGGCCGGTCTTGTGGGCGCCGCGGAGGGTGGTGTTGAAGTGACGGAAGCGGGGGCGGGGGGGTTTCTCGGTTGGAGGTGCGGTGGAGGAGGTGTGGGGGGGCTGGGGCTCGCCGGACGAGGAGCTCGACGAGGGACGAGAGGAGGCCTGCTTTGGCTTGGAGTAGTAGTCGTTGTCGGCGAGGACGAGGAGGGAGGCGGGCTGGAAGCCGTGGGTGGCGCGAGTTTTGTCCACCTGGGCGATGTAGGTGAGGACGTAGTTGAGGGTTGTCTCGACGAAGTGGTTTGGCTCCACCGGGGTGCCCCTGAGATGTGTGAGTTTCGGTGTGTGGAAGGACAAGGGGGGACACGTACGACTGCAGCTGGGTCACCTTGATACCGCCGCCGTTCTCGACCATGTGATAGCCGTATCTCCAGGTGGAGTTGAGAAACTGCGGGCTCTGCACGACAATCTCGGAGAGGTGCACGCCCGCGCTGGTGTGTATTTCCTGGGCCAAGACGTGGATGCGCGCACTCAGGCCAAAGACGAGGCCGGTGTGTTTCCGGTCGAGGACGATGTACCCGCCCGCGAGCAGCACCTTGCCGGGCGCCGACACCACCACAGTCCGGTCGCCTGCCATTTTGGTGTCTTGTGTGTGTGATTGGTACGGTACAACACCAGACGAACTCCTCGAAGTTGGATGTGTGCGAGGAGTGCGACGCGGCGAGAGGGGCCAAGAGACGATATATCCAAGCAAAATAGCGGCCAGTCACTTATACTGGCCGATTGGCTGTCCTCGCGGTTTCGGATTGGTGACGAGTGCGATGAGTCCCGTGGTGAGGGAGCTCGATGAAGCTTGATGAAGCTGTTCCTGGACCCTGCCGAGCGAGGGGTAAATAATTTGGCGGAGGCGGGGCTGCGGGGGATGGGCAGTGTGGGGCAATCCGATCGCAGCTTCACCAAGAAACAAAACCTCAATCACAGCATGGGGACGGACGTCGTCCCTTCCCGCTTTGTGTTACGTCGGGGAAGGCTGAACGAGCTGGACGGGCTGAGGCTGCCCGTCGCTTCCTTACTCAGCGGAAGGCATCACATCAGGCCGCCCCAATACGAAGGGAGCCTTCCTGCCGAGTTGTGCCTCTCAGAGGGTTGTCCTGAGACACAGGCAGGAACATGACGATGCTGTGTGGCGTGCCGTGAATAGCGGCCTGCAACACTGGTGGGTGTGCGGGAAACAACAGCGATGCCAATATCATCCCTCCACGACGGGTGTTACTAACTCTGTACTATTCTGTATGTACGAACGACGGGAGTTGTTGATGTGAGGCCGGGGTTAAGAAACATTACCACACTCCGCGCCGGGCACTCGGGCCAGCGGCCATCCTCAGGACCAGCGAGCCGGATCGGGCCTGGAACTGATGGTGGGGGCGGAAGTGTCGCATGGACCGCGGCGCCGGGCCGGTGGATGCAATCAGGCCCTGCGCAGCCGGGCGGTGACGTCCAACCCGACTCGTAGCGGCGAATTTTCGTTGCTTAGGCACACGTGACCGCCGGACACCACCCTCCCTGACCGCTTCAGGCCATCCATCTGATAATCCTGAGGATCGGCAAGGGCTGGTCCAGCATGTTCTTTGTACCTTATTGACCGAGGGGCATTTGCACCCTCGGCACAAAAGGCTTCGGTGAGATATTACTGTGTACCCAATACTGTAGTACAAGACTCGAGACTTTGACCCCTCTGACTCTGACACGCCCCACCAAGAACTCGCGAGAGCGTTCGATGGAGTTGCGACTCTGCGACCAGCGGTCGAGAGCTTCTTCGCTGTGCTTCCTTTTGTGGCCAGCGCCTTGGCGTTCGAGAAATTCCTCATTTCCCGACAGGGCACCGCTGCGAGCCAGGAACAGCTCCATCCCAAATCCCATCCCAACCCCCGCCCAGCGTCGGCTTGGCTCTCCGCAATCTCTGGTCGGGCTTCGAGAAGTGCGAGCCCCGAGGACTCGGTCTGTTAGTGAAAGCAGCCCGAGCCCGCCGGGCCTGCTAACAGGGCTCGGCAGCCGCCCCCGCGCTGCGCCAATGGGGACGTTGCGGTGCCGGGCCCACCCCATCCTCATGCTGCCTTGGGTCCGGTTTGTCTTCGTTCTTTTGACGTGTCCCGGGGCACACCCCACCTGTCAGCCCGCCTCCGAGGCATCCGCCGCGACGGTAAGAGTCGTCATCACCTCCCTCTTGCCCGGTCGGTTGGAGGATGCCGTGGGCGTGAGGCAGCGATGGGTTGCGGGGGAGGGGGCCTGTGAGGCCTGCGAGGCGTGAATTCACGGGATTGTGAAAGGGCCTTGCGTCATGCGCTCGAGCACCCCTCGGCGATAGAGACGCCATCTGGGTCTCTCTGGGAATCTCGTGTCGAGTCAACCGTGATAACGGTTAGGTGTGGGTTATCCGCCGACCACACAGTCACACACACCGCAGACGGGCGCGAGATGGCGAGATGAGCCATTGCGCGTCGCCGTGGTTGGATGATGCCTGCAGAGACAGAAGAAAACACCGTGTCTATCTGTATTCTATAGAAAAGCAGACAGCCTCTGACTCGATCAACCAGCCTCTCTCTCTTGGTGTCCTTGCCTCTTTTTGTGTGAAGTCTTGTTTGACATTGTTGGCGCGGGCCGCTCCTCTAAGAAACTGGGAGGCTTCCGAATCCACCCGCCATTCCGGAGCGGGAAAAAAAGTTCGCAAATCACGGCCACCAATCCGACTCGCTTTGGCTGCTCCATCCCTGCCCGGCCCTGCGACCGCTGCCAATGCAGCAACCCATGCCCATATTATTCCACACTCCCACTCCTGCTCCCTCCGCCTAGACTTGCTCCCAGCATCAACAACTTTCCAAACCACCTTTACCTTTCGGGTCGCGCGTTTATTTGACGGCTTTACTGTCGTCAAATGAACCTGCAATTGCGCATCGTTCATTCTCCCCTTGTGAGTGCCACTCCAGTCCAGAGCCGAGGTCAAGCTCTCGCGTTCGTGTCGCGTGGCCCATGAAATTCCTCGGTTTTTTTTGGTTGCCGTGGGATGGGAATTCACAACACAAAATCCGCCTGGCGAACATGCTGCTAATCAACTCTGCTCAGAACCCTCCCTCGCCAGGCGTCTCCTAAATGCCCTCCGTCTACTCGTCGGTCTTCCAGAGCTTCATCCGACAGGGATTCTCAAAGTCTTTCACCCACGGCTACGCCCAGTCGGTCGTAGCTGCGACTCATCCCCATGCTTTAAACGCACAGAACCGGCCGTCGTTTGCGCGGCGGCGCAACGCCGCCCGCGTCGGCCGTCTCGCCAGTCTCGGCCTCCAGTCGGCCTTCCACACCTCGAGCCTCGTCGCTCCTGGCTCGGAGCATCGCCCGGACAAGGTCGTCAGCCATGGCGGGCTAGATGCCTACTTCGAGCATCTGCAAAACGCCCAGGCCAGCGGCGAGGTCGAGGAGGACTGGACTCAGTTCCAGTTCCCCAAGCCCATCGAGTGGAAGCCCTCCCCGGCCTCCATCCTCGTCGGCTCCGACGCCAAGACCCTTGCCCTCGAGAGCGAAGAGGTCGCCGCCCATGAGTCCGCTCCGGGCGTCCCGCCAGAGGCCGAGGCGGCCCTGGCCCACATCGATGCAGCCATCGAGAGGGAGATCGAGGCACGCAGAGAGCTAGAGGAGCTGGAAGAGAAGGTCGAAGCCCTTCGCGCCACCTCCCCGGCGCTCGCAGAGCAGCTCGCCGAAGAAATCCGGTCGCGCTCTGCCACGCCCATCTCACAAGTGGCGACGCCCGCCAGCGACGTCCCCAGCCTCTTCTCCGCGATCGATCCACAGTCTCAGACCTACGCCGACCACCTCACCAAGCTCTCCGAGGCCGGCCGCTATGCCGAGATCCCGGCCGTCTTCGAGGCCATGCTGGTCGGCGGCGTCCGGCCCATCGCGACCGCGTACAATGCCCTGCTCATGGCCGCCATCCACCTGCCCTCGGAGAAGTGGGAGATCGTCACCAAGGCTCTGGATGTCTACGCCGATATGCTGCGCCGCAAGGTCTCTCCGGACGGCGACACATACAATGTGCTCGTCGGCCTGCTCGCGTCTCGTTCGCTCGAGATCGCATCGCTCAAGCAGTCCCTCGAGGACAAGCGCCTGCGCTTCGGCGGCATGGATGAGCCCGACAAGTTCATGTTTGGCTCCCACGAGCTCGAACACGCCATGTTGGTCGTCGATGACCGCCTCGACTTGGCCATGAAGCTGTTCGTGTCTTCGGTCATGTCGAACAAGGCCCGGTACTCGTCCGAGACCTACCACCAGCTGATCTCGGCCTGCGCTCAGTCCGGCCGGATTTCCGACATGCTCCAGCTCTTCGAGCACATGGAGGTCAACCAGACAAGGCCGTTTGCCGCCACCTTCCCCGCCATGATCACGGCGTTTGCCAACTCCGGAGACCTTGTCAGTGCCGTCGAGTGCTACAACGAGTACCGCAATCTCGCTATTGCCGACGACACCGGGAAGCCGACGTTGAAGGATCGCCTTGATGCCCAGGTTTATGCTGCTGTCATCAACGCCTACATCGTCTCGGACAAGATTGGGGGCGCCATGAAGTTTTACGAGAAGATCATTCAAGAGTACGATGTCAAGGCCTCGGACGTCAAGGATGCCATCGTTGCTGGAGGCTTCGTCAAGGGCTTCATTGATCGTGGAATCTTCCAGGAAGCTTTCCACTGGGCCCAGCAGATCGAGGCCGAGACCGAGGCCAGGACTTCCACCATGGTCAAGCTCGCCACTGCCGCAGCCGACCACAACGACAAGCAGACCGCCCTAGTGGCTTTTGCCAACGTCGCCCCCAGTGCTGCTGTGGCACCAGCGACCGCGCTGCTTGCCATGAGCATCCGCGAGGGCGACGTCACGAACGCCGCTCGGTACTGGGACGTCTTGTGCAACCCCGAGATCAAGCCGACGGCGGGTTTCATCGAGCCCGCGACCATGTACGCCGTCGCCATGATCGGCTCGGGACAGGTCCTCGAGGGCCTGACTCAGGCAGAGCACATGTTTCAACGGATTCGTGACTTCGCTGGCGATGCGAAGCCGCAGCTGGCCGACGAGATCGAAGAAGGCGTCGAGTTCATCTCGAGGTACATGGCCCTCCGCGGGGTTACCGATCCTCGGAACGCTCCTGTGCCGGATATGTCCAAGTCGTTCGCGGCGTCGCCGTATCCCGCGCCCCCTCCGGCTCCCCGCAAGGAGGACCCGTTCGATCCCTATGCTCAGAGCACTGATTCGCAGGGCTCATACCGCATCATGGACGAGCTTGAGGGCGCCCACGGCCGCAAGGCCCCGAGGCTGAGCGACGCGCTTGGTCGCCTCCGGAACATGCGCCGTGCCGGCCGCCACGCCCGTTACGCCGTGTATGCGAAGCTCATCTCGACCGCTGCGAAGGAAGGAAAGATGGACCTCTGCCAGGAGATCCTCGCCATGGCGCGCACCGATATTCCCCCGCTCCCGCAATACGCAACCGTTCGCTACGGCTGGGTTTTGATTCTGGACGCCATGATCGGTGCTTGCCTTTCCCAGGGCCGCCGTAACTTCGCCGAGGGTTACCACCAGGAGCTGCTTGCCATGGGCGCGACGCCCTCTGCCAACACCTACGGCCTCTACATCACCACGCTCAAGGACACTGCCAAGTCGTTTGACGAGGCTACCGAAGCCGTCAAGATCTTCATCCGCGCCAAGACCGAAGGTGTCGAGCCAACACCGTTCCTGTACAACGCCTTGATCGGAAAGCTCGGCAAGGCCCGCCGCATCGACGACTGCCTCTACTACTTCGCCGACATGCGCGCCCTGGGCCTGAAGCCGAATTCCGTCACGTACGGAACGGTGGTCAACGCCCTCTGCCGTGTCAGCGACGATCAGTTTGCCGAGGAGCTCTTCGACGAGATGGAGTCCATGCCCAACTACAAGCCCCGGCCGGCTCCCTACAACAGCATGATGCAGTTCTTCCTGACCACCAAGCGCGACAAGACCAAGGTCCTCGAGTACTACGGCCGCATGCAGGCAAAGGGCATCGCCCCGACCTCGCACACCTTCAAGCTTCTCGTCGACACCCACGCCACCCTCGAGCCCGTTGACATGCACGCCGCCGAAGCCGTCCTCGACGTGGTCCGCTCCAGTGGCGAACGCATCGAGCCCGTGCACCACGCCTCCCTCATTCACGCCCGCGGCTGCGTCCTCCACGATGTGGAAGGCGCCCGCCGCGCGTTTGACGCTGCCCTCGCCGACCGCGACGTAAAGCCCCACCCCTGCCTCTACCAGGCCCTCTTCGAGGGCATGGTCGCCAACCATCAGGTCGCCGCCACCGAGCCCCTGCTCGCTGACATGCGTGCCCGGCGGGTTGAGATGACGCCTTACATCGCCAACGTGCTCATCCACGGCTGGGCGGCGGAGAAGGAGCTCGGCAAGGCTAGGGAGATCTACTCGGCGCTTGGCCGCGAGAAGCGCGAGCCGAGCACGTACGAGGCCATGACGAGGGCGTTCCTTTCGGCGCGGGAGCGCGAGAGCGCTCAAAGTGTCGTCAGCGAGATGCTTACGCGGGGATACCCCAACGCCGTTGTTCAGAAGGTGCTGGATCTGCTCGGTGGCGGGAACGTTCAGGAGGTGGCTCATGCCGCGTAAGCTGCGCTTGGTCGGCTTTCTTTTTTTCTCATTTCTGGTCTGATCTTTTCCTTTTTGCGTCTCGTGTCTTTCCCTCTTTGATATTCTTGGAATGATACCCCCTAATTATGCGGACTGGTTGTTGGGCTGGGTCGGGTTGAGGTTGAGTTGAGTTGATACGTGGGGGGTTCAAGCATACACCAAGGATCATTGGGAAGGGCGGAGCATTTTCTTTGGTTTCCTTTGTCTCTGTTCTCGCGGATATCATCAAAATTGGCTGGATCGGGTCGGGTCGGGTCAGCGGGGCGTTCCATCGGATAGAGTCAGTCGCCGGGGGCCCCGACTACGTGTGCGTGAGGCTCGGTTTGGGCGGGCGGGTTTGCTTTTCTCGTTTAGGGAGGAGGGATGGCATTGGGTCTGGGAAGGGAATCAATGGCATGATGGGATGGGACGGGATTGGTGAAGGGCGGGTCGGGAAGACTCAAGACACATCTCCACTCTGCACGGCGGGCAGCGAAGCTGCGTTGCCGTGTATATATAAACAGAACCATAAAATAATGGACGGGGGGATAGAATGGAGGAATTGTACAACTGTCGGTTCGAATTGACATGACAGGTGTGATGTGATGTTTGACCTCTTGATAACTCGACCGAGCCGTCAGACACTTCAAGTGTCAGGTACAATCCGGAGTTCAACTGCTCTCCCTATGGAAAGGAAAGTATTCCAGATTGCATAGGTATCTAAACCCCCAACCCCGAAAGCCGTAACTCCATCACAGAAATCGGCCTCAAGAACCCACCACCCTCTCCACCACCACCATTCCTTTCCCTCCCTGGCGGTGGCGGCTCCGACAACAGCACCTGCATCGTGTCTCGCGACCCGTCAGGCACCTGGCTGCTTGTCGTCGTTGTCGACGGCGTCAACGGCGGCAGTGGGTGCTGTAGCAGCGGGTGCGGGTGCTGGAGCGACTCCAGACCTGGTAATCCTCTGGGGTAGTGCAGCGCCGACCCGGAGCCTGATCCCTTGGGATAGTGCAGTGCGGTGGTGGGGTAGAAGGTGCTGTTTGTGTGGCGGGTGTGGATTGTTGTTGGGAGGGAGAGGAGGGAGGGGGTTGGTGAGAGTCTTGGTTCATCCTCGCCTTGGCCTAGTGGGAGGGGGGATGAGGGTAGGGATGGAACAGGAGTGTGGTGGTGGTGGAGGGTGGAGTTGAGCCATTTGGAGAGGCGAGTTGTGGTTGCTGTTGGTTTGGGTTTGGTGATCATGGGATTGGGGTTGAAGAGGGGGGCGTGGTCGTTGCCGTTGTCGTTGGAGGGAGACTTTTCGTTAGGGGGTGGTGGTGTTGTGGGAGGGTTGAGGAAGCTCCAAAAGTTTGGAGCGTGGACTGGAGAGTTGCGTCGGCGGCGGCGGAGGAAGGCGAAGATAGATGTTGCGAGAAGGGCGGAGAGGGCTGGGGATGGGTTAGTTGGTGCTGATGTGGGAGGAGTAGTGGCATGCATGATGACCGATGGATAAGGGGGGTCATACCAAGGGTGCCGATGACGACTCCGGCTATTTGGCCAGCACTGAGGCCGTTGCCGCCGCTCGGCATGGGAAGCGGTGTGCTTGATGACACGGTGGAATACCGGTCTTTGTTCGCAGAGTTAGCATGTGTGACGGACAATGCCCTCAGTGTCAGGGCGCGCAGGCGGCTGGTACTTACCCATGCTCATGGTGGTCTGCATTGACGAACTACTTTCGATTTGAGTTGGAATAGAACCGCTCCCAGTGCTGGTATCGCTTTGAGTGGTGAGGCTAAGGGTGCTTTGCTCGGCGGTCCTGCTCTCCGTCGAGGCAATGCTGGTTTGAGACACAGGGACATTGGTCTCGAGTGTGCGAGTCGTGGTCCGAAGCGTAATAATGATCGTTTCCAAAGTCGAAGCAGCCGGCGTACCCGGGACGCTTTTAGACTCGGTAGAAGAGGGCGGTGCTGGCGATGGCGCTGGTGTTGAAGGTGATATCGGTGCTGATGTTGGTACTGGGACGGGCAACCGTGGTGGCAGCGGTGTTGGCTGGGGCAACACCTGGGAGGTGGAGAGACTCGGTGGCTCTACCGTGGTTTGCGGCGGAGGCGATGATGTTTCCGAGGTCGACGAGCTGTCAGAAGAGGTGCTCGCGTCCTTTTTTGGCTTCTTGCCTTTCCCTTTGCCTGGTGGAGGACCGGAACTGCCCGTGTCATCGGCTGGTGGAGGGCCAGAATTGCCGCCGCTGTCATCGCTCTCGGGGGAGCTATCGTCTCTTCTGTCGATGGGGTCGCGGGGGACCATGGCCAAAAAGGAGCTTCTATGAGGTTGCCGGTGCCTCATTGTAACTGGCGGGTATCTTGGACATCTGTGGGTGGAAGCTTTCAAGTCTCCGGAGTTTGATTGCAGCCATCACTTCCATCTTATCAGCGGCAATACGGAGGACTCGACGGTCAGTTGGTGGGTATGCTCATGGACTAGGGGTTCATCTCAAGCCCATCCACAAGCCACAACAGTGTCATGTTCAATGCGTGTTTTACAGGGAGTCTCCACGGTGTTCATCGTAAGTCAGTCACTCCACACACTGAGGGACGAGATTTGGTGTGGCAGTCCATCAACCCAATGGGCGGCACCAAGAACCGCCAGGATCTCTCCACTGGGGTTTCAACTGTACGGAGCCAAGCGCGCAAGACACGCATGAAACCTCAAACGAAACTTGACTCGACAACCACCCCCGTGTCCCCCACAGGTGTCTTGCCGCCCAAGCCTCAAAAGCGGAGATTTCCTGAGACTTGCGTTGGGGTGTGCACGGACAGTGGCTGAAAAGGGGCTAGAAAGGGGCTATTGAGGCTATGTTGGATGATTGGGATTTTACCATCAGAGCTCCCAAAACGAGTGGCGTTCCTATTGTATGATGCGACAGTATTCTGTATACTCTGTTAACCGCAAGTTGGTATGCGTGGTTGAGAAGGTAACTGGGGAGAAGAGGTGTACCTGTAAAAACTGACTATCTCTCTATGAAGCCGAGAGTCCCGGTGTAGGTTTGAATCAATCATTCAAAACTGCCTTTTACCAAGTCAGTGCGTTCTATACAAGACATCAGTTTATCAACACGTTCGGCCTCGGTCACCGTCCTTCCGACTTCGTCCCATCACCGTCCGCACTACTTGTTTCAACCGCCCCCTTTTCCGCCGGCACCTCAACGTCGGGCTCCCTTTCAGCCCGCGAACTGTCTTTACGGATTGCCCAGCCTCCGGACCATCCAAACCACCCTATTTCCCTCGGACCCCGGGCGAGACACACTATCAGTGCAAGCACGATGAAGGCAACTATCGGAGCAGTGTCAGTCAGGACCTAGTCTAGCCACATGATGAGAGCAAAGGAACTCATAAAGGATGACTTACTGCTGCAGCTACCGCTGTACACCCACCCTCCCTGTGCATACAGCCTGTTGCCGACTGCTGTCCCCGTCAGCTGCCCTGAAAAAGCAGCCACCATGTACGCCGTGTTAATCCTGTTCTGCGCTTCCGGCCGGATGCCATAGATGGCCGCGCGGTTGGCGATCTGCGTAAACTGCGAGCCCAGATCGATGGTAATAGCCTGAACCACGGGCCCGGCAACGTGATACGACCCCGTAAACGTGCCGATGACAACTCCCACCAACTCAACGGTCAACCCCATCAGCGCCGACGCCAACGGCACCACCCTGTCGATCACCAGCCGACTATACACGGGCGCGGCCAGAATCACCACCACCCCAATCAAGCCAAACAACCCAATCACCACGCTCTCATACCCGTACGGCGGGCTAGCCAGCAAGAAGCTCAACGTCGTCCAGTACGACGTAAACACGGCGCTTAGCAAAAATGCCACCACCATGGCCTGCACTAGCAGTGGCTCCGTGACCGCCAACCTCCCCCTCCCCCCCAAAATTTCCAGATACCGCCAAAACCCACCCATCCAGCCGGCTGCCCCGCCGCTACCAGCGCCACCAGGATTCTTATTCGGATAATCCGGTAACCAAACCCACAGCCCCACCGCAACAACCCACTGCACCCCGAACCCAAACCAGTAGATATTACGCCAGTGTGTATAAGCGGCCAGCACGCCCGACAGAATGCGCGCGACCAGGATGCCCAGCGAGAGTCCGGAGACGACGACGGCGAGAGAGCTGGCGCGGCGGTGCGGCGGCGCCAGGTCGCCGACCAGTGGCAGCATCAGCTGCGGCGTGACAGTCGTGAGGCCGGTAAGGTACGAGAGGGTGAGGAAGGCCGGGAAGGAGGGTGTTAGGGTGAGGGGGAGCCACTGTGTTTTGTTTTTGTGAGTAGTAGGTTGAGGGGTTGAGATTGGGGGGCTTACAAGCGTGGCGGTGAAGGCTACGAGGCCTAGGATAAGTGGTCGTCGGGGGAGGATGTCACCGAGGGGACATATGAGCAACAGGCCGCTTGCGTAGCCGGCTTGCATGAGCGTGGCGACTGAGGAGGCTCGCTCGAATGTCACGTCGAAGGTCTCGGCGATGCGATTGAGGATGGTTTGGTTGTAGTAGAGGTTGGAAACGGTGAAGCAAGACGCCTGGGAAGACATGCATGGATATCAGCCATGTTGAGTCAAGTACGGGGGCCAGTGAGAGGTGTTCAGAAGACTTACAAAGCCAAACAGCAAGTTCAGCCAGATGGTGAATCGGGGAGGGTTCAACGGATCGTAGCGAGCTGGCTTAGGCTTCCAATTCCACGCTCGTCGGATGAGATGCCATTTCCCCGAGCTTGATACGGCCGCGGCCTCAACATCGTTGGCCCGGGTTGGCGTGTTTGCTCTGTCCGGGTCTTCGGTTGTCCCGCTTGCTAATCGTGGACTTCCTCCTCCGCCGTCATGAACCAGCTCCGGAGTTGATAGCGACCTTTGGTCCATGCCTTGACATTGTGTTGCTTTCTCGTCCGACATGCTCTCTTCTCTTCACCATACCGCCTTGCTCAACAAGTCGGACCTGCTCTCGAGAACCAGAAGGGAAAACGGGGCAGCCGGCTTTTAAGAGGGTTTAAGACGGCCGATGGACGGCAGAGCCCGATGCACAAGGGGCTTGGCGTGCTGGAAGCTCCGATGGTCCAGGACCAGGACCGGCGGAGTAGCCACCTTTGGATTGGGGTTTCGGTGGGTCTCGTCTGCGGGAGGAATCGTTGGAATCGGAGTGAGGAGGTCTGTCTAACCTGGGCCTTGGATACATGGCACTAGAAAATGCAGGATAATTAGTCCAGCAATGCCAACAATGCGGTGAACTGTAGTACCTAGCTTGAGAGGTAGGTCGGCAAGCTCCGAGTCTTTTGTTACGCAGACCTGGACAAATTTGCCCGCTGCTCAAGTGCCGTTGACGCCATCGTTTGTCCGGATGACACTCCCGGCCCGCTTCGGCGCTCGGTTCGGTCATAACACGGAACCCGTGATGCTATGCAGGCTGCAGCCCGGGCCGGGACCGGAGCACATGGGATGGGTAGGAGGTAATCATGACAAGCAGCAATCATCGGCCCACCTGTATATTGCATATTGCAGGCGAGGTAGTGCCCAACTACTAGTACTAGGTACGCTATGCGACTCCACATCAATGCCTTTACATCGGATGAAGGTTAGACAGCGTGTCTTCGTCGACTCCGATACCGCCTCTACCCGGCATGCGCCCGCACTTTGCCCCGCCGTTCGGCCTTCTCCTACAGCTGTAGAGTCCGCCTCCGGACCCGGAGAAGCCGGCTTGCCCGTACCGGCCGGGCTCTGCCGTAGAGCTCACCTAATTATCGCATTCCTCCGCTACCCTTTGACGACCCTCACCACGGCCCGGGCACCTGGCGGGAATGGAAATACCAAGGCTCGCGCTCGATTTGGAGAGGAGGTCGCATCGCATTATGTGTCGGTGAGCCTTGAGCTCGAGTTTCAAAATACCAAGATGGGCAGGTTTGCGAGTGTCAAAATGCAGCGGAGGTCTGCTTCAGCATTGTTTGGTTGGTGGTTATTACGCGAGCCTTTCCATTTCAGAACAAAAAATGATACGTGAACCACTGGCCAGATGTATGTGTGTGTTTGTGTCAGGGAGCTAGTAGATTTCGATGGTAGTACCTAGTGCTGGGGGGGTCTGTGGAGAGAACGGAAACCAGGACAGCAAGCTAAACCTCGCGCGCGCCAGTTGTCATCGCCATCGCCAAAACCATCAACGCCAGGTTTAAACCGCAGCCAGCCTCAGCCCACTACCACAGAGAAGACCGATGCATATGTGCCGTCTGGATCCTGACCCGGCCGTAGACCCGAACCAACCCCTCAACGCTTACTTGCTCCTCTTCTGTTCATCGTTTTTCTTTCCTCTGTCTTGTCGTTACGTAGTCTCCTTTGCCTTGTCCTTGCAGAAGGGGCAGGCTTGCGTGCTAGAGATTTCGGCCCCGCATTTGGAACACTTGACAACCTCAGACGGCATCGTGAATGTTGATGTTGCTGAAAAGAGTTGGGTGGTTGTTTTCTTTTGGCGATCAAGTCGACGCGGATTGGTGTCTGTCTCTAATAGGGGGGCTGGTTGAAGGTACGTGGCAAGATGCTGGGGTGGGCTCAGTTTGGTGATAGGTGCTGGGACCGCTCTAGCTGTGGAAACGGCAGGCTTAATATACACATACAGAGAGCGATGTGGTTTTGTCATTTACCACAAGGCTGCATGTTGAAACGTGGTTCATGGTGTTTTTCTTTGACTGGTGGGTTCGGTGTCCGCTCAGGGGGCCACCAAGCAATTAACATTCGGATTTGAGCCGATCTCATGAAGGGGAGCTTTGCGGGCCCTGAGAGGCATCTTCTTTGCCCCAAGGGGTTGCTCTTTGTCATGGCCAGCTCCGCTACCGCCATGCCATTATATATGTTCAGAAAGGTCTCAAGTCTCTGAGGACACGTCACTTACAAAACTGCAACGTTGCTGGTGGTGGTATCGAACATATCGGTAAGCAAGTACATTTGAACATCAACCCAACGCCAACAGAAAAGGACAACTCCCAGATTTCCCCAAACCCACGCCTTCCACGCTGGCGGCCAACTGGCCTGCGCTGACCTCATTGGTGGTAGTTATGATCGTAGATGGTATGCAGTTCCTGCATCCCATCATCATCCTTATTCCTCCTCCGCTTCGAGCACCTCCAGATGCAGAAGTAGATAGGCACCAGAATAACAACCAAGCCGAGCGCCAGCGCCAGGTAAGCCAGCAGCAAGATCAGCTTCTGTTCCGACAGTTTCATGCCCCTATTTTCAGGTCTCGTCAGTCAAGTTTCCAAGGTTAGAGTTCGTGTGTTTTCAAGACTTACAGCCCAACATTGACCAACAAGAGCAACCAGATCAGCCTGCACGTCCACCGGTGGACGGTTCCCAGCATTTGGCTCCTCTGGGGCGGCTCCTGGCCGCGCTTCTTCGCCGAGCGCTTGATCCAGGATAGCGACAGGCCCCAGACAAACATGATGGTCATGGCCACAACGGTCAGCAAGCCCAAGACCTGATGCGGAGTCTGGAACTGGCGAGTCTACAACAAACCCATCACCGGCGTCAGCAAATCCACACCACCCAGAAGACGACAGTCACAAAAACATACCGAAACAAGCTGCCCACTAGTCATCACCCCCGGCACCATCGCCCCAATCACAAACGCAAAATACACCGTCGCCGTGACACCGTGCATCCACGCCCAGCGGCTGCCGAGGGCGCTCGCGACCAGCGAGTCGAAGGGGGCGACGGCGAGCGTGACAATGGCGTACAGGATGCCGTGGGCCGTGGCAGCCTTGTTGTCGTCGCGCTGCAGCCCGTCGGCAGCCAGCGCTGCGCCCACTGACGCGTTGTTGGGGCTGCCGCTGTCGAGGGCTAGGCCGCCTGGGCCGGTGGCAAGAAGGAGGTTCATTGTGAAGTGGCCTGGTCTTTTGGTTAGCTGGGGCAAGCTCATGGAGAAGACTCAGGAGCAAGGGAGGGCGGACCGTAGGCGGTGTGGCGCCTGATGCGGGCGTCCAAGTCGTCGGAGTTGAGATCGATGCCTGGGCCGACGGCGAAGATCATGGGTGAGGTTGAGGTGACGGGAATCGATGAAGATCGGCAGGCGTGGCAGGTCCCGTTGACGGTCATCTGGTAGTTTTCGTCGATGGTGGAGGAGTGGAGGGTGAGTTGGGTGGTGGAAGACCAGACTGGCTCCGTGTTGCCCCTGTGATGGGTGTTAGAGGGAGGGGTAAGCTGTTGTAACGGAGGGTTCTTACGTGGTTGTCCGTGGACTGACCGTCACGGCTGTGGTAATTTTGTTAGTCTTCTTGTTGTTGGGCCGGAGGTGGAAGAATGGGTTTGTTACCCTTGCCATCACCGGAGGCGTACATGACCAGCATCAAGGTATTGGACATGGAGGCCCCAAATCCAAAGGCCGTGTACTGGTAAAAGTTTGGCGTTGAGACATAGAAGTTGATGTCGTCGGAATTAGGGGGCAGGTTGATGGAGAAGATGGTGTTGGTGTCCGGCATGGCGAGCGTCGAAACAGCCCTTTGTGCCGCGGTGAGATGAAGTTGTGTGATGAAGCCTAGGACTAGCCATGGGAGCCATTTCGGGACTGAAGCCCGCCCGCTTGATACCATGCTCACGGTGGGCAGAAAATGTGTGGAGGAACAACACGGCTACAGGTCTCAAGGCTCAAGTGCAAGTGTTGATTGAGGCCCGTCTGTCTCGTCGTGAACAGAAGTAAGTCGGACATCTTGAACCACAATCATGGCGATGGCCGTCAAGCAATGCATTCCGGACGGAGAGTGCCGATGCTGGGGCACGGCCGTGATGACACGGGATGGGCGCGTAGGGGGCTGCAGGAGGCCCATGGCAATTGGTGATGGAAGCGCCCGAGGGACAGCTGCTGGTGAGCACCGGCAGGGCGCCGGCCAATCAGGGGGCGCGGGATGAGTGCCGCGATAAAAATATCCAGGCCATTCCCGTTCGCTCTTCCGGTCTTGTCAATCAAAGTCCGTCTATTCGTGGCCCTGGAGCGGCATGTCGTTGACCGTTGAGTGCATGCATGCATGCATTGGATTGTTTCAAGAAGAAATGGTGTTGGCAGTTTCCATTCCCTACCGAGTCTCGTGTGAATGGTTCAAAGGAGCAAGTTGGGTGGAGAGGGCGAGAGGGGACTGGGGCTCGAGAGGGTGCAGAGAAGGGTTAGGGTTCGGCTCTCAATGAGGGCGCTGCAGCCTGGTGCGGTGCCTGTGCTGCCTGCGCATCTGGTTGGGCACTCCGGCCTTGCCTGCAGCCCTCGACCTTCGCTCATCACTGACCGCTGCCCTTGATCGTGGCGTCCCTGCCCTCAACCACCACCGGCCGGACAACTTCGCAACTTGCAAGCAGTCGTATCCCGTTCATTCCCTCTCAGTCACAAAATGCCGGCCGAGATCCCACCTTCTGCCGCGGGCTCACTCAATCGAGAGTCCCATTGTCCACGGCCTGGCACGTGATGTCCTCTCAGCCAGGCGCGAAACACGTCTCGTCGTGGTTCCATGGAGAGAGAAGCGACCGGTATTTCGGTTGACTGTTGCACGCACGAACTGGATCTGGAGCTGGAGCTGGAGCTGAACCGGGTGCATCAATCGGCTTGCTCTGGTGTTGCGGTTTTCTTCCTCGTCTGCATCCAGGCCTCGACACGCCGAGGACTCGTCGACCGAGTCTTATTCTGAGCGGCCGCCGCGCCTGATTGCCGCTGACTCGGCTCCGAGTCCAGTCCACAAAGCAGCAATCTGCAATCCCTCGCGGCATCCAGAAATTCACGCCGCCGCCCCCAGTTGCTGTTTGCTGCGCCGCCCATCTGCTTGCCAATGCCAATTGCCAGTTGCGCACATCTCTCGGCCGACTTGCCCCGCGCTGCCGCCGAAAGATGCCCGGCAAGAAGAAGAAGACGAGGTCCAGCCATGACGGCGGGCACACTAATGGCCGCCCGCCATCGCCCTCGCCACCGGCGCCACCACTGTCGCTGGCGCCGTTGCAGCTAACGTCAACCGCATCGGCCACCACCAAGAAGCCCGCAAAGTCCAAAGCCGGCCCGAAACAGCCTCCTGCGCAGAGTGTCCTCGAAATCTGTAGGAATAAGTGCGCTTCCTTCCCACCTCCCAACCGTCCCATGTTGCCATTGGCCGTGTTTGGCCTCAACTCAAAGTGGCTGGCCCAACTCCCTCTCCTTGCGTTGCATATCCGCTTCCTCCACATGTCCAGACTTTCCGCCCTGGTGTCTGCCATTGACACAAGCGCCACAGGCATTGGCGATACATCTCGGCCTTCCATGGCCCATGGCTCCACCTAGGTATCGAGGTTCTCGAGGCCATCGCGAATGTGAACTACAACACCCCAAGGCCGCGGCCCATCGATCCGGCCGTGTTTTTCGACCTGATCAAGATCAGACGGCTCGTCGACGAGGCTACCAAACTCGCCGTGCGTTCTGCCAGCGGCGTGGTCTCCCTCGGCCAAAAGGGCCTTACCGGAGCCGCCCACCAGGCAGCCGCCTTCGGTCTGGCCTACGGTCAACGGCCGCCACCTCAGGCAAAGCTCAGCGGGGAGAGGAGACACAGGATGAGGGAGCAGGCGACTCAGAAGTTGGCAGAGGCATATCGTCTGGAGGAGATTGCATCTAGCGTCGCCTCCATGCAAGGCGCCTCTTCCCTCGAACGTGTAGCGTCCGAGGTGCTCGAGCGGAACCCTCAGGACGTCGATGCCACATACGTTCATTTCTTTCATCAGAAGATTCCAAGCCGCAAACTTAATGAGTCGACACCCGTGACTCCGTTGGACGAGGTCGTTGCCGCAAAGCCGTCCGAGCCCGGGCCCTTGAGGACCCGCGGCGTCGTACGATTCTTCAAGGGAGATTGCCAGGGCGCTGTGGACGACCTCACGGAAGCCCTTAAAATTCACCGTCTGCTACAGCCCACCCATTCGTTACCGAAGCTGTCGCGGCAGGAAGGCCAGCTCTCGGAGAAACTACAGCAAGGCGCTAGCCGAAGGCACCCGGACGTCATCTTGAAGGACGCGGAGCAGCCGAGCAGCATGGAGACGCAGCTGCTCTTTCAAAGGGCAGGTGTCCATCTAGTCGCTGCTTGCAGTCATGTTGCCGCTGCTCTACCGGCGGATGCGGACTCAACCGACGGGCACTCTAATACCGGCGCCGCTGAGGGCGAATCAGAACAGCCTCGGTCAGAAGTGCCACCGGCAGACAAGGAAACTCAACGGAAGATGGCCGAGGCAAGAAGGCTCGTAAGGCTGAATGCCAAGCGCGCCCTGCGCGACTACATGGCCTATATCGCACATTTTGAATATTCGCCGGACCTGCATGTCGGGATGGTCGAGGAGTTTACCCGCAAAGTCAACTCTGCCATCGGCGGCAAAACACCGCGTTTTCACAGCCGTTCGGCGCGCCGCTCCTCGCTCGCCAACGATGGTGAAGGGGCGGTCGCGCCTCACCGTGTCTATGCGCTGTCGGACCTGTTCGCTTCGTCACCCCCGCCCGGCCTGCCTCCGTATCCGAGCACGGAGCTCGTCCCGGCCTCAGGATCACCACCCCCGCCTTCAGGCCCTTTGCAGACCACGACCGAGAGCGTGACATACAACCCTCTCCTCATTGACGGACTCCACGCTCTTTTGCTCTGCCACTGTCTGATTCAGACACCTGTCAAAGAGCTAGTCCGCCACGCATACATGGCGGCCCGTCTCGCCCGTCTTGCCGATGGTTACCCTGTTCTCCAGGCTAGTAGATGTCCCGCCCGGACCGACTGGATTGATGTTCTGCGGGTGAGCAGCAACTGGATTCAGCTGTCAGACGCATGGGAGGAACTCTGCGCGCCAACAACCCTCCCGCTTTTCCAGTCCACCGGAAATGGTGCTACCCCAGTCCCCGTCTCCCAGCTTCCCTCAAAACAACCCAAAACACTCACCTCTCCGGAAAGCAACAGCGGCACCAGCCCGAGCCATGACTCGTCCACGGCACTGGGCGAACCCGACAAGCAGCTCAAAGATCGCAACGACCAGCAAGCCGCCATTGAGGAGTTCGTGACTGACGACCCCGCCGTCCGCACGGCCATCCAGAGCCGCCAGCTGCAGGCTGAGCACGACTATCGGGCCGAGACTGCCGTTTCCGCTTTTGACGCAACATTAGCTCGCGTCGCAGATTTGGTCGACGACATGGCGGATTCCATCTCGGATTCCAACCCATCTGGGGGTGCCGGCAATGCTCCTATAACCATCGAGGCTGGACCTGCTTCCTCGGCTCTTGGCGCTAGCATCGGGAACATCGCCGGCAGTAAGAAAAGCCACGCGAAGCCCGTGACTGTGGCGGTAGCACCCAACGCCCAACCTGGCGGCACACAATCCGCTATCACGGAGGACGGGAGGGAGATACTCGTCTTGAGCGATCGGGCTAGCGCTATCGCTCGTTGGGTCATGGAAGTCCCTCTGCCCAGCATTGGGCCTGGTGTGGGCGATGGGCCCCGGAAGCGGCGGAAGAAGCCTGTCAAAAAGGCCGCTGGTGGTCTGGGTTCCTCTTCGACAGGCCCGGGGCTCAAGGGTGGGGGTGATGCAGACCCGGATAGGGAGGGTGGTGGTGAAGGGGAAGGGAAACGGGATGATGGAGGGGAGTCTGTTGACTGAGAGGTTTTGGCCCTGGTGAGGTGAAGTGTCTGGCATGGCGACATGCAGAGGCACAGCAGGATACTGACATGGATAGACCCTTTCGTCGTTTCCACACCAGCGTCGTTGCTTTATGGATAGATACTGTAGTAGTACAGATCAGCGCCAGCTAGCGTAATAAATATCAAAAATAATCACCGCCTGTTGGCAGCTGCAGCATGAGTTTAGTTCTTCGACACCGCCATCTTGGGAAGCGAGGGCGTCTCCGTTCGTCAAACATCTAGATCGTTTCACTTGCTGGGTTTGAAGACTGTAGTCTTGGTCTCATAGGTGTTCATCAATTACAACCTCAAAGCAGACAAGAAAAGGGGCGAACTTCCCAAAACAACCCTCTACTCCTGATTTGCTCCGTCATGTTGAGGTCCTGTAGTTCCCCTCTGCTTGTTACTCGCCTGCAGTCCCGTCAAGTTGAAAAGGGGAGCACATCACGCCGCGGCCGAGCCAGCACCGACAACCACCACCCCGCTCTCCTTGAGCGCAAGCTCAACAACAGCATGCGGCGTCGCCCCGTCCCTAAACACCCCCGACACCCGCAAGCCCGCGGCATCGGCCATCGCGGCAAACTGCTTCAGCGAGCGCTCCTTGCCGCCGATGGAGAGCATAGAGAAGTCCTTAAAGGCCGCGTACAGCGGCAGCGGGCCGGGCATGCTCGACACGTCCGGGCTGAGCTGCTCCGATATGAGCACGCGGCTGTCCGGGTCCGTCATGGCGCGCGCGATGTTGCGCAGGATGGTCGTTGCCACGGGGTCTGAGTAGTCGCGCATGATGTGTCGGAGGTAGTAGACCAGCGCGCCTGGAGGTACATGTCAGCTGTCAGTCACCCTTGAAGAAGCAGCGGCCCAGTGGCACCGAACACACACACAAGCAGACACAGACAGAAAAGACGAAAGAAGAAACTCACCTGCAACCGGCGCCTCCTTCAAAAAGTCCATCCCAACCCACACCACCCCCTTCAGCCCCTCCTCTCCCTTCTCCTCTGAAGCACTCACCACCTCCTCCAAATCCTGCACCACACACTGCTCCGCTTTCAGTTTCGGATACGCGCTCAAAAACTCCCCCACAGTATGCCCATCCCCGCCTCCCACATCCACCCACACCGCCCTCCCCGCCTCCCTGTTCTGGGCAAGCTCCAAGACCCTGTCCATATCATAAACCCCCGTAACAGGCACCCTCCGACTCGTCATGCGCATGGCCACCCCAAAATCCTTCAGCGCGACCGGGTCGCGGCGCAGCAGAGAGAAGTAATCTTCTTCGGGGTGGCCCGCGAGGAAGGAGGTGGGTATGTGTGCCGGGCCGAGGGGTTCGGAACGGCCGTAGGTGTCGAAGTAGGACGGGAGGATGGTGGATGCGTGGGTGATATTTGTGTAGAGGAGGGAGAACATTGCTGACATGGGTTGGGAGGGGAGGAGGAGGAGAGAGGTGGGAGTGTGGGAGAGGGAGGAGGAGGAGGGGTTTGCTGGGGAGGCGGGGTGATGGTGGAGAATGTGGGCGGAAGTGAGCATGCTAGCGACGCGGACTGGGATGGGTGTTAGTTTGAGAGCGGTGGTGTTTTTCTTTGTCTTTGTTTCCGTTTTAAGGGGGCGATGGACTCACCGAGCAGCGCTTCCTCGGCGTTTATACGACGAGCCAGCTCAGTGTAGGTGATGGTCTCTCCCTTGCCCGAGGGGATTATGGCAAATGCGCCCCAGTGCAGAAAGAGACGCACGGCGGAGATGACAGACATGTTGGCGAACCAGCCCATGATGGTGTCTCCCGGCGGGCGGACCGTTGCAGCCAGCTCGAGCGCAGCAGTAGTGACTTTGATCCGCGCTGCGTCGTCCGTTGCGAGTTGAGAGACGTTGCGGGCGATTTCGTCGACAAGGCTGCGGATCCGGTCATGGTTGGGCCCCGGTACCGCCAGACGGGGTGGTGTTTTGACGCCGTGGGCACCGATGTTGGCGTTCCCGTTAGGCGTGCCAGTCGCTGGCTCACCAGATTCCATCTTCCCGGCATTGGGTTTGGTATTGAGCGCTTCGCTGCCAAGATCGCCGCGAGACTTCGGTTCGGCTGTCACATCCAGCGCTGTCTGAGGAACCTGAGATGTGCTGCCGGAGGCCTCGGGTACGTTTGTGCCCAGCTGTGACCCGATCACTCCCCTCTGCTGCGCCGTGCTGCTCTGTTCCTTGGCCACAGTTCCATCCGCCTTACTTGAACCTGCCCACATCGCTCTTGTCTCGCCTCCATTCACACCAACATCTCGTTTGCCATCCGCCATAAACGTCGGAACCGGACTAGGTTCAGGGGTTGGGATCGCGCTGCGGCCGTCGCCCCCGCCGTTGGCCAGGTAGGTGTTGATGAGTCCTTGAACGGCTTTGAGCGTTTCAATGGCATCGAGACTGCTCGGCGGGTGGCCTAAGCCGGTGGCGCTGTGATCCATGAGATCTGGTGTGCCGTGTCGGCTGGCGCGATGAGCGGCCATCCTCCGGGAGGGAACCACCCAGTTAAGGAGAGATGACATCGGGGAGAGGGGGCCGTCGCGGTGAGACAGGACACGGCGAGCAAGGTGCGTCCTTGAAGGTTCAACTTATGCTTGAACTCGTCGGGGGATGCAAGCGGCCGCTGTCATGGCTGTTGGTCGGGGTGGTGTTACCGCACATGTTTTACCGACAGGGAGGCCCTTTATAGCCTCGCCACTCCCGAGCAGTCCGCAAATTGTGCCCCTCATGTTGTTGGATGCAAGACGATGCTCCCGAATGACCAGTCGGTACCCGTGCCCGAAGGTTGCCTTGGCTGCGGCCCTCGCGCCCCTCTTGCGCTCGACCCCTGGCTCCGGGACCGAAGCGGCGGGTCGGGAACGTGACGGCTGGATATGCTCCGAGGAACCATCCCAACGCCGTCAGTTCAGTGCTGCATCCAGCAGCGAATTCGCGATAATGCTCCCCGAAGGAGCCAATAACGCCTGTTGCCAGCCGCAACGGAACGCTATCCCGTGCCTCGTCCAATTCATGGCCTCTGTGCGTCAACACGCATGCCGACTCCCGTTGTCGCCGCCAACAGCGGCCACTCGGCTGCCCAGCGTCGCATCCGCAGGGCCTCGCCTTGACGCTGCTGTCCGTCCGAGCAAACGGCGGGGTGCAGCTCGCTCGTGCCCTCGCGTCGTTAGTCCTGTTTCTTGCCCGAGTTCAAGATGCCTTGTCGCGTGGAAGGGCCTCAAAGTCCGGGACGACCAGGCGGGCCTCTCGGGAGGCTTGGCCACGGCACTCAGCTTTACACCCGACACGGGCCCGTACACCGCCAATTGATGTTCGGGACCATCTGCGGACCCTGTGGCCGACGGCGCCCGGGAGGTACATCCTCCTCAATAGATCCACAAGAAGTATTGGAAAATCCCGTGCCAGAACCGTAATGGTCAAGCAGCCTTCGGAGAGTATATGCAAAAGGATCAAGAATCGCTGAACACCCCGTTCTCTTGTGCCCGAAGCTTCCGACGCCCGGATTCTATCAAAAGAGCAAACAAAAAAGACTTGTGATATAGAACGCATCCCATCCATGTCTCTTTCCAAAATCCAAAGTACTCTGGCACCACCACCCAACCCAGCTTCTCGGGATATGACCTCTAATCAAAAGCCCATGTCACATCTCCCGCCCATCTCTGCTTGCAAATATCCAAAAAACCGTCCATCCAAACACTTCTTGTGTTTGCTACACTGCGACTACACCCGTCAAAAACCGGATTCGGGACCGGCCTCGGAGCGCAGCCTATACCCCCGGCGCCGGCTGCCAATGCCCCGTAGCATGCGCATTCCTCATCGCTCTTCTAGCAGTAAGATTCTTCCACACCTCAGCAGAAATCGCCTCAAAGCTCTCCCTCAGCGACAGCGCGTCCTCCCAGCGGTCGCCGTACAACCGCAGGGTGAGCTTGACCCTCTCCAGACACCGCAGACTGCGGTCCAGGTTGTCCCCGGTACCCCTGTCGAGTCTCACAGGCTGGGGCGGAGGCAAAACCTTGCCCGGCACCGAAGGGGGCATGGGGATGGGGGAGCCTGTTAGGAGCAGGTCGCCGGCGTCGCGGAGCACGGCGACGAACTGGGAGCCCATGAAGAAGACGCGCAGCGCGTCATGGTAGGTGTACAGTGCCACGTTGGCGGTCAGGTTTGCAATGTCGTAGATGCGGTCCACGTACGAAATGGCGTGCTCGAAGATCAACAGGCGTCCGTAGGCGGAGACTTGGGCGCCCCGGGCGCTGGAGGCGATGCAATAGACGTAACTGTACCGCAGCTCCAGATCAAGCATCTCGCGGATCGCGGCGGGCAGGTCGGCCGGGAGGCGTTCGGACCACTCCCACATCTCGTAGTACTTTTGCCAGATGAACGAGGCGGCGTCGGGCAGGGGTTCGGTGGGGTTGCCCTGGTAGAGCGCTTGGTACCAGTCCGACTGCAGCTGGCGCAGCCTGAACAGGGGCACCGATGCATCTGGGGAGGGTTTGGTGACTTGACCGCCGCCGGAGAGGGCGCCGCCTGACTGCGTTGGCGACGGAAGCGCCACAGATGCGGCGTCGTCGTAGAAGGAGAAAGCGCGGGCGTGGACCATGCTTATAGCCCTGGAAAGTCGCATTGTCAGAGGGCGGCTGAGAGACGGGAATAGAATGCGGCTACTGACCTGTCTAGAGCATACACGCAGTAAAAAGTCCTGCGGCGGGCGTCCAGGGCATCCTGATCCATCTGTTGGCCATGCGGCGGGTCCTGATGCAATCCCTGGTCGACGACCGCGCGACAGGTAAAACCGATCGGATGCCAACTGTCAAAATGGGCAGGATCCAACATCGAGTATTGCGTTAGTAGCAACAGGGACTGGACCTGCGTCACATAGCCTGGCTTCAGCGCCCTGTCGGCGTGAGGCAGTGCGCGGGCAACGAACTCGACGGCGTTGGAGTAGTGCTCGTCTTGGCGGCTTCGGCTCTGTGCTGCCGACCCGATGGCGAGCACCATCCAGAACATCCAATATTCTGAACTCCTGATCGCGCGAGGATGGTCCTGGTAGATGTCGCTGACCAGGGCATGCAGTGACGTCCCTGGGAACGCGGGATACAGGGGGAGGATGCTGGTCTCGTAGAACTGGACGAGAGCTCTTGCCGTTGACTCCGCTGGGAGGTTGGTGGTTCTGGGCTCTGGAACCGGCTCGTAGGTCGAAGCAGCAAGCACCAGACGCGCGAACGTCATGTTTGACTCGGATGGCTCAAAGTCGCGGGTGGTAGTGTTGACGGCTCTGGGAAGGGGGTCAACAGGATGTTCTCCAAGCTGGGCCGAATCAGAGATGGACGCACAAGTAGCCAAAATCGGACACCAGGGTGTTGATGTCTGCATTTTCTTGAGTCAGGGCCGCCTTTCGGTGGATGGCGGCCCGGATGAAGGCGAGTGAGTCTTTGCGACTCGGGTCGGCCGCAGGAGGTTCATCCGGGCCATGCAGTGCTATCGAAGCCTTGGTGGAGCGGGCATAGGCCAGCCTCCTCTCCAGTTTCTCTATCCTGAGCTCCAAGGCGGCGACATAGCTGGTCGGCAACGGCGTGGATTAGCCACCAAGGACAATCATCAGGTTGCTGCGAGGGGATATCACATACCTTCTCTCCTTTCCGCGAGCAAACTGGTCGTTGGCTGCGGTGCACTCCTTCTCACGGCCGGCCCTTTCGCAAGCAGTGCACGCTGGCAGCTTGTTGTCACACTGGCCAGAGCGTCAGTCAGGATCCACGCGAGTCTCTCCGATTCCTGGGTCTCTCACTTTGACTTTGGCAGAACGACCTAGGAGGCGGGATGTGTCAGTCAGGCCCTACATAGTAAACAAGCTTGTGGGCCATGCTTACATCTTGAACACGCAGACACTGGCCGAGAGACTTTGAGCAGAGGACTGTCTGCTAAGCTTGACTGGAGCATGGTCATGATGAGATGGCTCCACTGGAGGGGACCAAGGATGCTTTCCCTGGAACCCTGGTCACGTTGCTACCCAAGGGGTTGGGGGGTCCTGCCGGGTTCACTCGGAATATTCTCGACCAATATCAAGAAGGGCTGCGCGGCAAGGAGGCTTTGTAGTCGGGCGGAGTGAGCCGGTAGCGCCGAGTCCAAAACGGGTGGGGGGTGGGGGTTGGCGGTTTCGGATATGAGGCGGCAACGAGCTGTCCGCAAGAGGGATTGAGGGAAAGACACCAGGAGACCGAATTCCGTAGGTGAAACAGTAGTGTCGCTGGTGTTGACGGTGTCGACGCGGTCACTCCGAAGATGTGTGTGGGAGCGTGGGTGCGTGGGAGCCGGGCCGGTTTACCTTTGAGTAGATGGTCGTCGAGGGATGGGGTCGGGGTCGGGTGCCTGGGGCAGGGCAGGCAGGCAGGCAGGGACACCACGCCGGGGTGGGGAATGGCGTTGAAACGGAATTGCGTGATGTCCGTGGGCGGGTGCTCTTTTGTTCTTTTCTTCTGGAAACCTGGAACTTGTGGAGCTTCACCCCCGGCTGGCCAGGAGAATCACGAAACCGGGACGGCGTGTCGGACTCGGCGATGCAGTGGTGCGGTGGTCGGGCGGGTTGACACGCGGGAATATGCAGGGGAAGATGGCAAGAGGGTCGCTGTGCCCCCGGTCTGCGCCAGTCTGCGCCAGTCTGCTCCTCTTCAGGAAGTCCAGGTCCACTTGGTGAGATTGATGGAAGGCGCCGTGGGCTTCGAGAACATCGGAACTCCCGTCCCGCCGCAACGCAGCCTTAGCCTTAGCTACTGCGCTAACGCATTAAGGTGAGAATACTGGTTGGGGCTGTTTGTGTGTGGTCTGTGCGTCATGTGACCGCGCGCTCAGCCCGGAGACAACCATGCTGCCGCGATTTCCGCAGCAAATGATTTCTGATTTTATTTTGCCAGCTGTTCCCCAGCCGTGCAGCCGTGCAGCCGCGCTGGATTCATTGCAATTCGTATCCGACTCGTCCAGTACGAGAACTGTCGTCACGAAGTTTGGGTCCGAGTGGGGCCAGGAGGATATCGGCCAGCAGAAGCCGCTGCGTCTTCCGCAAAGTGTGGGGTTTGGTGGGTTGATCCTGAGACCCTGCTCGCCCCACCAATCGTGGTTCGTGTGAACCCCGCAGTCCCTGGTCGCTGGGACTCGAGCCCGCCTGCCCACGTTTCTCACTGTCAAGGCTGTGGTCTTGGCCGCGACGCACGACTCACAGCTCACGATGGGATGCTTGAAAAAGTGAGAAATAATTATACTCACCGGTGGCAGCGACGGGACGACCAGGCAGGCACTCGAAGGATTCACCATGGCAAAATGCAAATACGTATTTTAATTTTCATTTGCAGCGCGGCCCACTGTTCCACGCCCAGTGCTAGCACGTTTTTCCCAGGGGGATGCTCCCTGCGGCTGCGGGCGGCGGCTGCAGCGTGTTGGCGCAGGACAGCAACTGAAGTTGACGTTCGCGTTAGCTTCCATGGCGGATTGACAGGGGTGCGTCTGCGGGCTGGGCGAATCAGGAACAGCGCACACACGGCTGTTCTTGAGGGAAACGACCCCAACTCCAACCCAAGTTCGAGTTGCGCCAGCACTCCCCTTCCATCCGCCATGCCTTGCTGGAGATGCCGTCCGAGGTCCTATTAGTACGCGACTGTGCCGACTCTTTTTGTTGATTTTTTCTTATGGCAATGCGCCTCCGTTAGCCCCCGCACCACCGATCCTCGCAGCTTTCGCCGAGCCCCAACGAACGGTTTCGGTTCCCTTATCTGATCACCGCCGCCGTCCCATACCGTAGCCGCCCCCTCGAGCGTCTTCCCATCGAGATCGAGACCCGAAACACAGCACCCGCCTCCTCTTGTCTTGGGGCCCTCCGGCGCCCGAGACGAGACGAAATCATCAGCGGCGCCATCAGATGGACCCTGCTGCTGTTTTCCATCAGTCCTTGGGCTCGGTATTCCCGCCCCCGCACCTCTTCCCAGGCCGGCCTCCGGTGCCGGGCCCGTATCCTTGGGACGACAGCCCGGAGCTAGACACACACGATGGCTCGCCCCATCGCGTCGCACACACCTTGACGGCGTGCTGCAGGTGCCGCCAGGTACGTTTGAGCTCCCCAATTCCCACGGCCCTCACAGCCCTGCGCGTGTTTGCTCCCCCCGCCGAGGCCCATGCTCCTCCTCTGACCCGTCGCTGCTGTCCAGAGGAAAACGAGGTGCGACCCCGCCCTTCCGCGATGCCTACCTTGCGAACGGTCAGGCTCGACGTGCGAGTACTACGACAGCACCAAGGGGAAGAGGATCAACCGCGCCTACGTCGTCAGCCTGCAGAAGAAGGTGCGCGAGCTCGAGGCCGACCTCGCCCAATACACCGACCAGGACGGCGAGTACCCGCACAGCCATGACGACATGGTCTTTCCCGGCGGCATTGTCCGTCTCGACCAGACCGACGAGATGCCGCGTTATCTCGGCCCAAGCAGCGGCACCGCCATGACACGGCTCCTTATGGAGGAGGCAAAACGATACGGCGAGTCGCGGAGGATCGCCAACCTCATTCCCGCCGTGCTGGCGAGGAGGGCCGAACGGAGAGACCGCATGCAGAGCGTAGTCATGGGATCCAGCATCAGCGGGCCTGCTGGGAGGACGAGGAGCTACCCGGCCCACAGCATCATCCCCGCGTCCGCCTTGCCAAGTAGGGAAATTGTTGACGGGTTGGTACGCGCCTTCAACGACAGAGGTGGGAACTTTCCAACTTCGCTTCTGTGCTTGTACGTGCTAACCCTGGGAAATTCAGTCCAAGTCTTGACGCCAATTCTTCATGAAAAGGCGTTTGAGGAAGACCTGAACGCGGTATTTGCCGGCGATACTGACCCATACAAACACTTTGTCGTAAACATGGTCGTGGCCATCAGCCTGCAAAAAATGGGCAAATATGCCGGTCTCCCGGACAGCTACTACCTCAACGCGATGCGTCGTTTCGAAGACGTGGTTCGCCCTCAGGATCTCAAGACGCTCCAGTGTCTGGTTCTGATCGGACAGTATTCCCTGATGACGCCGACCAGAACCGCCACCTACTACGTGACTGGGCTCGCGACAAGGATCTGCCAGCAGATGGGTCTTGGGGATGAGAGCACCATAGCCGTGGGCCTGTTCGACGCGCGGGCCCTGGACATGAGGAGGAGAGTGAGCTGGGTGGTCACCACGCAAGAATTTGGTCTTGCCTACACCATGGGCCGTCCGACCGGGTTCGCCAAGGCCGACGACTTTATGAACGTCAAGTTCTTCGACACGGCCATGGACGAGGACATCACGCCCGATGGCATCCGCCCCGGCAGGCCTTGTGAAAGGAAGGAGGTCGCCATCCACTTTTGCAAGATGAGGCTTCTGCAGGCCGAAATCCGCCGGGTGCTTTACGAAAAGAAACGCTCGGAGCCCGTCCACGAGAGCCATCCCTGGTTTCTTCAGATGGAGCAAAGACTCAAGGAGTGGCTGGACACCTGCCCTGAACAACCCGCATGGTGCAAGCCTTGGTATGAATCCCCCTTGCTTCTTTGTGTGTGCGAGCGCGCTGCTAATTATGATTCTAGGCTCGCTGAGTGCCATCACAGCATGATTATCTCCCTCTACCGTCCCTCGCCCCAGGTACCAAAACCAACAAGCAACGCGGCGTTGAAGTGTTTTGAGGCATCACGGTCTATCATCGACTTGACTTCTCGCCAAATTGAAGACGGGACGGCCGACATCACATGGGAGTCGTTGCTGACCATCTACGCCTCGCTGAATGCGCTGCTCTGGTCCATTTCGTACCTTGAAGTCCGCACCGAGCACGTCCGGGAGGATGTGCAGGACCTCGCGGCCGCGGCGCTCGAGGCCATCAAAATATTCTCTGACCGCTGGCCCGGGTCTTCATCTGCGGTCCAGCTCTACACGGTAATCGCGAACGCCTGTTTGCAAAGCTACAATGTGGAAGAAGAGACACCGTCACCCCCGTCAACGAGCCAACTTGGCACGCCGGTGTCTCTTGCTGGCCCCATATCACCCGAATCAGATGGCTCGAGGAACACCCCGACCCGCCAAGCACAGCCGCAGTCGGCCACATCCATCTTCAACACCTCCTCGCCTTTTGGATACCTTTTCGATGCGGCGAACGATGCGCTTGCCGCTCAATACGGATTCGACAACGACACACCTCCTTTCCAGCACCAGCCCACCTTCCGGTCCAACTCCATTTTCATGAGCCCGTCAACAGACGGCAACGGTCGCAGACTATCTCATCTCGCGCCCGATTCGAGCGAAGCTGCCGGCCCCGAGCGGCTAGGTAACACGCCGCCGCCGCCTCTGATAATACCAAAACAAGAGCCGATGCCACCAACAACCACTTCCACATTCAATTCATTGCCCACACCACCGGAATCGCTAGTTCCGCCACCCGCGCACCCCATGATCGGCTTGTCCCCGAGGTTGACCGCGACCACGGCACAAACAACGCCAATTCAGACACCACATCTCCATCCGGCCAGCCCGGCGCCGGGTCCCCAGCACCACCCATCGCCAATCCCGCAAGCGAAACAACAGCCTATGGCCTTGTTCGCCGCTCCACACTTCAAGCAGGAGCACCAACAACAAACGAGACCGCCACCACCGCCAACATTTATTACACCACCGCCCCCATCTCACTCTCACCCCCAGCAAGCAACGCAACAACGGCCTCCGCAACCCCCGACAGCAGCAGATTGGTACAATCCCCTCCCACAGTTCGTCCCGCCCAACGCCTTCACCAACGGCATGAACAACCCCTCCTTCTGGACCGGTACGCCAAACCCCTTCCACGGTCCCGGGGTGCCCAGCGGGCAGCAGCAGCAACACGGTGCCTACCCCGGCGCGCGCAACGGGCTCCACCAAGCCGCCCGCGGCAACCCGGAGACAAACTGGAACCTAGGCTGGGGAGCAGGGCCGCACCATGAAGTAGGAGGAGGGTTCCCATCACCAGGCTTCGGACCGGGCCTGGCGCCGCCGATGGCTGGCGGTGCTGGCGGCGAGTATTACAACTCGTTTATCAGCCTGCGGAATGGCAGTCTGAGTCAAGAGCAGCAGATGGAGCTGATGGATGTGCTTGAGACGGAGGGGATGAGTGATATTGAAGGGTTTTTGAATCTGGGGGGCGGGATTGGCGGGCAGCACGGGCAGGGGCATGGGCATGGGGGGCATGTTCATTGGGGTTAACTGCCGTCATGCTATGTAGGAAGAGAAAGTAGTGGAGTGTTAGCTGTGTAGGTGAGGGTTGGGTATTGTAGTGCAGACGGGGGTTGGGTTCTGGGGGGTTGGTGTGATGATATCCTGACTGGTTTGGGGGGAAGGGTCAAATGCATTTGGATCGAGTTGATTGACTGGTTGCTTTGGCTGTGAAAGACAGTGGTGTGTGTGTGGGTTCACCAAGCCAGTTCGTGATGAGAGAGAATAACACAAAATACAGGACGGTAGGTCCAGTTCTGCCATGCCTCTCAATATCCAATCCTGCAATGACTGACGGACTCGGAGGATGGGACTGTATGAGGGACATTACAGGTCATCACCGAGTCAAATATGATCTGACGCGCTCTGAAGTCTGAATTGCGAGAAGTACGGAGTATGGAAGAGGTGACTTGTCCCAGGTCCCGCCCGTCCAACAACCCCTGTCGCCGACCCGTCAGCGGGGAACCAATCGCGCTGCGGCTCCGGAGCTGACTTGGACGGCACGGACCCGCGCTTGGCTCAACTTTTCAATTTTGTCGTCGCAGCACGCACCACCACCAATCCACCACACACCTAATCCCGGCGACGAGCACGACGACACCAACCCGATTCACGCTCCGACCTGTTTCCGCCGCGATTGGAGAGCCGGACCGGCCAGACGATTCACAGTCTCGACGCATAACCCCGGAGGAGCCGACTAATCGCCGACCGAGTTACACCCTGGAGCTTCGAAGAGTCGACGAGCCGAGCTCCAACACCTCCAACCGCCCTTCAGGTTCACCGAGTCGAGGCAGCCCACAACCGCCGCCATGTCCTTCACACTCCCCTCCCTCCGGGGCCTCGCCTCGCGATTCCTGGCCCGGCCAAACACCCTCATTCCCACCACCACCACAACCCCACGATGCGTCCCACCGCCATCAGCCCGCCTCTTCTCCACAACCCCCCTCACCCTCGCCGCGAAACAGAAACCCGCCGGCGGCAAAAACACCGGCAAAGGCGGCTCCAAGCCCAACGCCAAGTTCGGCGGCAAGCCCGGCGCCAAGCCCATCCGCAAGTCCAAGCGCAAGGAAGAAGTCCGCAACCCCAAGATGATCAACATGCTCTCGCACTTCGCCGTGCTCTCGCCCAAGCGCATCCCGCCGCCCCTGCGCATGGGCCGCAACCGCCATCTGCGGCACTGGACGATCCACCGCGCGTGGCTGCTCTTCCGGCGGCGGGAGCGCGAGGCGCGCGAGAAGACGCTCATGCGCCAGTACCAGAGCATCAGCTCTGCTTGTGAGGCGCTGCGGCTCACGTCGGGCCCGGGCACGCGCGGCGAGGGGTATCTGTACCGCGTGGCGATGGAGAAGAAGGGGGTTTATGGGCTGGAGGGGGTGCCGATTGAGTATGCGAGGGCGCAGACTGAGACGCCGGCTACGGTGGCGTGGAATCATGACTGGAAGCCGTGAGGGGTGGTGTAGCGGTGGGGTTTTTGGGAGGGGGTGAAGCCGGGTTGCATGTGGCATCGGAGAGGTTGAGAGCTGCGGACTTTCTGAGGCGAGATGGAGGCATCGTTGGCCGAAGGAGACCGATTTGCGATGGTATCGAGGCTGGTGTTTGGGTGGTCAAATGTGCTGTAAATGTAGAGTATTCTGTACCATAGCGTTGCTGGGGCAAGGAGCCCATCCGGACAGTTGTTTACTCGATAAACGTGGCCCATGTCCACATCGCTTGCCACTCGAAGACGAGACGAGACGAGATTCAAGGCAAATGGCCAATCGATTCCCCGCTGTATTGCTAGCAGCCCCTGATTACCGCACTGAAGTGCTGGGCACCACGAATAGAAAATGACCTGCATTGACAGTCTGACCGTCCTCTCCCTCCAACGCCTCCTCGTTCTTGTACAGCTGCCTGATTTTTACAGCCCGTAAAACGTACCCGTTTCCAGAACCTAAGCGCCCGGGCCTTGAGCCAACGGGGAAAATATAACTAAAAACTCTATAGCTTGTTGATACAGCGGGAATGACTCCGTAGGCTTGCAATGCATGTGATCGTTTGGCAGGTAAATCGACCGACTCGTCTCCCATCTGGTCACCGAGACCGTTTCATGCCGCCTCTTGTGACGAATGATTTCGTTTGTGATGTGCAAGGGTTGTCCAAAATCGGGGTTGACAACCCAAAGGTGTTCAAAAGTGCGCTCGTCCGTTCCGTCCCCTCGACGGCGATGGGACGGGCCGTTGGGCGGTCTCGTAGCGATCTTGCAACCGCTCATAATATGACGCAGCAGCCGCCTCCTTCGCTCTTCTCGAACATGAGCAACGAGGCCCTCGTGGCGGCCTCAAAAACGTCGTCCACGCCTTCGCCGCTAAGACTGGAGCACTCGAGGTACTTGCGGGCGCCGATATCCTTGGCCACGTGCTCGCCGTCCGCCGGGGTAACGAAGCGTAGAGATTTTTTCCGCATCTCTTCTATCGCGATCGGGTCGTCCCGCAGGTCCTTCTTCAGCCCAACAACGATGATAGGTACCTCGGGGCATCGTTCTTGTGCCTCCACAACCCACTACACCTCACCCGGTTAGCAATTGTCCCAATCCGGCACGCCTGCCATGGCAAAAGGGGGCAGGAGATTGCATGCGTCGTACAGCCGTCACACATGACGGTAATGCCCAACACGCAAAAGGTGGCCTGCAGAGGAGAAGCGAGAGCCGTTTGGTCGGGTAAGGGGTACAAGACGGCTGGGTTGTAGAATTGTGACTGTGGGCCCACCTTGTGCTTAACATTGTCCAAGGAATCTGGTGTGTCGACCGAGAAGCCTATGAGGATGACGTGCGCCTTCGAGTATGCTAGCGGCCGTAACCGCTCGTAGTCCTCCTGTCCGGCCGTGTCCCAAAGCGCCAGCTGGACCGATTTGCCGTCCACTCGGCAGTCTGTAACGTAGTTCTCGAAGACGGTAGGAATCTGTAGAAAACGGGGCTGTCAGATCGCGGGTATCGAGGAGGGAGGGGGCGGGTGGTTTCGGTGGGGGATCGGGTGACGGGGCGCCGGATTGCCGGAGTAGAGATTTGAGTCCCTTGATGGCCGGGTTATGATGTCAGGGGGAGAGGGGAACTAACGTAATGCTGTATTCTCACATGTCAGTTCTGGAACGAAGAGAAGGGGGGGGGACAAGAAGTAGAGGGCACGGCACGGCACGGCACTCACTGTGGGAAAGAAACCAAGAGTAAACACGCTGAGCAAACTGGTCTTGCCGCAAGCACCGTCGCCGATGATGACGAGTTTCCTGGGGGTTGGGCATGTCAATGGGGCTGAACACTCGGGTGTCGTCGACGGCAGAGGGCGCCTCCTTTCGAGATGCGGCGGATACCTGGTTGGGGCAGATTGGTGGCCGGCGAGTTGGGGGAGCTTACCTGCGGATGGCGTTCTGGGCACTGCGATCGCCTGCCATGGCTGGCAAATGAACTGGGGAGTTACGGTTCACTCAAGAGGTTGGTGCCGTCCGCAATCGCCAGGGAAAATAGAAAATGGGTGCGACTTTGGCTCAGGAGATAGCGAAGGATTCGGGCTGATGGTCGACCTTTGAGAGGAAGCCGACCCGGGCCCCGTCAGTAATAAGTAACATTATTGTAGCACAGTGCGGGCGGATGCGCGCTGCACAAGCACGTCCTAGGACCCCCTGTTAGCTGCCGCCTTTCTGCGCTCCCAGAGGCTAGGACCTCAGCGGCTTGGCGCGGTACGACTCGGCGAAATTCGACTTTTAGCAGCAAGCAACCCAACGGCAGTCTTGTTGGCTAGGTCTCGTATTGCTGAAGAGTCTTCAAGATAGGAACCTTGTGAAACTTGATTTTGTCTGTCTCGCCAAACGCCCAACTCTATTCTGTATGTGGTATTCTGTACTCTTCCCTGGGGTCCTTACTTGATTTTTACACGGCACCCGGGACTATTTCCGCTGTCCCCACCTGTGCACCCCTCGCCATTTCAGCCTGCCGGGGGGTCAATGTGACGTCTGTTGCAGTCCGTTACGAAAGGCAGACAACGTGACGGGCTTGTTGGCGTGAAGCGCGCATGGTATGATGGTGATGCTCCAGCAAGCGCAGCTCTCCCCACGTTTGCCTTGGTCAACGGCCCGCTCACTGCTGCATTTTTATCATCCGGATTACTGTGTGCTTCGTATCTCCCGCCATGTAATCCACCTGATGTTGAAGGATGAGTCGTATTGACGACGGCATGGGTGGGTCGACAGCCGCGAGGGTGCGTTCAGCTGTTGTGGCAGGGCAATTCAGCGCCGCCGTCTGATAGGCCGCGGACAGTGCTGAGCACTGGGGCGGGGTGGCCGTGCATAAGCCCTGGCCGAGCGTCGCATCAAGGAGCTTCTCGAAAGCAGCGCGAACGTAGACTCGGTGCAGCATCATGCCAGCATGCGAATTCGGCACTCGGTCAGTCTCAGATGCAAGGGGCGGGACATGCCGTGGAGATGTCGAAACTCGAGGTTGAACCCGGAATCGTGTGTAGGAGCTCGATGCTGCGATCCGTCTTCGGCCTTGAGAGATGGTTGTGGGAATTCAAGCATCCGCAAGTGACAAGCAATGGTGCCACAATTCAATCTTATGAGACTGGTTGCATGTTCAGCAGCTCTCGTTGCAGTCCGTGTTCAGACATCGACGAGAGCGACTAATGCTGGAAAGGAAAATCAGCTTTCAGCGGAGTACAGAACGAGCAGAGGCTGATGAAACCAGCAAGCAAGCGCCAGCCCTCGTCGTCAATTTCCATTCCTGGCCAGCCGCCAAATGCTGGCCGCATCCACCGTGTGCTGAGACATCCACTGTGCTAGCAATTTCCTGGCCAGTTCCGGGCGCCAAGCACCATCGTCATCGGGCAGGGTGCCGGTAGGGCATGTCTGCTGGCGGGGGGATGGGTGAGCCGGGTCGGATTGACGGGTCTTGGGTGCGCCGCAGCGGAAGCCGTTTGAGGAATGGCCAGCGCTGCAACAAACGCCGAGATGCCCAGTGCTGGGTTGTTGGTGGAAAGAGCTGCGTTTGCAGCGTTGAAGTCGAATCCCGGCCGCCAAACCAGGGGCGAGCACGAGGCTGCCGGATCACGTGCGGCGGAGCCAGCCAATGGGGACCGGCCGATGGGGAACCGCGCCTTGCATGGCCCGTGGCCCGGGACCACAAATCCAGCAGCAGCGCCTTGGAACATCTGAACAACTCAACGAAGCTCCGACGCCCACGCCCACCACGCCTTCGGCCCGCATCGAGACCCGCGCAGCGACCGACAACGCCCGACCACGAACCCGCCCGCGAGCCGCCGGCCTCTTTCCCACAGCGGGCGAGCCTTCCCGCGCCGCCGTGCTCCTGATTTCCTGGTTTCCCCGTTTTGCCGTCGGCTGGCCCAGCACCGTTTGTGAGTCTGCGCGACCCCTCTGTCAATTAGCCCTCAAACCGCCAACCCTGCCTGCCTTCCCGCTGCCGCTTGGGCTGCCACTAGCCCTTGCTTCTCCCGGCCCCGGCCATGGCCATTCCATTTGCTCGCCCGCCCTTCCACTCCGCCTTGCAGCCCTGCGATCACGCCCCCGGTCTCTGCCTTCTGCCTTCTTTCTCGCCCCCATCTGGCCGTGACCGCTGCCCCTCTGCCCGATTTCATTTCTCCTCTGCTTGCCCTCCTCCCCCGCACCGCACCGCCGTGGCCGCTGGACAGGACGACTCTCGCTTTTACCATTTACATTTACCTCGCGACCTCTACGACACTCTGCTTACGCTGCCTAATCGTCTAGTCCCCGCGTCGCCCGCCGAACTGCAGCGCCCTCGTGCAGCCGCGATTCATGCCCGCCCCCTCGGTCCCCTCCTCCGAGTCGCAGCAGCAGTCCACGAACCAAGATGAAGGGCGGCCGCAACCCGCCGCCGTCGGCATCCGGCGCCGTGCCCCTCTCTCCTACCTCCAAGGGCACAGCAAAATACACAAACAAGGACGGGTCCAAGTTCATCACCGTTCCCAAGATCAGCACACCTGTCGATTCTGCACAGCCCTCGCCGACCGCCGCATCCTCTCCCGCTGCCAAGCCAGCTGCGTCCCCAGCGCCCGCAGACGAGCCCGCGCATGCTGTAAACCGGAAGAAGCAGAAGCGCCGCGCGAAGGCCGCGGCCAAGGCGGCTGCCGAGCAAGCCCAGAGCAGCCAGCCGCCCAACGGGATCCCCAGTCCGCCCCCGACCAACGACCAACAGTCGGCCGACGTCGACCCAGAGGACGATGAAGACGAGCCGATCGCTGCTGGTCGGGATTCTCACCAGGGCCAGCCGCCCTACGTAAATGGGGATGCGCAACCCGCCCCCGCGGGGAAGTCGAAAAAGTCCAAAAAGAAAAAGAAAAAGAACGCCGCAGCGCCTGGCGCCGACGACGCCGCCAACCACGACCACTACACGCCGGACCCCCAAGGACACTCACCCGCCCTCATCCCTCCGCCGCCGCCCCCCCCTCCCCAGCAGGAAAGCCGGGGCATGTCCAGAGAAAAGATATGGAACACCAACTCGCAAGAGGAGCGTGAGCGGATCAAAGAATTCTGGCTCGGGCTGAGCGAAACGGAGCGCAAGTCTCTGGTTAAGGTCGAGAAGGACGCCGTTCTCAGAAAGATGAAGGAGCAGCAGAAGCATACGTGCAGCTGCACTGTTTGTGGGAGAAAGCGGACCGCCATCGAGGAGGAGCTGGAAGGCCTCTACGACGCCTACTACGAGGAGCTGGAGCAGTATGCCAACCACCCCAACCAAGGCGAAGGGCCACCGATGCTTCGACCCCGGAGATCCTTTGGCTCCATGGGTGGGATGCGGCCCGGCGGCCTCCACTCGCGCTTCTCCAACCACCAACCGTCCCGCGGGCGAATCGTGGACCACTCGGTAGAAGGCGAGGAGGAGGAGGCCGAAGTTGACGACGAGGGCGAGGAGGAGGGGGACGTGGAGGGCGAGGGCGAGGGTGAGGACGGCTACAGCGAGGACGAGCTGGAAGACGAAATGTACAGCGACGAGGAGCCGGAACCCTCGGAAGAACTGCACCGATCCGACTACGCCGCTGATTTCTTCAACTTCGGGAACAGCCTGACTGTGCAGGGTACGGACAGACTCCCCATTCTTCCATCATTCTTACAGAGTTATCCCTTTGCAGGGGCTGGCAATAACGCTTATGGCTCATCTTCTCTAGGCGGCATCTTGACTGTGGCCGACGACCTGCTCAAGAATGACGGCAAGAAGTTCATCGAAATGATGGAGCAGCTCGCAGAGCGCCGCATGGCCCGCGAAGAAGACGCTAGGGGGCAGTTTGACCGCGGCTACGAGCACGCGAATGGCGACCGTTACGGCCATAGTCACCCGCCACCGCCCGAGGAGGAGGAATTCGAGGACGAGGAGGAGGAGTATGAGGAAGACGACGAGGAGGAATACGACAGCCAGGACGAAGAGGTATGGAACTTCTCGGCTGACTATCTACTGTCATATCATGGACTGTAGGGGGCATGTTTGACACTAACGCTGGAAACAGGACACCATGACGGAAGAACAACGCATGGAGGAAGGCAGGCGGATGTTCCAGATATTCGCCGCTCGCATGTTCGAACAACGAGTCCTCTCCGCCTACCGGGAAAAGGTGGCTAAGGAACGCCAGGCTAAGCTCTTGGAGGAGATCGAGGCCGAGCATCAGCAAGATGCCCAACGCAAGGCGAAGAAAGCTATGGACGCACTGAAGCGCAAGGACAAGGCTGCCAAGAGGAAGGAGGCTCAGGCTGAAGAAAAGGCTCGCAAGGAGGCCGAGAAGGCCGCCGAAGAAGAAGCACGCCGAGCCGAAGAAGCCCGCAAGGCCGAAGAGCAGCGGGTCAAGGCCGAGGAGAAACGTAAGAAGAAGGAGGCCCAACGGAAGGCGGAAGAGGAGGAGCGCCAGCGTAAGGAAGCAGAACGTCTCCGCAAAACCCAAGAGCGGGAGGAAGCCGATCGCAAAGCCCGCGAGGCTAGAGAACGGGAGAAGAAGGCCCGCGACGACGCGCGCCTCAAGGAGAAGGAAACCCGCGAGAAAAAGGAACGGGAAGCCCGCGAGAAGCGAGAGCAGCAAGAGCGCGAGCGACGAGAGAAGGAGGCCAAGGCGAAAGCGGAACGGGAGGCAAGGGAACACAAGGAGGGGAAGGATGCTAAGGACAAGCGGAAACGAGAGGAGAGGGCCGCACACAAAGCAGCAGCGCTTGCCGCCGCGGTCCCGGTGCCTGTCACCGCCCCAAAACGGCCCGCCGCTCAACAACCTCCGCCCACCCCCGTAGCCGCCGTGCCGGTGCTCCCACAACCCGCGCCGACATCTTACGCCTCACCGAAAATCCCGGTAGCTACGCCGGCGTTCCCCAAGGCTCCGACACCCATGCGTGCGCGCCAGTCATCACAACAGGAGAGCTCTGCTGCCTCTTCAGGGTCTGTGGCAAGCCAGAACCCGTCTCCTCACGCCCTCACGCCGGTACATGCGAGCCCCGGCCCCATTGCGCCTCCAAGCAAGTCCGGTGCCCCAGCTTCCAGCTCGCAGAGCAACGCCCAGCCGTCCCCTCACTCGGCGTCTCCAATGGGCCTACCAATCAAGTCCATACCTCCACAGCACAGCCCGTTCGGCATGCCCCCTATGGGAGCGGCTATGTCCTTCCCGCCGGGGCTTTCTCAGATCCCGCCTGGATTTGGTAACGCCATCCATCGCGACCCCTTATTCCCTCCCATTGCCGGGTTCAGACCGGCCCCGGGTATGCTCCCGATGCCGCCAGGTTTTGGTGGTCCGGTCGGAAACCGGGGGTTCCCCATGCACCCACCTCCTGGATTCCACGGGCCCATGGAGTCTCCGGTGCCGAGCTTGGCCCAGTTAATGGGTCCCGGCCTGCAAAAGGAGAACACATCGCCTCACTCCCGCCAAGGTTCCGGGAGCTTTGATGCAGGAGCGTCACAGCCGATCAGTCGGCCCACGCCAATAGGGCGGCCGGCCAGCGTGGTGCAGGGCCAGCGGCCGTCGAACGGGTCACCATCGAGTGGACTGCCGAGGCCAGAACCGGATGCGCATCTGGGAAGCCGGGCCCTCTTGGACGACCTTGACGACGGCCTCCAGGACTTCCCTGGCCGCCTCTCTCGGGGCGGCTCAGCACCTGGTCCCCGGCCGGTGCCGGGCTTCCCGATGGCTCCTTTCGGAATGGACCCCATCTTTCCGTCACACAGCAACCTCTGGGGCCCGCCCGGCGCCCTCCAACCAAACCCCTTCGGCCCTCTTCCGCCTCCCGGGTTTGGGCACAACCCGCTCAACGTCCACCATTCCCCGATGAACATGCCATGGGGTCACCCAATGCCACCAGCATCCACATTTGGGGCACCGGGCGTCATCGACCGGCCTATCGAGCCACGGTCAGTTGCCGTTCGGAAAATGCTCCGCCGTGCGTGCGAGGAACTCACCAACGCGGAAAACAAGAAGGCCGAGGGTCCTGCCAGCGACGCTTTCATCCCGCTAGAGCGGATCAAGACGCAGGTTGGCATGTTCAACCACGGCTATCCCGTCGACGAGAGAGAACTCCTTGACATCTGCGAAACCGAGGGCAACGAGGTGAATGGCGGCGGCAGCTTCGACGTGCGAGACGGCGACCAAGGCAGCAAGCTTATTAGGTTCGTCTCGGGTGACGAGCGGCCGACGCCACAGCCGGTCCATAGGGCGGTCGGCTATCACCCGGGCAGTCCGGTGGGGGCGAGCGGGAATGGTGTCGTCGTGGGCGGCGAGGGCGGACTGGTCGGCGGCAGCCGCTAGGACTGGCCGTCGACAGCACCCTGCAGCTCTGAGGAGTGGAGGCAACTTTGGTTGGACCTTGCCACGGAATCTGGGTTCGTCCCGCCGATACCCGAGTGAATCAGGGGCTGCGGGCTCCGGTGATGATCACGCGGCGGGACTGGGAGGGCGGCAACGGACTACCATGGTTATGGTACTATCCTTTGCGAAGTAGCTACAAGGAATTCAGCGAGATGCGGATCGTGTTGTACAGTATGTAGTTATCTGACGCAGCGAAGGAAAGCGATTTATTGAGCGCAGCATTGCTGCCTCGGCATGACCAACACAACAAACGACCGATGGCTTGATTTCCAAGTTTGTGATGTGATTGTGGTTGCTTGCTCCTGGCTGCAACTTGCCGGGACCGGGCAGGCGCAAAACTGTCGTCTGGCAGGAGAACGGACGCAGACCAATATCGTACCTCAAGAGGAAATCAGGGAAAGAAAACTGTTGCCATACAACACCACCGCTTGCCCAAGCAAACTATGAATTACCCAAACCAGATATCAACACATGAGAGACATTTTCCAACCGACTCGCAAGCTTTCCAAAGTCCCTCTCCCTTTCTAGACCCCATCCACCAAAACCAACCAAAAAAAAGGAACACCCAACACGTCTGGCTCCACGGCTCACCCACACCCACGCTCATCCGCCTCACAAACCCCAAACAACCGCCCGCATCACCCCCCTCACCTCAACGGGTGCCCATCATACGCGGCATCCGCAAACGGATTCGCACCACCATACCCGCTACCCGGCTGCGACTGCCCCTGCTGCGGGTAGTACCCCTGCGGCTGACCCTGCTGTTGCTGCGGCTCGCTCTGATACATCAACGGCTGGCCCTCGACGCCGCCCGTGCCGCCCGTGACACTCACGCCCGGCCTCTTGGCCGCGGCGGTGGCCTGGGTCTTGGCCTCCTTGGCGATGCGCGCCGCCTCGGCCGCGCGCTCGATGCGGCGGTGCTCGCGGCGCTCGCGGCAGCACATGAAGCAGATGCCGATGACGGCGATGACGATAGCGGCCGCGAAGACGACGGCGATGATGATGCCGCCGATGTCGAGGGACGAGTGCTTGTACATGCACGAGGGGTTGCCCTGGCCGTCGAACTGGCAGATCAGGCCGTCGCGGCACTTGGCGGTGGTGGTCGGGGCGAGGAAGCAGGTCTTGGAGCCATCCTGGGTGGTGCAGGTCGAGACGTCAGTGGAGACGTCGCTGAAGCAGGGGGAGGGGGAGGTTTGGGTCGCGGAGGTGACGGCCGTGGCGGCGGTGTCTTGGCGGGGGCGCATGGCGGTGATGGCGGGGCCGGCGGCTGGGAGGGGGTTGCGGGCGGCGACGAGGGGGTCATGCGCGAGGAGGAGGGTGTCGTCGGCGTCGGCGTCGGGCTGGCGGCGGTGCCGGCGGAGGTCGTTGGAGGAGGCGACGTCGCAGTGCTTGACGGCCCAGAAGGCCTCGACGTGGGCCTCGGTCGGGGTGCAGCCGGCCGAGACGAAGCAGTGCTCGAGCTCGGAGGTTAGGGCGTCGGGCTGGGTTGAGGCGGGAAGGTGGGAGAAACAGGCGCTGAGGGCAGCCTCGTCACCGCACGAGGCCGCGATGGCGAGCTCCCGGCTGCGGGTGTGCAGGCATTCCCAGCTGCTGCCGGCGGACGCGAGGGTCGCCGACGCGAGGACGAGCGAGGTGAGGATGGTGTCGCGCATTTTGTGGGATTCTTCCCTGGATCGTCGCCAGGAGCGTCTGCAGGATGGATTTCTGGCGTGTTGGTTCGTCCGACTGATGAAGTGTTTGCCACGGATCGACGAGTCGTGCAACGAGGCTCGGCTGCGGCGGCTGGTCGGCGGTGTGCTGGTGCTCAATGCTGTGTACAGCAATCCTCGACGGTCAATCCCAATCTCAGGATCCGTAACACTACTCTGTATCCGCCTCTTAGTTGGATTTCGCCGGAGCAGCGATGGCCGCGTTGAAAGGGATGGTCGTCGTCACTGGAATGTGCGCAGAGGGAGAACTTAGAAGGGGGCGCCGTTGTGTTGGGTGAGCAGCCCAACTGAATTCAGGAAGGCCTCCTTTTTTTTACTCCCCGGTCCATGCCCACGGCCCATGGCCGACCAGCAACCACTGCAACCAGCTCAGCCCCAGGCGCCGGCCGGGGGAAAAGTAAGCGGGGACGGCTGCCAAGCATCCATCGGGCTGGCGTCACAATTTGCGTGAGGCTGCGCTTTGCGCGAAACGGCGTGGTTGGTGAAGCCGGCCAGCTGGCACCGGGATCCAGGGTCCCGCGGATCCGCAGGGTCCAAAGGGGCTAAAACTCTCGGCAGAGTCTGTCGGCTGTGGGCCCTGATGGAGTCTCGCCGGCCAACGGCAACGCAGGACCCGACACCAGCTGTGGCGCATCCCTGCATCGCAGTGGAGGCCCGCCTGGGACGCCAGATTTGACCGTCGAGTGCCGCCATGGCGGTGGCTGTCGGGCTCTGGCCCCTCGAGCCCGGCTATTTGTGGCGTCTGGACTGCGGCCGTCGAGGTCTGGATGCCACGATCGACCTGAGAGATATCCGAAGTCTGCGCTGCAGTTTGTTTGCATCACGGACGGAATCCGCCGTTGTCCAGAGAGATGGAGACAAAATTGGACGAACCACAGGTCCACCGCATCCTCCAGGCAAACCCGCAAATCCGCAAATCAGCAAATCAGTCGATCGACATTGACGGCGCCCAAAAGGCTGTTTGGTGGGGTTCCCATTTCGGGACAGCTCCCCGCATGAGCGGTCGGCTGTGCAAACGACGATGCAGAAGAGCGGCAGAGATCCGAGTAGCGCTGCCGTGAGCCTGCGCACTGTGTGTCTGCATGGACAGCCAACACATCAGCCACCACCGAAATAACGTGGGATGCGTCGCTGTTGACAGCAATCAGTCGCTCAGGCTTGCCAACAGACAGTCGGGACTCTGGCATTCCGTGTCATCCTGTGATCTCGATTCTGCACTTACCGATGTATTCCGTAGAGACGTACATGCCCTGTCCGAAACGACTCAACTCCTCTGGACGACATGTCAATGTTCACGGCAAACTGGACCGAAAAGCGCAGATCAGCGGGCCCAGAAGGCTAAGCTTTCCCCAGTCCCAATGTTTGGTGGCTGTGTTGTTCAGACGCCGCTGAGACCTTCCAGGCTGCATGCCGATTGGACGGCGTGCCATTCCAAGTCAACGTTTACTGAGAGAAATCACTGACAACGTCGAAGCTGTGCCATCAAGACAATTGTATGCTCCCAGGAAACACTTTCAACATTTTCCTCTAAAAACAGAGAAAAAAGAAGAAAGAAGACGAAAAAGAGGGGAGAAAAAGAAGAAGCGGAGAAAAACCAGCCGACAGCCAACCAACCAGTCAGGCCCCAAACCGACACCACATCAACCCGAGAGCGCGAGGGGTTGTCAGGCCTTCTTGCTCGTGCTCTTTTTCTTGTTGCCTTTCGGCAACTTCTTAGCCTTCTTGGCCCGTCCACCGTCGCCGCCGCCCTCTTTCGTCCGAGAGCCGGTCCGTCCCTCCCTCTCCGCTCTTTCCTTGCGTCTTTCGGCCTCGACGCAGGCCACGCTGTGATGAGACGAAGTATCAGTTTGAGTGCTTGCCAGAGGTGTGAGAGACGAGGATGTGTCTTGGATTTGTTGGGGAGGGAAGGGGGAGAGAGGTGCTGGCTCTTTTGGCTTGGGGCATGGTGCTATTGAGAGATGACTACGACTCCGCGGACCAGTTGACCCAGGAGCGAAGAGTCCAACCCGCCAGAGAGCCCACGAGGAGAGCAGCCCGTCAGAGAGTCCGGCGTCAGGGCACCCCCTCGCCGGCAGCCACAAGAGCTAGCCCAACGGCGAAGAGGTCGTCGGAGAGGCTGGAAGGGGTAGAATTTGGGCAAAAGGGGAGGCTCTTACCAGTTGGCCAAGCCAGGGTGGGTCGTCCCGTGGACCTCACATCTCTTCATGTGCCCTCGCTTCAGGCACTGGGATCCCGGAATGGCTCGGCAGACCGGGCTAGAAATGAATCGTGTTAGTGACGGCCCGCGCCGAAAACAGACGACGCAAATGCGAGAACAGACGAATGCAAATGCGAGAACAGACGAATGCAAATGCGAAAATGGAACGGATACAATTGCCGGATACTGACCAGTGATGTTGGGCCTTCATTGTCTGTCTGCCCACTGCTGCTTGAAAGCCGGTCGGTCAGGATGGGAGGTTGGGTTGGGGTCGGGGTCGGAGTGGTGGCCGGGTCGGGTTCAGCTCCAGAAGACCGGCGAGAAGAAAAGGACCGGAAGAAACCTGGGGTGCTTGGGAGACCGGAGAAGACAGAAGTCGGGTGAGGAAGTCTTGATGGTTGAAGATTTGGGTGAATTTCTTCACGCGTTCTGGTCTTGGTCGGTCGCAGTCCGCAGATGGTTTTTTGGAGTTGGGATTGCGATCAAAGGCCCGGTCGGTTACAAGGTCTGGTGAATGTCGCCAGGCATTCAGATGGGTGGGCAAGTGCTCGGTGGCCTCTGGGCATCAAGGTGCACACCGATCAACACCAGCCAGGGTGGAAATCGTTTAAGCTTGGGTCTCAGCAACGCAGGAAGGACCCAAAGACGAGACGATTCTTCCCAGATTACAGTAACCCGCAACAAGCGAACTCGTCAAGTATAGAGACCGCTATTTGGCGTTACTCTGGACCAGAGCATGGAATTGCAGGGGCGTTCGGCTAATCCATTGGCATTTGTGATGCTCAGAGACAAGGTGTTTGTCGTTGTGAAGAAACAGAAGGTGAGGTAGGCAGTCTGGGATGAGTGGCCTGTTGTCTCCCCGGCTGCAGTACTAGGCAATTGTATACGTCGATCATGTTGTTGAGATCCAAAAGACCGAGCATAGTGAACTGATTCCAATGTTCTTATATGTCCCTGACTTGTATGTTGCTCGGGGGTTGACGTTTGTCTGTGGAAAGAGAGTCCCAGATCCGGGATCGCGTTTGTCAGGAGTCCCAATTACGGGAACACGTTGGAGTCCCAATAACGGGAACACGTTGGAGTCCCAATAACGGGAACGCGTTGGGGTCCCAATGCCAGCAATCCAGAGTTAGGGGTCCCAGTGTCAAGAACTCGGTGCCAAACATGCGGTGTCAAAAGTGGCAATGCTCTCCTTCTCAAAAAAAGGGAGCCAAAATTATTTGTGAGATATATACAAGGAAACCTTTCTTCAACTCAACTTTGACCCAGCAACCGATGCCGTCGTCGCAGCGAGCCTGCTACAGGTGATGAAACGGTTTTGAGCATGGTCCGTCAAGTTTAAGGCAGGTAACAGACGCTAAACTAGTTGTTTTCATGACAGAAAAGAAGTCGGTGGGAAACTGTGGCCTTTTTATCCCATTCAATGTTGTCAGTTTGGCACTGAATGTTGTTTGGTTGGCAAGCAACCCCTTTTTCCGGACCCACTTTTAATCCATTTGATATCCACAAACTCAACCCCATCCTATCACAAATCAATCAGTGGTTTCGTGGTGTAGTTGGTTATCACGTCAGTCTAACACACTGAAGGTCTCCAGTTCGAGCCTGGACGAAATCAGCCACATTTACTTTTGCCGGGCATCCATTCCCGTCTTTCTTTTTGGGCCTGCGTTGATGGTGCTGCGGTCATTCTTTTGATCTCGCAAAACAGACAATCGGCTATCCTCGGGGAGGATTGATGGAGGATGAACTCCGGCCTTGTTTCAAAATGCAGGGCTGCGAATAGGGTAACGTGCCTGATGCAGCGAGCTGGGGCGACGTCATCAAGTTGCAACCCGCGCGTCCACTTCCATTTAAAGCAGCCCGAGTCCCAACAACGAACGACCTTTCGCCCATGCAAAGAATCATAAAGCAATCCAAAGGTGCACTGCAGTATCTTTCCACATCGACACGTATTCAGACCCAGAAAAAGACGCCCAACATGCCTCTCGTCGTTCCAGGAGTGACCGCCGACAACATGGGCGGCGACAAGACGCAGGAGTGGACGAGCAAGCTGGCTGGCAAGACGATATGCGATGGGCCTTCGTCCGAAACTGTAAGCCGGCCGCCGTTGCAGCCTCCGGACTCACGCTGACGACTTCTCCTTCTCCAGGCATTCTGCAAGAAGGACCTCCCGCAGTCGTCGCGCGTCGTCGAGCCCGGCAGCATGATGACCAGGGACTTCAACCCTGACAGGCTCAACGTGTTTGTCAAGGAAGACGGCACCGTCTCGCATGTCACCCATGGTTGAGGGGACGGACGAGACGAGGGGGCAGAGAGGGAGGAGAAGGAAGCTGGGCGAGCTGTCTTGATTAGCTGCCTGATTGACTTGTACAATACCAATACCATATGTTTCTGAGACCGACTTCAGAAGTGATTTCGAGCTGCTTGCCCATTTACAATCCCTCTGCTCTCCATCAGAGAGCCGAACCAGGACGCCACGAGGAGGGTGCTGGTAGGAGACAAAGCACCCCCGCCAAAAGCTTGGCATTTGCGGCAACCCCACCAAGCTTGTTCCCCTCCATTGAGCAACAATCTCGGGGCAAACAAACAAGCAACGCATGACCAACGACCGTCCACACCAGCCTCAACCACAACACCACACCCCCTCGTCACTTTGAATAAACCAAATATACCATAAAGAACGAGCATACCGCTCACCCGATATCCACCATGTTCAAGAAAGAGTAAGCCCGCAATCCTTGGGACCCCCGCAACCTCCATCCCCCACCACCCTTCCCATCTCCTCTCCCGCAAATCCAAACTCAAACCCAAGCTGACCTTCCCCCCTTCTGCAAGCCTCCACGGCTCCCCCAAACAAAAACTCAAATCCTCCATCCAGCGCTCGATCCGCAACTCGATCCTCTCGACCTACCCCCTTCTGACCCCGCACATCGACGAGGTGCTCCCCAAGAAGTCGTCGCTCGAGCTGGTCAAGCTGCCGGACCGCGTCTCGCTGTACGTCATCGACGGCCACCCGATCGTGTACCAGCAGGACAACAACGGCGTGCTGCTGCCGCACCTGCGGCTGGTGCACCGCTTCCCCGCGTGCTTCCCGACCATCCGGATCGATCGGGGTGCGATCCGGTTTGTGCTGAGCGGTGCGACGCTGATGGCGCCGGGGTTGACGAGCGCCGGGGGGAGACTGCCGGTTGTGGTGGATCGGGATGCTGGGCAGCCGCAGAAGGAGGTGGTGAAGAAGGAGGTGGGGGAGGGGGAGGATGAGGATGAGGTCAAGGTGCCGAATGAGGGGCCGGATGAGGAGGGACACTGGAGCAGGGAGCTGGAGAAGGGGGAGCCTGTTGTGGTGATGGCCGAGGGGAAGGAGGAGGCTGCGGCGGTGGGCTTGTTGGTCATGGGGACGAAGGATGTGAGGGAGAAGGGCAAGGGGCCCGTCATGGAGGACGCGCATTTCCTTGGGGATGGGCTGTGGCGGTTGGCGGTGGAGTAGGGGTTTGGTGTATGAAGGCAGCTTGGTTCCGTCGTAGAGCGAGTAACTTGAGCAAATCCATGTCTTTTGAGCAGAGCTTGCTGCGGACTGCTATTGTAACTGACCCAAGGTCTCCTCTCAAGTCGACTGACCCCCTCGATCAAGAGCCCAGCAAGACATGGCCAGATAGATAGCTCCCTGAAAATCATCGACAAGGACCTCTTGTTTTGGGCAACCTGACTCTCTTATTTTTCTTTCGACTGTTCTGAGTTTTCGTGTCCAGCATGGAACTTCGCAAGGCATCTCTCAGTCCCAGACACCCGGTCTGACAGCTTCACTGCACCCAAGTTCTACCAGCAAAAACAAAGCTGGAGCCAAAAGTAATCGACAACGAGCGGATTCGAACCGCTGCGGCCGAAGCCATACGCTTTCGAGGCGTACCCATTAACCACTCTGGCACGTTGCCTTTTGACAAGGATGTTCAGAGCGAGCGAATTTACCCCTGATGTGTTCTGGAGTTTGGGGGTGGAGGTCAACAAGACTGCCCCCGCTGTGGCAGGGTTAGGGCTGGCTAGCGTACTCGTAGCGCCAACCGTGCTCCGTAGCGCTAACGCGAGCATCAGCGATGACGCAGGGCGATGGAGCCCAGCTTGGCGCCCAAGTTGGCTCCCGAGGCGGCAGCTCAGGCCCCTCCCCTCCGACCCTCCCCTCCCCAATCCCGAGCGTCCAGCATGTGTTGCTCCCGACTCGCACGCAACCCAACAACCCGACTTCCATCTCCATAACTTTAACTGGATCACTCGAAGCCCTGTGCGAATCCACCGTCTTGACGGCAGACGATTGCAACCATGGCCGCGAGGGGCGTTTCGGTGCTCAAGTTTGTCGGCACCGTGTCGCTCGGTGTCCTGACGGTATGTCGTTCATTGCCTCTTCCCCGCCTTGCATGATGCGACGCAGTCGTTCATCCCGTCGATCATCCCGTCGACCACAACCACGCATCCATCCACCAAGCAACCCGTACTAACATCGCCTCTCTCCAGGGCCTCTCCTACACCCTCTCCTCGCTCACCATCCCCGCCCTCCTGACCCTCCCCTCGGCGAGCACCGCGTCCCGCGCCTTCGATGCCCTGACGACCACGGCGAAGCGCCACCTCCGCCTGCTCACCGCCGTCTCCTCCTCGGCCTTCACACTCGCCTACGTGCTCTCCCCGCGCCCGCTGCGCCACCCCTACCTGCTCTACGCCTCGACCCTGATTGTCGCCTCCCAACTCGCCGCGTCCGACCTACTCGCCCCGTACCTCCTCTCCCTGGGCCCCGCGCCCCCGGCGGGCTCGTCCCGCTCGGCTGCCGCTGCCGCGAGCAGGGAGAAGCAGAAGGAGAGGGAGAAGCGCGCTGCCGCGGCGCGGGCGCGGATGGAGGCTAGCTATGAGGTGCTTGGGACCGGCTCGGATGCGCACAGCGAGGCGAGCAATGGGGAGGAGGTCGAGGCTGAGGAGCGGGATGTCAATGGTGAGGAGGTGCGGGCGGATGTGGAGGTCTTCTTGAAGAAGCAGATTGTGAGGAGCACGCTGACCGGCCTGGGATTCCTGCTGTCGATTGTTGGGATCTGGGGCGATGGGGTGAGCCCGATTTATGGGCAGGCTGTTGTGGTCGAGTTTTAGATGCGGCGTGGCGTGGCGCGGCTGTCCAAGGCGAGAGGTGTGATTGAGACGAGAGTCTTGGGCATCGATGAGATTTCTGGTTTGTTAACGGAGGGATTTGACTACTCCCCTCAGCTCCTTGCCAGTCGGGGATGTCGGCTTTTGCGAGACTGTATCTAGGTTACGGAAATAACTGGAGTTGGTTTTCGGCTTTGCTTCGATGATGTGATTCTGGAAGGGCCAAGATGAGGGCCATGTTATGGTCGTCGTGGAACCGCTTTCCTTCTGTCAAGCTCGACTTGACAGCCCTCTCATCCCGGCGGCCGCTTCCACACCACCGACCCATCCCAAGGAATCAACCCGGACGCGACCGACATGGCAATACAAGGGCGGGAAGGAAGCAGGAACAGATCAGCCGGTTAACGTCCCCAAACGCTCATCGTCCCCGTCCCTCCACATCCCCTTCACGCCAACAGTTTACAACTTCAGTCACTCGCTTGTTCTGGATCGCCAGGCGCGTCATTCGCTTTATATCTTTCCTTCGGGTATCGACAGAAGTCAACGGAGCACCCCCGAGATATCCGTATCCCCCCATGCGCTTGGCCTTTCACTCGTCATCACCTCCCTTTCAGGACTTCGGCGACTGACCATTCTGGACATGGCCGGAGGGAAATGGCGCAACCGGCTCCGGAGAGTTCGTGACCGCCTCCTCGGTCGAAGCCCGCCCGGTCCAACACCAGAAGAACTGTCCATGCCCCCGCCGCCCCTCCCTTCGAAAGCCGTGCCTCCTCCACCAGTGTCTCCCACCGCGGTCCGCACCAAGCCACCCGTGGTCCAACTGGGGCCCACGCAGCCAGCGTACTACTTCCCGACCTCCGAGGGCGATGACGGCCAAACCAAACGCCGCGAACCCGACTTCATCCCCACCGTCGTTACCCTGCCCAGCCAAGCCGCACCTCCCCAAGCCAAAGGCGCCTACCGTGCCAAAGCGCCCGCCGGCGGTCTCGGGGCCCTCCCATCCATCTACCTCAACCAGCCGATACCCACCCAACGCCAGCAACAGCAACGCCTCTACCAGCCCATGCCCCTCCAGCAGCGCCAACCCCAGCAGTACCCTCCCCCGCCCAGTCCGCGCGCGCAAATCCCCCTCAACCGCGTCGCCACCCACAATGCCCAAGCCGCCGGCCTCGCCTCGTCCAGCAGAACCCCCCTCAGCCCAGGCGGCAACGCCAGCCCCAACGCAAGCCGGAGCGGCGGCTATGCCAGTCCCAACGCAAGCAGGAGCGGAGGCTACGCCAGCCCCAACGCAAGCAGGAGCGGCGGCTATGCCAGTCCCAGCGCAAGCATGAGCGGCGGAAGCGGCGGAAGCGGCAGCAGCACGGGCGGCTCCCCGGGCGGCTCCTCGGCCCCCGCACCGCGCTACCGCCACCACCACGGCCTGCACCGCAGCCGCGGCGCCCGGCGCGCCAGCGGCAACGACCGCCCGCAGATCTCGTACCCGACGCCGCAGATCTCGTACCCGGCCGCGCCGCTCGGTGGATTCAGCACGCCGCCTCCCGTCACTGCACTGCGACCCGGTCCGTCCGCGTCGGCGAGCGCGCGGTACCTGCCGCCCGGGCTCGCGAGTTCCTCTTCTCTAGCTACGACTGCGGCGGCGGCGTCTGCTGCGGCGGCGTTGGGGGCGTCGATGCCTCGTCGTGTGGGCCACACTCCCTCCAAGTAGTGCTGTCGGGCTTGTGAGATGAGTGCGGGCGAGGGGGGTGGTGGG